>Ga0153955_100123_pt1 | contig 54340 bp, 62 predicted proteins | sample TSFL039MetaG_FD_104744 | JGI IMG/M metagenome (GOLD analysis project Ga0153955, IMG submission 104744) | Attine ant fungus gardens microbial communities from Florida, USA - TSFL039 MetaG | ecosystem: Host-associated > Fungi > Mycelium > Unclassified | place: USA: Florida, Wekiwa Springs...
CTATCAGAGATTATACTATCTGGTAGCCCATGTAGTTTCCAAATGTTATCTCTAAATAAGCGTGCTAATCCTTCTGCACTAGTCTTTTCTGTAGTAGGTATAAAATGTCCCATTTTTGTGAATTTATCTACTATGACTAAAATGGCGTTATATCCCTGCACTAAAGGTAACTTCGTAATGAAGTCTGCACTAATGTGCGACCACGCTTTCTCTGGAATCAAATTCGGCATTAACTTTCCTGCTAGTGGTTGCGTTTGATTCTTATTTTGTTGACAGGCATCACACCCTTCCACATACCACTTCACCTCTCTAGTGACCCCTGGCCACCAGAAATTCCTTGTCACCAATTCTGCCATTTTCTACTGCTCTCTGTGTTCTCCTACAGGTGTATCATGGTATAGCCTGATCACTTCTGCTCTCAACTTCTCGTCTTTGGGAACATACACTTTCCCTTCTTTCAACATCAACCTGTCTTCCTAATACCACTCTTTATCTCTTAACATCTTTACCCCTGCTTGCTTCATTTCTTCTACTGCTTTCACCACCTCATCATCTTTCGCCTCACATTTTCTCACTTTATCCAGCAAGTCCACCCTTTCTATGACTACTTCTGTTATTCTAATTCTTTTTGTTTCTAACCACTCCTTCTTTACCAGCATCTGTTCCTTGTTATCCTTTTTCACCCCAATCTCCCAATCTGGCCTCCTACTCAATCTGTCCGTCTTTCCTATCTTGCTTCCCAGAATGTGCTTCAATACAAAGTCGAATCTAGACAAGTATAGAGCTCATCGTGCTTGTCGCTGATTTAAATTTTAGTTGCTCATAAAATACTCCAGATTCTTGTGATCCATCCATACTTTGAATTTACTTCTTGTTCCTTCCAGGAAGTGCCTCCATGCCTCCAAACAACGTATTACTGCCAACATTTCTTTGTCATGTATTTCGTAGTTTCACTCAGTTTTGTTTAATGACTTAGAAATGTAGGCAACTGGTCTTCACTTGTTATCTTCATACTTTATGAGTAACACTCCTTCTGTGACAAAGTTAGAAGTGTTGGCTTCTACTCTAAACTCCTTATCCAGGTTGAGTGCCACTAATAGAGGTCTACTCATGAAAACCATCTTCAACTGCTCGAAGACCTTCTGCTACTCATCTCCCTACCTCTATTTTTCTTCCTTCCTTGTTAGATTGTTCAAGGGTCAGACTAGCTTGGCAAAGTCCTTCACAAAGCGCCTATAGTAATTGACTAGCCCTAGGAATTTCCTAATGTCTTTGACCGTCTTGGGTATAGGCCAGTTTAACATCCCCGCCACTTTGTCTTCCTCTATTTCAATCTTCCCTTCACCCATTACTACTCCCAGGAAATTCACTTTGCTTCACCTTCCAAGCACATTTCTCTGGTTTCACATATAGGTCATTCTCTTCTAATCTTTTCAGCACTTCTTCCACCAGTTCCTCGTGCCCCTTCTCTGTCTCTGTTCTTATTGATACATCATCCACAAATGCTGCCACTTTTCCCTCATTAATCATGTCTCTCAAAATTTCATTCATCATGCCTTGGAAAGTAGCAGGTGAATTTGTCATTCCAAAAAACATTACCACTGGCTTATACGACCCTACATGAGTAGTGAAGACCACCTTCCACTCATCCCCTTTCTTAATCCTCACATTGTTATAGCCCCACTAGAGATCTATTTTAGTAAACACTCTTTTGTTCCCTATAGAATCTACTAGATTTGTAATTAATGGTAGAGGATAGTTGTTCTTAACCATCTGCTTATTGAGTCTTCTGTAGTCCATAACCATATGCTTTCCTCCATATTTCTTGCCCACAAAGAACACCAGCAATGTCTGGGGCGATTTAGAGGGTCTAATGTATCCCTTCTTTAAATGCTCGTCAACAAATTTCTGTACTTCTTCCTTTTCATTTCTGGAGAGAGAATACACTCTCGCTTTGCTTGCTTTGAAATCGTCGTTGAGATCTATCATATGATTCCATACCTTTCTAACTGGCTGTCATGAACCGCCCACTGGGACCCAAAATAGTACGGTTAGAAGGATGGGAAGAACGGGAACTATTCTCGGACGGACTAGACAAGGGTTTCTAAAAATAAAAGAGAAATAAGATAAGATAAAACTAGTCACGAGACTTGGTCACATGACAAGTCACATGATGGAACCTTCTGGAAGGATCGGTAGTTACTTAAGCATACACATAGGCAAATAAGAAAAGTGTATAAGTAGGTAGCATAATCCACAAAAGAGACTCCATCGAGTTCTCTTCGTTCTCTCATAACGTTGAGTGTGATAAGACAGTCGTCTCGACTAAGCCTTGTCATTACACTGGCATTCTTTCTGACTCTACCTTCCTGAACACTTTCAACCACTTATGGAACCTCTTGGATACCATTTCCTCTACCTTCCTATGATCTGTCTCTATTTCCTCCTCTCTTCCCCAATCTTCTTTCTCATCTACTGTCCATCTCACAATTTTCTTCTCGTCTTCTCTCATCTCTTTCATCCCCTTTATCCTTACTACTTTTCCACACAATGGTGGGCATCTCATCATTCTTACTTCTCCTTTCTTCCAATCTATCTCTGGATTATGAGCTGCCAACCATGGTATACCTAAAATTACGTCTGTCTTCCCTAGTTCACAGACATCCATTTGAACTCTCTCTACATGTCCTTTGTAGAACATATTAACTTCTACCTCATATGTGATTACACCTCCACTGTTCCCAGTGTCGTCCACATTTCTCACTTGTGTCAGGACCCGCGGGATAATCCCAGATCCCCCTCAGAGGGTATGAGGTTCAAGACAAGGAGAACTTGACAGAGTTCCCTCTATGAATTGCCTAGCTATTTATATAATTACAAGTGGCTATACTAAGGCTATTCTAAGAGAGATCACAGTATCTATTAGCTACCATCTGTCAAGTCCTGAGTAATTCCCCATGTCAGACAGCTTCTACTTACATGTTCTTCTACACATAGCGGCTGTCTGATAGGCATGTGATCAAGCTCAGATCATCACTTGATCTTCCCATGCTTGTTCCTTTTATGATCATGATGTTTCCGTGTCGTAGTCATTATGTTTGTTTAATCATATAGTCATTAATTAATTAGATTTAATAAAGAAAAAGATAAGTATCAGAGCAAATCATAACAACTTGCAGAGGTTGATCCAACTTCATCAACTTGTATCCCCTTTTCTAAGCTAATCCTTTGCTTATGAACAAGTCCATTGCCCTACTGTTAAGCAATGCTCTTACTGTTCTTTCTTTGTGCGTATCCATCTTTTTGATACCCACATTCATCCACACTTCTCTTAGAGGCTTAAATGTTTGCCTCACTTCTCTTACTTCTTCTTTCTGTACTACCTTTTGATTGACAGTTTCTGCCACCCCCCTCGGATCAGTGATTCCAGCTCTCTTTTTCTGGGCCTTAGGCACTGTCCGTTCTACTTCCCCACCCTAATTCCACCACGGCGTTTTCTTTCCTGTTCTATAAGGTGAACAGAAGATCTCCCCTCTTTTCTTCACTGCATATCTCATATCACATGCACTACACACCACTCTTTCTGCTCTCCCACTTTGTGCTTCTCTCTCTCTCCACTCCTTTGCTTCTCTGCAACCTTCACACTACATGTGTAACAGTTGCCTTTTGCTCAGGAACCCTTGTCCATGGTTTTCCTGAGTTTTGGTGCCCTTATAGTCGCATCCTCAACATTCTACAAAGGTCACCACTTCTTTCTGCATCGTCCACCTCTCCATACTTATTCTGGCTCCCCTTGGGGGCAAACCTCTCACTCCATAGTGCTTCTTCACCTTCTTCCATATTTCTCTTGGTGGTGCCGCTTCTTCCTTTCTGCCTTCTTTCTTCCTAGGATACTCCCACTTCTTGTGTCCTTCCTTTCCACATCCAAAGCATTTCACTATGTTCTTCACTATTTCTTGCCTCCTCACTTCTCTTACTCCACACTACATCACCCGACTCCTCAACACTTCGAATTTGTTTTCCGCTATCCTCCCTTTCCTCTGTTTCTTCCTACTTCTACAATTCCAGGCCAGGTGCCCGAACTTCCCACATCATCTACACAGCTTTCTCTCTCTCTTTTCCAACTCTGCCCTTAATTTGGCGAGGGCATGCCTTTCGTTGAGCATGTCACTCATGAGTTTGTTGTATTGATCTAGAGACATTGTGTTATGTTCTGGATAGGTAGTTTGTTTGTAAAAAAAAAAGGTTTTGTATTGTTTGAGGGTACGTTATCTTCTTCAAAGGGCTCACAGTACGTCTGCTGGGGCGCATAAATCTTCTCCCAGCCAGGTGCTTACTGCCTTACTGACTACTGCCCTAGTATTACTTTGGCTATCACTCCACGGAGGAGATCCCTACACTAATCGCCTTCTGAAGGATGCGGCAATATTCCTCTGCATAGACTGATCACAATGGACCAGTAGCACGAAGTATATAATGAGAAGAGATTTATAAGTAACTAACAAGTACTGCTCAATTGTAAGGTCTGGTCTGAGCTAATACCTGAGCTTGGTCCTAGCCGCCCACCTCTGGGGTCTAAACTTCCCAGTCAGTCCACTTAAGCCTGTGGCCCGGCTATAAGGAAGTTGGGAGAAATCTAAGTCGATCTCACACCAAGAGAGATTATGAGAGTGAAGTTGAACAAGGATCGAGGTGATCGGTGTTCTAGAAGTGAAAACAAGTTCTAGTGTAGTAATCCTTAGTTGAGACAACCTCAGATTACCCTCTAAATCAGAGTTGACAAAGAGAACTCGTTAGAGTTCCTGCTAATTGGCTCAGCTACTTATACATGAATATGTGTTTACAAGTATTTGCCTGACTATTTTATCTCGCGCATCTCTTTTGAGTCATGGTGTCCTGCGTGCATTTAATATTACATAATTATTTAGAAAAGAAGAAGAAATAAAATAATCTACCACCGTAGATCGTCTAGCTCGCCTGCCGTTTTATAACAAGTTTATTGTATTGGTTCAGAGACATTGCACTATGTTCTGGACAGGATTTGTATGTATATAAAAAAGAATTTTATTTTTTTGTTAAGGGACTCATCATGTTCTTCTCCTGTCTCATTTGTATGTCTGCTGGAGTGCAAGATCTTCATCTAGTTAGGTGCCTACTGTTCTATTAATTACTGCCCTAATACTAGGGTAGACTATCACTTTACAGAGAAGATCTCTACTTTAAGTAGCCTCCTAAAGAGTGACTACTATTCCTCTGTGTAAACTAATTACAATAGACCAGTAGCACAAAGTAAATAAGACAAAAGTAGTACAAGTAACTACAAAGCCCACTTGATTGTAAGGTCTGGTCTGGGCTAATACCTGAGTTTGGTCCTAACCATTCACCTCTAGGGTCTAAACTTCCCAGTCAGTCTGCTTAAGTCTATAGTCTGTTATGAATCATGACAAGAGAACTTTTTCTTTTATCTTTTCTTTTCTATTTTTAGAATGAACTTACATAATCAGGGAGGTCACATGATCTGTCATATGGATGTCACATGATCACCATGGGAAGGTAGTACACAGACCAAGTAGAATAGATATAAGTAGTGTACTCAAATTTAGTGAGAACTCTAACAAGTTCTCTTTGTTTACTCTGACTTAGAGTTGGGATCTGCCTACCTGAGTTACTTGGGTGACCGTTCTTTACATAGCCTGGCTATGAGAAAGTTGGGATTGGTCTAAGATGACTGCACACTGAGAGAGCAATGAGAGTAAGATTAGATAGATCAAGGTGATCAGTGTCCTAGATGTGAAAATGAGTTCTAGTATAAGAGTTTTAGTCTTTAGTAAGTGACCTCAGGCTTAACTCCACTCTAAGTCAGAGTTAACAAAGAGAACTCTATCACAAATAGTTATTTACTGAGTTTGTGATTGAAGAGTTCTTGGTTCTTAAAGCAAGGTAGAATAAGTAACAAAAGATGTTATTAAGTCTGAGGTCTATTTCTCAGACTATGAAAGGATGGTCTGTGCACCTGGACAGAGTATCACATGTTCTACTACCTATTGTTCTACATATGGCAGTCCTTTTGTATTTGAAATAGCAATAACTTAACTATAAAAGGAGCAGTCCTTGTTTGTGTTCAAGGATTGATATGTATCTATGGGTAATAGATCAGTGTTATACCAAACCTTGAGGTCCTTGTATCTCCACAGGTTCTTATTGCCCTAAAGTCTATTTATAGTCATCAGAAGCATATTGAAGAGAGCTTCGATGTGCATATGAAAGCAAATGTTCACGTTTGGCAGTTCCTAAAATATCTGCTAATCAGTGTCTAGTACTGATTAACTGATATCTCAATGAGTACTGATTGTTTTGACATGTTTTGGGCATATTTAGAAAGGTCTTCTTAAGAGCTTTCAGACACATTTCAGATTGTGGGAATCGTTGTTACACCAGACAATTAATTTTGGCAATATAAGTGACATTCGAAACCTAATAATTATAATAAATGGCTCTTGAGAGAGAACTAGCTCCCCAGACATAACCACTAGAAGTCCGAGTAGCAGAGTAGTGACTGTAATCACCACTATCGGTACCTCATAACGCTTTCCAGATAATCTCATATTATATCTATAAAACAGACTCCTCTCTAGAAGTGCTTTCGAGAGTGAACTTGACCTTAGAAGCATTTTCCTTGATAATGACATCACCCAATAGCTGACCCCTGGTTTATAATAGGAACACCATCAGAGGTCACACATTAGTCCTGATCAACAGTCCAAATATAGAAGAACAAGACGAAGATATGCTGAATGACATCGGAAAGGGATAGAAAGAAGAAGGACCTAAGGGATGTGAACAGGAAATAGTGGAGAGAGTAGAGGAAGGTTTAGGAGAGAAATTAGGAGAGTTGAAAGCAGAAAGGAGTGGTCTCAATAACGAAGATGCGCTCGAAAGCAGTTAGACCAATGTTCAAAGAACCTCTTGAGCACCCAAGAACCCTTAGAACAGGCTCAAGGTCGGCCAACAAGATAAAGAAAGTTGGTAGGAAATGGACAGGGAGTATAGAAAACAGCTGTTGCATGATCGGATGCAGATTCGACTCATTCTACCTGCCTTTTTGAGTAATCTAGAGGATTTCTTTCTTATCTTGTTTGTTGCATTCTGGGCTTTGTAATACTAATATAATACTCTAGTAGCACGGAGAGGTGAAAGAAGAAGAACCCCTATCTTTGCCCTTTGTTGTTCTAGAGCTAAAACTCGACTTGAGTGATTAAGAGCTCTTTTTCTCTCTTTCTTTTTATAAAAACTTTATAAAACTTCCCTTAAGGGATACCCACTCTAAAGGAGGAGTTGGGCATTTGCTTGGACTAGGAGCTAAACCGCTTGCTATGTGTTTTTGGAGTAAGTTGCCAACTGTACAGTTAGTTAAGAGCGAATATCACAAACTTCATTCAGCCAATAACTCCACGGATACTTGCACGATTCCCACGGTCCAAAATACGTCGGAAAGCCCTTAAGAAGACCTTTTGAATTAGGTCCAAAACATGTCAAAGCAATTAGTACTCACTAAGATATCAGTTAATCAGTGCCGGACACTGATTGGCAGATATTTCGGGAACTGCCAAATGCAGATGTTCACTTCCACATGCACTTGGAAGCTCTCTTCAATACACTTCTGATGACCATAAATAGACCTTAGGGCGATAAGATCCTGTAGAGATACAAGGACCTCAAGGTTTGGCATAACACTGATCTATTACCTATAGATGCACATCAATCCTTGAATACAAACAAGGACAGCCCCTTATATGGTTAAGTTATCGCTATTTTAGACACAAAAGGACTGCCATATATAGAACAATAGGTAATAGAACATATGATGCTCTGTCCAGGTGCATAGACTATCATTTCCCATATATAAGGCTTTATAGTCTGAGGATTAGACCTCAGACTTAACAACATCTTTTGTTGCTTATCTACTTTGCATTTTTGAGCCTTTTGAAGAACACCTTCAACAATCACAAATTAGTAAGTAACCATTTGTGATAGTAACAAACTTATTAGAGTTTCTGTTATTTCATATATACTATTTATACAAGTCCAATTATTTGTCCTTGTTTACTGATCCAACAATATTATATAATTCAAAGAAAAATAAATATTGACTTAGAGAGAAAAGGTGATTCATAACATATATTGTCAAAATTAATTGTTTAGCATGACAGCACTTTATAGGATCTTACAAAGTAAAAACAATCATTTCTAGTAATGCAATAGAATTAGAATTGCCAAGTATGGTCAGGATACATCTGGTAGTTAACATTAGTAAAGTATGGAGATACAAATCGCAAGTGGAGGGGCAAAGAAAAGAAAAGCCACAACTAGTGGTAATCAAAGGGGAAGAAGAATAGGAAGTGGATAAGATTATGAATAAAAGAAAGATATGAGGAAGGAACAAATATTTGGTACAATGGAAGGGATGTACAGTAGAAGAAGATATATAGAAGAGTAAGGAAAACCTAAAGAATGTAATGGAATTGGTAGAAGACTTTAAGAGTAAATATCACAGAGAAGAAGAAGAAGAAGAAAGATGACAAGAGGCAGAAGAAGACAGAGAAATGTTTAGTAGAGAACTACTGTCATGAATCACCTATTCCTCTAAGTCAATATTTATTTTCTTTTCCTTTTCTTTAATTATTGGATACATGAGAACTTATTACCAAATTGGGAATGGTGACTCAATAGGGAAACACAAGAGAAATATAATGTGTACAAATAAATAAATTGTATAAGTAGTGTAGAGCAATTAGTAAGAACTCTAACAAGTTCTCTTTGTCAATTCTGACTTAGAGTGTGATCTTAGGTTACCTCAACTAATGGTCACTACATTAGAGTGGGTGCTAATCTAAGGTTAACTCAACCTAAGTTCAGCTCCTTACACTACACATAATAATATAAGTTAAAGCCAAGGTTATTTCACTCTATTGTTATCTAACTATTGCTCCAGACTTACAGGTTATTATTCCAGACTGGTGGTTATATTTCTCTTTCATTTGATAGTGTCCTCATAGATGAGCTCTAGACTACTAAATTCAGACCTTAGAGTAATTTCATTTACTTATAAATCATAGATTTTATTTATTTCTGCTTTAACACTATCATTTTGAATGCCACCTATGACAGACAATGACAAACTCTCAGATAATGTATACTGCATAATGTCCATTTTAAATGTTGTAATATACCTTTCTTGAGGTTTTTTAGATCTGAGATAATCTAAATTTAATGCTAATCTAGAACCAGCTATATCTAGACAAGCAAACTAGACATGGATTAAGAATGAGGATGATACCTTTAATATTCATTCATGAATCAGCCTCAAATGCCAAATGTGAAAGCAAGGTCATAGGATATGTGAAATACTGATCACACTATTGTCCTAGGTTAATCAACCAATCAGAAGCCACTCATAGATTAAGAAAACTGCTTTTGCTTAGATGCCCATCTCATTCCTCTTGTAACCCCTAATCTATTAGTTATCTCCTTACTTTGTGAACTTTCCCCTAAGGGAAAGACAACACTGGGAACAAAAGAAAAGACAAACCTAGCTCTAGCTTGTTCCAACAGACACCCAGGAAAACTTGAGCTAAAAAGGAATCATATCGACATAATCATAGTGTTGCATGGTACTGCTTTTGTAACGAAGATGTAAAAGAGACTACAATGGATCATAATAGTGAAAAAGTATACAGTGACATAACCCTTCCCGATCGACAAGGTCTTCATTTGAGAGGAATGCTGAAAAGAGAAGTTAACAGCGGCCTGTGTAAGAAAAGATGAACGAACGTACAATCGGGAGGCTGGATGGAACAAGATGAAGGTGATAATGAGGACCCAGGCCTTTACATACCAAGAGAAACTCACAGTGTGTAGCACCAATCTAGAACAAAGTATAGATCAGAAAAGTAAATAAATCAAATTCGGCTATAATGCTAAACTTACACCAGGTCGACCGTGCTTGACAGGCCTGTATGACAATGAGAACTCGCCGAGGTAGTGCCCAGTCATCTCGGGCTTGATTTCAACAGAGTTGAAGACCTAGAGTAACGTCACTGAGTCAGTTGGTCGATCATTTGGGGAATCAGGCACGGTAGAATGACAGTGCAAAGTCAGTGACGAAGTCAGATTGCAGACAAGGAATGTTGGAAGTGACTGGTTTTCCAATCGTACCATCAAACAATCTAAAACGTATTACTCTACTCGGTACACCGTCTCCCAGAAATGTACAAGTCCACAGGAAGCAGCTATGAACCCTCACCTTGCCATTGTAAATACCAATGATACTGCCGACCATTTCGGGAACGATGATCATGTCACGAAGATGAGTCTTTACCACGGCAGGCTTCTCATTGGGAGGTGCCTCTTTCTTAGCTTTGCGGAGTTTCTTGATGAGACCCATGGGACGACGCTTGAGGCCGCGTTGGAACCGGCGGCGAGCGCGGGCATGAACGAGCTAGATGCGAAAGAATTTCAATTAGATGCTGTCGAGTTGGTGTGTTGAGGACATACTTCAACAAACTGTGAATTACCATGAATCATACTTGTCGAGTAGAGAATATCATGATAAACCCACCTCCTCGTTGCTCATGTCCAGGAGCTTATCGAGCTCAACACCACGGTAGGAGAAGGTACGGAAGGTCCTCTTCTTCTTGAGATCAGCGGCGACTTGGGGGTCGGTAACTTCAGCCTATTGAGTAGGGTTAGAATTTCTCTTCGTCGTGAAGCATAGTCTATGTTTCCTGACCATGATTATAGATTTCTGGGACGGCAAAGACGGGGGGCGGTCGAGGTGGCTTGAGACTGTGAGATCAAATTATATAATACTGTATAGTTATGTCAACCCTATGAACGATAATATTATCGTCTCGATAAAAACTCGTTGACGACAGAATCCACAAGTCCTCTTCGGATTAAACGGTAAATCTAGCCAGTCCTGTGCCTCCAAGTAATACTGATAATTCTGGCAGTGATTTGTGGCTATCGATTTTCAACTCAAGACTAACTGATTAAAAAGTGAGTTCTACGGACTTATCATGCAAACGCAATATCTGAATGGTCTGAGTGTAGATGCGCAACATTGCTGCTGTCCTCCTTCTCAACATTGCGGGTGTTTCTGACCCTGACTCGGCAGCCGTTGTCAAGGTGCTTGAGGCTGCTGGCGTCCAGATTGATGAGGAACGAATCGATAATCTCCTCTCAGAGCTCAAGGGCAAGGACATCAATACAGTATGTGCAAGATGATAACTAGATGAGGCTATTAACAAATCATTTGGGTTTAATTAGCTGATTGCAGAGGGTAACGGCAAGCTCTCTTCCGTGAGTGTTTATCTGGCATCGAATGTATGGATTGGTTTTGACATTATTACCCTTAGGTGCCTTCCGGTGGTGCAGCAGCCGGTGGTAGTAGTGCTCCTGCCGCTGCATCAAGTGGTGCTGCGCCTGTGGAGGAGCCGAAAGAGGAGAAGGCAGAGGAGAAGGTGGGTTCCTTCGTGATGAATTCATATTGAAGAGCTAATATTTTGGATTCACAGGAGGAATCTGACGATGACATGGGCTTTGGTCTGTTTGACTGAGGTAGACTTTGTATCCGTAGAATCTAGCCAATGATGGCATCCCGAGAGTGTGATCCGCCGGGTTGTCCTGTGAGATATTTGTGTCGGATGTGACTGCTGTGACACCAGTCGTGTAATTTGGACTTCCGGGGCCGTTCTCTGGGACTTGGTTATTGATCCTATTTTCTTCCTTTCCATATCCTGTCCCAGCTCATTCCTCTATCTTGGAAGGTCCTCCCATATTACTCTATGAAAGGTCCCAAGCGAAAGCGCCTTGCAAAAGTGCTTCATCCCATTACTTCCCTCTGCCTTGTTCATCTCCATCTAGGCTTGTGATGCTTGTCATAAAAACAAACGCCGTTGTGATGGCACTGGCATGTGCTCCCTCATGTGCTTGATGTTTGTCTGCTTACTGGTTGCCTATCAGTTACGTGTAGCAACTGGTTTGTCTTCCCGCTTGATATTCAAGACCAAGTCCTGGTTTGAATAGCGAGTCATGTCCTAGTTATCATGCATTCAAGACATGCACTTATACAGACTCTGCTGGAAGACCTGTTCCTGCCCCTCATTCATTCAAACAGGAGCGACAGCCTCAAATACAAGCTGGCCCTTCCAATGTCGACTTCCGTTCTCCCTACGATGTTCAAGTGCCTTATCCATCTGATACCCCACACTATGCTCCAAAATGCCATACTTATCCCTTTACTCCAGCTTCAGCGACTACTTCAGCTCTCCCAGAACAATGTGATGACGATCGCAGAGCTCGCAAGCGCTTTCGCAACAGCCGAGGGAACACCATCCCATCCGAGGGTATCTTCCTCGATGGTCCTATCCTCGGAAGAATAACCCTTGATCGACCTACCCATGTTGAGCTAGATTGTTCTCTCACTCGAGAACTCATAAATCGTAAGCTTCTCTCGACGTTCAACATTTTCCCCGGACCTCATGGTTTTATCAGTCTTCTTCACCCACTGCCATCCTGTTCGCGCTATCATTCACAAGCCCTCGTTTTCGAATGCTCTGAGCCTGAGCCGTGTCCCTCAGCATCTCCTGTACGCTGTCTGTGCACTTGCTGCACCCTTGTCAAAGCAACCCCGCGTTCGCACGAACCCTTCTCGCTTTGCGGGGAAACTCTTTGCTCAGGAAGCACTATCGCTAATGTTTGACGGCGCTGGCCGGCTAGTCTGCGAACCTGACCTAGCAACCGCTCAGGCCCTCGCCCTTTTGCTCATGCATGATGTTCTTACAAAAGAAAAGAATACCATGTGGGACACGAGATACGCTGGTGCATATTCACTTGGATCTATGTATTCGCTAAGGTGTCCTCACACACGATCCAGATCTTGCTCTCCAGATTATTGAGAATTTGGATGTCCATGAACCAGACCATCCACTTTTAACGCCCATGCCGTCACCCGACTTTATCCATCAATCACTCGAACGTGAGGCAGTGAGAAGAATCTTTTGGCTAATCCACTTGCTCGATGTGATGGCGTCCATCTATTTCAAAAAACCGACAACATTCACACCCAGCGATCTACGTCTGCGGCTCCCGGTGGACGAAACGAGTTTTGAGATGGGGGTCTACTCAACTTTGCCTGGTGAGTGTCGCTTTCGCCGTGCTTTCTAGGAGCATCCGCGTTCCCCAGTCGAGTCTCACCTTCTTTTGGAGTTCCCCCGGTGTAACTTCTGATGGACCTTGACTGCCCGGCGGTATCATCGCTGATTCGTGATCGCCGCTTGGTGATCTACTACCCAAGGACTCGGCGGCTCCTTATGCCACACAGAATTCCTTCTCTTCGATCTCTATCCACACACGGCCCTCAATCGGGACGTGGTGGGGCTTTGGTAACATGCCGAGCTGAATTCTGGCCTGCAGTCCTCGTTTATTCTGGCTCCACTGTGATTTTGTTCTTCTCATATCTGGTGTTCTGATTTGATTTGATGTAGAATACCTGTATCTGAGTGCTGTCCGGACACAGTATGCGTCCGAATTTGGGCATCTCATCCGTGTGATTAGCATCTACGCGAGAGTGGAGTATGCGTTAGATGGATTAAATGGTATGAAAGCTCGTCAAATCATCGACACAGTCTAGTTATATTTACTCCTTGCAACCAGATCCAGAAACTAACATGACACCACAGGCTGCCATGATAGAAGCTGAACGTGATTTAGAAGTACGTACCAATGCTTCCCCGGTGGTGGAGAATTTCATTGACTGTGTTCCATAGTCCTGGGTTAACTCATTGCCTGAACATCTCTGTTTCTCCGAGCAAAGTCTCCAGGTTCAGCGATCAATGTTCGAAACCAGTTCCAATACAGGGGCGTGGTGCTGGTGTTGTATGCATATGTATCACGCCTCATGTGCATTGGCGCTTAATATGGTAAGTCACTGCTGGAGTGTTTTCTTCAATTCGCCCTGTGCAGTCAATTCTGTGATGCAGGGGCTTTCCCTCCTCTCCTTTCATAGCTTGATTACTGAGTTATGTCATAAAAATGCCAACTCGTGCATTGGTGACACCTTCATTGGTCGTTGCGTTGCTGTGCGACATTCCTTCTGCCTGCTTCCCCTTACGTTATTCCGTAAACTCATTCATTTAAATTAGGCCAGGCAACGTTTACAACGAGGAACAAGAACTGAACCTCAATGGGCAGCTGATATATTGGATTCGATACTCGAATTGCTCGGCGACAGAGCAAAGAATAGTGTATTATGTAAGCGTTTCTCCTGACGACAAATCTTATGTTTAATACCTGTTACAGTGGGAGGTGCTCTTTGGGTACATATCATTCCGTGAGGTCGTGAGGCCCATCATTCAAAATTAATGTTTTTGCCCCTTTCCAGTCCTTGATCAAGTATCGCAAGCGAGATGATGCCCAGATCCGCGCTTGGTTGACCGAGTATGAAATGGCTTGGGGAGTGAAGGTGGCAGAACTTGCCCAAGAATACCGGCAAGCAACATATCAACACCAGTACTCGTCCAACTCGCATGAACCACCGTATTTGCCTCGACAGGAATCACATCATCAAAGCTCGCACCGCAGACCCTCAGATGTACGCCATCTTGATGTATCAAGCAATTCGCGACAACTCCATGCGCACAAAGAGACCGTGACTGGTAAATGTAGGTCTGTGAGCAACTCACCAATATCTCATCCTCTTGGAGGATTGCGTCTGCACCATTCCGCCAACCACTCGCTTCCTGATAGGGACGGTCGATTAGGTTCACATACCGGGTTGGCAGAAACTATGGGCTCGGCGACAGGATATGATGGGAATGACAAGTACTTGATGTACATCGAGTGGGACAAAGAGGTCAGGATAGGCTATTGCTTGAAGGCATGAGGGTTCTAATCTTTCTATGATATGACAGGGTAGTTCAGGGTGCTCAAGTGATATCAGTAACAGGAAATCAAATGCAAGCACCAATGATTTTTCAAACGGAGGACACAATGACATTCTATATCTGCCATCTCTGAAGGACAGTGGACTTTTGGACTCGTGGAATCCGGGCTCGAGAGATCTCAAGCCACGGTTTCTTGATGATGTTTGGCGGCAATCTCCCCAATTACAAGAGCAATCACTTCCCCCAATTGCCGGAGTTATTGCCTCCCATATACGTTCGTCTGCCTCGTTTGGAATGCCAATAGGTCTACCTTGGTTAGCTCACGACTCCCAATGACATTGATTTTTCAATTGCCCCTTGCAATCTTGTAGATACTTTGCATATAGTCTCGTTTGCATGTTATCTTGTGTTACACATCAACGAAAGCATAACTTCAGCAACGCGCTACTGCACGTGTCTTGTAGAACCAATTCCCTGCAGCTGGAGACGATCAACTTGCAGTTTCAATGGATGCCATTACCGTGCTAGATCACATCTGTTGCTAGTCGCCACAACTGCGAGGGTCTGATCCAGGAGCCGTTATGTATGTCATCGAGTACATGGAAGTATGTCTACACGGCTTTCTTAAAATTGCGATGGGCCTCTGGTTTTACGAGGACGACGCGGTCAAGCAACTTTTTGGTCACAACGTCCTTGTTCTTGTTGTAAGAATCAGAAATCTGTTGCAACTTGATGTCTGTCTCCCGGTCGACAGAGGCCTGAGCATCAGAGGTCGACCCAACATGCTGATGATTGAACATGGTAAAAGTCAGGTTCATCTGTTACCTAGATAGCACACTGACCGAAGCCTCGAAAGCCCTGAATTCAGCCTCTTTAGCCTTCTTATAATCTTCGATTTCCTTCGATGCTTCTGTGTGAGCTGCTTTCAGCTTCTGGATGCGATCTGCAGCGGTGTGTGTTTTAACGAGGACTGAAGCGGACAGCATCCGCTTAGCTTGGTAAACTAACATTGGCGAGCCTCTTGGACAATTTTGGCAGCCTCTTTCTCTGCTTCTAACAGGGTCTGAATAGACTGGGATTGTTGTGCTGCCTAGGAAAAATGGTAAGGACAGGTGAGCAGATGGTTTGTGCAGAAGCGACGGGGAAAGGTACCATTTGGATGAGAGTGGATGCCGGAAGGAAACGACAAATAAGGAAATTCTCATGACCTCGCCGCTGACTGACGACTGGCGCAATGCTAGACTAACCACCGAACAACTTCTCTGATGTAGATGAACAAAATTTGCCTCTGAGAGATGCTAGAGGTTGCTTCTTGACGTATTGAAGACATGATATTCTATTGTATTCAACTCGAGAAGAATCGACTTTTTTGCCTCGAAGGACTAGCTCTTGCATTTTGTAGACTTTGAGAGAGGTCTTGGGTGGACGACCTTGAGCGCAAGCAAGGACAATGGAACATTGACGCACGTTGACAAAGGGGTTAATTTGATGCTGAATGAACATCCTACGCATGACTTGGGTTGTCGTCAGCTATTTTTTCCTGTCGAACGACGGTCACGAAATTCTGTTTGAACCTTCCTGCGATTGTCATGAACTACTTTTCCCAATTCGCCAGTTGTAGAATGTAGAGTACTTATGATTGGCTCGCAAAGCTCTTTCGCACTCCCAGTTCAAAATACTTTTTGACAGTTAGCTTACCTTCCTGAGACTGAAATGGCCTATTAGGTTGGTTTAATTGTGAGGATCCTCCTGTTTCGTCGAAGTCTCACTGCATGCTAGAATGACAGGATGCTCGAGGCAAATGTCTCTCACAATCTTGATAAAATCATCTAAAAATCATCGTTTCACTTATTACTATATGTGGACAAGTCCTCCAATAACGTGCATCTTGTTGAGAGCTGCGACCACGCAATTTTCTTCTTCGTCTCTGTGAGATTGAGTCCAAAGAAACTTCCACGCGATCACAAGACTAGTTCTGGACTATATGCGTTATAGAAATCGTACCAGGACGTCCATCACCTCGTCATTCCTAAGAGGTTGTAGTCTTTTTGGAGAGATCACGCGGGTTCGATATTCAGCCTATTTCATGATAAAATCGAACCTAGGACTTCATGATAGGTACATTCTGATCATTTAAATCAGAGTATGATTCTCCTCACGGTAGCATTGAATCCCTGTCCGGGAGGCTTTAACCGGGATGCGATACGTAAATCGCGTCATCCGGAACTTTCAATAATCTGATAAGATTATCGTTCACGTTCAATTTAAGATTTGCGTTTCCGCACCTACAGTTTGCAGGAAGTTGGCGGTCCTGAAGTTGGTATTTAGTGGACCATTCACCCTGCTTTCCAATACCCAACATGGCGACTCAACATTTTAGCATTGACTCATACAGTCGTATGCCCATGTCTCTGAATATCTCACTAGAGACATTCAAGCACCTCATCCGATTCCTTCTGGTCATCGGAATTGCTAGCTCTGTATCTGCAATCTTTCCTGAGCATGAGTCTTCTCGAGGAAAAACAGTGCATATCAACCTCGTCTCTGATCCCCCCCAGACTACTTGCCCTCAAGCTGCTCCGTTATATCCTGATAGACACAGCGACCTTTGGACTAATCTTAGTACCATTATCAAGTCAGACGACTTCAAATCCCGAGCATTTAGTCGGCTCAGCAGAGCCATTCAATTCAAGTGAGTCCACTGAGTTATCTTCGTAAAGGCTGACATTTGAGGTTGCATTTAGAACGGTGTCTTGGGACGATATGGGTGACATTGGTGTTGATCCGAGGTGGGATGTACACAAAGATTTCCAAGAGTACCTTCAAGAAGTGTTTCCTCTCGTGTATGGCCCAGTCAACCCCATACACTGCTTAGGCTTTTCTGAACAAAGATTCAGGCATTCAACGCTCCACCTAACAAAAGTGAACACGTACGGCCTCGTCTATGAGTGGAAAGGATCCTCCCCCCTTATGAAACCCATTCTTCCCATTCTTCTCGCGGCTCACCAAGGTTCGTCAGATCGCGTCCAGAAATGGAAAACGGTCGTTTGTCTAACGCTTTTCTTGAAGATGTCGTACCTGTCGAAACGAGAACTATTGATGAATGGACGCATCCTCCCTTTTCTGGATATGTTGATGGTGACGTGCTGCGCTTAACCACAGGCACTTTCATATAAACACACTTATCCCTACTCATTCAGGAACAAAGCTATGGGGGAGGGGAAGCTCCGATGACAAGGCCTCACTTATCAGCATCTTGTGAATTTTACACCGGCTTATTCTCCTGATCATGATGTCTGATGATTCTTGAGGACTGCCATCGAGAATCTTATCTCTAACGAATTCCAGCCGACACATACTCTCGTACTCGCTTTTGGTTTTGACGAAGAAATTAGTGGCACAAAAGTAATCTTCCTGGTGGCCGCATAATCAAGTGCAGTTGATCAGTTCCTGACAGGGCGCTGCCTATATTGCCCCCGTACTTGAAAAACTCTATGGAAAGAATGGATTTGCTTTCATTATTGACGAAGGAGGTATTTTTGTCGATAAATTTTCCATGAAAACCAGTTGAAATTGGTTTAAGGTGTTTTCGGGACCCAATATGGCACTCCATTCGCAGTTCCCGCGCTGGGGGAGAAGGGGAGCATGAATACCCAGGTTGAAGTTATTGCACCAGGTGGGCATTCGAGTATACCACCTGAACATACGGTAAACTATTACTTGTTGACGCTCAAGATAATTACTGATTATGCTTTTAGTCGATCGGTATGCTCGCGGCTATGTTAGTTGCATATGAAGATAACCCTTTCAGCGTCAACCTGGTAAACTCTCTGCATCACGACACATTGATCAAGGTTACTGATGATATACCGACACAGCCGCCATCACCCAATGTTTGCTACTCTTCAGTGCTTGGCAGAATACTCTGTCGATATGCCTGGTACTTTTCGGGATCTGATCCTTCAGGCAGCGTCTTCCGATGCCGCTCTGGATGTGTTAAGCAAGGAACTGGCCAAAATTAGTCTGTTCAAGAGTCTGATTGGAACTACTCAAGGCATTGATGTTATTGAAGGAGGAATCAAGGTAAACGCACTCCCAGAACAAGCTTCTGCCATTGTCAACCACCGTATCGCTGTATTCAGGTTCGCTCTCTGACTGTGAGCTCGAGAACCCCTCGTGCTGAAACTCATTGTCCATACAGCTCCTTAAAAGAGACGATGACTCGGGACATGGAATTGCTGATCCCTCTTGCGCGAAAATTCAATCTCACTTACACAGCGTTTGGAGAGACCATCATCAAAGGGAATAGCCCATCTGCCGGTAATCTTACGCTACAAATGACTATCCATAGCGGTTTAGAGCCTTCTCCAATCACCCTTATCGGTAATCCCGCCTACGATATCCTCTCTGGAACCATTAAGGCTACATATAGTAGTCACCGTGGTTTTAAAGCCGCAGATACGATTATCGTTGCACCAGGAATAATGACAGGAAACACGGGTAGATCACACCTCACAATTGAAGAGAGTATAATCCCATATTGACATTTACAGATACTCGTCACTATTGGAACCTCTCTTCCTCTATATTTCGATACAATCATCTTAACTTCGGCGAAATAGCTGATGGAACCAATGGTATCCATACCATTAACGAGTGTCAGTCTTCTTTTTCATTCCCCCAGTTCTCTCATTCCATGACTTACAGTGATACCTCTTGACTCTTTCCTGGAGATGATCGAATTTTTCACAGTCCTGATTCTCAATTGTGATGAGTCAACTGAAATCTAGGGACTGTTACCCTGCTGAAAGCATATTTGTGATCGACCTGGTCTAATTCTTTACCATCGAAAATTCATGAGCCATGTTTCAGTGTCGAAGTTTTTTTCATGTACTCAATTTTAGCCATGAAGTGTAAACGACAAGCTGACCAACATTTTCACGTCTGAATGTGTACCCAATCGGAGATAGCCGTTCACTGTGTTTGGACTGACATGTGAAAGTAACAAGGTGTGGGAGTAGATAGGAGTAGATAGGATGGTACTCCAATATCACTTTTTACCTCGACGATGAAATCACAGTTGAAGTCGAGCTCAGACTATCTGCCTGTTTTTACCTCCTCTAACACCCAACTGCAGGGTTCGAAGTCAAAATTCAAGGTCCTTCTTCACTTTCTTCTGCTAGTGGGCATTGTAGGATCTACATGGAACCTTGTGTTTCCTGGTAAATACCACGATAAAGTTGCTCTAATGACAACCTTGGAAACGAAAAATAGAGGAAGTTGCATACAATCAGACATACTGTTTCCGCGAAAGCATAGTGAACTCTGGAACAATATCAGCGTAACAGTTCTATCAGATAACTTCAAGTCGAAGGCTGTTGACTGGTTGAGTCACGCTGTGCAGATCCCGTAAGCACACTGATGTACATCGTGTCCTAGTATGTTGATGTAATCCCAGAACTGAATCTTGGGATGGAATGGATCCTGTCGGCGTTGATCCGCGATGGGAGGTGTTGTTACCATTCCAGGAGTATCTTGCGAATGCTTTTCCACTTCTGTAAGCTCATTTACTCGTTTTAGTGCAAGTATGTAACATTGCTATAGGCATTCAGCCTTCAAGTTGACGAGAGTCAACACATATGGCCAGGTTTTTGAATGGAAAGGATCCTCTCCTGCTTTGAAACCGATCTTATTAGCTGCTCACGAAGGTGTGGGGCTATTTGACAAGTAACTGCCGATCTATTTATCCAATCTGTCAGATGTCGTGCCTGTTGAAACTCAAACTGTTGATGACTGGACCCATCCTCCGTTCTCTGGGTACTTTGATGGTGAAGTCTGCTGAAGCAGTTCCTACAGATTAATTAAAGCTAATGTCAGGCTCTAGGTGAGAGTGTCTGGGGTCGCGGAAGCTCTGATGACAAGAGCGGTCTTATTGGTATTCTGTTAGTCTTGTCTTCTATCACTCAATGGCCAAAACAAAGATGAAATCTTCCCAGTTCTGCGATTGAAACTCTGATTTCCAACGGTTTCCAACCGACCCGTACCATTGTACTTGCACTTGGCTTTGACGAGGAAGTTAGTGGAAAAGAGGTTGGGTACCCCCTTTCTTTTGATTATGACCAGATTCTAATCGTCGTTCAGGGTGCTGCCAAAATAGGTCATTTTCTCTTGGACCTCTACGGGAAAGATGGTTTTGCCTTCGTTATTGATGAAGGAGGTGATATAGGACCTGTGGTTGAAAAGTACAATTGACTGATGTCCTCTTAGCTGGTTTCGGACAGGAGTATGATACTGTTTTTGCAACGCCTGGGATTGCAGAGAAAGGATACATCAATGTTAATGTTGAAGTTGAAACAGTTGGTGGCCATTCAAGTATTCCTCCTGATCATACGGTACCTCTCCCTTCCATGACTTGGCCTATCTTCTAACTTCGTTGACTATAGTCGATTGGGATGCTCGCTGCGATGCTAGTAGAGTTTGAACAAAACCCTTTTCAGATTCAATTCGTGAGTTCTTTATCTAAAATAACCAGATGGTCATTGCTCAGGTGTCAGCCCTTCAGACCCGTGAAGAACCCATGTTCGAGTACCTTCAGTGTTTTGCGGAACATGCCAGTGGGTTGCCCGAAGAATTCCGGAACTTGATTCTCCGGTCACTGAGTTCTGACACTGCCCTGTACGAATTGACCGAGATACTCGCAAAGGATCGAGTTTTCAAGAGTCTACTTGGTACGACACAGGCCATTGATATCATCAACGGTGGAATCAAGTCGAATGCTCTTCCTGAGCAAGCGCACGCCATCGTCAATCATCGTGTTGCAGTATCCAGGTCAATCACGGATTAGGACTAGGTTCAGTCTCACTCACACTAAGTTATAGTTCATTGAAGGAGACACAATCCAGAGATATCAATCTCCTGAGATCTTTCGCCAAGAAGTACAACCTCACGTATACTGCTTTTGGTGAAAGCATTTCCGACGCCGGAGAGCCTTCTTCCGGCAGCCTTACCCTTTCGGATATTTTCAAAGATGCGCTTGAACCTGCACCCATCACCAGTACGAAAGCTGCCCCATATCAGCTTCTTTCTGGGACCATAAAAGCCACTTATAATATATACCGTGGACTGGAAGGCTCTAACAATGTTATAGTTGCACCAGGAATGATGACAGGAAATACAGGTATGTAGTAGAGCACATTTCCAACAGGAGGTCACCAAACGAGGTACCCATGAACTGATAGATACTCGATTCTATTGGGATCTCTCCTCCTCGATCTTCCGTTATAATCACCAAAATTTTGGAAATACAATTATAGGGTTAAAAGGAATCCACACAGTCAACGAGCGTAAGTACTATTTTCGACCCGATTTTCTTGGCTCATACGGTACCCAGATATGGAAATAAGTACATTTCTCGAAATGATTGAATTTTTTGTCACTTTGATCTTGAATTCCGACGAGTCTACTCAATTATGATTTTGTGCATTTAGTGTATATGTCATATCGCTCGTCTCTGATAAATGCCAAGGAGTCTCTTTGATCAATGCCAAGAAGTCTTTACCCGATGGGTGCGGAGCACTTTCCTAGGCTGAATTCTACATTGAATGCGGACTCCGAGCATGTTTCGCATAGTCTTATTGCCGTCCAGAGGAGACAAGTTGGGTCAACTTATGAAGCTCAGGTTCTCCATAACTTGTGATACCCTACATACTCGGAAAGTCAGGGGGTCCTGCTGTTTCAGTTCTTTCAGAAAGGGGTAAGGCGAGACTTAAAAACCCTTCAAGCATAATTGTATGTGCCAATGTCCGATTTCTCACCTCTTTCGACAAATCTCGTTCCTCGTCTTCCTCCAGAGCTTGTGGAAGAGGTCATGGTCAGAGCTTGGGAGCTTCCATGTACTGTGAGTGAACGCATCATACTCATGACATCTTTACCACTCGTCAATCGAGATGTCCTTGCTACATTCATACGGGTATCTTCGGTGGATGTCCATATACCTTGTCCATCTTTTGTCGACAGGTTTCTTCAAGCAATGCGTGAGGGTATGAGATCATTTCCCATCACACCAACGAGGGAAGTCTCGGAGCTTTGCCGTGCGATCACGCTCCAGATTTCGCAGCCTAGTTCACCAATCCGCGCTGTGCATTGGAGTGCAGAACCTCCAATGGGTGTTGCATTATCCGACTTACTATACCACATACGTGTTTTCGGAGGGTTACCGAATTTTCGAACGCTCACGGTGCGCTACATCGATGTAGATCTATACGATATCTTCGACTGGGCACGCTTCATCGATTTTCCAAGCACTGTCGAGTTCTTGAATCTGGAGTCTCTGTGGACAGAAACCGAAATCTCTCCCCCCAAAATAGTAATCACTCCACCGGGACGTCCTCCCAGTGTTACCCTCTGGACACTTCCTAATGTTCGTTGCTTGCGGGTATCCGGTGGAGATCAGGAGTTCATTTCGAGACTTATCATGTCGATGCCGAACCTGGAAATTTGTAAATGATACAAAAACTTTTATGATAGCGCTACCAATTTAGTACATTGACGTCATCTAGGGATATTCACTCTCATCTCCTTCGCCTTTTCACATGTTATTCCATCATGGCTCATAGACCCGCAGAACACACATAACAAAGCCCGACAAATTGAACAACGAATGATAGTCTTGGACTCCCCACGCCGATAAATCGTGTTACATTGCAATGAAGGGCAGAAAAAATATTCACCAGGGTTAGAATGGATGAAGGAAAGAAATGCGACTTTGAGGTAGTCCGGTTCTACAAGGAGAGGGAGAAGGTCCCGAGCTGTCGTGTAGGCAATCGGTTGACCGCAAATGCTACCCTTCTCAAGGCCATAAGCTGGAACTTGACTGATGCACTTTACAGGGGCTGAATGGTTCTGCGCGGCGAAAATTAAGGCATTCTTCAGGCACGCCCCACAATAGACATGTCCGCAAAGTAATTTGACCCTGGGATTCCGTTCGCTACCGCCTGATCTTAACTTGCAGATGGAGCAAAGTTGCTGCGAGCGCTTGAGACTCTTATTCGAGGGCAGAAAGTCCAAGACATGGTGAATCTTCTGCATCAACAATGAATCGTCTCCCTTGACAATCAAGACAGAGCGAATTACATCGAGTGAAAGCTTGTTTGCACCCACGGCAACTTGTATTTCAGTCAACCCACCGTCAATTAGCTGCCGTATGACGTTGCGGTGAATCGGATACTCTCGACACGATCCTCGCACTCTTTGTAGAAGTTTTTTGACCGCTGAAACTCCTTTATCCTGATCAATGCCACAACCAAATACGTGGATTTGACGGGTTGATAAATTTGGGAAGATGTAGAAACTGTTCTTGGAATTCAGGTTTTCGATGACTTTGATGCTACTCGTGGAGTATAAGTAGTCGTCCCATTCTGGTTGACTGTCCAGAGTTACGACAATCAAGCCATGGCAAATTCCTTGTAGAGAAAGATTTGCCTGGGCAAATATTTCAGTCTCTTCGTGATGCGTATGAAGGTAGATCATATGATGATTCCCGAAGTTGCACGATTCCACCTGAGCTCGTCCTTCGTATTGTATCTGAAGAGCCGTTATCTCTGTCGATACTGACTTGAATACATCAGAAGGTAAGCTATATTGAACGAACTAAACTCTCTCGACGGTGAGTTCTTGCTTGCCAATAAGCTTTAATTTTGTTCCATGCATCTGTAGTGTTTGGAGGATAGAGTCTTCAGAGCCCAGACAAGCAAATGCCGCCGCACTGAGCTTGGTGGGATCTTCCGGAACATTGACGAAAAACTTGACCCCTGCAGACTGCTGGAACACTTCTCGGGGCTTTGCAGTATACGTGAGTTCACTGATGGTGATAAGCCTAGAATTCTGGCTGATATCAACCAGATCTGCCCTTGTTGTGTCTGCAGGAAGTCGTTCAAGCTTAATTGCAAATAAGTCCTTTTGTCGCTTGTCCGGACGCAGGGAAGAAGCTGTTATCTTCCTCTCTCGAAAGAAGGAACCGTGAAGCTTTTCGGCCATCGTCTTTGCCTCAGCGATGTTTGAGTAGTAGATCCATGCAGCGCGCGTGACCTGAGGCCACTTGAATTTGACCCAAGTACTCTTCATGTTCGCTGGTTCAATAGGTATTGCATCAGCGAGAGTAGCACCATGATCCTTCAAGCTTCTGGCTGCCGCTGCGGCATCTTTCATATCTTTGAACTCAATACGGACAGCAGATTTTTGGGATCTGTTCTCCTCATCCTCTTCTTCATTGTTCTCGCTGCCTTCGACTGTCGCAGGCACATCTGGTGTGATGATGATGTCTTTAATCGGGCCAAATTTGTGGGCATAATCGTGAACACGAGCTTCTGAGATACCAGGAGGACCCTCAAGTGTTAAAGCATGGGAATCAGTCCCGGTCATGATTTCATCCGGTAGACAGCTTTGGCCGAAGGTGACAGCACAATTAAAGATGGACCTTTCAACGAGGGGGTGACCATAGTCACGCTATATCCATGTTAATGAAGGCTTTATGAAGCTCATGCAACATACTTCTTTTACTTCTGTCTGTGAATCAATATTCGATGCATGGCTCCGTGTATCGGGCTCCGAAATGACATCCTGTTCTTCATCCTCTCCATTCACAAGTCGCTGATTTTTTACACTCCTCTACCAAACTCATGAGCAATCCAAGGCCAGAAGTGAGTGATCTGGACACACCTCTGGACTTGGCTGCTCACATCCAACGTGAACAAAGAGATGGGACTCCCCTGTCTTACAGAAAATTTGCCCTCGAGGTACATTGATCTGGATCTCTTCTTCAGGCGCTCTCAAGAACACATCAGCCCGCTGGTCATCATGGCCCCTGTTACTGTTGACAATATGATTGAGTCCAGTATTAACATTTCCCGTTCTATTCTCGATTTTGTCGCTTAGGAGATCTTTGTGTGTCCCTCTCCTACTCTCCTTTCCTTTGCCCCAATGCCTGTTTTCATCACTAAGTACCTCCCGACCATTTGCAAGAGCGAGACATTCATTGTCGCTCATGTCTGAAGCGACTGCATTATGAAAAGAAGGGCAATTGTCACCAATTGTACATCGACCAGTAAGATAGAATTGGCAGGTATCATCGGCAGGAAGATGTTCTACTAACCGATGTATTTCATTGGCACGTCCACGAGAGCCGGGTCGAGAGCCGGTGCCCTTGTGTCTCTCCTTGGCTTGTGAATCACTTGCCTCGCTTGCTATTTCGCTTGCTGCGACTTCGCGTTTCCACTCATCGATGAAGCTCCGATCGTAATGACCCCTACCACCATACGTCGAGGGTGCACGAGGAACGGATACTGTTGGATCGGCTGTGGGAGCGTGGAGAGTCCTTTTCGATTGGCGTAGGTCACTTAATTCATGACCACTGCTCCTTCCTTGCTCTAAGTCATGACTGAAACGGCAATCCTGACCTCGCCAGCATCGGCCTGTTTGCCTAAAATTGTAGCATGTATTATCTCTCTTGCTCCCAGTATTGTGCCAGTCATCACAATTGTTGCGTTTGGAGCCATGGTGGGCATTGTCCCATCTAACACTGGACCTTTGTCTATCGTAATTGTTCCTTTGGCTCTCGAGACCGTTCTTATCATCGCTCTTGTTCTCCCAGCCACTGGCATCATTATCATGATTTCCCCAGCCGCTAGCATCAAATCCTTGGTTTTCCCAACCGCTAGCATCATTATTTTGATCCTCCCAGCCATAAGTATCGATATTCTGGTTCCCCAAACTATAGGTATTATTCTTCCGATTTTCAGAGCTGTGATCAATTTTCTGTTGGTCGTCTTGACTGATACTATCACCGATTTGCTTGTTCTGATCTTGAACTATATTGTTTTGATCGTCCCAGTCCGTGAAGTGGTTTTGATCATTGTGATCGTTCTCTTGCTCATGTTTCACATCCCCCCAATTTCCGGCGTTTCTGTTATCCTGACCGTTTGACTCGTTCGCTTCCCCCACAGACCTCTGAATATGTTTTACAGTATCGTCTAACGTCCCGCCAGAAGTAACTTCAACGCCTCCTGAGGTGGCAACAACTCCCGGGTCACCAATATGAGCAAATGGACATTTATCTTCGTTTTTGCACGTGCCTTTCGACCAGAAGATACATAATTTCTGACTGGCATGAGGGCGGACCTGGTCTATCGTTCCGAGAGTGCTTGAACAAAAAGAACAGTTTGCGTCGTCGCAGGAGCCAGTCGCATGGACATTAGGACATTCGTGCAAAAAAGAACAGTTAACGCCGTTTTTGCATCCTCCTTTCTTGAAGTATATACAAGGCTCCCTTCGTTGAGAGCTGAACCGTTGTTGAAGTATCATAGTAGAAGGATCTCGAGCCGCGCCGCCTACGGAAATCAAATTTGGCTGTGGGTCTTTGAATAAAAGGGTATACTCCTCCAGCGTGAGGCAATGCCTATATTTGCAGGAAATATCACGTAGACACGTATGTTCAGCATATAATTTACAAAATGCAACTTGGGAATCGCATGTAGGATCTGCAAAATGGCTCCAATGAAGAGTGAATGATGGTGATTGGATTAAAGTTGTATTTTTAGGAGAGTCATTGCGGATTAGACTTTTCGGAAGTGAGAACTGAAGTGGTTGAGGATCTTTGAAGAGAAGGGTGTATTCCTGCGGAGTAAGGCAGTGACGAAAGGTGCAGGTATCGGAGGTCGCATTGGAACATTTATTTTGAGCAAAAGCTTTACAGAATGCTACTGTTGGATCAGTCGTACCATCAGCGAAGCGGCACCAGTGGAGAGACATCATAGAGATTTGGCAAGCATCAGAAGTTTGAGTGAGGGCAGGCATAGAGGGGGGAACAGACACAGGTGTAAGGGCAGGTGGAGGAGGAGTGGATGTCAAAGTCGAAGATGTGGCAGCAGGAACAGATCTAGCAGGCGTATCAGGAAGGACAGCTCCATGAAATTGTATAGGCCCAGTGGATGGATGTGCTTGGACGGAAAGTCGAGAATGAGGTGCTAAAATTTGATGCTGGGCATCTATATCTCCGTTCATACCGACCGGAGTTGGTGCGTCTTCAGGCTCAGATACCAGATGTTGATCATCGTGAGGTCCGCTTGCTGACTCTTCCGCTGATTGAAGTGACAGAACCTGAGTAGCAGGAGGCTCGTCACCTGCATCAGGCTCTTCTGCAGATTCAAGTGCAGAGTGCTGCCAGTATACATCATGAGGTCGATCACCTGTATCCAATTCTGCCAATGGTTCATCGGTTAATTGCTCGAGGCCTTGCTGTTCCCTTGTTGTACTCAATTCTTCTGAAGCAAGAGCCTGTATGTTATAGTGGTCTCTGTCCAATTCCTGCTGGTCAAGGTCTTGGGTACCATGCACTTCATCAACAGCAGGATGGAGTTCCTCCTCTGAGTCGTCTTGCCGACTATCGCAAACAAATTTATCATCGTTTGATCCTCCTTGCACGTTCTCCGCTTCATCACCCGGAACTTGACTCCAAGTGAGGTCAATCTTGCTCCTTTTCTCCGCCACCAAATTCTCTTTAGGCAACATATACACTGGCTCTTCGACCTCGATATCAACTTCGTCTCGTCTCGTCGCCCACCCATGAAGATCGTGGATAATCGGCTTTTCTCGAGGATCTTCGTTCCATCCCCATTTATCTTCATCAATATTATCTGTCCGACTAATTGGATTGTCCTTGGAAGCACCTAGATCATTGGAACCGGAATCCGAATTGTAATCACCGCCAGAATCAACACCATCTGGGCCATCAGCATAACCAGAGCTTGGGCCATCATAGAGGGAAATCTTGGAAGCACCATGGGCATTTAGGTTGTAATATGAGGATGGTACTTCTGGAGTGGAAGTACTTTGATATGAAGGGAGAGAAGCACGTTCAAAACGGGGTGATATGAGTTGACTGATGTTGTCTTCCATATGAAGCTGGTTGTCATTTTCATCATCCTCTAGGCCACCAAAAGAGCCTTCATTTTGAGCCACACTAACTTCGACTTGTTGCACGACTAGACTCGCAGATGTCGTACTATTTTCCAACGTTGGCTTTTTCGGAGATTTCGGAGACGGCGTAGTTGCAACACTATCACCACTGTGACCATATCTGCTTCTCCATGAAAGATTGGTTTTGGTTTCCGGCCTTTGGTGAGAATACTTGGGCCGATTACCTTGCTTGTAATGACCTTTCACGGGATATTTGCGGGATTGACTCGGTTCTCCTTGGGGCTGAAAGGTGATTTTCGCCGTTTTTCTTAGGTCTGTATGTCCTATGGCGTCAACTCTGTATTATTATCCATAAAAGTAGCTTGTGCCACGCATACTTACCACTTGACGGTGACGCGGGACGTGAAGCAATGGCCTTGCTGGAGTGCGAAAACTTGCAGTCAACGTTCTCGCACGTTTGAAAGTAAATATGAAAGATGCATGGGTAGAGCTCATCACGATTTTGACTAAGGAGATCAGCGGGACTCGTATCATTGTCAACTGCATGATCGATGTCGATCAAACCATCGCTCAACGGCGATAAAATCGACGTCGAAGCTGACACCAAAGATGCGGGCTTGAATTTTGAATCGGCCATTGCAAAAGAATCTGGTAGAAATCGTGTTTACGTTTATGGGACAAATACTTTGCAGCTTAAGAAAAGGATGTCACGTGGTGAACCTTACCAAACTCGCACCCACATCCTACGAGAATGCTAATGACCACGGCTATATATATCACCCTCCATATATCCCCCAGACATCTTAGGCACCCGAAAAGGCGTAGAAGCACTTAGAGAATTTCTATCCAAATCCAATGCCAGGAACAGGCCCTACCCGACGAAAACCCTCAATTGATGATAGACTACCAGAAAGCTACTCCGATGCAGAACCTGATGACAAGGCACACCTGACACCACCCACTCATAGATGATTTCTCTTTTAATTTTCTCTTTCTCTCTTTATCTACTGCTACAACCAATCCCTCTGGACTTGCTACTACCCCAAACATCCACTAGAAAACTCCGCCTACTCATATGGCCACACGCCCTCTGTGGACACACCATCTAATGCCAGGTCCTGCCTAGGCCCTCCGCGTCTTAGTACTAGCTTTCTTGTTGCGGAATATAAAGAGGCAGTACAGAGTCGTCAAATTGTGTCTCGAGAAAGGGGCTTATTGAATAGATCGGCGAGGTTGTTCGCTTGTTGAATCCAAAAAAAAGGATGTCACGTGTTGATCTGTCTTTGTTTTTATGCTGAAGGGACTGTGGCTCCCCGAAACACCGAGTACCCTCTATGGCAAACTGCTATCGAGCGCTGTGTATATAAATCTGTGAAAAACGTCATGTGTAGTATTGTTATCACTGTTGTTAGATATGTGTCTTGGGGCTGTGTGGCACTGGTCTAAAAGCGTGTGAATGATGAGAAAAGTTGGTATAGTATCGTTCTAACTTCTTGTACTGGGAAATTAACAAACTTAATGCTCTCAATTTGGTTTTTTCATTGGCTTTGGCTTTAGGTATATACAGTCGTTTGGTTGTTCCAAATTCATGTGTCCCACTAATTATATCATTTTTAAAGATATTAAAGCGTCGAGAGTTGTACCTTCAAGACTAGTTTTGTATTTGTTAACCGAAAATGAACCTTTAGATTTGCTTAATTACAAGTAAGTAGCTGTTCACAAGTTTGTTTCTATTAAAAGTTTCCATAGACCTTCGTTTATAAACTTTAAGTCTTTTTTGTTACTGTTCCATAGTGACTCCAGTATGATGACAGGTGGCAGCAAATGCCATACTACCGTGGGACGCGGGTCGACATAACATTTTATCCATCTGCAAGCTCGGGACATACGAGGGAAAGCCGTACGATTCCAGAGCATGCGAGATAGTAGCTGTATGTCTGTTGTTGAACAAGTCATCCGTCGCTGGACCCAATTCAATTAAGTCCGGAGTTTGACATTGTGACTATGTTCCGCTGTGAATTATTTTGTGTATTATCACAATCTCAATAACTTATCCAATATTTTTTTGTGAAATCTTTCCTTCCTACCAATGCAGGTCGATGCACCTAAGCGCACATCTTTCGCCTTTGACACTGTACCTGAAGCTCTTGAAGCCTTTGCAAACGGTGAATTTCTTGTTGTGATGGACGACGAAAATCGCGAGAACGAAGGTGATCTTATCATCGCTGGTAGCCAATGTACAACGGAAAAGATGGCTTGGATGATCAAGCACACGAGGTCTGTCTCCCTTCTGTTCTCTCTCTTTCCTCCTTTTTAACTTCCTTCCCCGTTGTCGTGCGGATTCAGTGGGTACATCTGCTGTGCGGTCCCCGGGTCACGGCTTGAGGAACTCCAGATTCCCATGATGTTTCCCGATAATCAAGAGCGCCATCGGACTGCCTACACCGTTACTGTTGACTATAAACATGGTGCATTCGCCTTTCTTTACTACGTCTCCTGCCGCCAATTTTTTCTTTTATTATCATCATCCAATCGTAAACTCACTCTCCCACACAGGCACGACAACTGGCATATCCGCACTCGACCGCTCTCTGACTGTGCGCGCACTTGCATCCCCTCATTCCACCCCCAGTGATTTTACACGTCCGGGACACATGGTACCGCTTCGCTCTTGCGAGGGCGGTGTTCTCGTTCGCAGGGGTCACACAGAGGCTGGTGTTGATCTCTGTCTAATGACAAACCAACCTCGAGCTGGTGTTCTCTGTGAACTTGTCAATGACGATTTGATGGGTACTATGGCACGTCGAGATGACTGTCGTGCATTCGCTGATCGTTGGGGTCTAAAGATGATCAGTATTGAGATGCTCGAAGACTACAAGAGAAGAGTTTGGCTGCCTGAGCAGCAGGCGCAAAATGGGGTGCAGTAATATGTGGTCATTCCTTTCCACTTTACAGGATCTCCTCTCAGCTTCAATTCGCCCCCAACTCGACAGTCACCCAGGGACTCCGTTCTGTGCAAAAGCCAAAACCTTCAGGAACATTGGTTAGAATTATATATTTATGTACATATTTCAGTTTGATAGACCTAGAACGTATTTACCCTAATAATATTATTCATGTTGTACTTACTGACTTAATGGTTGGTTTGCTGACTTAGCGGCTTTTGTGAATGACTGGCTGGATTACTGGACCTTTACTAACTGACTGACCAGCAACCAGAATCGGTAACCTCATGGGGTAGTTCACAAAGAATACAGCAAAATCCATGCCCTTTTTGAGGAGTTTGAGCAAAAGTTGGTGTTTAAGCACTGTTGCGAGTGTAGTGCAAACTTCTATGATCTGAAGAAATCTGGGACAAATGCGACACTATGTTTCACTATCACAAATGACGGAATAAAAAAGCCTCTGGATGGTGGTTCTACCGTATGGTTATAATCGGCGGTCGAGTCCGTTCACTAGCCTCGTCCATTCTCTCTCACCATCGCTATTTTTTTCCCTCAGCAACTACGTTTGGTGACTAGTTTCGGTGTATACCAGGATCCCATCTTTGCGCATGCATACACGCACATACATGCCTTTCAGAATGGAATTCTTACTCAAAAAAATTGTACTATAAACTATCCAAAAATATATGCTGTTGGAAGAAAGAGTATCGTGAGCATAGTAACCCTTGAACAAACTGGAGAATTACTGGAGAATTGCGTCGAGTGTCCAGTTGGATTCCATGATGACTCTGTTGTAACAAACATGTTGGTTGTCACTCACTATGATGTCTTGTGACTTCAAGTATGTCAATTATACGGACAATGAATAATCTAAGATGGTCAGATTCATGATAGTCTTATGATACATGTGCGATAAAATTACATGATTTAGAAGCAATGAGATAATCCAAAAACTGAGTGTCATCAAAGTCAAGGCAAAGGCTACAATGGTGGGAGCGGGCGACGACACTGTGGACAGATGGTTTTGATTGCCAACCACTAAGGAATGTCATAAGGAGTCATGATACAGAGGCAGAGAAAGAGCTCACCTTTTCTAGGCACTCTGTGTGCTGAGATGAAAAATGAACCTTGAGTCAATAACTCAATAACTCAGGATGAGGCAGCTCACAAATAAATGATGACATGGAGCCAGGCTATATTCTCTCCTGCTTGAGATCACTACTCCTTTTTGCATAACGCTTAACAGACCACCAGGGCTTGCGGTCACATTCCTGCCAATTCCCATGCTCGTTCCCTTTCCGTCACCTGAGTCTCCGATCCATCCTCTGTTTCTTTCTTTCCCGGCTTCTTGGGTTGCTTTGGGACGCAATGAGGGGTCGATGTGAATAGTGTCCATGCATATTGAACAGTCCCCCAAGGATTTCTCTGGAGCTTCGGGATCTGGGAGTGGCATAGGAGGGTGGTAGTCGTGCAACTTGACAGCTTGGTACTTAGTAGTCAAAGTGATTATGTCAATTGATAGATTGTTCAAATGATTATCTACTCACCTTGGCGGGAAGGAAGAAAGATGGCCCAATGAACTCTTGAAGCACGAGTACACAAGCCTGAAGTAAGACAAGAGCTGCTATCCAGTAGGCCCAGCCTGTCCCCTTGATCAGCGCCAGACAGTGCTGGTATGTGTCCTAACCCACCTCGAGGTTCAACATCCAACACATTACGGGGACACGTCAAAAAGTCTATGAATAATTAAAGCGAGAAGGGTTCGACATAAATTGATGCTCACATAATGCACCAGCTAAGCGGCAAATTGTCGTTCCGAACACATATTCCGGAGTCAAACCACTGGTCCTTCCCTTCCTCGCTGACCGCCAGATTTGTGGCAACCATATGAGTGTGTATGTCACAGCAACGAAGAGCATCGACAATGCCGGCGAAAGTATAACTCGAACCAAGACCGTCAAAAACAAGAACAACACAATCCCTGCAGATACCAATTAGTGAAAGCCCTGTATTTATGGAATCGTAAACGGACAGAGTCTTGCCTGTGGATCAGTTCGCACGTGGTGTAGGAAGAACCGGAAGAAAGAGGAGTGTGGATCACCATTCCGCTGATGGGTAGGTGGTGTAGCAGTCAAAGTTTGATTTCCCACCGTGGGGTCAACCGTTCGGGTTGGAGGTAGGGGGGGTGGTGCAGGCGGCGACTCGGATCCTTGAACCTGGAAAATCAAAGCGGCAAATTGCTGAAAATGATAAGTTATTATTGTGTCTCAAGTGACCGATACTCACTGCCTCCTGGATGAAAAGGGCACAGGACAAAAACGCCGTAGCCATTAGCGCCAAAGACGCTCTTCCCTCAGCAAGGATGGCAAATGTAATATGACCAGCAAAGCAGACGGCATCGATCGTGGCATTTACAAGGAACGTCCAACGGGAAACCCTAGTGATTCCAAAGGCCGTGCGACTAAGCCCTGCTTGTCGAGTAAATATAAGAAGGGCAACGAAATATGCAAGCGCTGACAATCCGCCATCTAGAAAAACTTGAAAAAGTAAAATAAGAATGCGAATATTTTGTACTAACATCTTGTCATCTTGCTGAAGAAGGCTTGCGACCTCAAACCCTGTGTGCTATGGATTTCATAGAGAACGCCACATTTCTTGCTGAGCAACACAGCACTCAGGACTATCTTGGGAGGCTTGACGGTCGATATGCCGGTAGGATGCTGGATCTCGCTCTCCAAATCTTGCATAAGACGATTTGGGATAGGAACTGATTGAAATTGGGCATGAAATGTGAATGGGCACTGAGACTTCGGTAAATCTTCTTCATGGTATATTCAACCTCCGTAATGTGCCGATGAAAAAACCCACTCACCATTACTTGAATCGTTATCAATCAAACCATCATCAATCATATTCTTCAGGTGAGTAATCCTATGCTCAAGCTCTGGAGCTATGATTCTGGCCGTCTCGTTCTGACGATCAGGAGGCACGAGGGAAGGCAAAAGGCGAATGTCCAGTGGTTGGCTACAAGTTTGTCAGGTGAAAAGAGCCAAAAATAATATGTTTATTTACCCGGATGGTTCAACAAGCCCAACAATAGATCCTTGGGACACAAAGTGCATACCATCAAATTCAAGGCGTATTGTTTCTTGTGAATTTTCATCTATGAGCTCCATCCTTGCCTAAATAAGACAAGATAAAGCAGGAACCCTGACAAAAGGTATCACATACATGAACTGCGACCAAGTCCTTTGATTTGTTTCCACTGTTTTGCATTGCAAGGGGTTCCTTCTCGTGCAATGTCATTACCAGCTTGGTAGAGGCCGTCCAATTCCAAGTCGAACCTAACTCAATCATTTCGGTGACATTGGCCCCGGAGACATAGCGCTCAGCCAATGGTTTCCATGATAACGACTTGTTCTTCTCCAATGCCACTGGCGTAATGTTATAGAACCGGGCATCACCACGGACGTATCCTGTAATGTTGGGATAGTACGACTCGCGAGAATTGTCAAGAGTATGTCCCTTGATATGAAAAGCATTCAAGAGCGGAGTGACGGTGAAATCAGGTTCAGGCTACGATCGTGGGTAACCATGAGTCTTCGGACAGATGATTACAGACATATTCTCGACACACCAAGCTAAAGTTTGACACAGTTCCATTCATCCATGCAGTGTAGTTCGACAACTGATTCTCAAGTGAATTCATAGCATCCTGATAATGATGCCGAGCCAGAAATTCCTCGCCATTGTGGCCGGTGAGGAGAAAGAGGATGAGACTGATAAGAAGAAAGGAAGAAACAGAGCCTCTTGGTCTGGTTCTGTCGTTTGCAGTCCCCGTTGCTTCGTCACGGGTGTCCATGATACACCCAGCAGCCTAATGCTAATGTGTAAGAGCCAGTGGGTCACGGGTTCACGTGCTCTATTCAGCCGCGCTATATATCGCGTCGGTGCGTGTCTGTTCCAAACCTTCTGCCATGTTTGATCAAGACGGTAGTCGTCGCTGGATGCACTTTCAATCAGCCCTACAGCTTGCTATACAGCGATCAGCGCGTAAATGGACGTAGGTAAACGATTACGTACACTCAACAATTCCTAAGCTGACAATGGACCCAGATTCGAGGATTTTGCAGAGTGTTTTCCATTATACGTCGAGGAAGAAAAGAACGCAGCATCAGTAACATTTAATATCATATCTGACTGGATTGAGAAACAAGACCGGGTGTGTTTACTGGAAGTCACAACTCTACCCTGTCCTGAACTGTGCTCGCAGGATGATATCACTCAACTGTTTGAGAAGTATGGCGTTCGAGAAAACATAGACATCCTTCATAAGATTGTGACAGAAGCAAAAGCTCGGAAAGATGTAACAAAAGACGTCTGGAGAGAAGATCTACAGCCAGAAGGAGCTATTTGTGCCCGCACTATCCCCGTTCTCGAGGCTGAGGCAGCTCAACTCGAAGAGACACTTGCTCGGGTAACTGAATTTATACATCTTTGGGATGAATTACTTAATTATATCTACCAAGCTTGAAGCAGAGAACCGCCAAATGCAAGCTCAACTCGACGAGAACACTCGGGCCAAGGACGAGGCTAGACTTGAAACCCTGGAACTTCTGCAACTACTTGAGGAGGCATGCTCCCTATCAATTCTTTTTAGATTCTATGTTGACCAACTCTCTTTAGACATATAACCGGTGGGAACAGCTGCCTTTGGACGCCATAGAAGACTGGACAGTGCAAACAGTTAATGCACTCAAATCCTTACAACCACACTGATTCACGCATAATTTATCTCCCGTTCAATAACATGGCAGTTCGCTGAATCTAATTACCCGAGTTTTGATTGACTGGCTGGGCCAATGAAACATCCGAGGAGTACTGAATCTTTGACAATTTGGGATCCAAGGCCACTGTCCATACAACTGTGAAACAGATCATGACGGGATGATGCTCAGAGAAGTGGGTCACTACGGTCTGGTTTGATTGGTAATTGGAAGGTTGCTACTTTGACGGTTACCTCAAAGCAGTTCATAAGGCTATCTGCAGTCCTGTATCGACCTCAAGGTAGCAACCGGTCTCAAGTGCAATGATATTAGGTTACTGGTATGACAGGGCTGGAGTATCCTGCTTTTTCGAAGCCGCTAGATCCAACATCTAAGTTCAGAACTTTAGGGACATGTACAGTTATCAGCAGAGTCCATAGAAAAATCTTCCAGCCAAAGAGTTACTCAAGTCCATGTGATATCAATTAAATTTCGAGTAACCTACAAATACATATTATCATGGATGCTGTCAAAAATCGTGATTCAGAGCGTCAGCTCGATGTCAACCCTATAGCTTTATCAAAAAAAACTAGGAGATAACTGAAAATTTGTTCTGTGGTGCTCTACCAGAAATTCCATTTCTCGGATTCAACGCATCAATCACGGCATTCGATCCTACAATCTACGCTGCGTGCTGAGAAGCTCATACGAAACTTGTCAAATGACACACCACTTTCTCGGTCTTCGGGGATAGAAATCTGGAACGAAAAGGATACTGCCAGTAAACTTGCGGGGGAAGATATCAAGCCTGGCACGCTGAAATGCAATGTCCTAATAGAGGGAACATACCACACAGCAAGGTTTCGTATTGGTGTTGCAAGAATATTCATCTCGGATACGTACCTGACGTTAACCTTTCTTGGCTTTGCCTTTCTTCTTGCTTTTACTGTTGGGCGCAGATGAAACAACCTCAAGAGATCCACCTGCGGCCTCGGCCTCCACTCCTCCTCCTCGTTCGATCTTCGAATTGGCATCCAAGAAAAACATCAGGTCCCGAACCTGATCTGTCAATTCTTCGATTCTCGCGAGACACTCATTCTTCCCTTGTTCTGTCAACGCCATCTGGTCTTTCATTCCCTTGACATTCTTGAGCAACCCCTCCGTTACAGCCCTTTCCTCTCTCAAATCAGTTTCTAGCCTCTTTGCGAGGCCTGTCATTCGATCGGCTTTTTGTTCCGCCCTTGCCTTTCCTTTCTCTAGCTCCTCAATCTGTCTTGCTGTTTCTGCTCGATGTCGCCTTTCTTCCTCTCGCTCCCTAGTTTTTTCAAGCTCTCTGTTACTATTCGTCTGCTCAATGACGTGCTTCAAGTCGCTTATCTGATTCTTGAGATCCCCGTTTTGTTCTTCATAATAAGAGCGCTGAGAATCCAGCTGCGAGGTGAGAAGATAAGAATACTCAATCCCAATTGCCTCAATCTTCTCTGCGGACAAAGCGTCAGCTTGACTCGGTCCTAAACCACCCTCTCTGGGTACTGTATCTATAGATGCAGAAGCACTTGGTAGTTCAACCAATTTGCCATCCGCCTTGTTTTGAATAAGTCGATGGACGTAACCATCGCCAGCATAGTCCCAAACTCTCTGCGTCTCAAGTTCGAGCGCATATAGATGGGTCGTTGCTTGGTAATGTGCTTGAGCATGGGCTCGTCCGTATCGCCCGCAACCAATGTTTCCACATATAAGACAGATCCACAAATTAGTAGTCGAAAGGCACTCAGAACATTGAGACGGAACATTCGAGGAAGGATAACTAAAAGGCAGGGGGCGAGGTGGTCGATCAGAAGCGGGTAAAGGGTGGGACGTGAGGATATTCTGAGAGTACCGACATACAGGACACCTAGCTGATGTTAGAAGCAAGCCCACATCAGAAATAATACCGAACTCACCGACTATCACCCCACTTGCTGAGGCACATACAGTGGAAAGTATGCGAGCAAGGCACTGTAATGAGACCAGTAACAGCAGAATCCATACGTTCGAGGCATACGGGACATGTAGGGAGTTCTTGGGCTGGCCCATAGGTGCTGTTCATTCGGGAAATTGCTTGTGATAACACATCATCAGGTTCAACTTGAACCGATAACACATGAACGACATGGCATATCTCAGGCTAAATCATTGATTTTTAATGCTCGTCCAAGCCATGTAGATATAGCCATGAAGCGCACCTCCATCGAGTTGAATAATTTACCATTGTACGTTTCCACAAAATCTGCGGCATCACCTGGGTTTGCCAGTCTGACCAATGCAATGGATCGGTTGGGTGAAAAATCCCTACATGCGCAAAAAATCTGTCAGATATTTTCAGAAAACTGGGTTGAGATCTGCTGCGAACCGTATTATTCGTAAGTGGCCGATGCTGCCTGTGGCGGGTCCGACAAAAGCCAAAAAGTCTGAGGGGGTCATCCAAGACGGTACTGCAAGCACCCCTAATGTCACACCGGCATCCTCGTTATCTGGAAGGATTTCAGAAGCCCTTCTTTCCAACTCATCGAGTCCAGGACGTTTTCCAGCATCTCGGAAAATGTGGACTGTTCCTTCAGGCAGATTAGTGGTGCCAGATTTGCTACGAGAACTAGGAACGAACGTGGCCTCAACCGGACCTATTCAAGGATATCAGCTCTGTGATTCAAGGAAATTCCACAAGCAGTCTGGATCGCACCCCTTCCGCCCTCTTTCTTTTTTCCAGCATTAGCGTACTGCCGTCTGCCGGCAAGTTCGTTCTTCTCAAACTCCATCCAGTCAATTTGTAATGGTCCTTTTCTGTAATCTCTTCCTAGGGGCTGATTCACGAAACCTCGATGATAACTCAGAGATCGCTGATGTTGAGGTAGCCTTTGAAATAAGTGCTTCGGTGTGAATGTAGCGTCTGGGGTTGTTTCATGTGCGACTTTGGAGTTGCTCAAGGAAATAATTAGATGATAGCCACGCATTCTAAAGTCAAGCCTTCATTCCGAGCAGAGTGTCAAAAACAGAAGTAATAACCTCCGAAATAGGTATGGTTACATCAGAGTGACACCCTCCGCTTTGAATGCTCTCTGATATTGTTAATCCATAGTGAGTACCATTTTCTCGTGAATTCACTTCTCAGGAGAGTTGGATCTATTTCTTGTGGTCATCGTATCAGCTTTGTTACACTTACAACGGCACAATCTTCCGGAGTCGATCAATAAACGAGCGGTTTCAGATATACATCCCTCGAAACATAATAAAATTCATTCATTCATTAGTCTCTGCATGCAATCATGTCAGGATGTTCCACGGTTCTCAGGTCGTCCTCATTACTCAATCTGTCCAAGCCTTTTACTCCAAAATCACTCAGAGCCCTGCGCCGTGTACTTTCGGATGCCCAACAGCTAGAGCCCCAACAATCACAACTTGGCAACAAGTCACGTAATGCTGGTGTATTAATTCCCCTCTGCAATGTTGAAGGCAGATCTGGAATTCTGTTTCAAGTGAGGGCAAAGAATCTTCGAAGTCATTCTGGCGAGGTGAGGTAAGATTACAATCTAATCAGCCCAGGCGCGTCTGAACAGATGGACAGTTTCCCTGGAGGGCGAATAGACGACGTGGGTCTCAAAGGGTTCAGACGTTCTGGTGGCTTGCTGATGTTGGCAACAGACTGACGCATCGTTCTTGGACGGGGCATTGCGGGAGACAGAAGAAGAGCTGGGTATACGACCTGAAGAGATCCAAGTTCTCGGAGAAATAGGTCCACCTCAGGTCAATCTACGGGGAGACATGCGCGTATGGCCATATATTGTGCGTAATATCATACTAAATACACTGAAAGATAACGATGAAATGAGTGCCTAGGGATTCGTGAGCGAAAGGAATGTCAATCAACCGGAGGCAGACGACCATCCTTACGCTTCACTTGACCTCAGCAAAATCCGGAGAATAATGTCAATTTCGGAGGTGGCAATTGTGTTTCATGTCCCGTTGACAGAATTGACAGAACCTCGAAGGTTACGGCCATATCTATTTCGTAGCGAGAGGCCGTATTGGGCCGTGGACGTGACAGATATTGTCCGCTCAGCAGAGGGATTTTCTGAGACGAGTGACGCCACCTCTATGAGTACCGAGGCATTCCATGGCGGGACCCAGTGCGATGAAGTAGGGTTTGGAAAAGAGGGTAGACTTGAGATATGGGGATTAACAGGGTGGTATCTTTCACTCTTGTTGCAGAGATTGCGGGTATACCAGGAGTGAGGACTACATGTCAGGCTTTCTCCATCTGCACCCAACGCTGACGTAGACTACCAGCTGGAGGTTTCTTGTGTTCTGAGAACTGTGATTCGATATTTATCTTTGTTTCATTTGCTTTTTCGTCGTCGCCATCAGTCTTTTTGTGCCTGACTGTCTGCATCCTTGAATGACGTTTGCGACGAGCACTAGAGGTGCTCTGACGGGACCGCCAAATGATGAACAGTCCAGTTTCAGCAAGAGCAACGATGATCGTTATGCCCAGTGCTAATAACACGCGCTGTGGAGTTGTGAGTGTGGCTGATGAAGAAGATTAGGGCCCGCACCCAGTGATTTTGCCAGCGCAGTTTGTCAGACGCCCACCAGGTCGCAAAACCCACACAAAAGACACTCAACAGACCATCTAGAATGGCTGTTATCTCCTGACGCTCGCGCTTCTGCTGTTCGGCTAATTGTTCTGGTTCTGGGAGTGACACATACGCGCCGAAATTCCGTTCTGGCGAGGTTTTGACTCCCGCTAAGAGAGAAACCATCATATAGTTGTTAGGATTCAGATTACATGCCTCTAATTTCTCTCTTCCCTCCAGAGTCCTTGACCATTGGGAAATGGTGAGGAGGGTGGAATACGGGATGATGCTATTCGACACATCCGAGACGTAAATCCTGAGTTCCTCGGCCAAGGTGAGCGGCAGCAAGTCTGGCAAGGGTTTGAGTATCTTCAGGAGATGAGGTTCAAGAGAGACTTTGAGCTTGGAAGTGTCGATACCATCCATGTTAAAAAACAAGAAAAAGGGACAGCTTAACGCCGATCAAAAGGCACTTCGCCCCTCCACCACTCTCATTGCTCATGATATGACAGAAACAACGGTGGCATTGGGTACTGCGATTGCCACAGCTTGTACCGAGCTGGACATCAACCACCTCGATTCAATTCTCTCGTTCTCTCGGATAATCGACAAAATATCTCCTGAGCTAGCAAAGAGTGAACAAGTACGGTAGGACAGCACTATTTTCTTTATCGCACCCTCTAATCGTGTTTTGTAGTGTTACTCTCGGCTTGGATAGTACTATTTGGCAGCCCTTGGACAAAGTTTGGAAAGGTTTAGCTCGTGCTCACTCTACATTTTGGGAGGCCGATGAAGAAGACGATGGCAGACAATGGGCACTTGCCGGTCTGTGTGCCACCATGGCGAAATTCATTCGGAACCTAGTCGCCGGAGTTCCTGACAATCAGTCTAGGGCATTGTGAGTACCGGTACCATGGGTCAACACACCCACTCAAGGGTCTGATACTAGCCACATCGAACCAGAGTTAAGGCGATTGTTACATTGGTACACCTCTTGGTCAGCCATGGAGGACGAAAGATGTAGGCTGTGTGTTCTATAGCCTCCGTAGGGTTCTAACGCGCACATTAGCCATTGCCGCCGCAAGGTTTCTCATTCAGGCCTTGTCGAACCTTGTCACAGGACACGAAGAACTCATGAGTAATCTCTGGGAAACGTACCTCAACCTTCCGGAAGACCAGGTCGTCATCATGTATGTCCAAAGCTTGATTCGAGGGACTTGACCAAACGCTTAGATTAATAGTCGTTTGCTAGGCTCTCCTGATGCCCAAACCCTATTAAGCACATTGATTTTTATCTTGAATTGTCTCCATGACTCTTGCAAGCGAGCGTAAGCACAGGGTATATTTCAATATTACGAGCGGACTGGAGAATCTCATCAGGAAATTGCTGTGTCAAACCGGTGTTGGGACTCGCATGTGTATCTCCCTCCTGGACAATATGCTACGGTCATTTGAGGCCGACGAAGGTTCCATGGAAGCACAGGCATTCGACATCAGGTGCAGCTCTCATCGCTTGCCTTACTACAGCCGACTAATTTTGTTTTTCAGTTATGCCATACTATCCCACATCATAGAGGAAGGTCTGGCAGCACTGTTGTACCAACAATTTATCATGTAAATCGATCTTAAATTTTCGGTGGCTAAACATCGAATTGATGGCGATGTCTTTCAGACAGGACGAAATCATAACTCCTCACCAAACGACGCTTCTGAAAATAATTGATTCCTACCTCCAAACTAATCAATCGACATCTCAAACACCTATCAAACCTGAAACGCTTCAAATCCACACCTCACTCACACCCATGTTGACAAGAGCCTTCTTCTCATTATCTAGATACGTGCAAATCTCAATTCATCACTCTCTTGGGTTAGATGATATCAATCAGTCCGACCGGAAGCGCGCAGAGTCGGAAAGATCCATTTCACTTGCTCCTGCCACAAATCATACGGGATCACTAGAAACAATGAATCAGTCACTCGGATCGCTCAAGAATATTGATGTTATGCTGCCAAAAGCGTGCGAAGCCTTAGTCCTGGTTACGCAATGCATGGTGACGATAGCCATCGAGGCAGAAGAAGATACTACTCATCCAGGTCGTGAGGATGCTCAAAATCCGAAATCTAACATGATGAATTACTTCATAGAGGCACAGACATCAGGCCTCGGAATAGTTGAAAATATAATTGGTGAGCATCGCCTTTGCGCTTCTAAGACGGCGACGTCTTCGTTGATGGAAGTTTGGTGACGTTTCTTTCTGGTCCGTTGGCTGATAACTTTGTTTTCGTAGAGCTTCTCCGTCTCCTGGATATGTTTTTACCCCGAATCAACTTTGGCAAATCCGTTTCGCTGACTGGGCGACCGATTGGTACATCAGTGCCAGACCAAGGTCAAGAGCAAACCCCTGACTCTTCTGTCACTGATAACCATGGTTTCGCGTATCTCAAGCGCGATCTGGTGAGATTATTGGGTATCCTTTGCCACGAAAAAAGGGCAGTACAAGATCGAGTGCGTGAGGCGCGTGGGATCGAAGTCGTCCTGAACATGTGTGTTATTGATGAACGGAATCCTTGTAAGTCCGTGATATCCGAGTTCTAGTTTCCCAAAACAAAATAAGTTGTCTTGTTCATGGACACTATCATTGCTGACAATCTGATAGACTTACAAGAACATGCTATCCTCACACTACGTAATCTTCTCAAGGACAATTCAGAAAATCAAAATGTGGTAGACTCAATCCAACCCTCTAACAATTGGGACCAAAGACGATACTGATTTGAGGACTGAAGGAGACCTGGAGGGAAATTTCTTGACTTCTAGATAGAATGGGATAGAGCGAAAAAGAAAAGAGTCGGTGTTTGAGTAACAGGATGTAAACTATATGCAGGACCTTATTATTCCTCTTCGTCCACCGGGGCGTGTCCCCGCTTGCGCCCTGCCCGCCTGGCTTTGAGATTCTCCTCAAGCTCCTCCTCCTCACTCTCAATGTCCATCTTATCCTCATCTGTATCATATGAGGCATCACCTGTTTCCTTTTGTACCTTTGTACTTTGCTCAATGTGTGTATCAAGGTGATCAAGGGGGTCTTCCGCATCACTGGTGTTCTTGATGTGTTTTTTCTTCGAAACACCCTCCTCGTCTGACGAGTCTGCAACAACAAAATCGTCCTCTTGATAATTCTCTTCAACTTTCACTTTTTCCTTAGTATTTTTTCGCTTCCGTTTGCGGGTAGTGACGTCTTCCTCATCTTGATCAAATCCACCACCAGCATCTTCATCGCTACTCCAAAGTGCTTCAGTGTCGGCTGAGCGCCGTGACTGACGTCTCCTCCGCCCACCCCCAACGTCATTGGTATCGGCCTTCCGTCTTGATTTCTTCGCATTTTGTTTTATCAATTCCTTGAGAACGAATTCGGGATCTCTGACTGGATTAGGCGCTAAGCGCAGCCGCGCGACCTTGTTATGCTTCTGACCCACGGCACGCACCAGCATTCGATGTGTTTCTGATTGCATTCCCGTTGGCCTCAGACTCATGTAGCCAGTAATGACTGCTTCAGATTGTAGCACCTGCGATCGTTTATGTTGGGCGACGAGATATGTCAGGCCCTGGGACTTAAGGCCAGAAGTTTGTGATTGACCGAGTTGTGGCTGTGATTGTGATGTAGAAAGACCGGCAACTTGCCGAGGGATACCAGCAGAAGTGTCAATACTTTGTGCAATGTCGAAGAGCTCTCTTCCTAGTAGAAGACTCATTGTACCGTCGGACCAACGGATGATTCTACTATTTGATTGACGTTCCTTGATAGTTTGTCATGAGTTGGGTAGTGTTTGAAGCTGTCTCAAGAAAAAACATACATCACGACCATTGGCATCCTTAATCCATCTCCATCGTACGGTATTTTCAACTTTCAATTTGATGGTCATACTTTTTTCTCGTACACTCTCCGCCTGCATAGATTCTTCTTCTTCAGGTCCAAGATATGTGTCTGGGTGAAATGGTTTCGTATCCATTTTTACAAAATTAGGCATGCGAATAACCCAATTCTGGACAATGAGTTTGAGCGGCGAAGCGGAAATTCCGACGCGGAGAACAAACTCACATTCCCATCTGAACTTTTCGGAATAGGAAGGTTAGGGAAGGAAACGTCAGCTTCCTTAACGACCTCGCCTGTATCCAACGGAACTTCGTCTTCCTCGTATTCGAGCGCTTGCCTATGTTCCCTTTCTGGAGTCGGTAGTCTGTCCGATTCAAGCCCCGAGGCTGTGGGAGAAACAGCAATACTCCTGTGACATATACAGTCAAGGAAGACCATAACCCCTAGACATGAGGACATCCAGACCTGTCAGGTTTAGCCACCACTCCCTCATCGTCACCAAACAGGTCGGGCATTTCTTCGTCCTGTTCCCCAGCTCCAGATTCGGAGGCTGGGTGGGGTGATCCGAGATGCATTTCTGTGTCATCGAGTGTAGGATCAGGCTTGATTTTTTCTAAAGCAGATTCATCCAGTGCACGAGAGAGCGAATACATAGCCTAGATACAAGGGATCATTGAAACACGCAAGAAGGTTGGGTCACGTGATACAAGCTTTTTCTTTTTTTAATTCAGTATTTCTATTCTCCAACAAGCAAACTAGTGGAAGGCCTAAATAGGTTCCCGACATCGATTGTGAGTCTACTGAAGGTATGAGGCCAGAGGAGGAGGGTGTGGGCGGAGTTTTCAAATAGATGGTTGAAACGACCATATGGATATGTACAGCTATTTACCTTGGATTTACACAGGATTCACTTTTATTCACTTTTTGCATTACATTTGCTGGTCAGTATCTGTATGAACTATAAATTATCATTCCATCATTGGTTATCAATCATCTGCCAATAGTTTTGTTCTGCCCTTTGGATTGCTGTGTGAGACGAAGCACGAGGCGGTTCAGTTCACCCCATCTGGTTGAATGACTCACGGAGCATATCGACTCGGCCTCAGAATTTCTGGAAACCCGACCTAGCGATGATTCGATAACAGTTTCCTCGAGGACCTAATTAACTTTTCTTTTGTTCCAATCTCATGGTGTTCTGTTTTTGGCCCCATGGATCACGGAAAAAAGGAGCGCCCTGACTTTCTAATTGAGGCTGGGTAACGACAATGGATGAGGAACCGAACATTACAGTCCTATGACCGTATTTACCCCAGAAATGGTAGGCTGTCAAGCGATCTCTTGCGATATCTAAGCAGATCTATATAAGTCCACCACTCGAGGCCCTGCCCAAGTACTCCTTGATGCCCTACATAACAACAGCACTAACAGCTCAAATGCGGTCAGTTCCAATTTGATGACGCTCATGACTCGGATACCCATAAAACTGTAGAAAGTGTTCCCCTCACTTCGACGCCCCCTTTCCCTCACAGTGGCAGTACGATCCGTCGGATTGGCAGTACCGTAATCCCCTTTCAGCACTCTTCCCTCCAAGCGATTTTTCGTCTGCCATGACTCCATACGTTGTGAGCTATCTTCTAAGTTGCTACTCGTAAATGTTTTGATTGACTCTATCGAACAGAACGAGTACGGGTATCCTGATACCAGCATCGACGATGCTTTGTCAAGTGTCGGCTTCATGGATCGTTGCAACAATCCTTCATACGGATCAGACACGAACCAATGGCAACCTAGATATTCGCTCGCCTGCGAAACCCCGGAAGCGCAGTCCCTGCGTTTTCTTGCGGCCTCGTTTCCTGAATCTTCATGGTCTGGACCATCTGCCACATTACATCATGATCCTACGCATTATCAAGCCCCATTCAACAATAACGCAGATTTTTACCTTATGGCAGGCCAACAACAAATGAGTACAAGTATTCCTTACTCTATGGCAGCGGCTACCTCAGCAGAATCTTCGATGATGAACTCTCGTCCAGAAACCCCCGCAAGTGTCACCTCGTATGGGGGGAATTCCTTTGATATTCAGTCGAGGGCTATCACAAGTTCATCCGATGTAGGCACGCACGCGATTGACGAAATTCATTACTCATTGCCTTTCAGGCGGAACTGTCGAAGCAGGGCATTTACTCTCATCAAGATCAGCTCTTATTCTTCAAGCAGGCATTGTCCCTCCCCGCCGCAGGCCTCATGGGGCCGTTCGTCCCTCAGCAAATGTATGTGCCTCACACCAGCAGTGACAGGAAGCGTTATGTAGAAGAGATCGGACTTGATGCTCCAATCTACTTCTGGATGACAGACCCAGAAGGGTGTGGTATCTCGTTAGCCGATGCCCTTCATTCTCGAGTGAATCGCCTGCAAAACCGGGACTGTCCTGTCTTCAAGGGGCGTGGACCTAGCGTTTCAATCCGTCTTCAGGTAAGTTTCTACTTTTGCATTCAAAAATCACGATGCTGAGCATTGCAGTGGCCTGGATATCGCCCATGGAGCAGACAAATACCCACCAAAGATTTCCGTAGCCCGCCGGGTCCTATCACTCTTGCCAAGTTAGCTAAAAATATAGCTAAATGCGTCCAACGTTTCATTGAGGTATGCATCCTATCCTAGCCAATCGGCAAATCAGAAGCTGAACGATTTGTTCTTCTTAGGAGCGCCAATACTCACGGCTCGAAGATGTTGCCGATCTGCGCTGGCAAGTAGGATCTAATGGCAATGGACTGATCACACTGGACGACATTGTTCTTGTCAGTATACATCACGTATCACTGGGCAGTTGGCAACCTCACCTAAGGCTGAAACGCCCATTCGATCTACCCGCTCGTCATTGAACCTCCCATCCATCTCTATTCTCATCAACTTTGCAATAACTCCTCTCCCGCACTAAATATAGACATGAGGGCTGGGAAGGGAGCGCTCAAGCACTTCTTGCCTCTGACTTTTCAAGGCTTCAGTTTTTCATTTCGAACCCACCAATTTAATCATCAAGGACGCAGCCGTTCATGTTCTTGTTTTGCATTGACTCTACTAAATAATTTCTGCTCCTTTTTATTTTTTTTATTTATTTCGACTTCGTTTCGTCGTTCGTCCGTTTAATCCTTTAGAAGATGTAGCAGTAAATTCTCTTCAGCCCTTACTTTAATGTTGGCGCTATGTATCATCCTTTGACACCATACCCTAGTGATCATGGACTAGTGAATATCAATCAATCTTAATATACATTGATTTGGCAGCAGATCCGAGTTTTAAATCTTTCGCCCCATGGATAACAGTCGAGGCTGTGTGAAGAAAGGGTGTGAAAACTCCTCTCACTCTGGATTGTTATGCTATTATAGCTTCTAGAGGCGGTGAAAAAAACCCTCCGATTACGGCACAGTGATAACATCGAGATTCGGTACCTAGTGCCTCACAAGGGTCAGAAAATGACGCATTAATCACAGTGCATGCCATAACCATGCCATAACCCTTATTATGTGCTGCGCCGAAGATGATGTGTAAAAAATATGCGGAAGAGACGAAACAACAGCAGTCAGAGAGTTGGATCTGTCTGTAACATCTGTAACATCTGTGACATGATTAATTGAAAGTATCCACTCACGAAACGGCACTGTCACCATCCAACTTCTTCATCGAACATCATTCTGTATACATGATTAAGTGTAAAAACTTGAAATATTGTATCAATGCAATCAATCAGTGAAGGGATGCCAATATCAATATCTTAGTAATGTCCAGAAAATAAGAAAAACAGCGGACATGCAGTACTCGTGGTAAATGATCAGATACACCATTATTACTATAGTCCCTCAAAGAATGAAAGATCCTGCGCCGAGAGCTTCCCACTGTTGGAGCTCGGATTTTTATTTTCACTGTGCAAGCACGATGGAGTCGGAGCTATAACTGGACTGAATAGGGAAGAAAAGGCATCTGGCTCGGACTTTCGTTGTTGTGGATGCTGCTGTAAAGTCAAGCTCCCACCGTCGCCGATACCAAGCGAGTTCGATGAAGAAGTGGGCTGTGTCGAGGAAGATGGTGGCTTGGTAGACACAGAATTCCTCCACTGTAGCTGCAATTGCATTTTCTGGTTGTGCTGGTTTTGAGATCGAATTAGTGGAGAAGGTGGCAAGTTTAGTGGAGGCATAGAATGTGATAGATTTGTCATTCCGTTTAGCCTAGGACCATTTGCAGAAGCAATCGCACTAGCGGTGCTCTTGCTGGTCGCTGTTTCTGGGGGCAGTGGAGCTGCCAAAAGTGTAGGTGAAGGATTTAATTCTGATGACGATGACAAGCTTGATACAATATGTGGACTAGTCAGATTACCTGGAGAAAATCCGCTTTGTCCATCAAAGGCATCAAACAGATCGTTTCCAGTTGTCGAAGGAGGGATCAGATTAGGAAGCGGTGGAGGCGGTGCTGGCCTGACTTCTCGCGTTGCAACAGTTTCCAATAGGTTTAATGTCCGTTGATCAGACCTAGCTTGTCTAGGCTCAGTGGGACTTCTACCTTGTCGTGTTGGTGATACAGATCTGGTCAAAACAAGTGGTCGAGGAGGTGGAGGTATTAAGCGTGGAAGCGGTACAGGGCTTGGCTTCTCTGGAACTCTGGGAGGTGGGGAAACAAAATCGTCAAAATCATCGAATGATACTGATTGATCATGAATCTGCAAAGACTCGATGGGCTCAGTAGAGTTAGTGAATGACCTAAAACTAAAGTTTGACGAGATTGAGGACATCAAAGGAGCCGGAGTGTTGCTTGAGGACATTTGGAAATCAGAAAATCCGTCATCAACAGGGAGGGAGAGATACGATTTTGTAGAAGCAGAAACTCGAGACAATTTGTTCGGGGAACCACTAGAATGGGATAAAGGTAGCTGAAGGGTAGATGATCCTGATGCTTGCATAGGAGGTATCACACGGAGCGATAGAGGTGTCGATTGAGGCAAGAATCTCGATTGCTGCTGGGAGAATCCGGGACTAAGTGGCCTCTCTATGAATCCTTTGACGGAGTCAGGGTGACTGTTGGTTGAAGTTTGATTTGATGGTCGTAAGTTGACAGAAGGTGCAGACGATAACCGCACTGGCAGTGGTGGAGCTCGGGGAGGGGGCACCAACGGAGGGGGTAACTTTTCAGGTATAGGCGGAGGATGGATCGCCGACGAGAGCGCATTGAGTTGATCAATATCATCCGTTCCGTCATGGAAGCTAGGAACAATATCTGAGAGGAACTCGAGGTCATCAGTGGATAGTGCAAGGGAATTGGATGCCGAAGATTTGTTTGATCTCGAGAAACGGCCGAAGAAGCGAGAAACTGCGGAAGATGTTTGGACAGGCACTGCTTCTGATGATAGGGTTGAAGTATCTATGTTGGAAGTGGTTGAGATCTCGGCAAGAGCAGACATTGTCGCAGATCGTGTAGCATCAGTGGATGGAGCCTTGGGAACGGGGGGGATACCACTATCAGCGTCTGTGCTCGCGCATGAGGTTGTACTTGTGCGGGGTGAAATGATCGCGGGAGTGGTTACCCGAGTCGGAGAAGGAGAGTCAGAGGAAGTAGCAGATGTAGTCTTTCGACTAAAAAAAGACAGGAGACCACCAGAAGCCTTCTTCTTCTTATCAGTCGTGGATTGCTGTGGCCCTGGATTCTCCTGTGAAACGATACGCCAGCCAGAGGGGGCTACATCCACTTCGGATACATAGGACTGTGACTTGACAGACGCTTCCCATGAGAGGGAACCTTTGCTATTCATGTACATGGCCAGAGGGCTGTGAAGAGTAACGGAGTGATGCCTCGTCAATTTGAGTGCATCAATCATCTCCTTCGAGATGAATGATTTCATGAAGTTTATTGTCGGTGGGAGTGTCAAGTCGGCGGGAACAAGTCGATCTACGATCGAGAAGCTTGTGAAGTGCCAAGTTGAGCTCAATATCATAAGAGATTGCAAGATACCTACACGCCTAATACATCTGCCAAGTCATCATATTTATAGTCGTATGTGATACTCCCCAACGGTTCTTGGGGCCAGTAATCAGCAACAAACTCATCAAACCGACTGAGTATTGAGGCCAGAAGTTCTGGAGGCTGCAGATGACATTAGATGCGTCTACGCTATGGGTAAAGTCGACGAACGACGTAACGATCCTGCAATTCTTTCTGCCGTTTCGCCAACTCCCATTCATCTAAAGACTCTGAATTATTATTTCTCACCACATCGTCAGTATCAACCCAATTTCCGCCCTCTACTTGAGGAAGTGTCCATGGATCTGGAGCGTGCGTCTCAAGTGCGTCTTCAGTTGCAGGCCCATCAGTGTCTGCAAGACTTTCCTTAGATAATTCTTTGTCACAGACAGTATCGACATCGGTGGGCGTGCAAGCATCCTCCTGAATCACGGCAGGCTCTTGACCAGTCGGAGGCGGGAGAATATCTGCGTCCGGAGACTTATCGCTAGTCCAAAGGATCGGAGACTCGGGTGCCCAGGAGGGAACAGCAATGTCGACCTGGTCATCGGTGACATTGTTGGAGGACGACCAGGTCTGTGGTGGACTAGAGTTCTGGTCGTCGCGCCATGCGTTCAACCAGGGATCCTCCATAAGATCATCTGTGAGGAAGAGATGTGACAACTCACGTGGTCGGCACAACGAGTCTTACCCCTTTGCACCGCAGTAGCCAATCCTCAATGGATGCTAACCTCGGCGACCATCCTCTCCTCGAGTGGCAGCCAGCCGATGTCCACAGGTGGCTCTCTAGCATCGGATTTCCGCAGTACGAGCTTCAGCTGAAGGGTACGTATGGTATTGCTTCATGTCTGTGTTTTTCTGATAGCCCACAGACCACGACGTGGATGGCCAGGCATTTGTTGCACTCAATGCTGAAGCCTTGAGGGATCTTGGCGTATCTAGCGTTGGCCAGAGGCTGGCCATACTCAAGGCTATATATCACCTCAAAATTCGGAATAATATTCTGATAGAAGAAGACGACTATGTACCCCCTTGTAAGCACAGCGAACAGGAACACAGACCCTCATTCAACGGGGTGGTATTTACCAGCAGAAGCTCCTCATCGGTCAGAGAATTTGACTTTAGAAAAACTCCATTTCATTGTCCAAGAGCAAGGTATTCAAATTGCACATGGATAGCTTCTTCAGCTGAACCAGTATCATCTCCAGCCACTCGACTTCGATCACTTGAAGACGATAATCGTCATTTGAACAACCTCATCTCTTCCTTCACCGAAGACCTCAATAGCATCAGAACAACCTCCCCGCGCAGCGTGCGAACTTGTTCATTCTCCTTGTTTCGCCTTATCTCTAATTCGTCGTTCCCAGGACGAACCGGGCGAATTGCGGAGGCAGCCCTCCTTTAAATGGGCGCAGTTTGTGAAACCGCAGAAATCACCGACGAAACAAGACTCTGATACTCCTCACCCATCCCCGCAAAGGCTAGAACATGAGGTTCCATATACCCGCTCTAACGCAGGTTCCTCTCTCCCCTCCGTTGTTCAGGCTGCCTCGACCGCTCCTGAAAAGCGTCAAAATGTTCAACCCCCTTCATTGACCGATTCCCCAAATCCAAATCAAAAATCTCAGCGCCAGGAGAGCTCCGATAATTTGAAGAGTTTCAAAGTCACCATTGAAGACCCAACATGGAAAGTCCTACCCGCAGCTCTGAAAAAGTACCGGATCAACAATGATTCCTGGAAAAATTACGCAATGTTCATTTGCTATGGTTCATCTGGTAAGCTGCAAAATCAGTTGGAATATATCGTTGCTTAACTGTGTGCATCTAGAAGGAAATCGCATCGAGCGATGTCTGTCCTATGATGAGAAGCCCTTGCTCTTGTTTCAGAAACTTAAAGATTCAAATAGGAATCCAGTGTTCATGCTCAAACATATAAAAGAGATTCGTTCGCCTATTGCCGTTGCCCAACAAAAGCACGCTGCTCGTAAAGCTTCTTCTGTAATATCCAATGATACTGTAGCAACACAAGGTCACAATTTAGCAAGCAAAACTAACAACACTCCAAGATTCGAAGTCTCAGACTTATCCACAACGTCAGGCTCCCCTTTACCCAGTTGGCCTGAGACGGGACTGCCTTCTTCCTTGGTTGACCAGCGGAAGGAGGATCCTGCGACACCACCTAGCTCTTCGACCTCGAAGGTTACGTCCTCGGCGAGTGAAAATACTTTGGTGGTCCCAGGATCGTCTCCTCAGAAGCCTGAATCCAGAATAAGTGACAAGCAACAGCCATATCATCCAAACCCTACTTCAATTCCGACTCCTCACGGTCAGGTGTCATATGCAATTGCCATCTATCCTTATATGGCGGAACAAGAGGATGAATTTGATGTTATCGTGTAGGTTTTCATCGTCTCTGCCCTTAGACTTCATGACTTATGTTTTCCAGTGGTGACACATATATCATTCTCTCACGATCAAGAGGGTGGTGGATTGTCCAACGTGACCCAAGTGGTTCCGGTGTCATCGACGCCAATATCGTCAAACAAGGGTGGGTTCCAGCTGGATGTCTGCTGGAGACAAATGTTCCTGTAGCTTCCGCAATTTCAGAGGCAAAGGGTAACTCCGGTTCTGGTGATTCGTCCAGAACACCCATCTTGCCTTTGAGCATCATCTCAACGAGTTTCTCGGGTGTCGCGCTGATGGATTACAACAAGAGAGGCGACGAGGAATTAGAACTAGTAGAAGGTGACCAATTGCGGGTTTTCAAGCGATATAACCATTGGTCATACGTGAGTGATCTTCCCAATGGTATTGACCACACATTGACAACAACCATTTCAGGCTGTGAAAGAACAAGGTGGTGACCGAGGTTGGGTGCCGGTACGACCGTTTATTCCAAAAGGTTTTCATCTGACTCTAACAAATTTTGAAGTCCTGGTTCGTAAGTAAAGTGAGCAACCACCCTGTCAACACACCAAACACACCGGGATCTGGAGTGCTCCCCAACCCATCAATCACTAATTTTGATGAGAGTACACAAGCACAAGTATCGCCAATGTCGTCAGCCTTCCCAGTTGCTCATCCATCACGCTCGTAGCTACCCTCTTCCTTGTCATCGAATCCAAGATGAGGTCAATCTCGAGTAGGAAGTGTGCAAGCCTTTCCTTCAGTTATTCGTCTTCTCAATCATTCAACTTTCAGGTTTTTCAAGTGTTTGTA
>Ga0153955_100126_pt1 | contig 53943 bp, 60 predicted proteins | sample TSFL039MetaG_FD_104744 | JGI IMG/M metagenome (GOLD analysis project Ga0153955, IMG submission 104744) | Attine ant fungus gardens microbial communities from Florida, USA - TSFL039 MetaG | ecosystem: Host-associated > Fungi > Mycelium > Unclassified | place: USA: Florida, Wekiwa Springs...
ACTTCCTCATAGCCGGGCCACAGGCTTAAGTGGACTGACTGGGAAGTTTAGACCCCAGAGGTGGAAGGCTAGGACCAAGCTCAGGTACTAGCTCAGACCAGACCTTACAACTGAGCGGTGCTCGTTAGTGTACCTGTACTCTTCTTCACTTTATATACTTTGTGCTACTGGTCCATTGTGATCAGTCTATGCAGAGGAATATTGCCACATCCTTAAGAAGGCAATTAGTGTAGGGATCTCCTCCTTGGAGTAATAGCCAAAGTACTATTAGAGCAGTAGTCAATAAGGCAGTAGGCACCTGGCTGGGAGAAGACTTGTGCGCCCCAGCAGACGTACTGTGAGCCCTTTGAAGAAGACGACGTACCCTCAAACAATACAAAACTTTTTTTACATAAACAAACTACCTATCCAGAACATAACATAATGTCTCTGGATCAATACAACAAACTCATGAGCGACATACTCAACGAAAGGCATGCCCTCACCAAATTAAGGGCAGAGTTGGAAGGAAGAAAGGGAAAACTGTGTAGGCAATGTGGGCAGTTCGGGCACTTGGCCCAGAACTGTAGAAGTGCGAAGGAACAAGGGAAAGGGAGAGTAGTGGAAAACAAATTTGAGGTGTTAAGGAGTCAAGTGATGCAGTGTGGAGTGAGAGAAGTGAGGAAACAAGAAGTAGTAAGGGAGGTGGTGAAGTGCTTTGAATGTGGAAAGGAGGGACACAAGAAGTGGGAGTATCTGAGAAAGAAAGAGAGGAGTAAAAATGAGGAGACGGCACCTCCAAGGGAGGTCTGGGAGAAAGTAAAGTTGCACTCTGGTGCAAAAGGACTACCCCCACGAGGAGCCAAAATGAGCATGGAGGGATAGGTAACAAGGAGAGAAGTGATGACCTTTGTGGAGTGTCGTGGATGCGACTACAAGGGCACCAAAACTCAGGAGAATCAGGGACAAGGGTTCCTGAGTAAAAGGCAACTGTTACATATGTGGTGTGAAGGTTGCAGGGAAGCAAAGGAGTGGAGAGAGAGAGAAGCACAAAGCAGGAGAGCAGAGAGAGTGGTGTGTAGTGCATGCGAAGTGAGAGATGCAGTAAAGGAAGAAGTGGAGAGAAACAAGAAAGAGGAGATTTTCTGTCCACCCTATAGGACAGGAAAGAAAATGCCATGGTGGAATTTGGGAGGAGAGGTAGAATGGACAGTGCCTAGGGCCCAGAAGGAGAGGGCTGGAATCACTGATCCGAGGAGGGTGGCAGGAACTGTCAATCAGAAGGCAGTGCAAAAGGTGGAAGCAAGAGAAGTAAGGCGAACGCTTAGGCCTCTGAGAGAAGTATGGATGAATGTGGGTATCAAAAAGGTGGATATGCACGAAGGGAGAACAGTAAGACCGTTGCTTGACAGTGAGGCAACAGGCTTATTCATGAGCAAAGGATTAGCTCAGAAAGGAGGATATAAGTTGATGAAGTTGGACCGACCTCTACAAGTGAGGAATGTGGACAGTACCAGGAACAGTGGAGGTGCAATTACGCATGAGGTAGAAGTTAATATGTTCTACAAAGGACATGTAGAGAGAGTTTGCATGGATGTTTGTGAGCTAGGGAAGACAGATGTGATTTTGGGTATGCTATGGTTGGCAGCTCATAATCCCGAAATAGACTGGGAGAAGGGAGAAGTAAGAATGACGAGATGTCCACTATTGTGTGGAAAAGTAGTGAGGATAAAGGGGAAGAAAGAGATAAGAGAAGACGAGAAGAGAATTGTGAGATGGGCAGTAGATGAGAAAGAAGATTGGGGAAGAGAGGAGGAAATGGAGGCAGATTATAGAAAGGTGGAGGAAATGGTACCCAAGAGGTTTCATAAGTGGTTGAAAGTGTTCGGAAAGGTGGAGTCAGAAAGAATGCCGGTTAGAAAGGTATGGGATCATGCGACAGATCTCAACGACAATTTCAAAGCAAGTAAAGCGAGAGTGTATCCTCTCTCCAGAAATGAAAAGGAAGAGGTGCAGAAATTTGTTGATGAACATCTAAAAAAGGGATACATCAGACCCTCTAAATCGCCCCAGACATCGCCAGTGTTCTTTGTGGGCAAGAAGGATGGAGGAAAGTGCATGGTTATGGACTACAGGAAACTCAATAAGCAGACGGTTAAGAACAACTATCCTCTGCCATTAATTACAGATCTAGTAGATTCTATGGGAAACAAAAGAGTATTTACTAAAATGGATCTCCAGTAGGGCTATAACAATATGAGGATTAAGGAAGGAGATGAGTGGAAAGTGGCCTTCACTACTCATGTGGGGTTGTATAAGCCAGTGGTAATGTTTTTTGGAATGACAAATTCACCTATCACATTCCAAGGCATGATGAATGAAATTTTGAGAGACATGATCAATGAAGGGAAGGTAGCAGCATTTGTGGATGATGTGTTGATAGGAACGGAGACAGAGAAAGGGCACAATGAACTGGTGGAAGAAGTGCTGAAGAGATTAGAAGAGAATGATCTGTATGTAAAACCAGAGAAATGCACTTGGAAGGTGCAGAAAGTAAATTTCCTGGGAGTAGTAATGGATGAAGGAAAGATTGAGATGGAGGAAGACAAAGTGGCAGGAGTGTTAAACTGGCCTATACCTAAGACAGTCAGAGATATTAGGAAATTCCTAGGTCTAGCCAATTATTACAGACGCTTTGTGAAGGACTTTGCCAAGCTAGCCCAACCATTGAATAATCTAACAAGGAAAGAAGAAAAATGGAGGTCGGGAGATGAGCAACAAAAAGCTTTCGAGCAGTTGAAAACAGTTTTCACAAGCCAATCTCTACTAGTAGCACCCGACTTAGATAAGGAGTTTAGAGTGGAAGCTGACACTTCTAACTTTGCCACAGGAGTAGTGTTATCTATTAAATGCGAAGATAACAAGTGAAGACCAGTCGCTTACATTTCTAAGTCATTAAATGAAACCAAATGAAACTACGAAATACATGACAAGGAAATGTTGGCAATAATACGCTGTTTAGAGGCATGGAGACACTTCCTGGAAGGAACAAGAAGTAAATTCAAAGTATGGACAGATCACAAGAATCTGGAGTATTTTATGAGCAACCAAAATTTAAATTGGCGACAAGCACAATAGGCTCTATACTTGTCCAGATTCGACTTCGTATTGAAGCACATTTTGTGAAACAAGATGGGAAAGGCGGACAGATTGAGCAGGAGGTCAGATTGGGAGGTCAGGGTGGAAAAGGATAACAAGGAGCAGATGTTGGTAAAGAAGGAGTGGTTAGAAATGAAAAGAATTAGAATAACAGAAGTAGTTATAGAAGGGGTGGATTTGCTGGATAAATGTGAGGCAAAAGACGATGAGGTGGTGAAAGCAGTGGAAGAAATGAAGCGAGCGGGGGTAAAGATGAAGAGTGGCGTAAAAAAGACGGGTTGATGTTAAAAGAAGGGAAAGTGTATATTCCCAAAGACGAGAAGTTAAGAGCAGAAGTGATCAGGCTACACCATGATACACCTGTAGGAGGACATAGAGGACAGTGGAAAACAGCAGAGTTGGTGACAAGGAATTTTTGGTGGCCAGGGGTCACTAGAGAAGTGAAGTAGTATGTGGAGGGATGCAATGCCTGTCAGCAAAATAAGAATAGAATGCAACCACCAGCAGGAAAGTTAATGCCAAATTCGATTCCAGAGAAACTTGGTTGCACATTAGTGCAGACTTCATCATGAAGTTACCTTTAGCGCAGGGATATGACACCATTTTAGTCGTAGTAGATAGATTCACAAAAATGGGACATTTTATACCTACTACGGAAAGAACTAGCGCAGAAGGGTTGGCACAACTATTCAGAGATAATATTTGGAAACTACATGGACTACCAGATAGCATAATCTCAGATAGAGGACCACAGTTCGCAGTGGGAGTTATGAAGGAGCTGAATCGCATATTGGGGATCGAGACAAAACTGTCAACGGCGTTCCATCCACAAACAGATGATCAAACAGAGAGGATGAACCAGGAGTTGGAACAATATCTCCGAATGTTCATAGACCATCGACAAGAGCAATGGCTAGAGTGGCTAGGGACGGCAGAATTTGCCTACAACAACAAAGTGCATGCAGGAACCAAAGTTTCGCCCTTTAAGGCAAATAGTGGACAGGATCCTAGAATGGGATTTGAGATGAGGAAGAAGAGGAAACATGAAGGAGCAGAAAAGTTTGTGGAAAGAATGAAGAACGTGCAAGAAGAGGTAAAAGCAGCACTACAGAAAGTGCAGGAAGAGATGAAGCGGTATGCTAATAGAGAAAGAGAAGAGGTGGAGGAGTATAGAGTGGGCGACTTGGTGCTACTCAGCACTAAAGACCTGAAGTACCAAATGGTCGGAAGACAAACAGAGAAGCTCACTGAACACTTTGTGGGACCTTACAAAGTAAAGGCAATCATTTCTAGTAATGCAATAGAATTGGATCTACCTACTACAGTGAGAATACATCCAGTAGTTAACGTCAGTTGAGTACGACGGTACAAATCACAAGTAGAGGGCCAGAGAAAAGAAGCGCCACAACCAGTGGTAATTGAAAGGAAAGAAGAGTGGGAGGTGGAGAAAATTATGAACAAGAGAAAGGTGCGAGGAAGGGAGAAACACTTAGTACGATGGAAGGGATGTATGGCAGAAGAAGACACATGGGAAAGTAGAGAGAACTTGAAGAATGCAATGGAATTAGTAGAAGAATTTGAAAGGGAATATCGCAGAGAAGAAGAAGAAGAACTGAGGTGGCAAGAAGCAAAATAAAATAAGAAAGTGTTCAGCAGAGAGTTACTGGGAAGGTACACGGCTAAGTTACTCTATGGATAGGATAACAAGAAGTACAACAGAGAGTATTGGAAGCGTATGGAGGAAAATTGGAAGCAGTGGAAGAAAAATACGTTCTCCAGATATAGTAGAAACCCGTTCTTAAAAAGAATGGAAGAGAAGGAACATGAGTACAAGAGAGGAATGATAGAAGAGTGGAACAAAGAGGAAGATAAGGAAAATCGACAAAGAATAGAGGAAGACAGGAAGTATTTGAAGGGATTAGAAGACGAAAATCAGGATATGGGCAACCTAAGGGACCCATATGATGAGCTATAAAGAAGTCCTCGGGACGAGGACCCTTGAGAGGGGGGTGGTGTTATAGAATGGCAAGCAAGCTAGACGATCTGTGGTGGCAGATTATTTTATTTCTTTTTCTTTTCTAATAATTATGTAATATTAAATGTGTGTAGGACATCATGACTCAAAAGGGATGCATGGGATAAAATATTTAGACAAATACATATTCGTGTATAAGTAGCTGAACCAATTAGTGGGAACTCTAACGAGTTCTTTTTGTCTACTCTGACTTAGAGTTGGGAGCTACCTACCTGAGTTACTTGGGTGACTGTTACTTACAGTGTAGGGTGAAGGAGATGAGAAGGCAGAAGACAGTAATAGAGGGAGTGAAATGCTTCAGGTGTGGAGAAAAGAGACACAAGAAGTGGGAGTGCCCACAGATAAAAGAGAAAAAGAGAGAGGAGGTAACACCACCATGCAAAGTATGGAGAAAAATAAAGGAACACTATGAGGCAAAGAGGTTTCCCCTAAGAGGAGCGAGAATGAGCATGGAAGGATGGACAATGAAGTGGGAGGTTATGACCCTTGTAGAATGTAGGGGATGTGACTACAAGGGGATGAAAACTCAGGAGAACAGGGGGCAATATTTCCTGAGTAAGGAGCAGTTGTATAACATGTAGTGTGGAAGTTGCAAGAAAGTGTGGAACTGGAGAGAAGAGGAAGCAGTGAGCAAAAGAACAGAAAGAGTGAAGTATGGTACATGTGGAGGTAGAGACACAGTAATAGAAGACAATGTAGAAAGAAATAAGAAAAGAGAAACTTTCTGTCCATCTTGTAGAACAGGAAAGGAGGTGCTATGATGGAATTGGGATGGGAAGACAGAACGATCAGTGCCTAGGGCCTAGAAAGGGGGGGCTGGAATCACTGATCTAGAGAAAGTGGCAGAAACTATAAATCAGAAGGCAGTACAGAAGTGAGAAGTGAGAGATATGAGGTGAACTATCATGAATTGCCCAATTCCCTCTAAGTCAATATTTATTTTCTTTTTCTTTTCATTTCATTTAATTATGTGATATAGTCAGATCAGTAAATGAGAACAAATAATTGGACATGTATAAGTAGTGTACACAATCCAGCAAGGACTCTAACAAGTTCTCTTTATCAAACTCTGATAAAGAGTGGGATCAAGGTTAAGGTTACCCAATCACGACCTAAGTCCTTACATGAACATTCAAGCCTCTACAAGAAGTATGGTTGAATGTGGGTATTGAGAGGATAGATACTCATGAAGGAAGAACAGTAAAAGCATTGCTTGATAGTGGAGCAACAGGAATGTTTATGAGCAGAAGTTTAGCCGAGATTAAGTTAAAACAGCCAATACAAGTGAGAAATATGGATGAAACTAGCAATAGTAGAGGTGTGATCACTCATGAAGTAGGAGTGAACATGTTCTACAAAGAACATGTAGAGAGAGTTTTTATAATTAGTAGGATTGCATTACAGTATCAAATATCAATCTGATGTCCTAGAAACCAATCCAACTCAGTTTGATATCCACAGAACTGAATATATTGAAGTATACCTAGAAACCAATCCAACTAGATATATCAATGAAACATATATAAAATATAACAACAGAATATTCATCTTAGTCTGATATCCATAGAACTGAGGGCAAATAACTATTCTCTCACAAAAAAGGTCATGCTTAGTAATCATAACAAAAATAGAAACATATGCAAAATGATGAAGGCAAAGGATTAGAACCAAATAGAGATAAACAAAAGAATGAGGCTCGAGATACACTTACAACAAGAGTTTGAATGGATGTATGTGAGCTAGGGAAAACAGATGTCATCTTGGATATGTTATGGTTGGTGGCCCATAACCCAAAAATAGATTGGGAAAAGAGAGAAGTGAGAATGATGAGATGTCCACTGCTGTGTGGAAAAGCAGTGAAGATAAAGGGAAAGAGAGAGATAAGAGAGAACAAGAAGAAAATTGTTAGATGGGCAGTAGATGAGAAGGAGGATTGGGGAAGAGAGGAAGAGATGGAAGCAGATCATAGGAAGGTGGAGGAAATGGTGCCTAAAAGATTCCATAAGTGGTTGAAAGTGTTTGGGAAGGTGGAGTCTAAAAGGATGCTGGTTAGAAAGGTATGGGATCATGCAATTGATCTCAGAGATGACTTCAGAGTGAGTAAAGTAAGAGTGTACCCTCTTTCTAGGAATGAAAAGGAAGAAGTACAGAAGTTCATTGACAAGCATCTCAAGAAGGGATATATTAGACCTTCAAAATTGCCTCAGACATCACTGGTATTCTTTGTAGGCAAAAAGGATGGAGAGAAGCACATAGTTATGGACTATAGGAGACATTCCTTGTGTAGCTCATTTGTGGAAAAAGTGCAAGGATCCTCAAGCCAGCATTCATTTGATCCTTTCTGAGCAAGAAGGAAATCTATTGAGAAAGTGCCAAGATACTACATCAATATCTACAATGTCTAGGTCATCTCATCAGTAGACTACTACCATGTTGGACCCAAGGATGAAAAGGTTTTTTAGAAATTGAAGACTTATAAGGTGGAGGGCCAATGGAATTGTTACACTTCAAGTATTTGCCGTTCCTATTGAGGTTTTGTCAAGAGCGCATTGGAGCAGGAGATCAGCAGATCCGCGGTTGTCACTCGGAGTGACATTCCTTTTACGGTTAGATCACGCCTTGAACCATTTACTGATTGCACCTTTTACTATGTCCGTTCCTTTGAAAAATAAAGTCTGTCTCATGTAAGCTTTTCCTTGACGCTTGGTTCCTATCTGACTACAACGTCTAGTGTGCATGATGGCTGGGGAATTGCTGCTACGCGGGGCTTGGATGGAAACGCCATCGAGGCTGCTGATACTTCCAATATGGACAGCATCGCAAAAAAACACTCGTTCAGGACGCTCAATGCCTCTGGAACTGCAGTCGGATTGAGTGAGGGACTGATGGGAAACTCAGAGGTGGGGTATGTTGATCGCGGCGCATGTTGGGTTCGACAGAGTTATTCACGAAAATTTCCAGCCATCTCAACATTGGCGCTGGGCGAGTGGTATGGCAAGACATTGTCCGCATAGACATGTCAGTCAAGAAGAGGCAATTTCACAAGAATGCGGTGATCGTTGAGGCATGTGAACGGGCGAAGAAGGGCACTGGTCGTCTCCATCTCATGGGCCTGGTCAGGTTTCCGCTCGACCAATGACGACTGACTGACTTGTGTCCTTTTTGGTTTCTCAGATATCCGATGGCGGTGTTCACTCCCACATTACCCATTTATTTGCCCTTCTGGAGACGGCCAAACAAGTCGGTGTACCCCATACCTATGTTCATTTCTTCGGTGATGGCCGGGATACCGCACCGACTTCGGCAACGCAGTATCTACGGCAGTTGTTGGAGTTCGTGCAGAAGGAGAATTATGGGGAGCTAGCGACGATTGTCGGCAGATACTATGCCATGGACCGTGACAGACGATGGGAGCGTGTCAAGGTTGCTGTAGAGGGACTTGTGAACGGTGAAGGTGAAGACGGCAAGGGTCATGAGGGCGCGGTTGGTGTTGTCGAAGAGAATTACAAGAGGAAGATCACCGATGAGTTCCTGAGACCTATCATTGTCAATGGATCAGAGGGGCGAGTGCAAGGTACGCTCGATAATCCATGTGTTGAGCGGCCATCTCATTATCTGTGCGACAGAGGGGGATACCCTGTTCTTCTTCAATTATCGCTCTGATCGTATGCGCGAAATTGTGACCGTGTTCGGGAAAGTTGAGGACGTAGTAGATACTCCTATTCCCAAGGATCTTGTACGTCTGTCTAGAATGAATCGGATGGCTTGTTCTGAAAGACTGCAGGGGATTTTCACCATGTCGAGCTACAAATCAACGTTCCCCTTCCCTGTCGCTTTCCCCCCTCAGAAAATGGACAATGTTCTTGCAGAATGGTTGGCCAAGCAAGATGTATTGCAGAGTCACATTGCAGGTAATTTGAACCGTGTGGATATTAACAGGCACATTCATATAGTTTGTTCATAGAAACTGAAAAGTACGCTCACGTCACCTTCTTCTTTAATGGGGGTGTTGAACGTCAATTCGAGGGGGAGGAACGCCACATGATTCCTTCACCCAAAGTATCAACGTATGATAAGGACCCGAAGATGAGCGTTCTCGAAGTTGCCGACCGTGTATGCGAGGTTCTCAAGAAGGGTGAACACCCATTTGTGATGTGTAATTTTGCCCCTCCTGATATGGTTTGTGACCGTGTAGCGTGCGTTGGCCAGGGCTAATACGTTCATTGCAATCAGGTTGGTCATACGGGCGTTTACGAGGCAGCTGTGGAAGCCATCACGGCTACAGACAAGGCTGTTGGGCTGGTTTACGAAGCAGCACAGGAGGCAGGTTACATCTTGATGATTACTGCTGACCATGGAAATGCGGAGCAGATGAAAGACGTCGAGAAAGGCACGCCATTCACTGCCCATACGACGAACGTTGTTCCATTCATCATGACTGGTGATCCGGAGGTGCTGAAACTGAAGGAGGATGGAGTAGAGAAGGAAGATGAGGAGGAGGCTGGGGCATTGTGTGATGTTGCGCCTACGATCCTGGATGTGATGGTACGAGGATTTCTCCTCCATTGGACATTATTTATCTATTTCATCAGGGTTTACCACAGCCAGAAGGTGAAGTTCTATGGATGAATTTTGGCGGTGTAGTATTGATATTTTTCAGACATGACTGGATATTCCTTGTTGGCGCATATATAGGCAAGACTTGGTGTTCAGGGGATGGATGTATAGACGACGTGGACATGGACATGTGAGCTGGGCTCGTTAGACTAATGAATTGTGGCGACAGCGATATGGATTTGATGTTGACAACATCTGTCGGCCATTGGCTGGTGACCCAAGCATGTTGGAGTACAGGTGGATGACTGATTGGAATTCCATGATTAAAAATAGATACTTGACAGTTGGTGAAAATGATCGGTTTTGTCATTTACCCATTGTATGGATGTACTGAGTATACATTAAGATGATCTCAGCCCTGGAAGACCCAATCTGGAAGGCTCAGATGGCAACAAGAACAACAGGGAAATCATGTAAGCATATACATTGCAGAAAAATGTTCCTGGCTATCCAAGTTTGTGTGATATAAAATGGCACAAAATATAGACACATAGATTAATCTAGCCACAACAGTAAAAGATTTTGTCATAAATTCGATCTCTTAGCTGAGACAATGGACATCGTTTCCAAGATACGACAAATTATCTGCGCGAGTTTGATAGGCTGCTCCTGGACAACCTGATTTCGAGGCGAAAAATGCTGAACGAGATATAAAATAAGTGAAAGAAGGGAAACGCACCATGTGTCCTGCTTGTTCCACTTTTGATACTGAGGCCATTACTCGACCTTGAGAAAGATCGCTATGTGCAGTTCGAGCCGAGTCAGGACTGAACCAGGGTGCAGATGATTAGTCCCATTTATAAGAATTATATCAACGTCGCACATGTAATCTAGCCATTCTCCCCAAATAGCGTGAGAAGATAGAGCGCTACTCAACTTACCAAGGCGTGCGATACCGTCGATGTGAGGTTTTTTGTCCTCAAAAGCATAGCTTTCGTTGTTCTTATCGCATTTTAAGACGACACCCCGGTCAGGATGTTCATATAAGCCATGCTCCTTAATTTCAAGGAGGTTATCGATCAAGTGACTCGAATACCACAATAGGAGGTACGTACGACATACAATGAAAGTACTCTCAGATCCCACTTGCTCCATGGGCGCTTGTTCTGGAAATACTGGAGAGCATCCTTTCTGGATTTCCAGTTATCTCTTTTAGAAGAACTCAGAATCATCATACGAGACCGACGTGCTTCCATTTCCTTTCCTGTAGCCACTTGAGCCGTCATCATTGTTGATTCAACAAGAATCAGTCCAATGATACCAACAGAAGCAAGATTTGGGTAGAATTCCGCAGCAGTGAGTACACTAGTGTGGATCAGTTACAAAACCTGATGAATGAGGAAAAAAAAACCGGACGCTGTGGTTGCGCCAGCGGAATGTCCACAAAGCACAACTCGATGTCCTCGCATGTAATTCGACCGAAAGAATTGAACAACACCGGCGACCCAGTCATACACAGCTGGGAGGCGAAATGATAACATAGCCATGCATATTGCGATGTTGGAACTCACAGACAAAGTCTGTCCGATTTTTTAACAATTCTTGGTTCAAAATCGCAGCATCTCCGTGGGTGGGCCAATCAAATGCCCATGCCTCGCGGATCCTCAGATGGCTCGAACCAGACTGCGAAAAGAGGTGTTCGATGATAGGCTCCCATTGTTCTTTGTCTGTACATGGATCAGATGGAAATACCGAGAAAACCAGCAAAATAACACACGTGCACTATTACAATGGAAGAAAAGTAACGTAAGGCCATCCACGGGGGAGTTGAATGTTCTGTAACGATTTGCTGTCATATTAAGTCTGGGCCATCCCCGAGATGGGCATTCTAGGACAAATGGTCGTGTCCAGAGAGACATGAGTTGTGAAGACGTTGATTAAATGGTTTTAGAAGGCATTATATATGCATCTTACCCAGAACAAATGTTGGGAGGTGGACCTTTCCAGTTTGGTGTTCAGGATTAACAACCATCATAGTGATCATCATAGTGATGGCAGTTTGTGAAAGCTGTTAAAGAAGCACTATAGGCCATAAAGCCCATGCGTTAATGGATGACTTGCCGTAGGCAAAGTTTGATGCCTACAAGATACTCCGCGCCGGGCCCGAGTCTTCGTGATCTGCCAAGACCTGACCCAGTCTTTCATGAAAAGATAGATCAAAGTTACATATTGTTTTTGGGATCAGTCTTGATGGCAATCTATATAAATTTACTTACGTGATGCTTGATCACAGTAAGTATTTCTTCAGGAGCCCTTCATCAATGAAAGCATGAAAAAGACGACAGGACACTGTATAAGGAACTGAATAATTATAAAGCACTTGCCTTTTTCGGCCTTGAACACTGTGCTGTGTCTATGTCAATCATTATGACAACATAATGTTGAGTTATGGACCCCATTTCGACTGGATTGGAGTTTGGTCAACGGGCCGAGACCCTCTTGGCCGTGGTTGAGGCATGTTATGTTCATAATGAATGTGTCTATTCCTCTGATATCATCCTGTGCAGAAACTGTCACTTCTGACAAAACCAGACTCTATCACGTCATATGGTGCTCTGATCAAGCCCATGTTGAATCTCTTCGGAACAGTGCTCAATCAGTTGACCACACTAGTCAAAAAGTCAATACAGGAACATAATTTCCTTGTCCTCTCAGCCTATGATGCTCTCCTTCAACAGCAGCACCCGGGAGGAAGTTTCATCGAGGCGAGGTTCTGAATATCTCGATGACAAGAACGAGTTTCGAGATGGACTACAGACATTACAGCAGGTTTGCCTTCATAGCTTCCCAGTGTTCCTTGTTGACCTCAAGCTTGGAACCATCTAGATGGTCAAGTATTTGGAACGACTACCTAAAGTACAAACCGCAGTATCCCCTGCACTGTTGGCATTAGGAGATGGAGATTGGAAGATGGGTGAGGGCGTTCAAGTTGGTAAATCCCCGCAAGGCAGAATAACTGACGAGAATATTACCCTGGAGCACTTCTTGTGTAAATTACCTCAACGCCATCTCACGCTTGCGTCAACCGGCCTTCGGCTCAATATTCCTTCTCAACAATATTTCCTACTTACGCCATCACACCCGATCACCCAGACCTCTGCCCTCTTATGAAGAGGTTGTCAAACGACATCGGATGGCAATGCTCAACTGGTATTTCAGGTTATTCGTAATTCTGTGGCATACACTAAGCGCAAGACGGTGACAGCACTTGATGTTGTGTATGCCCTTAAACGATCAGGTCGTACGCTGCATGGATTTGGTACTTAGATTTCATTTTCTATGTGCTTTTTGTTCATTATATCTCTACTTGTATCTTGTACACTATAATTTAAAATGATAACTCTTCTAAATTGAAGGTTTGGGTAATTGGTTCTCTGTTGATTTTAGTAATGACTGCTTGGGTCTAGTGGGAATGGGTTTTGGGTGAGGATAAGGAGGCAAGGGATGCTGTTGCTGTAATGGTGGTAATATTTTGACTAGATTGGAGTTTGGTCAATGGGTCAAGACTCTCTTGAAACTCTACCCTGAGGGTAAACTATTAGGTCGAGGGTAGAGTCAAGGATAAACTTTCGCTACCTTTACCCCACCCCACCCTTACCCTTACCCTTACCCTTATCCTTACCCTAGGGGTATACCCTACCCCTGGTGGGCCTAATGAAGAGTCAAAATGATACCTACAAGCAACTTGCACTAAGACATGGAGGGCCTAAACAGAGAGCGCCCTATGGTCGAGTGATTATCACTCATAATTTGCTCATATTGATTTGCAGCTTTGTGATGCATAGATTCTACAAAATTTTACTGACATCGAGCAGCAATGAAGCGGCGGTCAACATGGTCAACAAAATTCATGAGCGGAAGATAGAAAGAACGCAGAGATGAAAATTCCTAGTGGAACCAGCGACTTATTGTGCCTTGCATGCTGTACACAGTTTCCCATTAATCGTGGGATCTCGTAAATGTCTGCGTAGGACAACAAATGAGAAAAAGGCAACACAGTGAATCACAATCCGCCGCCACTGAATATGTATTCAATCGCGGAATGCACATTCCCTCCAGTAGCCATTAGCGCTCTTACGTTTTGCGTTGGGTTTGTGAAACCCATTTCGTGTAGTTGCTGAAGAAGGCATTTATGTCATCAAGCTGAAGCTATTGGAAATGCAGGAATACCTGAAGTTGCACCTGGTATCGTTCCTCAGGCGGCCGAGAATCCGCAGGTGGGGGCATGGATCCTGCCCCGCCCACGTTCCTTGACAACATCTGTTGCATCAGGGCAGGATTCAAGGCGAATGGGTTGGAGGGAGTGCTGGCGGAAGTCGAGTTGTTGGGGATAGTGCTCGAGGGGGACGTCGATGTACGAGGGTTTGTCGCTGAGGGTGTTTGTCCGGGAACACCTGGTGCGGGATAAGAAGGATTGAAGGAGTTGTTTGACCCTGGAACTTGAAAATCCCGCATTACGTTGGCCATGTTCATCATTGCCCTCAATTGGTCAGGGTCCGACCTTGAGAATGGTTAAGACAAATATTTCCGGATAATTGGGCTCTTCTCTCACATTAGCTGCCTGAATTGCTCGCTTTGAAACATCTCCCGAACTTGAGGGCCCATATGACGGAGCTCCGGGTTGATGGAAACAACGTGATCGATAACGTCAGGGTTGGACATTGTTCGAGCTACCTGCTCAAGTATGCGGGGGTCATTCATCAGCGTTGACATCTATACGACGAGGTTATTATAATTTTGCCAACATCCGATCGCAAATGAACAAACCATATTCGGATCATTAGGATTCAAGCCAAGCTCAGCGAAAGGATTGATACCAGCCATAGCTCCAAATCCCAGATGGCTGTTGAGTTGCGTAAGGGGATCGTGTATGTTTTGCCCAGCCTGCATCGAGGGTATTTGCTGCGGTGGCAATGACGATGAAGAAGACGTTTGCTGGCGAACTTGTCCTTTGACCATGTGAATGGTATGACCTGACTGTATCTTGTATGCCAAGAGCTGGTCGTCGTCCTAAACCACCGTGTGAGCATTAAGGCAATCGAGCTCCGAGAGATTACTAGCCTTGAGAACACGACCTATGACATTGAATAAAAAATTGGAATTTAGTAAGGATTATGAAGGATATGTACCAGAATAAATAAGCCGTTGCCGATCTGCCTCAACATCTGATTTATCAGCGATGGCGTGTTTGAGGTCGAGGACCGTCTTATCTGTCGTTATGGATATTTGGAGCTTGACTTCACTGGGGCCTAAGTTTGCTGAGCCAAAAGTGTTATAGGTTTTGGAGGGGGTGTACCTTTGATATTGATTTGGATCTCCGAGTTTCCAGACATGATGGTGGAAAGATAAAAACTGAACGGTGGTAGTGCATCACGTAACGTGCGCATGTGATCGCAACAGAAACAGACGCCACTATCCCAACATATCTTCTACTGTTCTACTTCAGTGTTTACAATCGTGTCTAAACAACATTAAATAAGGTTCTAAGATGAAGGAAGACAATATCTACTCGGCTTCGCCTTTAATTTCGGACTTCCATCACTCATTCCCTGTTGTTTTTTCAGCTGCTCCCATGTCCCCAGTTCGAACATCTCCGGTAATCGTTCCCAAACCTCCTCCCGACCCCTCTGGTGGAGAATTTGGCAGTGAGCCACACACACATGGCACACGTTGAGTCTGCTCCACGTCGTGTATTTTCGTAAAGGATTCGGAGACTTGGCGGCATCAACGACGTGCCATTCAGCGTGGGGACCTCGGGCATCGGCACACAGGTAAGACTCACACATTGAAGAGCGTTGGAAAACGAGGAGGAAAGAATAAGAGAGAGTCATCTCTGCCATCCTCAATCTTTCCCGTCCAACAAGACATACAGTTTTGTCTTTCCACGAGATGTCATGAGTGCGCTGCTGAAGGATCCTGCGAGAACTCATCCGTGCGATGCAGTAATAGATATATGGGAGGATCTCGGGAACATTATTTTCCTGAGCAAGAACGGCCGCACGCATAACCGAGTCCGAATCATATTTTTCTGGTGGGTCCCTAGTCGATTTGGCGATGTAATCGGTAAATGTGGTTGGGAGTTTTGATGTCAAGAGGGCGATGCACCGTTGCCGGAATGAACGGATGAGATATTTTGTGCTGAGTTTGAGGATGCCACTGACAAAATCGAGTACCTGGCCGAGGTCAATATCAGATGGTAAGTCATCGAAATATCTGCACAGAAGTGAACATTGGACAAGACACAGATCAGAACGACTTGCGTACGAAGGATCATATATAGCATTGAGCAGGTCCCCAAACTCTTCCTTGGAATCGTGCATCATCACCACGCGACAGCCTTCAACCATCTCCTCCTCTTTTATTGGTTGGGGTAGCGTGAATAAGTCTTCGAACACTTCTGAATGCTTTCCCAGAATAGTTTGGTGCACTCTGAAGAGAATTTTGTCGACACAGAGAACGATAGATCCATCACTGAACCAAAAGTCAGGGTGTTGCGTTGCCACCAGCTTCCAGTCCAGAGTCGGCGAGCAAGTATCATTAGATAGTGCAACGTCATCGTAAGGAGACATTGCAGGAACAGCGGAGGCAGTGGAATTGGATAAGAGGATGAGAATATCAGGTATCAGGATCAGACAAATGTATCTATACCATGAGGTTCAATGTCACAATAGACAACGGCAGGCAGTGCCCAAGCTCGGGGCTGCCACGCGCTTCCGGCAATCAAACAGTCCCGGCATACTTCACACTTTCGATTGTTTGAGGTGGCAGGAACATGACATAGCTTTCTGGCTCAGATTTCACGCATTAGTTTATCACTTTTAACCATGATCAATGCACCGGATTCTCGTGTGGACTACTATGAGGTAACGTGGGACTCAGAACGGAGAAGCGGTTATCTATCGGAGTAGGTGAGAAGAATTGACGGGAACCGAATTGGCTTCAAGTCCGAATGACAGCAATGAAACATTATGGGAGCCATCTTGATAGCTTTAGTACATTGGCATCAATTTTACAATATAGCAAAAACAAGATATTCAACAGATAGTGTTATGCTAATGGACTGAACGAGATCCAGTCAAGCACTAAAAGAACGAAGTCTAGTTAAACTGGTAGAGCAAATGTTCAACGTTTGAGAAATGTGTATCTGGCCACGAGGTTTGCCCACCCTTTAGTTTTTTCTGGCGAAAAGGCTCAAAAATGCCCTTTTCTTCTTTTTGGGTGGTAGAGTAGTATTCGCCTGGTGATACAATGGTATCAGGTCAGCGAATTCATCTGAATTTGAAAAGGCCTGAGTAAGTTGTTGTGAAAGGACAGCGGATGGATTTGGCCCCGGCCCACCAGCCAAGTTATTTGCTTGTAGAGACAAAGATCCCGGGCGGCCGACACTACACATTGGTGTATCAGTGTTATTCAGTGCTGACCCTAGCGGTGCTCGACTGGATGTTGACAAGACATCAGCATGACAAGCAGCATTAGGTCCTGGCTGCAAACTGATTTTCTGCTTCTCATCAGAGCCCGTACTATCGCTTGAATGACTGTCGAAAGAAGAAGCTGATGAAGGTCGACCATATGGCGGCAATGATTGCACTGTAAAGGTCTGTAAATCCTGCGAATGAGGTTCAGAAGGGGGGACAGTTGTAAGAGGCACAGAAGGTCGGGGCTGCTGGAATTTTACGGTGACATTATCAGCAGGTGGTGGCAGTGGCGGTGGAGATGATGGTAAAGCTCCAGCTGGGGGCGGCGCTAAATATGTCCCATGCTGAAAGGTTCCATGTTGAGATGCACCCAACTGCACCTGTAATGCAGTGCCAACGTGTGCTGGTAGCTGAGGAACAGGGTGAGATTTGAAGTGCGCGTGAGATCCAGCATGATCGACAGGGTGTAACTTTGTTGCCTGTTGTCCGAATCGTGCCTCCAAATCCATCACGGCACCTACTCCAGGAAACATTCTTTCCTTTGAATCATCCGAGAGTATTTCCGACTGCTGGGACAAGATTTTGGCACTGGATAGATTCGGCTGGTTATGGCTACTCGCGCGACAATGACCCGGACAGACAGGCATAGAGGTTGAACCTTGGACATTATTAGAATTATCATAGAAACTGGGTCGACTTGTAGCGTGATTGTCGGAAGGTGGTGAAGGAGAATTCACAGTGTGTGCATTCGGATGGAACTGTGGAGGATTATTCGCAGAAATCTCTCTGTGATGAACCGGACAGCCTGTGATTTGCGGGTGAGGATGTGGACCGTTGATAGTGGTCTGCAATTGAAATCGATGAGGAGCGGTCGGTGATCCCTGCTGTCGCCATGCAAGGAAATCCTGCCATTCTTGTTGATCCACCGCTGGATAGATGTCATCTTGTAGAGATCCGCCCTCAGATGCTTGAACAATTATTACTCACTTCCTATATCTACCAAGATCAGCTCAAACAGCTATAAGATTAGTGAAGCTACCCACTATTTATCCGATTATCGTTTCTTGAGAGGTCGGGAGATAGTGTTGCGGTGTTGTTAGTCCCCGATATCCGAAGAGAATTATCATATCTGTAATTCGTCTGCATTCCCGATATGTCGTAGAATGCTCCATTATGGATATCAAAATCTCTAGCACCTTGAAAAAAGGGCATAGTTGAGCCTCCTGGCAGAGGAAAGTCAGGTGGTATAGACTATGTTTTGTGGTTGGGAGTCACATGCATTGCTGTGTTGATGAACGTTCAAAGCACTCGTCTAGCATAGGATTAGTCAGCGGGACTACAGAGTCGTGCGACAGAAATAGAGCTAATTCTCGTTGGATCCCGAGTCATGACTATACTGTCATTCAGAGGAAGTGGGGGAGAGGCCTAGTATGGCCATGATATGTTCCAACCCATAACCGGATATATCAAACGTGGCTGGCCTCGTGACGGACGCTTCTTGAATTCGAACCATCATGTGATTTTGTGGAAAAGAGGGTCGACTTCGCCTCGTCACATCACCCTGTGTCACATAATCTGCATCCCTGCTGAAAATGACACAATTGTTTGGCATAGGTTATGTGCTTCTTTTTTTGAGCCTTCTTTTAGTCGTGTCTTGGATTTGATCGTACAATCCTGCCAGAACCGACTTAATCATTCCTTCGGATTGCCCATGAGAAGATCAACCATCCAGGACATTCATGCCTGGACCATGCGCTTCTTCGGTACATCTGGACATTAGATATCGAGCCTTATGGTAGACTGTTCACTATTTGCAATAATACTTGTGCTGACTGCACTCCTGCTCAGTCTTCCGCACAGTACCACTGTGATCCTCAATTGCAAACTGTAAACAGTTACAACATTAGAAGTCTATATATAGGTACGAGTATGGTTTCCACTTTTGCAATACCTGACCAGTAGATTGCATGTGAAGCTCCGATCTGGTTCTTTGAACGAAGCTGGTCCATTTATCAACGCCTTGTGATTTGGAATCAACATTCGTGAGAAACGCTGTTACAAATAAGATCAGGCTTCCTTGTGCACGCTCTGAGAGTCACCTGTCAAGTCTACTGAACCCAGAATCCCGGTCATGCTCTTTTCGGGGGTGGCTGGGTCCATATTACTGCCGCCTCGTTTGAATAATTTGCTACTTCGTCTCATGCTGAATAGTGGAAAGACTGAGGTGTGCCATTACATCTCATCATTGAACTGTCTTCTAGACTTTCTGCCACGATAATGGAATAAATCATCAAAGAAGTAATCCAAGATAGGGAATATACGAGAAACGTATATTATGACAGATGGACATTGGCACCTCTCAAAATCGGTCAAAATACATTACTATCCTAATTTGACGAGCTGAAGATAAGAACACATTCTTCTTGTCAACTTTGTCACGTTCAAAAACAAGCATTGGTGCTTCCCTAGCTGGACACTGGAAGGGTCATGTTGATATGATGGTAGGAAGAAGAGTAGATTTCTGACCCCATGAACGTACTATATAATGGCTTTCTATTCATGCAGCTCTATTTAATCATGGGATTGTCTAGGATAGGATAGTAGCCTCCGGTCAATGGTTTTAATGACCTCTAGCGAAATGTGCTCAGTGCACAAAAATGGACAAAGCGCTGAGGAGAAAACTACTATCGAATTTAGTCAAGAATATTTCGACGAGATCAATGAGCTTTCTGTCGTTGCAGAGGGAGAGGAGCGTACGACATGGTTCATATGGGCTCTAGTGACTTGTTCAACCATCTCAGGTTTGCTTTTTGGTGAACTCGTTCGGCCTTGCCAGATGATCTTGCGCTCAATAATTATGTTTAGGCTATGACACAGGCGTTATATCCGGCGCTTTAGTCGTTATTGGTTCTGATCTTGGTCCATTACAAGTATCTGATGGCCAAAAGGCAGGTCGACACGTTCATTTTTCAACCCCCCCCCTCCCCTCCCTGTGAGATGGTATGGACAAGGATTTTGCGAATTTTGAATCGTTGACCCTATGTTATGTTATCGAACTACCCTGGACTGATATTTTTATGTCTTTAAATGCAGGAATTCATAACCTCATCCACCACGCTCGGGGCTCTGCTTGGCAGTCTAGTCGCTGGTATCATGTCGGATTGGACAGGCAGAAAACCTGTTTTGGGGATTGCAGATATTCTCTTTATCGGAGGTGCTATTGCTCAGGCTGTTTGTAATGGAATTTGGAGCATGGTACATCTTTCTTATACCCACATCGACATGCTTCCGATCACATATCATAGATTGGTGGTCGGTTTCTAGTCGGCATCGGTGTGGGTCTTGCAGCGGGTGTTTGCCCATTATATATCCAAGAACTTTCACCGACAAGGCTGAGAGGAAGAATGGTCGTCCTCAAGTATATTTTCATATTCTGATTTTATATCAATAATAATGACTCATACCTCAAAAACCCAGTGTCCTCATGATAACCTTCGGGGCAGTAATAGCCTACGCCATTGGCGCAGGTTTCTTCCATGTTAAATCGGGATGGCGATGGATGGTTGGTCTAGGTTCGGTACCCGCTGCAATTCAATTCCTTTTATTATTCTTGCTACCGGAATCTCGTAGGTTGACCAGCTGTGCCTAACATACTTATATTAATGATCCCACATTCTTTTATTTCCCAATAGCCCGCATTCTACTATACAAAAGAAATGTTTCAGGTGCTCGGGAAGTCATATGCAAGATTTATGCAAATGCTAATACTGAAGACATCGACCTCAAGGTACCCTTTCATTTCGGATCTTTCACAAGCATTTTTAAATCAATACCTGCTTCCAGATGAGAGTCCTCAATGCAGCTGTCCAACGATCCATCCGTATGAAACAAACTACAACCTTTTACAACCGCTCTAAATCTATGCTCTCTGATCCTATCAACCGACGTGCCCTAGCTATTGGCTGTGGCATGCAAGCTTTCCAACAACTCTGTGGTTTTAACACTCTCATGTATTACTCTGCAACATTATTTGCCGAAATCGGTTTCAATAAGCCTACAGCTGTCGGACTCATCATTTCGGGGACAAATTTCTTGTTCACAATCATTGCGTTAAAATGGATTGACTCAATCGGGAGAAGAAGAATCATGTTGATTTCTGCACCTGGAATGATCATTGGGTTATTAATTGCAAGCATCGCCTTCCATTGTGCGTAGTTATCCACCTCTGAGAATGAATCAAGTGAAATATCTCGTTTCTGCAAAGTCATGACCGTGAAAACCGGAAATTCACTCATGGAGGGTGCCTCCTACCCCAAATCCTGGTCCGCAATTATCTTACTTGCCATGATAATCTTTGTCGCATCCTATGCCACCGGTCTCGGAAATGTACCCTGGCAACAAGGCGAACTTTTCCCTCTCGAAGTCCGAGGAATTGGCACCTCCCTCTCAACAGCTACAAACTGGTCAGCCAACCTCCTGATTAACAGCACATACCTCTCTCTGATGACGAAGATCACACCCTCCGGCGCTTTCGGGTTCTATGCTGGACTCTGTGTCCTCGGGTACATATTTGTTGTGTTCTGTTTTCCAGAAACTGCAGGATTGAGCTTAGAAGAGGTGAGGGGAGCATTTGAGAAGGGTGGTTTTTTGAAAACAATCGAGGAAGGTGATAGATTGAGAAAATTAAAGAGGGAGATGAGGGCAAGGGAATAGATGAAGGAGCTTAAAAGGGATTGAGTTTTGATTGAACTGCTAAATATTATATGCGTGCTATCTCCAGTGCTATCTCCATACATGTACAAATCGATACAACTCAGCCCTGTGTAGGTAGATGGCTGAGGGTAGAATGAAGCTGACATGTCTACAAGGATAAATCAAGGGTGAGTCATTGGATAACCGGGAGCAGAACAAGCAGAAATAGTTCCAAGGGAATTCAGAGAGGTGAAGTCATCGTGACGATAAGATTGCGTCATTTTACACTATGTTCACTTTAAAATCTACCATCCCGAGATAGAAAGGAGCACTGGATCACGTCACTTCCACTCCTCCCACTTACCAGTAAAATTCGTCCACAGTTTACTCCCTCCTCCTGTACACATGCCTTGGACCCTGTTTAGCCTTTCGTGTCTTTATTGAATTGGACTGGCACATTCTAACTGAGTACCGCATCCATTTGGTCATGACGTCATCTTTCCTTGTCTCCATTCCCTTCCTACATATGTAACCTGACTACCCTCAATCGTTCACACAACAGTGACGCCTGAGTACCTAATTGTGTAATAGTCTTAGTACATTATTTGTTAATAGATGTGCCAACACAAAAAAACACTGGATCACGTGCGACGTCTTAGTCGGGTACCCTCTCGTTCCCACGTTCCAGCACAATGAACCATCAATGATGACCGATCCAAGGAGCATTGCGACCAGAGATAAAGTAACTGGTGCTCTCAAATTCCTTGGCTGGAAATTTTCTTCGCTCTTTGGAGAGCATAAGGCTATCGTGGTTCTCATTCGTGAGTATAATCACAAGGCTCAGTTTATAACCGTTGAAGATTGGCGAATTATTCCAAGCGTTTTGAAGAACCTCATAAACTTACGTCGTAATGATAATATAATATTTACGATATCACCTAAAGAAACAATCTTCGTCATCTGAATTTAGACTTTGCAGTTGGCTCTGACGACTAGCTGACGCAGCACAATAAAATATGCGCGCAGGGGAATAAGGGAAAGGAAGAAAGACTTAGATACATTCTACCTACATTCTCCATTATATAGGTAAATATTTGAGAGAACGCTCCAATGAATGGAGTTTCCATCTCAGTGTCATTCCATGATAATGATGCTAGTTTCATGACTTTGGAATCATCTTGGTATCGATGTTGACGTAGAAATTTCTATGACCCTCCTCACTGTATTCATTGTATTGTTGTACAGGTTTGATATCTTTTTTCATCCAAGATGTATCTCTGTATCAATCAGTTGTAGCAAACTCATGTCGTGTCTCAGTTTCACTCTTGTCTGTCTCAGCTTTATTTTTATAACAATACTAAGACACTCTGCCAGCCAGAAACTATACATGTTACTTTAGTACTATCATGTAACTTCAGTTCTCGCACTGTCTTCGAGACTGAAGTGGTTTCTTACATTAGTATTGGGCATCCTTCAACTGGAGAGTATGTTTGTAAGTGTATGAAAAACTGTCCGATATGTATATTTGACATTCGTAAGGTCCTCCAACTTAATCACATTGACCGATGTGACAAGAAATTATTTAGAGCTCGATAGATGCTACCTCCTGATGCAATTGAGAAAGGTTTGTTTCAAGTCATGAAGATCACTGCAGCTCCAGTTCAATATCTAACCAGGTACGCGGACAGAACTCTTACTGTTTTTCCAGTTTCCTGGTGCCTACATTCTTTTGGTGAGACCACCATGACAGATCTTGAAGAAAATATTTCAGCCTTCCTGCTTATGGAGTATGTAAACAACTAGGTGCCCACGGGTTTTCATCCCTTACTTATTATTGCTGCCCCCTTCCTCGAATCAAACTGTCGACAAACTACTCGTGTACTGACCAAGACTTATTTTCATTGATAAATACTCCAGGCAAGATAAGGATTAACATCATTCGCCTAAACATGTTGCAGCCCTTTCTTTATTTCACTTGACTTCCCCAGTATATACGCAATCCTCGCTCTCCCTCTGTGTTGCACCGTCTGCCTATATTCCATTCAGAATGTTTACAATGACAGATGTTACTTGTTGCAACTGCAACTAGTATTAGCATCGAACCATGCCATTATCTCCAATATAAGGGTATAAGTATCACCACAACAACTTCAAACGATAGTTAACCTTTAACGTATACAAGAAGGGTCAGTGAAAAACCAAAAAAGGATCAGTAAATATAAGCATCAGAAATCTAGACTCTAACTACTTAGGAGAGCAATTCAGAACGAGTGTAGGTATACAGAGGATGGCAAGTTCAGGGAATAAACTGGGTATTTCTGCCATACTTGACGCCACGGTGGCAAAAGTGGATAGATCACTGCGGTCGGCTGCTCAGTGATTCATACTTTGCATGACCATGAATCATCGTTACGAGCTTTGAGCTCCCTGTAAACGCTGATGGAGAAGCTGATAGATTGAGATTGGAGCGAGAGTGTGAGAGAACATCTTTGGCAACGTCGTTCCCATACTGTTCCACCAATTGTCTAGAACACAGAATCTCAATACGAGGGATGATGATAGGAATTGAGAACGCACTGTGAATAGTTTTCAATAATAATACCCATAGTGTCCATGCTGAGCCGATAAGCCTTGGGCATCATACCTTTCCCAAATCGATACGTAACATGATTGGAGCATAGCAACGCCGCAACCATGATGATTAGATGGAAAGGCACAATGCAAAACACAACAGTATACCACCGCTCCAATATCATCTGTTCATACTTGATATACGGTGCCTTGCATCCGGGTAAAATACTCCTTGAATAACAAGTCTGACTGACAGTAGCCTCAATGAAGGAGCTAAAGTAACCACAACAGTCCAGTTGATCTTGAATCCTGAGACGACCGGCAGCGCCGAGGTCTCTTGACCACTGAGCATTGATCTTACCTTCAAGGTTGAAAGTGCGTTTTTTGTATGTAATGTATCCTGGCGCGACAATGAAAGCAAACGTGACCCAAAGAAGGAAAGTGTACCACGCGAGGAAGGCGCGATTGTTGAGGAGGATACCAGCCCAGCCAATGAGGGAAGTGAAAATGCCGAGGGATGCAGCGATAGTGGAGAGTACGAGTTCAGGATGGTTGCCTACTCGGACGATGTCGGCATGCGTCCAGATATTGAACCAAGTAAGGAGACAAAAAATTAGGGCGACAAGAGCATAGACACTCAACTGTCAATTTGTGAATTCAAAAGTAGCATGGAAGAATAAAAAACATACAAGAATGTTTGAAAAGAAGAGAATCCACTTGAATCTTGTCCAGCGCAATCTCCTTCCTGTTGTCCGGTCCTTGTTTCCAAACCATCCGCTCTGCACTCCATCATAGTCTTCATCACTCTCACCGGGCATTCTCGCCTCGCCGCTCCTAAATGCTTCAATACCCCCCCCAACCTTCGGAATTTTTGGCCCCAGATCGCCCTTTCGGCGACGAATGGGGCCATTCAGCATTGCATCAGAGAATTTGTGTGGAATATAATTGGCTGATAGCGACACGCCGCTGGCTCTGTTTGCAAGCTGCAGTCCGGGTGTAGGGACATTGATATTTTGTAGGTTCAAAGGAGTGTCGGGCTGAGCGGCCCCGACGTCCGCGAGCATGTGGCGAGTAGAGGCTGCTTGTGAGTAGGCCGAAAGAGCGATGGACGAAGGGCGAGAAGACTGACTACTGTGTAGGGAATGTCGATTATTTGGGGGCTGCATAGTGGCAGGAAGAAAAAAGGAAACTTACGGAGAGCTGTTGTCCATCTGACAGGAGCAGGGATTTGTCGTGAGGGAAAAATCAGAGATGTGTAAGCAATATTTCCCAGGGCAGCTGATGAAAACCTACTTCTTGCCGTGATGTCGTATCCAGGTATGTCGACCACATTCGCTGCATCCTCCGCAAGATAAAACAGCTACATGACTATCATATCATGTCTCCCATCATTTCGCACGCATTCGAGTTAGTCCTTGACATTCACACTACAGGATCCACTGGAATTTGATCCGAGCCCTGGTCCAAACAGCCGATGCCAAAACAGTACACGTGCGAAGAATCGCTTGATAAATAATGCTTTACTCAAGTCTCTATCTCTGGACCAGGATTTTTAGTGCAAGATTTGACACATAGTGGTGCCTGTCTGTCAGAAGAGACACTAAATACACTCAATAAATAGAATATCAAAAGTTAATATAGAACACATCACCTCAGTCTCAGAACCGAGGTGTCTAACCTACACTAGGAGAAAAATTGTCTGTTGATTAACCAACGAAATATTGCAAATATACAATTGATCAGCAGTGATAAGAGAGTCGAAAGAAACGAATGAAAGTTGATAATAAAATCATAAATGACAACAATCAGATGTAGACCTGATCAACATTTCTGCCTCTTTGGACCTAGGTTTGATGCTGCACTTAAAATCCTCGGGATGTCTGCATATGTTGTGATTTTTCAATTAAGATTATGTTACAATCAAAGGCAATAACAACGCACAGTATCATGGACGAAATGTAGTCTCTGGAAGGTGTGATCACATGCCCATTTTCGTCGACTGCCTTCTCCAGCTTAAATACAGACAACACAGTTGCAATGCTCAGATATAGACATGAAAGAGCCATATGTCTTCCAGGACAGACACTGAAATGACATGTTCATGATCAGCACAATTTTAGACCAGTATTTTTCTCAAAGATAGGAGGATAGGCATATGATGGTACCCTGCCTCTTCATCTGACTCAAAGAACCTGTGACTCACCGACGACCAAACCCGAAAGCGGCGGTAGGTTCACGGACATCGGGATTCAGTTTGCCATTCTTCAAGAATCGTTCTGGTTTGAACTCAAAGGGCTCCGGATAATCCACCTTGTCGTGTGTAATTGCCCTGAAAAACGCGGTTGATCCTTTTGTATAGGGTCATGGGGATATTTACGAACCAGACATTTCCAAGTACAACAGATCCACCTGGGATAAGATGGCCGTTGTACTCATCATCCTCCGTCAGGTAGTGGGGGATAGCTTTAAAATGCAAGCATCAGCAACTTGATGCGTCTCAACAAACTGAGAAATACCTAGCGGTGTGATTGCCTGGAACCTGATATGAAAGAATTCCATGAATTCGTCTTTCAGATTCGTCAAATATCGCTATCGTACCTGATGGTTTCCTTCACAAGTGCACTGATGTAAGGTAGCTCTGCCTCGTCATCATAATCAGGAAGATGGCCTTTCCCAACAACGCGATCAAGTTCTGCTTGAGCCTTCTCTTGAATCCCCGGGTAACATATCATCATCAAGAAGAATGTACTGATAGCTGATACAGTTGTATCAGCGCCCCCTGGAAAAAGCATCAGACAAAGGTTAAAGGTGTTAGAGAATTTTTTGTCCGTACCAACAAAGAAATTTCCAGCTGTATCTTTGATAACAGTCATTTGATGCTCGCGATCCTGAGTCTCTTTAATACCATGAATACTGTTCGTGACTAATGAAGGTGTCGCCGTTCCTTCAGCCTGAGCAATGTATTGGTCAAAATCAAAGGCATCCAGAGAGAAGCAGCTGGAATTCCAGAAGTATGAGACAAGCTTACAAGCCGCTTCAATGACTGCTGAAATGGAATATCTCGCATCTTTAATGTCCAATCATTCCACACCTGTGCTTGCCTTTTCCATGCTGCACCGGGGAACCATGATGGTACATACTTGAGCATCGGAATCGAATTGACCAAGAAAGCACCGAAATTAGCTGCACCAGCGAGACCCTTAACGGCTTGTTCTGCATAATGGATATTGGGATCATTTTTCGAGTTCACATCAATTCCATAGGCAATTGCGATGGATAATGCCCCCATCATACTATATCGTGACCAAAAAAACTTTAACTAAAGGGAACTGAGCTGCTCCAGAAGAAATGAACCCACTATCGGATATGTCCCATGAATTCTCGAGGCTCATTGAGTAGTTGACGCAACATTTGGTGGACATATTCTCGTTCACGAGGTCGATGATTCGGATAATCAAATGGGTGGAAGTATTTCTGAAAGAGTTTTCGTCGTTCAAGCCAGGCTTCACCATAAGGTAGGAATCCAAAAAGCCAATCCCAGCCAGAACTTCAAGGAAGACAGAAGCGCATGGAGTAGAACATCAGCATATCCACTTCTAGATTCTACCGGATGAGCTAGAACTTACAGAAGAACCATTTGATTCCCTGGTCTAATTTAATCAAATCATTATTTTTGGTTTACTAGGAGGCGAGACACACGACCACACCTGCTAGAATACAAACTTGATCTCTTGTCGAAAAGGTCGTTCGCAGCTTTCCACGAATTGACGATGACAATCGATTTTCCGGCAGCATCAACATGAAGGACATCTGATCCTGGATTTACTCAGATTAGGCGTCGATAAATACAAAAACAGAAAAATTATGTACCATATGTATCTGTCCACTTCGCGTAGACTTCCCATTCAAAAGAAGTAGGCAGCTGTAGTAGGTTACCAATGATTGGCCACTTCTTTGGTCCAGGTGGCAAAGGCAAGCTAGATCGTCTGGGTTTTCGTAAGTACAGGTTACAGGCAAGTAAAAGTGTCAGCATTGCCAGTAACATGGTTGCGGTCGAGTTCGCAAGGGCAAAAGACATTGTGACGGAATGTAGCGAGACATTTGCAAAGAGATTAAATATATCCTGTGGCTAACAGAATTGTCTATCTTTGGGGTCCTTGTCACATGATCTAAGTAGCTTCTCCATCTAATCTATGGTTTCTAAGCGTGAGGCAGAAATGCACAGAAAGATTTCCTCACAAGGCATCAGGATGATGAATGGCCTTGTGGTGCTTGCCAAGACTTGCCTAGTATATCTACTTTCAATGATGAGACCAATAGTGTGCATTGCACTAGGAAGCAAAAACCACGCACTGAGTCGAAACAACAACCAATGAATGGCATCAGCTTGAAAGGCTTGACCTGAATATGTATAAGTGGAAACCAACTCACAATTAGTTTTGTAAGTTTAATGATAATAGCAATGAAGTCATGGACTGAGGATAATTATTAGTGATGGATAAGTAATGAAGATAGTGATTGATTCAAGATCAGTCAGTGATTTGTTCAATTAGTGATTAATAAACTTCATTTCCAACATATGCTAAGGGAGGCATGTGGATGTCCTACCTTTTAGAGATAGAAACTTGATTGACACGTCACTGTCAAGAAGACACTCAGTCTGATAATAACAGAACTGTATTCATGATGTACCTGTCAAGAAGACACTACCTAAAGTATTAGTACATCATATTCTATGATTAGGGAAAACAAATACCTTAGTCTGATAATAACAGAACTGAGGAATATAATGCTAAGGATGGTGCGTCCCAGAATAGTGATTAGTAAGCATGACTCATCATATCATAACTCACAAGGAAAACTATCAGTAGAGAGATAAGAGAGGAAACTTAGACTGCAGGAAAAGAATTCACAACACTACCTTGTGCACCCCATTTCCTTGTGTGCAAGAGCCACTGGAGGGATCTTAAACTACGCCAAAATAGGCGAGTATAGAGCCAGGTTTTTCCCTCAGGAAATATTTGCATGTCCATGTGGATCAGCTGTAATGAAACTAGACTCCTTATTATCCAAGATTCATAAGAGACAAAGTTACCCTTCCATCTCCATGTATATGCGACTTCATCAAATTCCTCATTGTTGCTTTTGCCTTACCAACACCCAGGGAACCTCCGTGAACCCACAACGACCACCACGTGTCCCATCTCTAGTTCAGAACGAGCCAGCCAAGTCCTCCTGAGTGAGACACGTGTCCTCACAGCCCTCTGCTTTCCCTTCTTCCGATTCCTTTGTATCTATGCCCCGTTTCTTCTCGTAGCACAGGGCCTGGTCCAAATGTAGTGATAATGTTAGTTAAGGTCCTGTGCCTTAGTAGTCAGTAGACTACTGACTACCGCGGACTGTGTTCGTACACCGCGTAATAAATTGATGAATATATGTTTTCATTTTCGATAGTAATTACACTTTTTTGTTTGAATGATCACCATTCAGGAGACAGAAAGTACATTAGCATATTTTTGCTACAAAAATAAGAAAATAAATGCATTGCCTCATCCACCAGAATATGAAACTATGCACACCTTCAAATGAGCCAACTTATCCAACAAACAATGAAAGGAGATCTCCAGACTGAATTGAAACGCCAACCATTTCTTTCTTTCCCCACAAATGAGATGCATCTGCGCTGAATGCAAACATCTCAACAAAATGATTGTGATGAAAATATAACTTGTGTCAATTTTCGCTCAGTGCCAATTATAGCATGATACACGAAACACACCCTCACGAACCATGAGATCGTCTCAATTAACTTAGATTTCATCAAGATGCAACATTGGAACTTGATGAAATTAAAACCAGCATTTACCGAGGAAAAGAACAAGAGTTTAAAGAACGACATAGCCTATAGGGTGATTTCAAGGGGAAGAGCAGGTATCGTTTGACGCATTTCCACATAATATGATTTTAGATACCAAAAGTTTTGAAATTGAGGCCCCTCAAAATTTACATATACTTATGTTCCCTCACCACTGGTGCAAGTTAGTGTTGTCAAAGATCAATGCTAGTGTTACATCTCACCAGACATTGATGTTAGATACGTGTCTCTCAGGTCTGAAATATGTTACCTTGTGCCGATGCGGCGGTGATGTATGAAGTGTGCCATAATTTCCATAACAGGCACCCCAGTCTTGTTGCAACAGATCCAAGTGACCATTAATAATATTTTCATTCCCTACAGAAATAATAGATTTCAGTCTAGCCTAATTCACCCACAGTTGAAATGGACATCAATGTTTCTTCCCCACATAGGTATTGAATAGTGCTACGAATGGTCTCCATCAAAGTGAGAAGTCAACTCAACATTGACTATGATACGTCAAGGCAAGAAAGGCAAGAAGCCTTGCCAGATGATGATGATATTCTGTATCTATTAATTACAATAGGCGGTGAAGCCAAGTCGCAGCAAGTTATGTATATAGACAGGCTCCCAAGGGCAACCATCCTGAGATCATGGGGAGATAGGAAAAACAAAATAGCTTACGGGAAGTCATCTACTGAAAAATCCTGGAATGGAGTTCCCAGATGCAACGTCATTTACGAACGTGCATCACTATTAGGCGTATGGACATATGGACAGGACTCATTTGAGAAATCAACGAAATTGACAAGACGTTTGTCACCAGAGTCATGAAGAGTAGATTAGATTGAGTGTCTAGTAATGTAGTGCTACCATTCACCACGCTCAGTCAAATACGGGAGTGGTGGTCTCTCTTTGTGAATTCTTGTATCGGAGGCAAGTCTAATCGAGGAGGCGTTTCAGGTCCGAAAGAACCCAGAGAGCTATTACAATCATCCACCTGGTCTTGTTCATCAGACTGACTTGAACTCGAGTCATCAAAGTCATGATAGTTGTACAATTGTGCCGTTATTTGAGACTCTTCAATGGCAGGTCCTATTTCTTTTCCCTCACCGCTGTCCAAGATTTCTGGGTAGACAAAAAAACCGTTGACCGCTGGCCGAGGTCGTAGCCGATGGTCCTCTGTCAGGAAGGCATGCATGACTTGACCTATCTACACATCAGCGTTAGTCATCGAGATATGGTTCATAAGAGCGACTACGTCACGTACGAAGAATGAAGTACAGGCATAAGCTGGAAAATATACGAGCCTTGCGTTCGTGGAATCCAAGAGTTCAGTGATACTCATCCCATCTTCATACTCATTTTCTTCTCTTCCGAACGCCTGTTCTAGTGTAAAGCTTGGATGTACATGTCCGTCGGTGCCAGGTGTGACTGGAACCTCATAGAGAATGATTCCACTGAGCCCACGATCTTCAAGTCGAGCAAAGCGCCTGTTATTACTTGATACCTCGCGAATCTCCAAATCAGAGTGAACACAAACACTGAATGTATGCTTCCAGATTTCGCCAGCAGGATGGCGCGACGAACGACGTAATATCAAGTGTGCGTTCGATGACAAGTACTGGTCGTAGGATGGCATTAGTAGTATTCTTGCGAGCCTATCGGTCCAGGAAACGATCGAAGGTGATGAATAGATACTGTACATGTTGGTGTCTGTTATTGAAGGTGGAATAGAACGGGTGTGCGACTTTTGTCACATGCGTCATCGTTTTCTTCAAGGAATTATATTGTACAAACACAATATAAATGTAGCCAGCGGCAAGGAAAAATATTTTCCAAGGTGAAGGGTCATATTTGCCATGCTAGATCGACGGCATCAGCTTCCTAAAATGGGAAGATGATAACAAGTACACCACAGTACGTAATGCCTTTCGACTTATTCATTCCTGTCACTATATCACTCGGACGGCTGAGGATTAACAATGCATTAACAATGTTTTCTCGTGAGACCGTGTGAATTACACATGTCACGAGTCAACACAGCCACATCATCCATTCTATGACACCCTCTGTTTCTGATTTTGAAGGACAGGACGCTCTTTTCAAGAAGCATGAAACCAAATACGTACCGCAGGAGCTGTCTAGAGCGACAATGAGGATGGAGTTTTCTCCTTCATACGTTGTTGTCGGCGCCTATCGACTTTTAACTGATCAAAAGCTTTTGAAACCAACTTGGGACAAATGTAGGCATGCAGCAAGGCGAGGAGCAATCGTTGGAGGAATATGGGTTTGTTATTCAACTGTATTGGGATTTTTCTATCTCATTACTCCATAATACTAGGCTTTTTTGACTTTTGGTATTCAGAAAAAGTTCATTGAGGTCTTCCTACGGAAGTATGCCATTCAAACTATTAATCAAGGAATAAATATAAAATCCAATCTTTAGCTCTCCTAAAGTTACTGGGCTTTCACACGAAACGATTTTCGGGTACCGAATGCCATTCAACGTTCACACCTGTAATGCTTCCCTGCCCCTATTAGTCTTCTTGCTCATTTTCCTGTACATTCAGATGCTGCGGTTCTCCTAGTCGGCTCACAAGTGACGACAATAATGCGTTTCTTTCTCCGACGTAACATGTCTATTGCTCGAGAACGTGCATGGATGTATACCGTCGAATCGCGAGGCAAAAGTCCTGAATTCTGGCAGCCATATGTAGAGGAGTGGGAGCACCCTCCTCTGCTGGATGTGAAGAAGTCATTGATACATAAGGTGTTGAGTACATCATTCGGCCGATCTGTTATTAAACAAGGTCAGTTCTTCTTTCAGCCTCTTCCAGCCCCCCGACTGTAGACCTCGATAGTTTTACTTCTTCCCTTCAACTTCTATCCGATTGTCGGGCTTATGATCTCAGCGTGGTTTAAGGCCCTAGGAACTGCACGTATCCTTCATCGACGGGTAGGCGTTTATATCAGGATGAAACATCTGGATTAACATGGAAACTGCAAAGTATTTTGAAGCAAAGAGGATGACACCACAACAAGTGAATGTTTTCATGGAGGAACGGAAGTGGGACTATCGTGGTAGCTTGGAAATATTTCACCATCACTTTTCCAGTGCTTAGGAATTTTCATAGCATTCGGGTTTGCTGCTGCCTTATTGGAAGGAATACCGATTCTCGGGTTAGTTTTCATGATATCGAACCGTGTTGGTGCAGCTATGTGGGCCCATGGTATGCTTTTGATCTCTAGATTATATTATCTGGTCCAATGATCCTGTAGATCTGGAGAAGCGACAGCATTTCGTCGCTAGGGAACGCCTCAACAAGACATCGATTTCTCAACTTACCTGACTGAGTCCTCTGTCTTTGGTCATCTATGAATAGTTATTCTTGTTCTTGTTCTTGTCCTTGTTCATGACATGTGCACCTGCCTTGTGTTGATGTATAACTTAGGCCGTGCTACCTATCTATTCAATTACACAGTCCTTCATACTCCATTTGTCCCTCTTCCTTGGATTCAGCCGTATGGGGTTCTTCAGAGATGCTCACAATTTCATTATCGACGGTTCCCAGGATGATGAAACCAATGTGCAGGATGATCCGCGAGATATAGCCAACCAGGCAATTGCAAAAGCTTATGCTGCTGCAGACATGCTACGAGACCGGTCTTGTAGGTTGAGATTTTTCTTTTTTCAGACGATCTGACAGAAGAAATAGTGTTTGATAGTGATAGAAATGGGACAGAAATACAAAAGGAGCACGGTCAAGATTGTTTTGTTGTCAGCTCTGGAGGCCTTGGTCCCACGGCAATATTTTCAGGGATTATTTCGGATATGCCAGAAGGCCATAGAAGGGATTTGGATGTGGAACTTGCTAAGATGAAGACAAAGCTCAACGAACGGCGGAAGAACAAGGAAGAACGGAAAGTTAATGGACAAGGTCGATTTGAACGTCAGTCTGATCAGGGTCAATCAGACTTACCAGAAATGGGCCCTAGCATGACGGACGGTCTCTTGCGGCGGGTGCCATTGAACCCAAAGACGGTATCCGTGCTCTCTTCTGGTCCACCTTCGCCTCATTTAAACCCTAACGACCCTGAGTTTTGTTGGAATGGACCAACAAACTCACTGGAACACGGAACGAAGGACAAGGATACTTTACACTAACATCCACCACTCCGTCAGCATTAGGAAAGAAGTATGCTCGTTTAGGTTTGGACAGTGGAGGAGGTAGTTGCTACGGAAATGCTGGTATATAGTAGGTTGATCGAGCTATACAATCCTCAGTCGTGTACCATAAAGGGTGACGTCTGAAGTCAGTATTACATGTCCACATTACCTTACCTCAACGTGTCTTGCATTGTAGCTACTATCTTCTTAATATAAGTTCTCAGAAGTCACCTATCAAGGTAGATGACTGAGGGAATGGAAATATATTAACAGCATATATATATGAGCCCTGCTATCTACATTCCAACAGAGAAAAGGAAATATTATTGATGTGTCTCCAAGCATTCCTAACACTCCACTCAATACAATGTCATCTTTTCCATTTTATATTTTTCCATGAGAATCTGGCCATATATAAACCTCTGTTTCCATGCCAGTAACCTTGTGCTTTACAGACCATTTCTATTTCTATTTTTTTTATTTTTTTATTTTTACAAATGCATGAACAGGACTTACTAAGAATAGATGCATGGGACAGTACAAACAATAATTGATGTCTAAAAGAAAAAGAAAAAGAAACCCTTGGGTCACAGGCCGTGAAAGTCAATTGTATTAGGGTTTGATCTAAAATAAAACCTGAAACAAACTTGAAATAAAAAGTTGCTGAACTGGCAATCCAGTATATTAGCTTTAGTCTAATATACATTAACTTAAGTCTAATTGACACTGCCTGACAGCACGCAAATGGCATGTTGGCATGATCGCCAAAAGTGTCAGTAGACTATATATGGATCACAGATCAACGATAGACCTTCACTCATGGTTATCTGGAATGTGTCACTAAGCACTTCAGTACATCATCGGCATTTACTGACTCCATTTGAGTGATCTACCACCACTCCGAGATCTCTCAAAGCTAACCCTAGTACCCAGGATAAAATATCAACTGTGCTAGTGATATTAGTGAGGTCTATCAAGGCTCTACCAGGCCGTAAACGTGCATACCAGAAACTTGTCAATCCACTCAATCAATTTCTCGAATCACCCATACTTGATGAAATCGTTTTGAGCAAGTTTGCAATGAGAATTGTCAACCTAGAGCGCACATAAACGTATATAGTGATGAGAAAAAAGTCGCATTTTGCAAGAGGCTCACCCAATGTGCAATGATGCCGGCCACCAAATCGCAGTGATTCTTCGAAAGCGAGGTTGTAGCTATGCCTGAGGGATGAACTAAGTGGATAGGGGCCGTTTGATAAAAGATGGCACCCGATTCTTTGGCTTCGACAATGATGAAAATCCACGACCGTCCATCAGTCAATGCGCCGCGAATCACATCTTTCCTGTGGGGGCATCAGATGTAGATCTCCAGGATCCATGCAGGCGTCAGTGGGCACTCACTTCATGGCCTTCATACCTGCATACATTTTGCCAACAGTCTGCGGCAAAAAATTTTCAAGAAGAACCTTGAAGCTTTTCGCTTCGTCGATGAACAAGGAGAGACCTTCCTTGTTTCGATCCAACGTCAAGTTGGCACCAGGGAAAAATTTCTCTGGAAATAAAATATATAGCCAGGATGCCATGAAATACAAAGACCACGTACTAGTAAGTGTCTTTGAACCCCTTAAGACAGCGTAATCCACAGACCCACAGAAAACTGTGCCAAGGTCAACAGCGACATCAAGGCGTTGTTCAAGGCTTAAAACCAACCCCTTGTCTGCGGAATCAAGCAAGGCTTTGACACGAAAGAGCAAGGCATCGATCCACAATCGGGAGCCAGCTTCATTCTAGTCAATGTAATTAGTCACAGCTCGACAAAGCGCTAATATATGCTGCACAGGAGACACAAAGGTGTTAAGCATGTTGAGATGATTGAACAACATGTCGGATGACCAAATATGGTCCTTGGCACGGTTGGCCGAGTCGTTGATCAGAGCAGGCATGCGCTCTAGATCAAGCACTAGGAACTCGTCTGCTGCCGTGACATGGAGGCTTTGCAGGGTGTTTTCATTCAAGCCTCTGAAGCCATAACTCTAGAAATGAGTGTCGGAATTGTGGAGTAGTGCGGACGCGATGATGTGAACAAACCACGCGTCCTTGCAGTTTGGTTGCCAGCGTCCGAGACAGCTCTTCAATCGGCTCTGTGTTGACGATATCGGCCAGCTCAGCGTTGGATGTCAGAGACGCAATTACGCTTCGCATTTGTGTCAGGGATGATTGGAGGATAGTGGTGGTTTCCGAAGATATTGCCCTTTTGTGCTTCTGTTGCGAGTCCTCTGACATGGTGATTGGAAGCTGTGGGTTGGGTTGTAACATGCCATAAATGGTAACTGGGTCTAGTCCCAGCGTCAAAGTCACAAGGTTTTAATTCATAAATTTATAACGCGGTGCTCGATCGCAGTCCGCGGTACACAACCGAAAGTACATAGAGAAACCCAACAAGAAATGTAGAGCAAAACCCAGATCACTCGCAACTGATCCAGACACAAGAGAAGTGAGAAAAGAGGGAAAGAAAACAGGAATGAAGGAGCAGTACTCGGTGACTCCGTGATAGCACCCCATGTTAAGTGATGTTACTTGACCAAGCAAACGCTCCAGAGTTGTCCGTTAAGAACAGGACAAAGTGTTTGATCACCATGCGATCGTCACTTTTGTAGGTAAAACGGCTGCAATCGTTCGGGATGTGAGCTCGGGTTTCGACCCTATTGTGACCACAAGGGCATGCAAGATTGCTTCGAGGGAAGAACCTCTTCCTATATTCCCCAATCGGAGCATGGTTCAGAATAGCTCTAGTGGCTCTAGCGCAAAGCGATACTGAGGACCCAATATGATTGAGCCAGCCCCCTCCTTTAATAGATGATGGTTGGATACGCTTCTTCTTGTTAATTCGGAGTTGTAAGAACTGGTGGCCTTTGTTGTGGCCGTGGTTGAAGGTGGTGATCCACTGATCAGTGCATGCCTTGCTTGATTTGTCCCTCAGAGCATCTAACGAAGTGAATTGAGCTGGGGTACAGGTACAATAGTGCTTTTGGCATCATCATCGACTGTAGCATGGAGGTGCCATCTGGATTTTCTGGGGCAGTCCCAGAATTCTACCTTATTGTTACTGTTGCGGTTGAAAAAGGGTCTAAGGAGGAGTGCAATGGCAATGGATTTGCCTTGACCAGAGTGATGTGAGGGTTGAGAGCCTTTCTTGCAGAGGAAAGAGAGTCCGTGATGACAACAATACAATCAACGTCAAGGGAGGTAGCTTTAGCAATTCCTAACCGAATGGCTACTAGTTCGGCATTTGGGGCTGTGATATTCCCGAATGCAGCTTTGGATGAGATGACTTGAATACCTTTGCACCAGCCATAAGCAACTGAAACAGCCTGAAGTGATTTGTTTGGTTTAACACTGGCATCAGTTACGACGACAATTGAGTTTGGTTGCTCAAGAGTATTTTGACACAGATATTCGAGCTTGTTCAAATGTAGTTCCCGTTCTTTGGAGTCATTTCTGTTGCATGGGAAGGATAACGGATGGGGGTCAGGTGTAGAAGTACCGTTGTTAAATTGCCAACCCAAAAAAAAGGAAGTCATGTGATGGAGTTATTATATTGTTCAAAATAGATGCATAGCGATAAATTGTGACCAATTAAGTGATGAGAAAACTCTCGACGCGCTGTCACCCTTCCACTTTCCCTCATTATGAGTGTTTGTCTTTGTGCTTCTCTTTTTCCTGCCTTTTGTCTGATGATAATCTCGACAGAAATTTACAGTAAGCGAACTGAGGGATGATGACATTCTGAGCGATGTCGTTCCGAGTAACATTGTGTCTCGCCAAGCAAGTATCAGGCCCTCTGAACTGCCACCGCTCATTAACAGTTTTTTCAGCCTAGCCAAGGCCTTGATGGAGAGAGTGAATACGTTGACGATGCTATGGAAGAAGATGAACTAATTAGCGAGGAAGATGAAGGACCGGTGCGTCGGTGCTTTTTTGTGTTTAGCAGGTATCAATGCAACGAATAGGACTTGATACGGGGCCAGACTCAGCAAGAGAAACGAGCAGAGCGGAGAGCGCAAAAACAAAAGCGGAAAGCTGACGAGAATCAGTTACAAAAGAAACGCGAGGAGATGGACAAGGCAAAGGCGAGTGGGTCTGTACGGTTCACTGGATTTTGCTCACCCCTCGATAGCTGACAGACGCTGTGAAGCGATACTCTTATCTTCTTGGTCAGACTGAGCTTTTCAAATACTTTGTCGACATCAAGGTCAATCAACCGCTCTTTCGCGCAATCCCTTGTTCATTGTTTGACAGAGGACTCGAGACCCTGAATATGCCGCGTTGATGGATGCCCAACCTAAACCGAAAGGCCGTGGTCGGAAAAAAGTAATGTCAGTCCATTTCCTACTCCTACAATATCATTCGTCTCAAATTATTCAGTGATAGCAGTGCCCGTCATCGACGGTCAGAGAAGGAGGAAGACGAGGAATTGCTGAAAGATGGTGAATTGGGTATGGATGGGAATGACCAGCCCGTTGTCTTTGAGGAATCTCCCAGCTGTGAGCAGCGTTCTGTAGTCTTCTATGGAGCTGGTTTGATGTATCATCGACATAGTTATTCACGGCATTATGCGTGGATACCAGCTGCAAGGCCTAAATTGGATGGTCTCTCTCCACCACAATGGCCTGAATGGTATCCTTGCTGATGAGATGGTGACTCTTCTCGTACTTGTGTATATACTGTATGACTGAACGGAATGAACAGGGTCTTGGTAAAACATTACAAACCATCTCTTTCCTCGCTTACCTCAAACATTACCGCGACATTTCCGGCCCACATCTCATCGTCGTCCCGAAATCTACTCTCCAAAATTGGGCTCGTGAATTCTCAAAATGGACACCCGACTTCAAGTCCATTCTCCTCGCTGGAAACAAAGAAGAACGTGCTGAAACTATCGCTAACCGTCTTTTACCTCAAGACTTCGAAGTCTGCATTACAACATATGAGATGTGTCTCATTGAGAAATCAATTCTCAAGAAATTCTCATTTGAATATATTGTCATTGACGAAGCACACCGTATCAAGAATGTCGATTCCATCCTTTCACAAATTGTCCGTACGTTTTCGTCACGAGGACGTTTGTTGATCACAGGCACGCCGTTGCAGAATAATTTGAAAGAATTGTTCGCCCTTTTGAATTTCATATGCCCTGAGATTTTTGTCCAATATGAGGATCTTGACGCATTTCTACATAAAGATGCTACGGGGAAGGAGGAAGAGGAGGAGAGGAGTAAGAAGGTTGTCGAGGCTTTGCATAAAATTTTACGACCATTTTTGTTACGCAGAGTCAAGTCCGACGTTGAGAAGAATCTATTGCCCAGTGCGTCTTTTGTTCCTTAGTATTTATCCCTTACCACTGATAGTCGATTTCAGAAAAAGAAATTAACATCTATGTTGGTCTTAGTGATATGCAGAGGAAGTGGTACCGGTCGGTACTTGAAAAAGATATCGATGCAGTGAATGGTTTGACTGGCAAGAAAGAAGGAAAGACAAGACTTATGAACATGGTCATGCAGGTGGGCAGAGTTCTCTTCCTTTCATGATCTTTGTACTAAGAGCTGAACCGTTAGCTTCGCAAAGTCACCTGCCATCCTTATCTCTTCGATGGTGCTGAGCCTGGTCCACCATACACAACCGATGAACACATTATAGAAAACTCCGGAAAGATGATCATCCTTGACAAATTGCTTCAAACTATGAAAGTGAAAGGGTCTAGAGTGTTGATTTTCAGTCAAATGAGTAGGGTATTGGATATTTTGGAAGATTATTGTTTGTTCCGAGGTCACAGTAAGCTCTTTCCCTTTAGTGGATGGACATTGCGCTTAAGTTAAGTTTATTGATTAGAATACTGCCGTATTGATGGTGGCACTGCACATGAAGATCGAATTCTCGCAATTGATGAATATAATAAACCTGGCTCGGAGAAGTTCATTTTCTTATTGACGACACGTGCAGGAGGATTAGGTATCAATTTGACAACGGCGGATATTGTGGTGTTATACGATAGTGATTGGTAAGTCAATTTCTTTTATCTCCCTACTCGAACATCCGCTGACGCAAATCTAAATGCACAAAGGAATCCTCAAGCTGATCTACAAGCCATGGATCGAGCTCATCGAATTGGGCAGACGAAACAGGTTTATGTGTTTCGATTTGTTACAGAGGGAAGTGTAGAGGAGAGGATGCTGGAGAGAGCAGCACAGAAATTAAGGTTGGATCAGTTAGTAATCCAACAAGGGAGAGCTCAACAGGCTGCGAAGAGTGAGTTTATCACTGTTCATCTGGCTATAGACTAATCATGGGATGTTCAATAGCTGCCGCAAATAAGGAAGAGCTTCTTGAAATGATCACTCATGGTGCTGACAAAATTATCAACTCGCAGGATAAGTATGAGTGCCGTCAAACCACTGGTAGAACTTGCTATTAATTTAAGACATCTAGTCTACTCGTCAATGATGATATTGAAGCTATCATCCAACGAGGAGAAGAACGCACTGCTGAGCTCAACTCGAAATATGAAGGTCTCAATCTTGAGGATTTGAGTAATTTTAAATCAGACGCATCGGTGCAACAGTGGGAGGGAGAAGATTTTCGAGCAGGAGTGAGTCTTATTTACCCTCCCCATCTTGCCAACGCTGACTCCTTCTCCGTCTTTTGCTTCTAGCAACGCAAACAATTGAGCTTGAATCTTCTTTCATTGTCTAAGAGGGAGCGCAAGACAAATTATTCGGTTGATAGTTACTTCAAGGACACATTGCGAGTCGGGACATCCAAAGTTGAGAAAGGGCCAAAGATGCCAAGAGCGCCTAAACAAATTTCTGTGTAAGTATTTTTCCTGTAGTTTTGTGTGCTGCTGACAAATGATGAATAGTCAAGACTTTCAGTTCTTCCCGCCTGAGCTTACTGCATTACAAGAACGAGAATTAGCTGTATACAAGGCATGATCACTATCTGGGCTCTCGCTCGATTGCTTATTCATTCATCCTTGTAGAGACTCAATGGTATTCCCGCTGCCCCTCGCGAGCCAGGTGAAGACGATACGCCGGAGAAGCTTGAGGAAGAACGTTTGACGGCACAGGAGTTCATTGATACTGCTGAGCCACTGACGGAGGAGGAGATGGCGTTGAAGGAGGAATATGCACAACAGGGTTTCGGTGACTGGAGCAGGAGGGATTTCCAACAGTTTATTAGAGGTTTGGAAACTCACGGCTGGTATGTGATAACCATATTCCATCTTTATGGTTTTGATCCCGAAAATGTGCAGGGATCAGCCTATGAGCGTTTATGCCGCTGAAATTCAAGACAAAATCCCAGAAGAAGTCGAGACTTATTACAAAGTATTTATCAAGAAATGGAAAACGCTACCCGAGTATCAACGAATTCACCAACGTATATCCGAAGGCGAAGCGAAACGTACCAAACGTGACACCCTCGAATATCTACTTGGTAAAAAAATCAACTCCGTCCGTTGGCCAATGCAAGAACTCGAGCTCAATTATCCAACGACCAAAGGCAAAGTTTATTCTGAAGAAGAAGATCGATATCTACTATGCCGGTTGTTCCATTACGGGATGCAGACGGATGATGTGTACGAGAGGATTAAGAAGGATATAACAGAATTTCCTGTGTTTCGATTTGATTGGTTCTTCAAGAGCCGGAGTCCTCAGGAATTGCAAAGGAGATGTAATACACTTTTGAGTATGATTGAAAAGGAGGCAGAAATGGAGGCACAGGAAGAGGCTGCTAAGAAGAGTACGAAGGGGAAGGTGTGTGCTGATGTCCTGTCATGCGATTTGAGATTGATTGATTGATTTTTAGAAACGTGGAATTGACGAGGTGATAAAGAATGATCAGAAAGAAAAAGAAGCATCCTCAAGAACTTCAACGCCTGTAAGCACAGGGAAGAGGACGGTAAAGAAAAAGAAGACTTAGCCTCGGATGGATTCAGTTGACTTCGATATGGTGATTGTGTGATAGATCGTCCTGTTAGTTAGTATCAACTTTAGATAATATCTCTATCTGTAGCGCGATGCAGGATATATGTGTCGCTCTCTTGATATACAAGTAATTCGACGCTTACACTGGTAGCATTGGTGATAGTTGTAACATAGGATACAGATAGTGCCATGCCCCAACCGTCTTTGTCGCCAGGAACATTGACTTTGAATTCAGATTGCCCTAGTCATTACTTAGCATCTGTCTGTAAGCTCCTCACGCACTGGATTTAATACTTCTTTAGTGTATCCGGCCCTCAATCTAGGTGAATCATTGACCACTGTTTCACGCTGTACACTGTTGTTCTCGGTTTCAGCTCCAACTTTCTTTCCAAATCTCACACTTTGCTTGGCTGTTCCAAGACCTCTGATACCCCTCCTAATCCTCCTCCGAGGCGACCTGTCCCAAGGCAAACATCTGACCAAGACATCACTACTCTCGGCTCCCCCTTTTCGGGTTATGAACAATTTACCCACCCTGGTTAACTTATTTACATTATTTTCCTGAAAATTAAATCAGATGAACCGCGGACATAAATGACCTTATCTTATGATTATTCGTCCGCCCAGTGTATGAGAGTGTCTAACATAAAGATGTGCACATGTTTGTATCCTGATGCATGTAATCATCATGCAGATCAATATCATTTTCACATGATTCTCATATACTTTATCACTTTTTTTTTTGGATCGTCAATTTGTTACACGGTGCTCGCTCGCAGTCCGTGGTAGAGTGAACTACTTAGATACATGTCTACATACTAATAACGAAATATGAAGTAACGGCTATATAGGGGATGGTCATCTATGGTATGGGGTTATGCTATGTTAGCGAGGAAACAGAAGGCCCTCGGATTGCATTTTAGGAAGATCACGACTTCACTAAGGACGTATCCCACTAAGTTGTAGTGGCTATAACGTGGGCACTCTCTGTCGGGTCTCGAGTTGTGTGTCGTTACAAGGGCAGGAGTTATCTTCTCTACCACTATTCATCGCTGATTAGTTGGTTAGTAAGCTTATAATCTTAATGTACTCAGAAGACCCACTCGAGGACTTGAAAAGTGCTGTTAGGATGAAGTTGGAATTCAGAGAAAATGCCAAAATTGCATTCTCTCAAATGGGAAGTGATTCTGACGTTATTGAGGATGGTAGGTCCCGAACCTTCGTTCTGTTCCCATACTGACAGCACGCAAATTTGCGTCTATGAAAACATTCTTAAGGACCTGCGGAACAGTAATGCACCTTTAGAATTATTAGCGGGGTGAATTGCCGGAAATAAATAAGCCCACACCGATCATCTTGTGGTGCGCGTCAGTTCTAAGAATTTATTTTTCAGTAATTGATCTTTTCATAGTGGAGTTCATTCTCGTGTCGACTTATACATTTTGACTCTCGGGTAGTCTATAGCCAGATAATGATCTCACATTCATCTCGATCGAGCTCCTTATATTACTGCATTTTTATCAAGTGCCACTCTCTGCATTGTGTGACAGGCGTGGATTGGAGTCTTTCCCAGAGAATTTCTTGCAGCATTGACTATTTGACTATATACTGCCCAGCGGTAAAGTGAAATGGTCTAGGGTAGGCCTTGTGAGCAGCTGTTTAATATAATAATTTGGGGATATTGAGTGCTATGTAGATTCTGTGCTCCTGAGAATAATTTTCGGAAGATAGGAGTAAACATAGAAATTGAACGACATTGAATTGGTCTAGAAAAAACCTTCATTAAGAAAAATATGATACGAATGGACAGTTATGAATGGATGGTAACCAAATGCTGTTAAGACTCAGATAATGCATCATGTCTATATTTGGCAATCTCCGAAGCGCCCTTGCGGGGAAAGGTGTTGGTATGAACCTAAATTATGTTTGACCACGTGGGAACTTCCTTCCATGACAAATTTGAGGATTAACCACCATTCAAATGAATTGTACATGTATACGTGTATTGTCCCACGACACTTGGTTTTAGAGTTGAAATACTACGTAACATCAGTAGCTTATACATTTCAGGAAATCCGAGTCCTCCTTGAAAAAATAAGTCGCTAGTTCCTGAATGATGCGGTCGTCTAACCCCATCCAGGAGTCACCCTGCCCCGTATATATTCTGTTTTCAGCCCAATGTGACTTCTCCCATTCACTTGGTGTAAATGCCCCGTGATTGCTGACCACGCTACTCCGTTGGCCGCTCCATTACATTACTGACGCCACCCACATGTAATGGCTGACCAATTGAGCTAAGAAATTAAGCATGCCCACCTCATGATGGGAATTGTAGTAGTTCGTTCCAACTACATTTTCCGGGATCTAGAAATGCATTGTCTTGACAACTGCCAATTTGCTAGTTCAAAAGAGTATCTCATAACAATAAGGGTGATTAAATTTACATGAAGAAACCAACTAGTACAACTAGATACCAAAAAAGAAGATGGAGAACTTAAATGGAGCCTCCCTCACAGTGCACAGAACGTTCGATATTAATGGCTACCTAACAAAAAAAATGTTAGTCACTGCCGGCTGTGGAACTGGAAGACTCACTTTTGGTGAACGAAGTGTAGGGGAAACACTATTTCCAAGTGAATCCTTCGAAGACAACTGTAGCTAAGGATAGAATTCTAGTGATAAGTTCTTTGATGGTGACGACACTCACAGATAAATGATCCCCTCGTCGGCCACTCATCATAGGTCTGATATCTCGTGGACTCATACTTGATCTCGTGCGGTTGAGATTAAGGTTTTTACGAGTGTTCAGACTGGGCAGAAAGTGAATACCATTGAGAACAATATAGTTTGGACTCACGTTACAAGAATGGAGTTGGCATACACTGCAACGACAATGTGAATTAGCACTATGCTTATGCTAAGTTGAGATAGAAATATGGAAATGGAGTTGGTCAGGCGAACTTGAACTTACATTTCGCAATCACAAAATGTAATCCCAAGAATATCAGATTGTTTTTTTGCGTCACCCACTGACCGAATATTCCATGTCAGGCGCTGCGTGGACAATTTCCCAGCGACGTCTGAGGAAACACTCACGAAGATCAAAGAAGCAATAGTCCCGGCACTATCGAAAGAAGGGTCAACGAAAAGTTTAAGAAGTGTTAATTTAACCAGACACGCACGTGGTGAGCGCCCCCGTTTCAAAGGCGTAGATAATCAAAGTGTCAATAACAGCATTCAGACTGTAGAGGGATTATCAAAGAAAATCTGTAAATACTGAAGTTGCCATACTTGAAATTGCTTGTTCTGCTGGTCTTCAGTAGGAAAAAGAGCGAACCAGTAATAAGAATATCCACAACCGTAGAGAGCCCAAGTCCGAGTGTGAACACCCACTGTACGAAATGACTGAGCCAGAAGTGAGGATCGATATGAGATAACGGAACGTACACCAATATGTGCTTGGAAGCTTTGAAAGCTATTGTGTAAAGTCCTAAGAAGGCGGGACATCAGACTGATCCTATCATATCGACTAGGATATGACTGACATCTCGGCAGTTGACACTGAATCGAAAAATCAGGACCGGTGAAAACGCGGCGTAATTCAGGATCTTACCAGTGGCGGATACTATAATTATCATTAATTGTCAGAAGAAATTTGTCAAACCAACAGCAGAATACTGACTGAGACGGAGTAGAGTTAAAAACGCCTTTCAAAGTTCGGGTCAGTGGGAGTCACTACCAGTTGAAATGGAACCCACTATAGGAACAACTAAGAGCCAATTGTGCCGGCTGACTAATTGAGAATCAGGCGTTTCAGGAAAAAACAAATTTGCAAGGAACATACGCATGAAGATTCGATGTGAAAAGAAACTGCAGACCGTTAACTATGTGCTGTCAGATACGACAAATGTCATACCAATGAACGACAAATGTCAGAATGCCCTGGTTTGAATTCAGTATCCATGACTAGTGATAGATCGGATAAACTGACCGTGATTGTTATAGTAGCCTGGAATTATTTCAAGGTCTAAGGTTTTAACAAGATGATGATAATGTAGCTTACTTACCGAGACAGCCCTAGTCGAGCAGACGTCAAGGTACTGGTGTCATAGAAAAATAAGCCATACCTACCAGTATATATCCTTGATGCGTTCACCGTCCTGAAATTCGAGAATAAAATAATACCAAAGACCCGCCCATACAAACGTGGTATGCAAGACATCGAGAAAGCTGGCCACTGTCACTATTACTGCAGCTTGTGTACCATCTTATTGATAACTCACAAAATGAGAACCACCTTAAGGGTACCTTATCAGAACATGCAACCAGCCAAGAGGATAGACATACTAAGGTCTTAATTCTCTTCCGATCGCCTTCATACATCTTGAAGTAGATGACGACCTGAAGTATCACCAGTCCGCTGAACCTAGAGGATGCTCAGATATAATATATAGCGAGCAAGATAAATCATACATGGACGCAAATAGCCCGCCCAGAAGCAGGGCACCGTACGTTGCGCAGATGTTGACCATGTTGTGTGTGGGTGGGGGAAATTCCAAGACTTGTGAACGCCAAACTGAGGGGCATAAAATAGAGCTCCCGGAACTGACGACCCTTCAGCAACCCAACAGACGGACTTAAATAGGTCTGAGGGCAGCGTGGGGCTAGTCGAGGCCTTGGTGTCTTTGTACGAGCCGGGCCCCACAATCAATTTATTCCATGTGTCCACCGTTCCTATAGCGGTTAGTCCGCAATGTTTGCCCAGTTTGCAGTCATAATTGCATTTGCAAAGGTCACTTCGCCCAGGGCGTCAGACGATCTTGCCGGTAATCTCGGTAACCTGGCTGAGGTGTCCAATTACGTTTGGATTGGAAATCGTCGAGACTCTGAATTGTCAGATTACGTCAGCGAAATCATCCTTGTGTTGAGACCTCGAAAAAGATGGCTACACCAACTCCAGTCTTTGTTATGAGTATGTCCTGATTATTTCAGGCCTTTTCTGTTCTCACATATCCTCAAGACTCGATGCCCGAGCGCCAGTCGGGGCGCAAGGCACAGATATCTAATATTACTGCCGCAAAAGTATGTTATCATATTCTTTTTAATGTATCGACCGCGTTGACCACCCTTGGAAGACCGTCGCAGACGTGATAAAGACATGCCTTGGGCCCAAAGCCATGCTCAAGATGATTCTGGATCCTATGGGCGGCATCTTGTATGTAGCTAAATCATATGCCTCGACCGCATAATGATTATCTTTTAGGCTCACCAATGATGGAAATGCTATCTTGCGGGAGATCGATGTCGCTCATCCAGCGGCAAAAAACATGATTGAGCTCTCACGGACACAAGATGAAGAGTGTGGTGATGGAACAACAAGTGTCATTATACTCGGTGTGTCTTCAGTTAGTCCAGATTTCACATTGACGCTGATCAGACCAAAGCGGGAGAAATCCTCGCTCAATCATTATCACAACTCGAACGCGACATTCATCCGGTTGTTATCATCTCTGCTTACAACAAAGCACTCAGAGAAGCACTCGACATTGTCAAGCGGATATCACTTCCCATCGACGTCCATGATGACGAACAAATGCTGAAACTTATCAAGACCTCGATCGGGACAAAATTTGTGGTACGATGGTCTGACTTAATGTGCAAATTGGCTCTGCAAGCAGTGCGAACAGTTGCACAAGAGGACGGTTCAATGAAAACCGTCGATATCAAACGATACGCTCGTGTAGAGAAGGTCCCCGGAGGAGAAATTGAGGAAAGTCGCGTGCTGGATGGTGTTATGGTCAACAAGGACATTACTCATCCTGGAATGCGCCGACGGATCAAAAACCCTCGTATCATACTTCTTGACTGTCCTCTGGAATATAAGAAGGGGGAGTCTCAGACTAACATGGAATTTTCAAAAGAAACAGATTGGGAACGTGCACAGGCCATCGAAGAAGAGCAGGTTAAAGCACTTTGTCACAGAATCATTGAGTTCAAACCTGATCTCGTATTTACTGAAAAGGGAGTTTCAGGTGTGATTTGAACGCTTTCCATCTTCTGTGCACTGATGGCTTTCTTGTAGATCTCGCCCAGCATGTCTTTGTGCAAAACAGTGTCACGGCAATTCGTCGAGTTCGTAAATCAGACAATAATCGCATCGCTCTTGCCGTTGGCGCAACGATTATCAATCGGGTTGAAGATCTGCGAGAAAGTGATGTTGGCACCAAATGTGGTTTGTTTAATATTGAAAAAATCGGTGATGAGTAAGTCGGCATTCAAATCGATTGATCGACGTCCTGAGAGAATCTCCATCATATCAGATATTTCACCTTTTTGACTGAATGCAAAACGCCAAAGGCTTGTACAATTCTCCTCCGCGGGCCTTCAAAGGATATTCTCAATGAAATCGATCGAAACCTCGCCGACGCCATGTCCGTTGCTCGAAATGTCGTGTTCGATCCTACCCTTGCCCCTGGTGGTGGTGCCACTGAGATGGCCATCAGTGTTGGTCTCCATGCGAAAGCACGATCAGTTGTCGGAATTGAAGGATGGCCCTACAGGGCTGTTGCAGATGCCATGGAAGTTGTTCCGAGGACATTGGTACAGAACAGTGGCGGAAATGCCATTAGAGTCTTGACTGAACTCAGAGTGCGCCTTTTCCTAATTGATAACTCATACCCCAATTTGAAACCATCATAGGCGAAACACGCCAATGGTGAAAATTCGTGGGGTGTGAATGGAGATACAGGAAAGATTATGGACATGAAGGAATATGGTCTCTACGAGTCTGCTAGTGTGAAAATCCAAATTTTGAAAACTGCCATTGAGGTGCGTGCAGCTTCCTTCAATATGCTTCTTAAAGGAAGCATTCATCTTGTTTCTCAGGCGGCCCGTATGCTTCTTCGAGTGGATGACGTCGTTCAAGCTGTGAGGAAAGATCAGGAACGTGGCGGCGGTGCTCAACAGGGTCCCGGCCCCGAAGAAATGATGGAACAATGAGAAAATTTAGTAGAGATGTAAAACTTTGACAAGTCATATGAAGCAATAGTGGAGACATTTGACAGAATGTCGTGATGGTACACTCGAATAGAATAATAGAGTAGCAAATCTTTACTATAGGCTTCCACGTGAAAACGCAATTGTATTGATTCCCACTGTCCTCTATTTGATACGGAATTTGTCTGGGAAGAACCAACACTAACGGAGAGTTTATCATTTTTGACTAGCTTCACACCTGCTCTCCAGCAATCACAGTGGTTTTCACTGCAAATATTTGATCAACCAACTTCAGTTAAATTTTCGCCAAGGAAAAGGGCATACTTGGTTGTTTCGGTGGAGGTGATGGTCGGATGTAAGCTTGTGCGAGCCAATGAGGCATTACTTGCGACCCAGTAGCAGGATGAATTTCTATCAGTTCTTTGAGAGGTTTGCCATCGGCAGCTGTCTCGTCACGCTGATTCAAGGTCAGTAGACAAGGCGCCTGTTAAGTTGTTAACGCACCTCCATTCTCTGTTTCAGTTCCTTGCATACCCTCAAATACTCCTCATATCCAGGCTTTGGCGACTTGGGATCGACTTTGATCTTCCCGAGTCTTTCCCTCAGATCCTTCTCCTTCCCCAGCCCAGGCTGCATAATTTTGAACAAATGACCTTTGACTGCACTCAATGTTGTTGGTGTCTTCTGTGAAAGTACGATGTCAAGATATTCGATTGCTAAATCGCAATGTCGTGGCTGACGGAGTAGGATCTGCTCGTCAGAGAGGTAGTTCGGATCAGACGGTAAAAGAGACAACGATGTGGATGACGAAGGCACCGATGAGGATATGAGACCATTGAAAAGGGCGGGATTGTACAGCTGCCCTTCAGCACTCATAACCCCATCAGCCCCGGTTACCTCTAAACATCTGAGGACATCGGCTTGGCATAAAATGTTGCCGTTGGCGAAAACGGGTACAGAGACAGCTTGTTTGACTGCACGGATCTTTGACCAATCAGCAGAACCCGTATTGACGCCACGCTGCTCTCGTATTCGACCGTGGCAGGTCAAAATTTGAGCCCCAGCACTTTCGAGCATTTTAGCATATTCCATTGTCTTTTCGATGGTATGGAAGACACGGAACTTGGCAGTTACAGGAACAGATAGATTGAGATGAAGGATATTGACTGGAGGCACTTCAATTTGTGTTCTGAGGTATAGAGATAGGTCACGTACTAAGCTTGTATATGAGCTCCCAGTCATCCTGGAGAAACGCACCGTATTTCCCTTTCTTAGCAATATCCTGAGGGCAACCCAGATTGATATCAACTGCATCACAGTAGGGCTCGACTTGTTTCGCGGAGGCCAGCAACTGCTGAGGGTCATTGGCACAGAACTGGACGACAAGCGGCCGATCAATTGTAGGATCACCCTCTTCGCCACAAGTTGTGTTAAAATTCAGCTCGCGATAGTGTTTGTTAGTCTGAGTGGCGAACATCTGAAGCACCATTTGAATGCACGGAAACGTAAGCTACGAGGCAGACTGACCTTTGCATTGATCATGGGCGAGTAAACAACCTGTCCGATAGTTAGTCAAATATCCCTGTATACTTAAATATTACTAACCTGAGCTCCGTACCTCCGTGACAATTTTCGCCAAGCCTGGTGAGAATAAATGTGAAAAACTCGGGAGTTAATGGTGGAGACAACGAACAAGCTCGCTCTGGTCGACCATGGGAGCCACAATGTACTTTGGACTACCCAAGACATGTCTGTAAAAGTCATAGCCTTCGAGTTTTCTGGTGGATACCATTCGCCGAGGGAAGAACTGAAATTGTGCAAAAATTGTGTGTAATGTGTGGCTGTGCCGCGATCACTTTGACTAGTTTGTCATGGACAACAACAACAGCATCGTCCTCGACGTCGAGGACGACGACCAGAGGCAAAATCGCATTCGTATGCTACAATTTGTCAACTTCAACACAACCATACTGACTGCGCTTAGAAACTCTGCTTAAAAATCTCAACAATGACAACAAACCACAGGCATCTCCCAATTTACCCAGGTTCGACTTTGGGGGCAAGTCCATGCTCCCCATCCACACTCATTCTGAGCGTTCGTCCACATTATTTAACCGCACCCACTAACTATGCCGACTCGTCGTTGACGACAAACTCAGTTCTTTCTCGAGTTCAAGCATTTCTTCCTCAGATCCAAAGTTCCAATCAAGTACTCAACCAACGCATGCAACAAGACCCAACGAGCGTCAACATTGAACACATCAGCGAGGATATGGATCAATATATTCAAATGGTAGGTTTTCTCACATGCACCTAGAGTTTCTCATCCTTGCATCCAGAACCTTGGTCTTGGTGTATTTGAAGACAGGAGCAATACAACTCAGACTGATCACGACGCTGACATGTCGTCTGTCTCGTCGTCGTCGTCCTCTTCAGAAGAGGTTGACCAAGTCTCTGACTACGACTCCGACGCCTCGTCCGAGATCATCACGTCGTTTGTCCCGGTACGGCCCATCAAACCTTTACCACGTCGCTCACTTAACAGAGCATGTCCTCAAATCATTGTCTTGGAGGAAAAGTCGCAAGAATGAACTCCTGAATCTTGTCCAAGCTCCGTGTTCACGTACGTTACTTAGCCTGTAATGCAGCTACCTATCCTATCTGCTTCGCACATTGACTATCATTTCCATCCCCACATACTCTATTCGTTGCCTTGGTTGTCATATGCACTAGCAATACAAGGCTGATTATCTTTCTCGCTTCTCATGTAAGTTTTGTACATTCTCTTTCTGAAGTAACATCCAACTGCGGGAAAACTAACATGTGAAAGGTGACCATTGCACCTCGATTGGATTTGCTAGTTAACGGTCTGTTCCCATTACATTGGTCCCTCAAACACAAGCGACCTTGACTTTCTTGCCATTTCTACTCCTTCCACACGATCCTGGAAAGCTTAATTTCCGTATTCCCTCAACTCGGTGCCGCCGAACATTTCTTCCCTGAGTCCTAGCATGCGACGTGGGACACTGAATGCTTTCATGGCGTACATTAGACTCACATCCTTGATCTCGACCAATAAGAGACTGAGGATAACGGGACCATTGCTTGATGACTCGGAACAAATTTCTGTTCGTTATAGGCATACTTGAGCTGTTGTACGTTGAGGTCTATATCGTATTCAGGACAGCTTATACGATCTTTGGACTTTCTATTGCGCCTTTCTTTTTGTTTTCTCGGCAGTGCAGCATATACTTGAACATCTTTGAATCCTCTTCTAGGAATGTTTTTCCCTGTAACCAAAGATAGGTTCATCTACTGAATCTCTTTCTTCCCCACAGCCATGGCTACCTCGTTTCCCAACAAAAAGTCTCTTCCAGATTTCATTCTCACCCTTTCCACCCCAGAAAAAAGCAGATCTCCTAGCGTCAAACAGTAGCCATACTATGCACCTGTTTCACACCCACAGTCGTCAAGCACGCCAATTACCAATGATACTCTAGTAAAGGCGACAATGAGGCATTCCTCGCAATGTAAACCGGGACCGACAAGTCCCACTTAATACTTCTTTCTGCCTCCATTTGCTGCCCGGATCATGGTGCGAGAGTTATTTCATGGTTGCTGTCGGGGTTTACATGCTGCCTGGCACCGTGCGCGAAACTGTGTATCTTTATCCTTTCCTTTGCAGCATGTAGATGTATAACTCCCATGCCCAGTTGAGCTGCTTGTGCTGAACTAGCACGCGCTGCCAAGTAACCAATAAATATGCATCGAATCCAATGCCATCAGATGAATACCTTTTTTCAGGTAAATATACCGTGTATTCAAACATCATCGTATTCCTAAGTTTGTAAGTCCCTTGCAGAAGAACTTCCTCACCGAGCCAAAACAGCTCACAGTTATTGTAATTGGATACGTGAAAATGGTATGTTTAGACTCTCTTTGTGTGAATATCTGACTAAAAATATGTCTTCCATTTCAATGGCACTTCCGATCCCACTCTGCATATTCATGAATGACGGAAACAAGCAAGTGAAAGTTTGGATGGTATAAAAGGACTCGTGAAAAAGACATGCCTCCCCGCATCAGCTACATTGACTGATCGTTCTCGACTGTAGCGATAGTATGAAGTACCTCACTTTTCTCGCCTTCGTCCAGGCAGCCATTGGCGCGGCTGTCACTAGCAGTGCCGTCAAGGAAGTTACTCTAAACGTTGCTAATGCCGACCTTGCCCCGGATGGTTTCACTAGGAGTTCGCTGTCTTTCTTGTTCACTATCCCATGATTTCCTCATTCTTTTCCTCAGGTACTGTTGTCGTCGACGGCCAGTACCCTGGCCCTCCCATCTTGGTACAGAAGGGTCAATCCCTCCGTATCACTGTGAAAAACAACTTGGTAAGTAGACTTCCTCCCTAATAATAAACAATGCATTTTATGAAAAAATGTCAGACCGATCCCACCATGCGGCGCTCG
>Ga0153955_100128_pt1 | contig 53788 bp, 57 predicted proteins | sample TSFL039MetaG_FD_104744 | JGI IMG/M metagenome (GOLD analysis project Ga0153955, IMG submission 104744) | Attine ant fungus gardens microbial communities from Florida, USA - TSFL039 MetaG | ecosystem: Host-associated > Fungi > Mycelium > Unclassified | place: USA: Florida, Wekiwa Springs...
ATATCCTCCCTAGCCTCTCAAAATATGACATTTGAGTCGCCAGCAAATAAAGAAGGTGGGAGTAAGTTTGATATGGGAATGCTTGCGTTGTTCCTTGTATCAAACTGGTTTGTGAATGGGGAGACGGTGTTGATTGATGGTGGGGTAAGTCATTTCCAATAAACTCACACAATATATTATTGAGCGGACCACTCAGACTTTACTTGTCCACCCATCCGCTTACTAGGGAGTATACCTCGAGACTGCAGTGTTTGGAGATTTGCAATTGTAAATATTGTCAAGAGTATATGGAATGACAGCAAAACTATTTAATCACTGACAATTATCGTTTTAAATATTCAAGCCTGAACGTGGACACCACATCTGATGCAGACCGTCTCTTTGTCCCGACTAAAATGTGGGAATCAGATCCAGGACTTATGAATGAGGGTAAAGTGCTGCTCAGCCAAGTTACTCACAAGAAACATAACAACCCACAAGGGAACAGTGCCTGGAGAAATGGTCAAGAAAATTAGAGTTAGGTTATTCAACGGTGCCTCACTACGGCCATCAGAATCCCCATTATCCCGTGTTTTGTTTTGAATTCGTGGTCCCCATCCTCACATTGCGGTATATCTATTTCTTGTCAGTGAACTGTCGACGAGAGAAAAATCGACTTTCCAGGCAAAATTGCAAAAAGTCCCACTAACCCGTTTGACCTCCCGGTTTGACTCCTCCAGAAGGTGACGACGTACTCTGACCTTGCTCTGGATCAGAGTTCTCCTGTGATAATTTAGTACAAGTTCCTTGGAAAGGAGTTGGAGCTCGAGGACGATTTTGATCGTCTGCACTCAAGTCCCCTTGTGCCGGTTCCACATTTGTGATTTTCGTAGAGCCTGATGGTCCCTGAATGGTAGTCATAAAGATTCTTCGGATTCCGCTTGCTTAAGTAGGTTCCATGTGAGATCTGAAAACTGGAGACTTACTCTACTTCAATGCAAAGATTTCAGAAGAATGTCAAAAGAGATTGGTGAATAGGTTGTGGGTAACGTACATGGATTAGTGGGTGTTGGTTTATGAGATGCGAGAGACTGGGCGAAGAGCGAGGAGCGTGCATGATGTACATGTATACCATGCAGCCAGACTTCATTGATGGAGATTGAAGCTAGTGGGTTAAGCACAACCTCAAGGTTATGGTCAACTGCGACTTTGACGAACTTTGGAGCCGATATAAAGGAGTTCTTCCTGGAAAGGAATTCACTAAAGTGCAGTACTTTTCGTCAGATACATGTTCAAGGAACAGACCGGTTCTTATGCGAACCCTTTAACCCGGAAAGCTACCTGTCACGCATCATAATGAACAACAGAGGGATTAGAAGAAACACAATGAACAAGTTTGGGTCGTTTTTGCTTTCATTGAGGGCAGATGAATATCAATTTCACAGTTGGCCCGCAGGAAAACTAGCTGTAGTGTCTAGATCCACTTCTGCCACCTTGACAAGAAAAAACCTATGACAACTACAAGGTTTCTCTGATAAATTCCTCCACTCAAGGCACAAGAATCAGGATGGGTTATTGGGAACCGAAGACCAACCTGAGAACTCGGTTCGAACATTCGAAACATAAAGTTGAATGCACACGTGGATGTCTCGTCTCGCAGAGACTTGCGGAGCAAGTCATCAATGATGTTGATACCCAGGAGAGTTGTAACCCAGGTGGGCAAATGTCGTTGGCGACTGTACACAATTACTATTTTACTTTTTCTGTCGTCTCCCCACGTACCGACACTGTTCTTAGAAGCATTTTGGCGGATAATCTTATATGAAATTGAGGCCACAAGAGTCCTTTGTTCGTGGGAAGAACATCTCGAGTTGGAACGGAAGTGAAGTGAAACGAGCCTTTTGATGTCATAGTTCCTCGGACATGGACGTGGTAAACAAGCCAAGTTTCAACTTGAAGCAAATTGGAAACCGCTGCCGGCGAACTCTGCGAAATAATATCAATCGACTGGGGACGTAACAGCGCTCTGAGCACAAAAATAAATCAAATGTGAAAATAGTTATCCCTGTCAGGGCGTAGAGATTTATCACGGTAGAAAGCTAATAATAGCGACGAAATGTATGTATGTGTGAAAACATATCGTCATGACTTTTATCTTCACGTCAGACCTACTATTTACTTATCTTGGATTCACTTCGGTAAATAATTATTCCTATCACAATTAGTCAGAGACAAAGATGGTGAACCATTTGAGTACCACGGATCTGCTGTCTGATTTTTTTTTTTAAAAAAAATTGCACGACAAGAGAACAATTGTCTATGCCACAATGGTGTAGGTATAGAAGAAAAAAAGTCAAGACCAGGGTGATATTTAGTTTTTTGCTTCGGCTGGTGGGCCAAGACTTGAGTTTTTTTTCTTCTTCCTCCCAGTCGTCAAAAGATCCAACCCTCCCCCCCCCTCCCTCCATGTGCAAAGACGAACAGGAACGATAGGATTTTCCAGGATAGATGTCTCACTCACTCTATTGAATACTGAGATGAACCATCGACAGACTCGCAACAGATGGATGGACTTTGGCAAGTTCTTCACCAAGGTTGATCGAATGTCAGAGTTCTCGAATCTGACTATACCAGATGTCTTGGATGACCAAGTCATTCTCTATTCCTGTTTTTCTTCCAAGGTCAACACATAGCCTCTTCATTCAATTTCAAAACATCGCGAATACCAAATACCATATTATATTCACCCTCTCAAAATCACTCCAAACAAAACACAAAGGATTCCAATTTAAAACATATTACAAAGCGAATTCGAAAAAAAGCAAGTAGACTAGGATTAGATGCTTTTTAGGGCACGAAAACAACAACAACAAGGCAAGATTGAACGATGACAGGGAATGACCGGAATATGACGTTATGCTACTACCACCATTCAATGCTTGTTTTCAAGCTCGTCGAGCACCACATCGTCTACAAATCCTCTCTCTATCAATACTACATTCCAAATCAGCATTCCACCAGTAAAACAAAACAGAAAAGCATTTACCATAACCCCAACAAACCACACGGAAAACAAAACTAAAAAACGGGGAGGAAGGGGAGGAAGGGACAAAATGTCGGAAAAAAAAGAGGAAAACTATGATTTAACAACGTACAATAGCACATAATATTCCTCCTAATCCATATTCCGTTCTCCAATCATGTTGTCCTCTGTAACACATCTGCATTCCTTTTTCATCATCGTCAACTAAAGATGATTCGGAGATGAGAGAGAGTTCATGAACCGTACCGTAATCATAATAAACATCTGCCCTTCTAGGTTGTTGTTGCTGTTGCTGTTGTTGTTGGGAGTAACCGGGCGGTGGCGGCCCATCACTTGTCGAACCGTATCCATAACCTCCTGGCATGCCACGGTCTTGTTGCTTCGACGGCATTATGGTCAAGGACAAAAAAGAAAAGTGGAGTAGTGCGGTTCCATGGAGCCGAAACAGGTGAAATAGGAGAAAAAATGTCTTTGAAACCCACAGAAGACTACATTAATCATAACCACTTTGAACCAGCATTTCTCCCAGCAAGTACACAATCTGGAACACTAACACCTTCAACGCCTGCTCCTATGATTTCCAATTTACCTCCCCATCCTCCTTCACTTGGATCCTTATTCAACATCTCCCTCATTTCATTGATCCTACACAAGTGGCCAACAGCATAGGTTGGTATGCAGTCTTCATTTCGCCATAAACGATAGTAAATGGGGGATGGGAGCGGATGGGAGCGGTTGAGGTGGGTGGAGATGTGGTTGAGGATGATTTGAAGGTGGTGGGGGATGCTGGCGGAGTTGCCAAGGGAGGAAGGCACACAAGGCGGAATATACAAGGGATAAGGGCCTCCAAGCATGACAGTAATTTTAGTGTGGCTGCCTCCATTGTACCATTCGTCAGCTGTTAAATTTCGACCAGGTTCATCTTGTTGCCAAGTAGAACAGGAATCAAAAACAACACCGAGTATACCGGGACTGTCGTCACCAGAGTGCATGGGATAGCCATGCTTTGGACGAGGAATGAGATATCCGAAACCAGGGGGATGGATTTCACGGGGAGGGGAGGGGAAAACAAGGTTGAGGACATGGACAGTGGATGAAGCGTTGGCGAGTAAGTGTGGGATGGGAGCAGTAGATTGGGTGATAGCATGGAGGACAGGGAGGGGGAGAGCGGAGACGACGTGCGTTGGATTGAAAGTGGCGATAGAAGAAGAGAGCTAGAGAGATGAGTATTCTGAAAACAGTTTTGTAAATGGCAACACACCTCGAATGTATGGTCGTTGCGCACGCTGAGACGGTGAACGGGAGCGTTGCAAAAAATCTGGACATTGGACTGGCATCGAAGATGTTGCTCAAGGGCATGTGGAAGCGTCTGGAGGCCGTGTCTGAACGAATACACCGACGAGGACCTGTGCAGGGAGTCGGCTAAAGACGATTGTGGGTGAGCCATCCGCCCTGGTCTTGTGGCGTGTGCACTGAGCTGGCGTGAGTCGGCGGCATAGACACCGTGGCAGAAAGCACTGCCGAGTGTATCGGCCAGGTCATTGCTGAGGAGGCGAGAGAGCCTCGTGTGGACTGGCTCGTCGGGGCCACCAGTGGCAAACTTGGCGAGTCCGAGAGTGCAGAACGAGGAGAAGGTATCAGAGAGCAGCCATCTGAGGAGAGACAGAGACGGGGGCATGCCCAGGTTGACGAGGCCGGCCAGGTGGGGGATGCGGCCTGGGGGAAGATAGACATAGCGGCGTCGGGCAGCATCGAGGGTGCGGGGGACAGCAATGAGCTCGTTGTCGATGCGGAGGCTGCGGACGAGGTCGAGGACGGCGGAGCCTTTGGGTCTGAGAGTGCGTGGGCCGCGTTCGAGGAGGATGCGGCGGTCATTGAGGACGACGAGCTCTGACTGGAGCCAGCCACCGAGGCGGGCGTTGGCGTCGAAGAGGAGGATGCGGGCGGCGGGGAACCTCGAGGCGAGGGCGTGGGCAGCAGTGAGCCCAGCGACGCCGCCGCCGAGAACTCCAATTTCCATTTTGTTTGCTCTCGTTTTCCCTTTCCTCCTCCACCCATGGCTACAAATCCTGTCCCCGTCGTTCCCGACACTGCGCCCGGCAAACGCAGCGAGCTCGATCCCATCGCACCCGCCGACATCGGCAACCTGCCTCCCCACGATGACGGTGACGATGACGGCGACGACGACGACGACGATGATGATGACGATGACGACGACGATGACGAGGAGGACGAGGAGGACCGTCCAGATGCTGTCATGGCCGACGGTCGCGACGACTCGGACGATGACAACGACGACGACGACCCTGCCCAGCTCGAGGCAATCCGCGTCCGTCTCGAGGACCAGGCGCGCAAGTACCTCGCAGCGCAGACGCACGAAATCATCATCCCCAGCTACGCTGCGTGGTACAGCATGGACAAGATCCACCCCGTCGAGCGACGTGCTCTCCCAGAATTCTTCAACTCGCGCAACAGGTCCAAGACACCGTCAATATACAAGGACTACCGCGACTTTATGGTGAACACCTACCGTCTGCGTCCGGCAGAGTATCTCACCGTCACTGCCTGTCGTCGCAACCTTGCTGGCGACGTCTGCTCCATCATGCGCGTCCATGCTTTTCTCGAGCAGTGGGGCTTGATAAACTACCAGGTCTGTCCTGCTTTTTTGTTTTTTACTTGTTTCTTTTGCTCACTGCGCGACAAGATCGACCCCGACCAGCGTCCTTCTGCCCTTGCGCCACCCTTCACAGGCCACTTCCGAGTCACCCTCGACACCCCCCGCGGTCTCCAGTCCCTCCACCCAGGCACCCGCCCCCCCATTCCAACTGCCCCTCTACCAGCCCCCTCCGCTCCCCCTCCTAATGGCAAAGGTTTTTCTGCCTCCCTCCAACTCCGTTCTTCCATCTACCAGTCCACCGCTAAAGCCTCTCGCGCCCTCTCCGCCTCCGACGCTACCACACTTGCAAACGGCTCCTCTGCCAACGGCTCCTCTACCAACGGCTCCTCACAATCTCATACCCACACTTGCGATACGTGCAGTGCAGACTGCTCTCAGGTTCGCTACCACTCTCTCAAAGACAAAAAACTAGAAATCTGTGCCCCCTGTTACCTTGACGGTCGATTTCCCTCAAATCTATTCTCCGGTGATTTCGTAAAACTCACCGCAACCCCTCCTGGCATTCCAGGCGCCTCCGCTAACAATGACTGGTCAGATCAAGAAGTCTTGCTGTTGCTCGAAGGTATCGAGATGTACGACGATGACTGGTCCAAAATCGAGGAACATGTCGGAACCCGTACCTCCCAACAATGCATCCGCAAATTTTTGGAGCTTCCCATCGAGGATCCATATCTCCGCACAGAAGGGAGCATGGGTCCTCTTAGGTTTGGTAGAATCCCTTTTGAGCAAGCCGATAATCCTGTCATGAGCGTCGTTGCCTTCCTCGCTGGTGTTGTCAATCCTAGTGTGGCCGCTGAGGGGGCCAGAGTTGCTCTGAGAGAACTCACCGATGGCGAAGGCGGCAAGCAGGGGGCCGGTAGTAGTGGTGCCGAAAGTCAGCAAGAGAGGAAAGATGAAGATAAGATGGATGAGGATGTACCACCACCGCAGCGGAAAGACGATTCTGGCATGTCTATTGACCCCAACAATGCCACTCCATCTCCCTCTACAACAACGGCAACCCATGCAATTCCACACTCCCAAGTCCAACGCGCAGCCCACCTTGCTCTCTCCGCCTCTGCCAAGGCTGCCTCCTCTCTAGCCTCTGCCGAACACGCTCAGATTCGCCACACACTTGCTACTCTCGTTAAGCTCACACTGACAAAACTTGAAATCAAAATGTCACAATTTGAAGAATTAGAAGATATTCTAGAAGAAGAGAGGAGGAATCTCGAAAGTGCAAGAGTGGCGTTGGTGAATGAGAGGTTGGGGTTGAAGAAGATGCTGGATACGGTTAGAGGCGAGATAGGAAGGCATCAACAGACTATGATGGGTAATGGGCAGTCCATATCACCTTTGGGTTTTTCACAGGGGTTGATGAATGCTGCTACGAATCCAAATGCACAATTGGGGACGGTGGGGCAGGGAACGGTGGTGAATGAAGCACAGGCTGGTCAGGGTGCGGAAGGATTACCTGTTCAGGATGGGCAGATTTTGCAGTTGAGTTGAGAGTTGGGTTGGGTTTCGTTTGTGTGGAGACGATCGAATTGTGACATCTTCTCGTCGGCGAACCTCTTGCTTTTTCTGATATACGTGTATACTAGCTTATATTTAATCTTCTCTCAGTGAGGTGTCGTCTATCGGGAGGACACTATCAGTCAATAAAAGTATGCCATTTCGTCAATTTGTGTAATTTAACTACATTGCCTGTAACGCATTCGATACATCCTCCATGGTCGGACGCTTTTGTGAAGTGTCCCAACACTTTTGCATCAAAGACCACATTTCATCCGTCAACAACCACAATTGAACCATTGGTTCCATGATTGGACGTTGAGGTAAAACCATGGGAAATTGGGTCATGGCGCGAATAAGCGTGAGCTCTTTTTTGTACTCTGCAAAGGGGTGTTTTCCAGTGAGGAGTTCTAGGATTGTCATTGAGAATGAATAGGTGTCTGAGGCTTTGGATGGCGATGATTCTCCTTCTATGATTTCTGGGGCCATCCAGCGTATACAACCCATAGTTTGGAGTAGTGTGGTGGTGATGGGGGTTTTGGTGACGTCTTCTAGGACTTTGGCCATACCGAAATCGCTGATGCATGCTTCATTCTTGTTTTTTTTTGGACTCTTGAGTCAATGGAACGAGAGCTAGTTGATGATTGGATGAACTTACGTGATCGGAGACTAGAATGTTGCTCTAGGGCTTTCGAGTGAGTTTTGATATAATGATCACGTTTGTAGACTGATCGACATACACATTTGACTATTTTTTTAATGAAATCAGTGTATAAGGAAGGATGAGAGATGAGCGTGTTTGCTTGCCATTTCCATGGATGATGTCTTGACTATGAAGATAGCCGAGGCCTTTGGCTGCACCTTGCAACTACGATGGGAAGAAAAGTCAAACCAACGATAGAAAAGGTTGTTTTTTTTGGAATTTTAACTCACGAGGTGTAGTTTATTCGCTTCGGGGTGTTTCGTCGTATACCTAATCAAGATCAACGCTCTTTTTTTTTCTTCATTTCTAGGCATTTAAAAAAACCCAACTGACATCAACACATCCCCATTCTCAAACCAAGGAGAAACCTACAATTCACATCAGGGTCAGTTAGAGATCCAAAAAAAAAAAAGAATGTTTTTTTTTGGATTTATACAACCAACTTTCCATATGTATCTGCATTCCTATATCGGTCACGATCCCATAAAATTGAAGAATGTGTTGATTTTTGAGTTCGGACCAAATGTTGATTTCACGAACGAAGCGCTATAAAAAAAAAAAGGGACAAGTCCGAATTCAAGAACTGCATTTTTTTTTTCTGAGAAGGCAAAAAAAAAACAAACAGACTTTTTGAGCTTTTGTGTCATTGGATTGGACAGCTCTGATCGTCTTGAGTGCGACCTTGATTTTTTTTTAAAAAAAAAAAACGATGAATGAGAATAAAAGACACCAAATAAAAAAAACGAACTCGTTTCTGTCCTAACCAGATTCCACACCAGATATCACTGCTTGGACCACCAGCAACAGCCAACTCTCCCGTCTTCTTAATCTCTCCATCCAGAATTTTAATCAACGGAGGAATACCAGTCAAATCATGTAGATCCATCAAACCTCGTTGTACATCGAGATATCGATTTCTATTCGAATTCCACAGGAACGATTCGTGATTGTGGACAGATCTCATGTGTTTTAATACCTTTTGAGAGAAAAGAAAAAAGTGGTGTTTTTCGTTGAGAAGGGAAAAAAGTATACATGTGTGTGTGTGTTACTTTTTGTCCTTCTTCCATCACTTCTCTGGCGATATTTTCTCCAGCTTTATGAAGTTGAACGACTTGTGCTAGGTTTTGTTGGTTAGCGAGGATTTGTTGAAGCATTTCTTTGTTCTCGGCATCAATTTGTTGAGTTTGGGCTCTTGCTAGATTCTGATTGCGCTCTTGAGAAATTTGTGCCCTAGGTGAAATGTTGGTTGATATAGACGAGAGAGAGAGAGATGAGACACATACTTGAGCTGGGAAATTGCCCAACATCAGAGAATCAGAATCAACAAACTAGTTTATCTATGCTCGACTTACTGAGAAGATATGGAGTGCGGTATCGAGTTCTTGAACAGATTGTTCGATTCCAGATTCGATTTCATTTCTCTTCCCTAAGTAGAACGTGAACAATAATCTATGAAGGATTTTTTTTTCCCTTATACTAACACCAACGTACCACAACCGACATTTTCGTCCATTTATCAACGCGGTTTTTTGTTTTCTCTAAAACACTTTTGGGAATGAGTCAACTGAACCCTTTAACCTCCCAACACCCTCCCCCCCAAAAAAAAAAACAAAAAGAAAACGAAGCAACAACTCACGCAATGACTTCATCAACACGTTCCTGCATCTTTGTACCCTCCAAACCTACTTCTTCTTCTTCTTCCTCTACATCTCTCAAAGCCAATATCAACTGCCTACTCTTATCTCCCAACATTCTCGCATGTTTCTATATTTCATGAGAACAATTTTTTTTTCTTCCAAAAACCATGCTCACTTTATGTTTCGCAACGTCTTCACAAGATTGAGTGATTTCTCTAGCCAAACTGGCAGCAACGGGTGCACCAGCAGCTTGCGCAGCTATATCTGCACTGGCAAGTAAAAAAGGGAATAGATCCATGCCTCTTCTTCTTCTTTCACGTTTGCAGAGGGGTAATATAGGAGGAAGAGAGACCTCGCGGATAGAGTGCGGAGAACCACGATGTCCATGAGATGGACTATCATTTTAGAATACTCTCACGTAAAGTGAATCCTGGATTAAAAAGTCATTCGGCGTTTTTAGATGTCTGCTAGTCCTCAATAATCGGTACATCAGGTTCAGATGTTATATATTATTTGCTATGCTAATGTGGCACATGGGTCGATGGCGTAGTTGGTTATCGCATCTGTCTAACAGGGTTAATTCCTGGATACACAGAAGGTCCTCAGTTCGAACCTGGGTCGACTCATATTTTGGATACTTAAATGTCAAGTCTCTCCTTTCACCCTTTTTTGATCAATAATTCATAACATAGTGTACGCAGACAATCTGCGGTAGTTTACTGACCACGGGGGCTCACTGCCTCTGGTAAATATACAAATCGTGTCATACAAAAGAGACAAACGCAGAACGAAAAAGAAGTAAAGAAAAATACAGGGGAAATGGGCAGGGCATAGCCAGCATGGATGGAGTTCCATATGCCAGGTTCTGTGTTGAAGGAGAGGGGACAGAGTGGGAGAGTGCGTTCCCAGCGTCTTTGACTGATTCGGGGCGCTATGGGGGCTCTCTGGGTGGTGTGAAGGCAAATACCATTGGATTAGATGTAATGGAATCGCCTACGAAGAAAACAAAAAAATAGCAAGCCGAAAAAAATATTAAGAAAGGGTAGAACGAAACAATGAGCAATAGTCCTACAGTGGGAAAAAGCTGCTGTCAGATGTGTGTGTAAATGTTGATGCTGCTATAAAAAAACAATCACATTACCATCGTCGCATTCTTGCTAGTATTAGGCGCCTGTATCGGGGTAGATAATTGTGGTGCATTCACAGACAAGAGGTGACTTGACTTTTAAATATCCGCCGTGTCAGAAGTTACATTCAGATTAGCATCGGCACACAAATCCTGGTTTTGATTTTGGTACTGCTCCGGAAAGGCATCACATCAGTAGAAGGGGTTTCCGCGTTTCTTGACTTGCTTCCTTGTTGATAGAGGGAATGCTGGTATCTCTCTTGATTTAGATCGCCAACATCTTTTAGGACAGAAAGCGAAATTCATACTTTTCTAATATCTCTGTTAGTATATCGGTCAGTACACGCGCCTGTCATTTCCATTTGACCGCGCGAAAGCGGGGTTCGATTCCCCGACAGAGAGTTTTATCATATTTCATTTTGCTGTAGTGTAATGACATTTTCAAATCAAGTAGCCCATTTGTCGAATACAACTTCTTTCTGTTTCTTATACCGTCTACTGCAAAGTCAAGACAATTCTTCCTGCAATCTTTCCCTGACCCAGTGCAGCATAGATACTTGAAAGAGAGATAAATACATCAGCAAATGCAAAAAAAAGCACGCACTCTTCCAGATCGTCAATGGACTTCAACTGATAATGCACCTTCACAGCTCCAGAAGCAGCAATATTAATACACTCAATTGCATCTTGTCTGTTCCCAACGTATGATCCATGGATTGTGATGCTCTTGAACACTGTAAAGAAGATACTAGCATCAAGATTTGATTTTGCTGGTAGACCAACAGCCATGAGATGTCCATTCTCGCGGAGATAATCCACAGCTTGAGTATACCCGCTAGACTAAGTTGACGAGATTGAATGAATGAACAAGTTATGTTGAATGTGGGCTTACAGAAGCGGTTGTAACAACAGCTGCATGAGCGCCTTTTCCTTCAGTTACGCGTTTAATTTCGTTTGTGATGTCTTTGCAAGTTGTAAAGTCGATCCAGTGATCAGCACCCAACTCAGAACAAAGTTTGCGTTTCTCTTCTCCACCATCTTAATCAGTCACATGAGTGTTAAGTAGGAGGAAAACCGTCGAAAGACTTGCCTATAGCGATGACACGACGACCCATGTACTTTGCATATTGAATCGCTGGAAATTGTGAGAGACGTAGCTGGCGATGAATGATGACAGCGTACCAAGATGACCGAGACCTCCTCCGGCGCCTGGGAGCACGACCCAATCACCGGGGTTCGTCTCACTATATTTCAACGCACGGTAGACAGTCAATCCCTATTGGACTATCATAAATGGGGCTTGACGATGCGATAAACGGACATACAGCACATAGTAGAGATGCTGCTGCTGCACTCTCAAGCCCATCAGGGATAGGGGTAACGCAATCGACAAAAGAGACCTGTGTGACATGATCAATTCAATAACGTTGATAACAGCCTTTACCTTACAACATATTGTTGGAAAGTTCCATCAACAGTATAACCGCTGATTTTGACTTTTTCGCAGTCTGAGAGCCAGTTAGATCAGCAAGGAGATAGAGTATAGGAGACTTGGATGTTGACTTTGCTCATGAGAGTTTCGACACTGTTCACACTGGAGACACCTAAAATCAGCGGACAGTGAATGACATGCAAAGAGCTGCAGCCTAATGAAACACACGAGTACGCAATCCACTTGATGCCTACTCTGTCACCCAACTTGACAGGACTATCGACTGTGTTTTCACCGATAGCGACGATATCTCCAACACCCTCATGTCCACCAATTAAAGGAGTTTTAGGTGGGACGGGCCAATCTCCCATTGCGGCATGTAAGTCGGTGTGGCAAACACCAGTACAGTGCATCTTGATGAGACATTCTCCAGGTTTGAGTTCGCCGCGCTGTTTGACTGGAACATCGGAGTGGATTTTCACATTGTGGCCTGATTGCTGGACTATAGCGGCTTTTTGAAACCTGGGGATGGAGGATGATGGTGTCATTATTCGGTAGAGGCGTACTTGTGAAGGGGTTCTTAAGACTGTACTCGGATCCGTGTGATTATATAAACCTTGGATAAGATGACGATAGTATTAACCAATTGTATTACATTTTGAACCCAAAGGTTTAAGACAACTATGGAGCTCCATTCTAGCTGAAAAGGAGAGCCTTGCCCTGAAGAGGATCTCATGCTCGATGGTACATGGTAGCAAGTAGCTCTGTGGAGTCCTGATGACGTCAGTTGGCGCCAGTGTGAAAGTTATGTTGAGTTACCGAATTGGGCCGGCGTTTGCCGGGGTATAGCACCGACAACTGGCTCGGTGGCTCTTGTGTCCGCGAGCAGAGTCTGGACGCTCAGTGGTTTGTCATGGAGCCTCCGATACTGGTATGTTTTTTTTTCTTTCCAAGTTGTTCTCCTCACAGTTTCTTTCTCAGCCCCAGGCCGTGCCAAGTCCCAAGTCCCCCAGTCCTCCGCCCCAGCCCTCAAATGATGACATCGAGGCAGTCATTCAGATGGCCACTTCAGCTGGCCACACTCCAGACGGCAGATCCATCCCTATCAAGGATACAAGGACACAGCTCTTTGTCGGCAATGTATTTGCTTTCCTGTGTCTCCTGGTCTGTGCTAACCAGGCTCCAGTTGCCCTATAGAGTTCGGTGGCAGGATCTCAAAGATCTCTTCCGTCGTGCAGGCACCGTTCTGCGAGCTGATGTCTCTCTTGGTCCAGATAATCGGTCGCGAGGCTACGGAACAGTTCTTCTTGCAACTGCAGAAGATGCTGGTCGAGCTATCGACATGTTCCACGGTTATTCATGGCAGACCCGCATTCTCGAGGTTCGCCCTGACAGATTGCCCCAAGATCTTGATAATCCGCTTCCAGCTCTCCCCCCAAACACACTCTCCATACCTACCCCTTTCTCTGCTTCTTCCTCGGCCTCCCCTTTGACGTCAGCCGCTCATCTGACAAGTCCCTGCCGGACCGCCCGTATACTCTCAGATGACTTGGATTTCACTATACCCTTTGGATCCGAGGCCGCCAACGCATCATCATCTGCATGCCGTAACCTCTTTGTCGGCAATGTAAGCAGTCTCGGTTGAAATCTCTAAAAGTCATCTGTTCATCAAACGGTCCTAGCTCCCGTTTCATTGCCAGTGGCAGGATCTCAAAGACTTGTTCCGACAGGCAGGTACGGTAGTCCGAGCTGATGTGGCCCTGGGTCTCGATGGTCGGTCTCGTGGTTTCGGGATGGTTGTGTACATAGCAGATCAGGATGCCGAACGAGCAGTTAAGATGTTTAATGGGTAAAAGTTTTTGTTATTTTTTCTCGTTCTTGACTCATTCCAAGTTTTGGTCGGTCTCAGCTACGAATTTAACGGCCGTATGCTAAAGGTGCATTTTGATCGTTATACTCCCTTAACTCTGCTTCCTGCTTCCCCTACGCACCCGAATTTTCATCAAGCAATGTCAACGGCCAATGTTCTACAGCCCCCGTTCCATACTACAATGTCAGCTGCACAAAATCATATCAATCCTCCAATGGGATACTACCCAGATATGTTACCCTCTGGACCATCATCACCATATGATCTATACCATACAAGTGTCCCGATATTCTCATGTTTTTCCCCGTTACAACAACAGATCCCAATACCTTCTCTACCGCAGTCGCAGCCGCATGAATCATTATCACAGCAAGACTGCGATCTGCGATCACCGAACGATACAGAATCTACAGCAGTCAAATTTCCCTCGACGTTGATTTCGCCACATTCTGATTCAACCTCACCGGATCGGTCTCATCAAACAGCGCAGTCAGATATCAATCGATCGAGCGTCACTACCTCTGAGGATTCACTGAATGAGAACACTATCCAGACAGATCAGTCTCAATCTCATTCCCAAAACCAAAAGTTGAATTTATCTCCCACAACACCTCCGCAGGGCCAACATCCTCATCATCCGGGCCCTATTTCTCTCCCACCTCCAACCTTGCCGTTCCTCGTTCCACCCATGGCATCCCCCCTGCACCATCCAGCCGTGCCTGTCTCACTTTCGCCACTTTCCCATCCCAATCTGGGCTCTCCTCTACATCATCCCTCATTCTATGCCTCACACTCACAGATGACTCCGCATGGCCTTCCACCGATGACCCCATCGATGCCACCATTCATTTTTCACCCCGTCCCTCCTCCGACCTCACCCAACGCTGCTGCGACTACTCATACCTCTTCATCTTATATACCTATGTTTGGGCCATCGTTTTCACCGACAGTCGCTATGTCTCCAGGCACATTTTGGGGCCGACCTGGACATCAGAATCCGAATCCCTTCATCAATCCGGCTGTTGGTGCACCTGTACATATGCATTCTTCTGATGTTTCCAGGGAGAACCCAGGAACTGGCACCATGATCAATAGTGATGATGGTGTGGATAGTCGTGCAACTGGCGCAAGTCCTGAGCTTGATTCAAACCTGAATGTCGGCGGAAGCGCATACTTTTATGCCCCTCCTGTCCTTGGAAGGGTTGAGCCTACGGGGTACTTTGATCCAGTTTACCTTCCTGGATCTTCCCATTCTGCCGGGGATTTGGGACCAAGTGGGCTAGCAAATGAGATTAAGAGGGAGAAATCAGACAAACCGGAAATGAATGGCATTCATATGTGTGAGGACGTTCCCTCGACAAATACCAGCCCGACAAATGCCGAGGATGCTGATGATCTTATTGGACGTAGTATATCACAGGGATCCAATTCAAATACCACTAGCACGCTCTCCGAAGCGACATCATGGTACAGCAATGCAGATAGCAGTGATGAACAGACAGCGAAAACTCGTGAATTCGGATATGCCACGAGCTCTTTATGCTTGAATGGAAAAAATACTGGCTCAAAGTCTGCTGGTGCGACTACTACCGTCAACGGTAGTGATGCTGAACCTAGAAACGGAGTTACAGGATCAGGATTTTTGATCGGGGAGAGAAGGATAATTTCACGTACTCACTCGATGTCGAGTGGAAGTAAACCCTTGTTTTTGGCTTCATTCCAGTTTGGGTTGAACTCCGGACCCTCTACAAATGGCTCAGGATAGTCGATTTTTCTCAAGTCTTGGTAAAAGTGAGGAAGCACGTGTAGGAATATTACCGTTTATGACCAGTGGTTTTTTTCGGGGGTTTTTTTTTTACGTTTTGGGTATGGGCTTGGGCTTTTTGTGGTGGTGGTTGTTTTGCTTCTTACCATGGTGCACTCGTATTATCCTCTCCTTCCTTCCTTTGCATGGGACGAAGGGAGCTTCACTCATTTGGCGGTTTCGTTGATCCAAAAAGCGCTTGTTTTATATTGTATGTCTCTGGTCTTTCTTGTATTTTTTCATGCATTATCTCCTTTCCTTCTCACCTCTTGCATTTGCATTTGCTATCAAATCCTCTTTTCTTTCTTTCTTTTCTTTCTTTCTTTCCTTCTTTGATGAACATTCTTGCTTCGTTTGCGTCTTTTGTCACAAATAATATCTTACTGCTCATTTCCCCCCCCCCTCTCTTTGTTGATCACTTGTCTTTTTTGCTTTCCGTTCTTGTTATTGGATTCATCTTCTACTGGATGGGTTTTTTTTTTCCCCTTTGATTCAGGTTTTGTGAATCGATAGGGGTTTTTTTTTGCTTTTCGAGGCTTTTGCTGTGCATTTGTTTTTTTTTGTTGCAATGCAATTCTATGGTGATAATTAAATACTTATGTATAGATTGGAATGTATCTTTATATCAAGTACTTTTTTTCCCCTTCCCTTCTCTCCTTTTTGTCCTCTTAATTTTTGATTGATGGGTGGTCATCTGGTTTCTTCGGAGTAAAAATGGCATGTTGTATTGTTCTTTTGCCGAGTTTCTTGATTTGTGATTTGATATAGATATATATGGCCTTTTTCTTCTGGGTAGGCGTTCTGGCTATGTGTATTCTTTGTTTGAATAGACTTATGATTCTTAGAATTGACAAGGTATTATTGATATGGATCGAAGGGGAGATAGTATACAAAGTATATTGACATTTGTTATTATATCGAGGAAAAAGACCCTTCCCATGTGAAATTATATACATTTCCCTTCTCATCTCAGAAATCCTCCTCATCCCAGCTATTGTCCTGATTCCTCCGACCCCAGAAATCCTGCTTATCCCAGAAATCCAGGAAATTCCAATTAGACGACCTACTTTCTGGAACCCCATTGTCCGCTTTTTTCATCGTTTCAAACACGATAAATTTGAAAGGACTAAATGCACGACAACACTGCAGCAGAACGTTTCCAGCCAAGTAGTCAGCAAGATCACGAGGCACGTCAGATAAACGATTCCATCCAACAAACTCTCCAAGTATCCAATGTTCCACCCTGGCAGCTCCCCCTCCGAATGTGTAGATCCTTTGTCTTTGGAATTCCGGTCCTGGAAATCTGTGGGGTATTATGACTTCCACCAAAGGAATTGTTTGAATAGCCGGCGACTCGAAGAAACGATCCAAGCCATCAGCGTTGTCAAATTGCGATATGCGCAGTGCCAGAAGCGGAAGCTTCAATCTAGATATACGATCGAATAACCGTTCAATGTAGAAGAAGTAAGGCATACGACCAAAATCAATATCCAATAATCGGAGTGTAGGTGTGTGTAGTAAACATAACAGTCCGAGTACATCAATCCAATCCATCTCAAGACGAAGGATTTTCAGGTTCAGGAACATGATTGGAGGTTCATCTCGTGGAAGGCAAACACCGTAAATAGACGACAATTCTAAGACTGTACCACGGAAATGCCGAAGCATTGTCCATGTGCACTTGCAATCTCCGCTCGGCACGAAAAGACGAAGATGGGAAAGGTTATTGACTATTGGGCCTATTGAACGGGTATATGCACAATGCTTGAATCCAAATTGAATGCAAAGAGACTGTAGATTGGGCGTGGACCCTATAAGTGTGATAATGCCTTCTGGCATCACCAATGGTGGTCTGCTGGCACAGAGGAATTTGAGGCGTCTCGCGCGAGACAAGGGAATGTGTTGACAGATGGGATCTACCCATTCGTTGTGAACCCTGAGCATGAGGCTTTCCCAACGTTCAACTGAGTTGGTAAGGACAGGGAAACACTGCAGATCCATCGGATAGTAACGGAGCTCAATATGAAGAGGATCTGTTTTTGATCGTTCAAGCCAGATGGCCAAGATGTCAGGGGGGATACTAAAATCTCCACCAAGACACAACTGAACCCATGGGCTAGGCATGGATATGATGACTGCATTCCATAGGCGACAGACAAGGCGTAGCTGTGTTGAAAGCCGGCTTAGCTTTGCAACAGACTTGACAAATCCAGTAAGAAAGTGAAAGGCAAATATTTGAGACAGGAGCTCCACAGGCAAACTAAGAAGGATAAGTAGAAATTTATCCGAGGGATGGATGTGGGACTCACTCCCGCATGGTTGATAAGAAGACTCGACCGTTACTGTGACAGGTGCTTCGATCTGACATGATTTACCACAAGATTATCTACTGGAGCTGAGACGATGGCCCGAAGCGACCGTCATTCCTGGTGTCTCTCCAATCCCGGAGATGTTTGACCTGGCCGGTGCTGTAGTATACCCTGGATTTGTATCCCTTCATGACCGACCAAAAAGGATTTAGCTATCAAAATATGCATAAATGTGAGTTTGTTGAGCGGGGTCGGGCGAATGCTGCGGAGAACATATTTTCCAGTGAAGAGAGCAACGAGGACAAGAACTCTGCCGAACAGAGAAGAGAAAGAAACAAATATCAGAAGTCAGATGTTGGAGGTTCCTTGTTCACCTTCTGCTTTCTCTTCTGAGGTTCCTGTGACTCCCTGGATTAATGTGCATCCTGTAATAATTTTCTTGTCGAAGATGGAGTTATGCGGATGGCAGAGGTCCAGGTTTACACGAATAAGCAGCATGGAAATCAGCTTTCAGATCATGGGTAAGTTCAATGATGGGTAACCACTCAGACTTGTCATCTGTGTTTTCACAACTAATTCATAACTGAGCTGGGTGATATGCAATTGTATTACGTGATATATTTAGGATCATAATTGCGGTCCCGGATACAAAGTCCCGTTAGACTTTTTTCATCTCTCCAAACACAAAAAATTTAAAAGGCATTGGCGCATGGTGACACTGCAACGGAATGTCTCCAGACAAGTAACCGACAAGACCACGAGGCGGATCAAATGAACGATTGAGTGTGTTGACGAAATCTACTTATTCTCCGCATTCATGAAGTCGAAGGCTTTCCCAACGCTCAACTGAGCTGTAAACACTGCAGATCAGTCGGATGAAAAAAGAACTTCATATGAAGAGGACATGTTTTTGATCGTTCAAGCCAGATGGACAAGATGTCGGAGGGGATGTCCGATTAGAGAAATCAAGTCTTCGGCCAAGATACAACTGAACCCATAGGCTGGGAGTGGATATAGTGACTGCATCCCAAAGGTGGCAGACAAGGCGTATTGCTGTCAAAAGCCGACCTAGTCTTGCAGTAGAACAAGTGAAAGGAAAATATTCAAGAAAGGAGCTCCTTGGGTAACCCTGATACAGGGGATGGAAATTGAAGAAAAGACATGGGACTATTGATCGAGAAGCTTAAGCGCTTCGAGATTATTTACCCATCATTTCTAGGATAACTCTACTTGAGCTGAGATGATGGCCCAAACCAACCATCAATCCCAGTAACCCTAGAATTCTGGAGATGTGTACCATTTGGCCCCCGTGAGCGAGAGAAGGGGCAAGTGGATAAATATATCTCAGCTACTTATATACCCTAGAACAGTAACCAATGGTACACTGCATTTGTATCCCTTCATGACCAAAAAAATATCAACATTTACATGCACGACATTAATAAGGATATTAGTCTTTAATGCGGCGTCGGGCGATGCTGCGGAGAGCATATTTTCCAGTGAAGAGAGCGACGAGGGCAAGAATGCCGCCATACAGAAGGACTTGTCCAAGCCTGAGGTTGACCCAGTAGTAGAAGATGAGGACCTCATATGCACCGAGGCTGACAACGAAAGGAACAATACTGGGTGAGAAGGCATGTGTCAAGCGTGGTGAAACTCGAGACCACTGTGCACGTCATCAGAAAAAGGTTGCTGGAAGTGACAAGATACGCACGAGTCCAAGTAAGAGAGCCCAGGGGGCAAGAACCAAACCTGAAAAGACCCCAGAGACAAACTTGTGCGGTGACTTGTGGTCGGGAGCATATGTGTGTTTAATCTCCGGTAACGGATGAAAAGTGGCTTCATCCGGATGCACATTCGGAGGCAAGGAAGGCGGAACATGGAGATCAAACAACTCGAGAGCTACAGGTGTGAATCCTTGTTTGCCCAAATACAAAGTCACCTGCAGAGGAACGCCTTGGACGGTGGGTGGAAAGGTTGGAGGAGCTTTAGCCATGGCAAGTTCGAATTTAGCTTTGCCGCCGGGCGTGACCCGGATCGGCTGGATACCTTCCTCAGATGTTGTGGCATCATAGAAACGGAGGAAGGTTTGGTGGGGCTGAACACCCTCGGAGGAGGACTTGTCGAGAACTTGGAAGGTGAGTTTGAGAGTGTCGGTCGTGTTAAGAGTCACTGTAGTAGGTGTTTTGTGTGCGAGAGAGAGTCTGTTCGATTTAAGTTCCAAAAGCAATAAAGGTCATTGGAATTGCTTACGGTTCGGCACGGATTTGTTGGCCTTTTCTGAGGACTGTGATATGGGGAGACTGGAGAGCAAATATTTTGCCGTGTGCAGCTGCTACGAGGAGCAACAGTACGGCGACGGGAACTTGCATGGTGCAGAGTAACACTGTGACCATCATCATGGAACATCTCTCCCCTCACATCAATTCTAAAAGGCTTCATGACTTTGTAAACAAGACAGTCCGATTGCCATGTAAAATATTATCAGTATGTCTTCAATCCCTTGCCAGCTCGTGGTGTGTTTGCCTTACTGGCAGTAGTACAACGACGGAAATACAATAACTGTCGAGGCAAGTGACGGCGGTCAAGTACACGTCATCCTCACCCCTGTACAGCGAGATCCGTTTGCCCAGTCATGCATTTCTTCTGATAACAACCTCAGGGCGTGGACATTAAAAACACATATATCGAGGTTATAGGACATGTAACAAATTCCTCTACCATCAGGATGATGGCATGTGTCGACATGGGGAATAACCTTGGTGCGCGGCACCATCACACGCTGAATATTGTGTTCTGAACTGCGCGTAGATTTGAAACTGGTGAACGCCGTCATTGAGAAAATTTTCGACCCTCGCTTTACGAGAATGTTTTTCGCTTAATACAACAGTGAAATTAATCTTCTTCTGTGTGACAAACTTGCCCGATCTGCTCGTTGGCAATCACTTTATGATAATCTATTACACCCAGGAATATGGCGGGTGCTTGTCAAATCGAAGCACCTATTACAGTAACGTGGACAATGCTTCGACATTGTTTTGGAATTATATTCAGTACCCCTTCACTAGTTGAACTCCCAATTAGAAGCTTTCAAGAGGTCGAAGTTGATGGAACAAAATGAATACATTATATGGTAGTAAATAAAAAAGTTATCGCAAGGCGGGGATAGCATCAATTACATCAATCCCGAGGACACTTGATAACACTGTACCAGCTGAGTTAAATCTCTCCAGTATGGTTGATTGCAGAACCGACTTTAACATTGGGACTAATGGCTGGAAGTGGTGCAGTACCAGATTGCACTGCGAAACCCGGTACAAGAGGGAAAATCGTACCACTACCATATCGAGATTTCGCGGGCGGTGCCTCAAAGGGATGACCCTCGGTGTTAAAAACGTCTAAGAGGGAGTGATCACATTAACACATAAACAGATATGAAAATTCAACCACGGAATACACACATCGATCAAGATGGATATGCTCCGGATCGTCAAATGTAAGATATCTATTCCATGCTCCATGTTCAGCCAATGTTGCATTGCAAATGTAAGCTAATGCACTCACAAGTACTTCAAGACCTCCGCAAACCAGAAACTCTCCGTATCATCAATCAGTCCCAGACTTGGGTTCGTGACATCGATCAATGCCGCAAAACCATTCGGAGTGGCCAAAAACTCGTTGAAACTCTTTACGGCAGCAGCAGCCCGATTCAAGTATTTAATATCTCCCGTCACCCTGAACGCATAGAAATTCGATTCAAGAACTTCGGGACGAAGGATATATACACCGTCAGTCACATAAAATCCATGTTGGTTATTGAAGGTCAATTGAGATTGGCTTGGAATAGACCCGCCAGTAAAATCGCCGTCGCTAGAGATAAAAGCGAAAGTTTCAGGGCCAATGCCGGTACTATTACCAAAAGATTACTCAGAACGTGGGTCAGGTGAGAAAGAATCAAGATGTCGTACGCAGTACTGGCATATGTATTCCAGCAAGCATCCACTAATTGTAAACCAATGTTCACAATTGTCTGATTATTGAGGAGACGACCGCCTGGAGAAAACCAATTCTTAAAGGAGCTCTTTGTATTCCCACCTCGTACTTACCATAAAGCCAGTTGCCTCCATAGAAGCAAGCCAAATGAGACCCAACATGTCTAATCTGTCTATTGGAATCAAAATCTGCTAGATAGACATGCCGTCCCACAGTTGATGTTCTCAAAAGACTCTTGATCGAGGAGTCTACAGCTGTTGCCCAAGTATCGGCGAACAAGTTGTCCTGCGTGTTGGAAAGTCTAGCATGCTTGATTAGATATTCAAAGTAGCTGTCCGAACCACCTCCCCAGCTCTAGAGTTTCCGATGGCATCAGCGTGATTTGCCTTCCTGTATTTTTCCAGAGGTAAAAAGATAATGTACTTACGACATATCCACCAACAAACTGTCCTGTTTGAGGGTCAATGCCCTGAGCCGCCAAACCAGGCAGAGGTGCAGGCTTATTGAAACAAATGAAGATATGATCGACTTCAAAGAGGCAGATAGCAGGATAAGAAAACAAACCAATTGAGAAATATGTCGCACAGAACCAAGAGTCAAATTGGCATATGTGGTATTTTCAGTGTACTTTGACAAAGTTTCCCATTCCAACGTTAGCTAACAAGAGAAAACAGGTGTTTGGAAATTAGCCTTCATCGAAACTCGAGATAAATTACTCACAGTTCCGGCTTCGGCTATATTCGACTAGATTCAAATGAAGATGCCATCAGTTTCTGTTCCTGGCTCAAATGGCACGTTACGTACACTAGCTATAGTCGGAGAATTATTCGTAAAGTCAAGGAATCCGAACGGAATCACATTCTCCTTTTTGAGGCGTGCATTTTATGCGTGAGTCTTGAATTGCAAGAAAAGAAGAAATGTGAAGGTTTCCTCACCCTAGAGAAAGCAAAAGCCATCTTATCTCCAATGTCCCTTGCCCTGTCCACGAGGGCAGGGAACTTCTTGCCTGTCAATTCATACGCACTCAATAATCCCCCGAGGTACCGGATGGTCGTTTCAAAAACACTACAATAACAAAATCAGGTGCTTGACTCGCCTGACATAATTTAGAATTCTTACCTGACAGTATCGGGCGTCTTGGACCTGCTGAAGTCGATATTGCTGGAGAAGTTGATAGCTTCTTCAAGAAAACCCTGTGCCAATCGGTTTGTTAGACTCTCATTTGTGCTCAGTAGACCTCTTACGTCGAGTCCCATGATACTCTAGGCCGCATGGGATGCATGATGAGTAATCACACACTATAAGACGATTAAACTCGCACCATTGTACTCATAGAATCGACAATGGAAGCACCTAAAGTCATGCTTCAACTAAAAAAAGGGTTCATATGACCGATCAGTATTCACCCCAGCCATTTCTACCATCAGAGAACCCTTTGCTCAGGGGCGAAAGATCATCATGACCAAAAGCAAATTCTCTAGGGTTTCTAATCAAAACTATCATTCATGAAGGTCGAAAAACAGGCCCACTTGTATGCATTGTAACTCCTGGTAAATATATCCACCACAGCCGCCTTATTCATAGCTGCACTCCTTGGAAGCCGAATATCAGGCTTTTGGACTGGACCAGCAAAAGCACTAGTTGCACTTAAAGCTAAAGCCAGAGCCAACACTGGAGACACAATCATCTTCTGTGACCAATCGTCCGAAATCGGATAGAATAGAGCAAATGAATTATCCAATAGAGAAATCCTTGGTCAATAGCAAACAAGAGGGATTATGATCAGAAGGGCCCTGTAAATCAAGAACAAAGGTCTTATATAGCTCCAGGTACAAGCATTTCCTCAGAACCATAGAAGTGTGATCCAGAGGCATATAGTCGGAAGAGCTCCCGATCGAGGGTGAAGTTGTTTCAATGTGGTTCCATCTTTGCAAGTTTCACTCAGGCTCGATAATAGTCCGAGAATGGGTCGTATGTGAATTCTTCTTTTTTTCCAATCACGTCACAAGAAGAGTATGATAGAAATTCAAGAGAATGATAAATTGATCTGTTCCTGGATGCTTGAAGGCACTATTGGGGTGGGGAGAGGAACGCAAGAATATGATCCAACAGAATAGTGACATGAGAGCCACATTGTAATTGGAGTTTTACAATTGATCTAGGATCCGAACATCCGACCAATTGCATGTGATCATTAATGAATTTCTCAGGTTTTGTTAGCCGCAAGCCGATGTGCAGCGCACATGCATTCACATTCGTTACGAGTTCCCAGTGTGAAGCATCCCAGTATGATCCAGGTGCTTCTAATAAATATGATAACACAAGTAACCTTGAACATTTCTTTTCTGGCGATACAATAGCTTAATAGGAGTGAATATCAAAAAGAATGGATATCTTGACCTGATGTGCAGTGATCGTGTGAATTCCCGAAGAAATCACATCCCTAATCAAATAGGATGATCTAAGGCGTTCTGGATACTGTCGTGTATGTGAGGAATTTCGGATAAATCATGGCTCTGACTGTGACCAGGAAGTGGTGCTTGTGTGAACTCGGGAGGGTTCTGCGGGGTTTCAAGGCTACGGGAAGCCCCATAGTTGTCCAAGGGAGGTGGAGCCTCAAAAGGATGGGCTTCAGTGTTGAAAACATCTGTTGACCATATCCATTATACGTTGAACACGCTATAGAGTCAAGAGCGTACGGTTGTCCAAACTTATATGGGTGGGATTATCAAATGTCAGATATCTAGGTTTCGGAGACATCAGATACATTTTCCCCTCAGAAATTAGGTCACATACAGGTACTTGAGTGTTTCAGCGAACCAGAAACTCTCCATGTCATTGATTTTGTTCGAGTTTGCACTATTCACATCCTCGATCCCTGCATATGCGCTGTTGACTGAAAGGTATCTGTTGATGTTCTGAATAACCTGGGAAGCACGATCGAGGTATTTGACATCGCCTGTTGACCGCCAGGCATAAAAGTTTGATTCTATAACTTCGGGACGTAATATATAATGGCTGTCCGTGATATAAAATCCATGTTTTTCGTAGAAGTCCTGCTGGTCGGGGGTCGGAGCCACCCCATTCGTGTAATCACCATCACTGGACGCGAAAGCGAAGGTCTCGGGACCGATGCCAGTTCTTGGAACTCAATTGAGCTTGCAGGAAGTGTTTCGAGAAATGGAAAACTAACGCTGTGCTTGCATAAGTGTTCCAACATGAATCGACCAATTCAAGGGCGACATCAATGATAGTCTGGTTGTTGGTCATGTGGCCACCTGGAGCGATTATGAAATATCAGTTACAGAGGAGTGGCGTTGACCTACCCATGATCCAATTACCTCCGTAGAAACATGCGAGGTGGGAACCGATGTGAACGACTCGCCCTCGAGAGTCAATGTCGGCTAGATAGATCTGATTAGCGGCTGTTGATTCCTGGATACAATTTTATGAATTTTGGCCCAGAATCCCGAGCAAATTCCAAACCTTCAGGAGAGTATGCATAGAAGTGTCCACAGCTAGCTTCCAAGTATTGGCATAGAACAGATCGTTGGTGTTGTTAAGACGAGCAAATTTGATGAGATACTCAAAATAGCTGTCAGAGCCTCCCCCCCATGTCTGGTTCTGGTCAGATATAGCTAAACGATAAACGGTGGACAACTTACGATATATCCACCCACGGGAGCGCCAGTGTTAGGATCAATGCCTTGGGCAGGTAGGCCTGACAGTCTTATTAGCCTTTTGTTATCGGAAGATAATTAAGAAATCAACCTGGTAACGGGGATGGCTGTTTGGCTAAGCACGAGTAAAGCGAAACGGGGGACGTCAACGATACTCACGTTGGTAGCAATGCGACGCATCGATCTGGCAGCATATTTGAAATACTTGTTATCGCCTGTATATTTGCTTAAAGTCGCCCACTCGAGAAGTAGCTAGACGCAGATCAGAAAGAGGACTTAAGTGCACTACAGGACTTACGCTGCCTGCTTCAGCGATATTGGACTAGAGCACATGTTACGTCAGGTTGAGAAGAGCAATAATAAAGAAAACTCCCGGCTAACATTTTGATTGACAGGCATGTTGTTGTTGAAATCAAGTTGCCCAAATGGAATATCATTTTCCTGAGCATTGCCATCAGCATATGAGATGAAAAATAAGAGCAACTACGTACTCCAACCCAAGCATAGATTAATTTATCAGCTAGCTGTGCAGCTTTGGTGACAAGACTGCGGTGCTGTTTTCCACTCAACTCATAGGCACTGAGTAGCCCTCCAATGTACCGGATTGTGGATTCAAACAAACTGATTGATGCTAAGCTGTTCTTCCAATGAAGAACATAGAGATAGACGCACCTGACTGTATCAAGTGTATTTGATCTGCTGAAATCAACATTCGATGTAAAATTCACGGCTTCATCGAAGTACTCCTAGAGAAGCATTCAAACCCAAGTTTTCTAACTAAATGCACTTCACTGTACTGTCAAACCCATGATATGCTGCATATATCAGCATGATCAATGGTCATCGATGCAAGAAGGTGATCCCACCAAGGTTCCTAATCCATCAATGATAGTGGCACCTTGAGAATTTCAAATCAGCCGGTAATGTTTCTCTGACGCATGTTGTCATACCCCATCCATTACGACTGTCAACGAAACTGCCTGTAGTGATATTAACTACCTGGTTCAAGGCCTTCAAAACATGTTCAGCAGACCATTTCCTCTATTCGAGAGAGGGGCGAGGTCATCATGACCCCAAGCAGATTTCCTATCGTGGATCAGCACGAAAATGCACGATAACAGGCAGATGACATACCTATATGCCTCGTAACTCTTCAAAAATATGTTTCTGATAGTATCACGGTTTTCAAGACTGCTAGGAGGCAAAACAAGACCATCCTTTTGAATCTTCCCAGGGGAGACAACGGGAATAGAAACGGTAGCAGCAAGGAACGCGAAAAATAAGGAGCGTGTATGCATGATTTATTTAAAGAATGACAAAAGTTCCTGGGGAAGGTTGCAGGCAGATTGCTGAAGAGAGGAAGCTGGAAAGAATTTTATTTTTCACGTGCGTCTTTATGCGAGTGTGCTCTAGCGATTAGGCTAGTATTGTTGGAATATCGAGCGCTGCACTAAAAATATGATTTCATCCCCTGATGATCAAATAATTCAGTTTATGATGGTAGATAGAGACAAATACAAGCAGTCGAGACGAGGCTCGTTGCGCGTTTGCAACGGGTCTTCGCTCGTCTCCTCTTTTTGATCTAAACGCAACAAGTACAGCATCTGTTGACGTAAATGACGTAAGAGGAAGAGCAAGTGAGTTCGTTTATAGTAGCATCGTCGACTCTCGGGCTCAGACTGCCTTAGCAGCGCTCGAACTATGTAACGGTTTAACGGGTGCTGTTTCACGAAGCATGAAGGAGATCCGGCGCTGATGAATGAATCACTAACTAGTGCACGCACTGCCGGAGCATTTGAAATGAAAGGAAGGAAGATGTTAACCCAGCCGCTGCATCTCCGAAGCTTCACTACAACCTTCTGGACCTCCTAATCTTCAGCCAGTGCTACAGAGCGACAACTGCTCAAAGTCAAACTCTAAGAGCAGTTGACAAACTAGCAAGGTGAAGAACGTACACCATGAAGTCCTCAAAAATGCCATGTTGCCCAGAATACCTGAAGGAAATTCCTTGCTGTAGAAGGGAAATCTGCAAGGGGAATGAACACAAGCAGGTTCGGGAGCAGATTTGGCAATAGGACGGGATCAGTGGCCGATGTGTCCTTTGGTGGAGGGGTAGTTACGCTTCAATATTCCAGATATCATCAGTAAAATTACCTGGGAATTTGGGTGAATCCGAAACTCCCTGAACCTTCACACATATGTGACCTTTATACCTTCATGTGCTCAAGTCCTTTATTTGATTCAGGATTTCTCTTCTATTTGTAGCCAAAGGAAGAAGGTGTGGGCAAACCTGCGAAGTTTGCTAGGTTATGGTAGTAACTAGATAAAAAAAGGAAATAATCAATGTATACCATAATGCCGCAGGACTCTCAAATCGTGCTTAAACTGTCCCCTGGGTGCTCGTTCTTTCTTGTTCGAAACCCCAATTACACGCTCACTGTGTCATGTGGCCTCGTCGTACCTCTGCATGTGAAGATATATTTAGTGCAGTGATAACCACCTGTCAACTCAGTCCCTGCAATAAAAGATTGAAGAAAACACACTGAACATCATTGATCAGTGGTGAGAGGAAAGTAAATGAAATTGTAAAATGATGATTATACCTCAGCTTCAGCTTCAAACGTCCAAAGAAATCACCGAAAAGGAATTGATTCCAATCATGTGTATGGGAAGGTGATAGATCTAGACGACTTGACAGGACAGGACACCGTGTAATAAATTGTTGTTCCAAAAAGAGGACACTACACCATCAGGTGACTTGACATCCCAATTCAAGCGGAGACTTGACATCTGAATATCCGCCATGTGACCCAGTTCGGATTGAAGACCCAGGAATTAATTAGACAGATGCGATAACCAACTACGCCATCGAGCCATACATGTGTATGGGAATGCTCTGAATAATAATCACATCCCGACATTTTCTCACCTAGATATCAAGGAGTCCTTTCTCAAGATACCATCTGCATCTACTCATTGGATGTTCCTGGTGGATAAAGACCTCGGAACACCACCCTCTGACCGCTCTCGAAATAATGTTTCTTCGATCACACGTCTAAGTTTGCTGGATAGAATTTGCGAAGATAATTCTCTACTTTCTCATGTTTCTTCGCAACCATCTGCGATTTTTGCATCATTGCTTATGTTCACGTGGCTGCAAACGACGTTCTTCTTGTCTATCTACAAATTGGTATAATGTCATCAAGTCAGTATAGATTTCCTGCTCCGAGGCACAAATAACGTGTGATTCCTGTTTGGAACACTATTTAATATCCACCCCTGAGGCACTCTCATACCTTATGATAATGCGATTTTGGTCATCTCTACTTCTCTCTGGGGTGTTGTACATCCGCCAAAATGTTTATGGTAGCCTGGTCGATGATCTTGTCAATGCAATTACTCAAGCAGTTGATTGCGGCTCGTGTCATGCCCTCTTCGTTCCCCTCAAAGGACTTGCTGCTCTAGGCAATTCGCCATTCTCTAACACTATGGCTGCTGTTTGCAAGGCTATTGGCGTACGAGATCTCAATTTCCCTGTACAGTGACCTGTGCTTACCCTCAGTTGCCTCCAGGCAGAAGATGACGATGTCTGCGACGGTGCACTAGCTGAACAAGGGCCCATCGTGGCTCATGACCTGCGGAAAATTTCTCCCTTCGATCGAAGTTCTACTCTGCTGTGCAATTCTATATTTGGTTTATGTCAACAACCTGCCGTTCAACAGCTCAATTTCCCACTGTCCCCAGTACCGGAAAATCAGAAACAGTGGACAAGTCAAGGACGCCAACCCTTCCAAGTAGTGCATTTCAGCGACGTTCATATAGATCGAGAATATACTGTGTGTATTCTTGCAGAACTTATTAGTTTATATAGCTGATCACTGAAGCACATAGCCCGGTGCAGAAGTGAATTGCACGAAACCTATTTGTTGCAGGAATTATACAGCTGGACTTCCAATTCAACAACCAGCAGGGATACTTGCAAGCCATAACTGTGATGCCTCCACAGGATTGGTTGAGAGCATGCTACGTGCTGCTTCCGCGCAGGGAAATTCCTTCTCAATCTTCACAGGTGATGTCATCGAAGGTTCGATGCCCTTGCTCTCTTGCCCTCTCGCTCTCACCTTGCCGGGCTGTTGTTTTGACAGGTGATGTTTGGTTGGTCAACCAGACTGGCGTGACAGCCCATCTGCAGCAATTTAATCAAGAAATGCAAACATTTATAGGTACTTCCGTCTTCCCTGTGATCGGTAGATATCTGTTTCTTCAAAGCATTGTATACAGTTTGAGCTAAGTTTTGATAGGGAACCAGTGAGCCATTTTTCAATTTCATTTGTCATTGGTATTCTGGCTTATGATCAGTGATGTTGCCCCAGTCAACAGTTTTCCTCGAAACACTACGTCTGATGCATCATCTCAATGGGTGTTCGACACCCAAGGTGCTGATTGGTCGGTAAGTCAAGTCTTGAGAACCAAAGTTCCGATTCTCAACTCCAAACTACTTATAGGAGTGGCTTGATGCTTCTGCTACCAACGCTGTTAAGCATATGTCGGGGAGTTATTCGGCTGTAGTCTCTGGAACGAACCTTCGGTAGGCTTCGCTCTGTGTATACACCACCGAATACTCATGGAAACCAAGTATCATTTCCCTTAATAATCTGTATTGGTATAAAGCAAAGTAAGTATAGATTCTACGCCAACTCATAAGCACAGGCAGGGTTTATTATAAGAGATAGCTTTTGGCTCTTTGACAGTGACACAGCTCAGTGTGTTAACTCGTTGGGCTGTAAGTATCAGAAACTTATTCCACCACAGACCGGATCCTAATGGTATCCTGGCATTTGCTGCACAAGAGCTCCAAGCAGCTGAAGATGTGGGACAAAGAGCATGGATTATAGCACATATGCCACCAAGTTCCTCTGACGCCTTGTACGACCAGGTGATTAAATGTGGTAACCTTTGCGCACATCAAACTCACTAGTTTAGTCGAACTACTTTGATCAAATTGTCCAGAGATATAAAAATACCATCGCAGGACAATTTTACGGGCATACTCATAAAGTAAGCATTAATTTGAAAGTTGCACCGCAATCTTCTCATGGCCGTTAGGATGAGTTTGCAATCTCGTACTCGGACTATGCCAATCGTACTGCGGGCAACGCAGTCAGTACTATGTGGATCGGGCCATCTCTCACTCCTTCAAGTACGTATCTTTTGAGGCTTCACACTGAATTCAATCGTTCAAGGTCAATGATAGCCGGAAATCCAGCTTTCAGGGTATATGATGTTGACCCTGATACGTATGAAATCATGGACGCCCGAGTATTCATAGGTCCGGCCTCCATAGTTACTATGCAGAAGATACTGACGGTGCTGATTCTAGGTGACTTAGCAGATCCTACTTTCCAGACATCCCGTGAGCGTTCTTCCTCTGTTTAAATGCCTGGATAGACTGCTCAGTGTGACTTTGAAGCTCAATGGAAACAATACTACTCAGCTCGTGAAGTCTATGGATCTGCCTTGTCTGATGGCTGGCCTGAAAACATCCCATTAACGCCTGCATTCTGGCATCAGGTCACGGAAGCATTCGAACAGAATGATGCACTTTTTCAACAATTTCTAGAGTTTAAGTGGAGGGGTGTTCATGTAGAAATATGCCAGCCTGGAAGTTGCAAAGATGATGCAATTTGTGCACTGCGCGGTGGAAGATCTGAAGATAACTGTGTCAGTTTTCATCTTTGATAGTGTTGGATTATGCTCATGCTACAAAAGGTTGTTGCTTCTCCTGGTCTATCCTTCCGTAAGAGGGATCCGGGAGAAAGGTCGAATACCGTCCCCGTCAATGAATGCGAGGGCATAGGTCTCGGAACGATCTTTTCGGATTTGCCGAGTAAGATGGTGCGTAGCCGTGACACTTGCTCTGCTGAAGTGTATATCTCAAAGTGTTGCAAGGTCAACGTTAACGTCGAGGACTTTGCAAACAAATTGAAGTCGGCGATCCCAGAGTTCAATAATTAAGAAATCCGGGCAAAACTTTGAGCTTGTTTATGCCCCTCTTTTATCAGGAATCCAAATGTCATGGCTTAACAAAAATTTTGAATCCTTGTCGTCCTATTTTCTATTTCACAGGATCCGTTATCATTACCTTTCCCCTTAGGTGACTTAGTTGCCGTTGGTGTTCTTGCAACAGCTTGTAACTAAGGGAATACAGTCTTATTTTGTGAACATCACAAAATCTCACGATCAGTTTCACGTTAAGATCAGATTCACCAACTAATCCTGTGCCAAGGAGTAAAGCTGTCACAGGTTACTGAGTTAAGAGAAAAGACTACAATAAATCAAAATTCAAATTTTCCCTTCTGAAGTACTCAATGGCCTGAGTGGAGAAATAGCTTGTACTTGACATACTAGCATAACAAAGATCAGTGCTCCTTCGTCATTCTTCACTGAGATTAGTTTTGCCTATGACCTCCACCATTTAGTTTGTTTGATAGCATGTTTCTGACACCAAACCACTGATAGGAACTGCGCTGTGTTGGACAGGTGTGGAAAAAGACCATGGAGTTAAGAATACAATAAAGAATCAAAGCATCGATGATCCTCCCAGTATTTGGTTTTATTAGGACTCAAGGATATTGAAAGCACATGATCAATTTCGTCGTCGTGAGCGACAAGGAGTACCAGATCAAGTACCAGATCACCAACTCCTACTCATATGGCATCTCCAACAACCGCCTCTCCAACGCAACTCAAAGAAAACAAGGTACCCATACATTGGCGGGATGGTTGCTCTGCGTGAGTGTAATTTTTTCGGAAGCGTCTGGCACTTATGTTCGAACTCGAAACCTCTATTTGCAAACGAACCTTATTGACTGTTAATTATCAACATGAACCTCGTTGTGTCATCTTTTGTTGGACTTTTTACATGAATGGACCGGACAACCAACCCCGCATGCGTCGTGAATTCACGGAATCGTTCTCCCTTATGGCCTACAACGTTCACAGGCTGCTGCTCCCTCTGAACGTATGTCGGAAGAAGAATTTCTACCTTCCCTGGGAATGTGAACACGAGCGTCACGAGTACGAGCGGTGCGTCTTCTGCTTGAACCCTCTTTGCAGCTTTCCTTAGACATGCAATTTGTCTTAGATGTCAGTACGATGAGTAAGTTCAAATGCAATTCTCACGTAGAAATTCCGGGTAATTACAACATAATGGGAACTTAGCTATGTTCGGCGGATGAAGAAGCTTGCCAAGACAAAGGCCCAGGCTGCCGATGAATAGAAGCTCAGTGACATTATGGAAGGAAGTAGGACTTGTGAATCTTCAATTGATAGTAGATTTTGTGACTTTCCTCGATGGACCAAGTCACTCGAATTCTTCTAGATCAAGGTGCATGAAACTCCAATCATAAGAAGATTGAGCAGCGAGAGGTCAATACATCGATTGTCAGTGTATGATAACTGATTTTCAAGATTTGGATGATTGAGTAAATAGGTCATGTAGGATACAGAGGAAAACTTTGCTTCATCTACTGGGAAGCTGATTTGATCTAGGTGAATATCGATGAAGGAGTCAAAGACGCGGGCATACCAATGAAACGTCGTCGGTTTTCGACAAATTCGTCATAGAGGATGCGAACCCAGCCACCACTAGGAGCTTGGTGTAAAACCACTCTGTCTGTGGCGCCCATCTGTTTCAAAGATTGCTCCGCAAAGAGGCATATGGGTTGGGTGTGATCGGGTGCACCACAAATCACGATTTCATACTCTTGCAAACTTTGGGATTTCGTCACAAGCGGTGCCTGGTTGACTGCCCAAGCTGGACCCATGCTATTGGCCTCGCAAAATTTTCGCACTTTGGTCATAGTTGGATAATTAAATAATTCTTCGGCCTCTTCATCACTCAGACAGGTGTAAACGCTGGTTAGATATGCCAGAGGGGGTTGCTGAGTTAGATCTTGTGGGTTGATGGGACCATGCATGGGACCCAAAGTGATCTTGTCGACACGAGGCGGAAGGAAGGGCTCAAAGAGGGTCCAAAGCCTTTGGTCCATGTAGAGAACGGTGAGGGATCGTAGCTCAGTACAAAGACTGATGAGTTGCTGGAGAGGGTGAATGGGCCACTGACGGGATCCGTACAGGAGGTCACCCATCCCGTTTAAGCCACGACCAATGTGTAGGTCCCTGATAAGCTGAAATCTGTTCCTCATGCGCAGGTTTAGCACATCATGTTTGGAGACAAAATTGACAATATCTTGTGAAAATGGAAAGTGAACGGAATGGTAAAGGACTGGAAGGACCCAGTCGTGAACAGTCGAGTTGATGAGACACATCTTTGGAGTAATTGATGCATCATCGCATGCCCACAAAATTACTGTCAATGCACATTAGGGAATCTGGTCTGAACAAGGATTAATTGCATACTCTACTCTCAATTGGGATTAATGATATATTACGACAGAAACTTGGAAATCATACCTTTCTTATCAGATCTAAGGGAAGCAGGTCGTTCGATGGCTGTTTGGTGAAAGCTCTCGGAGGAACATAACCAAGGCTCCTTTGCTGGTCTGGGTCCACTGCAACAGTACGGCCGATAATTGGGCCAGATCTCTTGGTTGGCACGAAGAGCTCAGACATCTGCGGACAAGAGGACGGTTCCAGAGCCTCCATTGTGGTGGTAGAAGAAGATACAATAGAACCTCAGGCGGTGAGACATTGTGTCGGACTGGTTAAGTCATCTTGGTGAAGACGTACGTACTGTATTTCCAAAATAGTGATTTGTTCTCATCACGTCAGCTCTGTAGTATTTACTATAGCTTGCGGTTTGCTCATTGCTTCTTGATATACCCCTTTGTACAACTGCTACTGATCTACTTTAGTACTATTGGGTGTTTTATACTCCTGACATGCTGCGGATATGTCGTGCGGAGGACGGTCGTTTGTTCCAGGTTTGCGGTTTCTCATCTTAGCTTCAATGTCCGCTCACTTTGGTGTAGACCAACGCTAGCCTGAGGGACATCGAGAGGTTAGCTGGGCAATGCTGCATCATACTCATGCTGATGCGTATCCCAGAGCCAGGAGTCTCGAGCTCTTTGTCCATCAGGAAACAGGACTCGACCAGGAAGCTGTTTTGACATATCTCTCAGATGGCCGCAGACTATTGAACTCAAATATCTTGGATCTTGCTGGCGCAGCAGATCAGGTACGTGATCTGACAACTCGCCAATCTGAGTCTGATGTACCTCCTATTTCTGCAGACTATATATGTATTCAACAAATTCTACCTTGACTCTAACCTTGAGGATGTCCTCCAGGATTTGTACGTTCGGCCAACATTACAGCCTCTAGCGGAGGGTCAGTTAGTTTAGGCACAATCCGATAGGAGATGCTGAAGATGTATCAACAGAGAACATACCCGAGACCCCACCCTTTCGGCCATCCCAGCTTGCTGCCTCGTATCTCCGAACTTCCCGACTACATCATGAGCAGATCAATTCCATGCTCACATCAATACATTATCAGCATGAAGCCATCAGGGTAGCAATTAATGGCCTCGACCTTCATGTCCTCGCAATCTTCGATACGTTCGATTCACTTGCTACCAACTCCAAACGTGAACTACAAAGGCAGTCTACCCTCCTCGGGGGCTTAAATTCTGACCTCGAATTGATCAAACGAGTTTGCATACATGTCGACTTCATGTCCAATGCCGTACGCAGGGCTATCGAGGCAGGAGAAAGACACAGAACACTGGGTGATTATGTTTCAACTGAGAAAATGCGGACAGTTGCAGCAGGTTGTGCACGAACTCATGGTGTGCATCTGTCCCTCTAGTTCCTAGTTTGATTGGACATCCAAGATTTAGATGACTTAAAATCGCGCTTCGAACTTGCTGAGCAGGCTGTTCTCAAGTTGAGGGAAGGCACCGACATTGTCCGGTCATCCGTAGGTAACAAGCGGTGGGTATTATTGCTTTCTTATATCTGCTCATGGCTAATCTATCCGCAAGCCTGTTGGACGATGCAGAGGGATCTTTTCGCAGGTCTCAGGCATTAAAAGAGAAGATCACAAGTTATGCTGCGTCCCTTGAGGGTATGATCGCTCTTATCCTATCAAATGTCTGTCTCAAGTTACTCCAGGTCCAATTAATAACTATGATAAGATTATTCACGGTGAGTGTATGTATCTAATTAGATCACGCAGAAATTCATCTCGCGAAGAACTCCGACAGTTGGACCATGATCATAGAAATGAGGTTCAATTTATTGCAGAAGTCAAAGTCCGACCTCGCTTTCGAGTTTTCGGATGTTTATTGATAAGTATCAACACAGAACGAGTATACAGAACAATGCATTATGACTATCCGACGCATTAGTCTTCTGAACAATGATGTTGTTCAAATACCTTCCGGGCTGAATGCACTTCAAGCGAGTTTTCGCGGGAAGAACAGCTTCTCTCATATCCAGCGACTCCACAACATGCTATATGCCTATGGTGCGACTGTTATTGAGATCGTTCGTCGCAAAGAATTCTGTATGTGGTATTTATTATAAATGGAATTTCATTCAGTTGACTCTGTCGATGAGCTCATTTTTTCTTCAAGCGCGCACAAGCCATTCTAGAGGTCATGGCCAAATTATCGTAAGATTTGTTCACATATATTAACACCAGTCTAACTTCGTGAAGGGCAAACGAGCGCAAAAAACGCCAGGTCTATCGTAGCGAAGTTCATGGTCAACTGCCTTTTGACACTCACGGAATGGATGACCCTGTGCCTACTATAGATTTCTCACCCACCGGGAACACTGATACGGTCTACTCACTTGAGCGAACTGACATCAATGGTATGCTTCGCATCTAAGAGATATTGATGGTCTGATGGCTGGGTCCAGCACTCGTACAGGTGTTGGACGATCTCGAACATTACACAAAAGCTTCTAATGATCATGTGTCTCTGCGAGCGGTGACTGAATGCAAGGCATCACTCAACAAGTTGATCATGAAGATGGATGGGTTAGAAACGGGGTTTGATAGGATTGCAGAGCGTTCACGTGGGTCCTTCATTTGACAGTATAATTTAATTTCATTGATAGTCATTAATCACAATCTGCATAGTCTTGTCTGCGTCCAGGTTGTCTTCTTCTCGTCGGAGATGTAAGGTTTTCCTTCGTTGAACTTCAATAAAACTGATATTGGCCTATACAATTTGTTAGCGTTGGAAGCGGAAGACAAAGCCTATCAAGAGCTCAGTGAGGCATTACGTGCAACACAAGGAGAAAAGGCACATCAGGAAGCTGTTTATCAGGACGAGAAAACAACACTGCAAAATGAGATACAGCTTCTCAAGAAGAATTTAGATCGAGCTAACTCTTCTATCATGACAGAGAAAGAACATAGTAATCGGTTGGAACGCGAGATACATCAAGTTCGAACGCAGCTGGAGGGGGATGCGAAGGCAAGACGAGTTTTGGAATGTCGCAATGTGGACCTCACCGCTGATGTTGAGAGTCAACGACTGGCACTCGGGCGAGCCTTGGCAGATGCAACAGAACAGTCACGAGAGGTCGAGCATTTACGCCAAGAACTTGCGCAAGTGAAAGTTGAGTTCGAAGAAATCAAATCGTTAGAGACAAAAAACGCTGTGAAGGTTGTTGCTCTTCTCGAGGAACAGGCGAATAATCTGCGCAAATTAGAGGATGCTCGTTCTCGTGGAGAAGATCTTCAAGCACAAATTGAAGCAGCACGGGCAGAGAGTCATGAGGTTCACCAAGCACTCAAGGAGGCAAGCCTAGAGAAGGACAGACTACTGAGAGTACAAGCTTCAGAGCACGACCGCATCATACGGGATCATCGAGCTGAGGCTGATGGAGACCGTGCTGTACTCGAGCGCCAATTCTTTGAGCTCAAGGTCGTTCTGGAGGGGAAGGAAAGAATGATAAAGGACCATAAGGCTGAAGTAGAGGTGGCTAATGCGGATGCTGTCGGTTTAAGGGAGGAACTCCGGCGTGTCGAGCACGAACTTCGCGATGCTAGACACACAGAACGCATACTGCGGGAAGATTTACGTGCCGGTCAAGTTTCGCGGTCTGATTTCGAACAGCGACTAGAGGATGGTGGCCGATTACTTGCCCAGATATTGGACGTTGCAATCACCTTCCGTGATTCTCATGTAAAGGCGATGACTTCAGCACAGGCTATGACAACTCACATCGGTTCTACGAGGCACACCGCTACTACAAATACCCTTCATATGGCAGACTCGGCCTTCTCTTCTGGTCTACGGCACAGTTTCATCGAGCATGAGTTTAATGCAGAGGAAGAACTAATTGATCCCTCAGACCCTACTGCAGCTCTTGAAATTCTGCGTGGGTTTGATCACGATCATTTCCTTGAGGTCATGTCAAAAATGGGATCAACGATACGGAAATGGCAGAAACAATGCAAAGAATATCGAGAGCGTGCGAAGGGAAAAATTTCATTTAGGAATTTTGCCAAGGGAGACTTGGCTCTATTCCTGCCCACCAGGAATTCTGTGTCGAAGCCATGGGCTGCCTTCAATGGTAAGTTTGTAACACTATCTTTGGTACCTACCTGATTGGATTTATTGACTCCCGATAATGTTCCATCTCGACAATTCGTAGTTTCATTTCCACATTATTTCCTTCAAGCAACTGGATATCTAGCAGAACAACTCAAAACACGGGAATGGATCGTGGCTAGGATCACCTCAATCACAGAGCGTGTAGTGGATCACCAGGTGGGTACCTTCTTTTCCACATGGTGCAGCAGACGCAATTAGTAGCTATGGATGTTTGCTTCCAGGACCCGACCAGTAATCCATATGGTCTTGGTGATGGTGTCAAATATTATATGCTTGAGGTAGAAGACTGGACTCAGTCAAGTCAAAATAAACGGCGAGCATCTTCGAGGAAGGCTTCTATCGACAAGACCAGAGATGGCGTCTCTGCTATCACACCTATCAGCATTCCCCCAACACTCCCTCCCGTTATAGCATCCGGTCCGCCTGAGACTGAAGTTGAAGAAGCTTTTCGTGTGACACGCTCTCCAAATTCCCAGTTCTTCCCTGTCCGTGCACGATCAAGTTCTTCACCAGGTGCTCGCCCATCCTCCTTGTCACGTCTTTTGGCGCAGGCGCCAGAGAATCAGATTGACAGCCTCACAAAACAGGGCATGTCTCAACGCCACGATACAACACCGCATGCGACTCCCCACGATGCCTCTTCTTCACCCAGAGGTACATCGTCATTTCCGCCCCAAGATTCCTATCTACCAGTGCATGTTTCACCTTCCCACCCTTCACCACCTTCTCTTCCACCCATTATTCCGTCAGTTCCAAAAATCTTTTCTACTCAAATGTCACCCCTGCGACCTGGTTCACGGGCTTCCCGGTTATCCACGACTTCGAAATTTTCTGGTCGAATCTCTACACTAGGCAATTCTTTACCTGGGGGATCCAAGGCTCCGCCCACCACTGCATTGGCGGACCAAGCGTTATTATCTTCTTCACCCTCTAATGACGGCAATCCGTTTGGCTTGCCTGTGACACCGCCACGAGAAGAGTCCGTATCCGACGATATGGATAGCTTTTTGAAACGAAGGCGAACGACGTCATATCATGCCCCAAGACCGTCACCACTTGCTTTAAATAATCCACTACAGATTTCACAAATTCCAGTTAGATCGGGGTCGACCGCAACCGCAACTAACACGCTTGCCAGCTTGGCAAGTAATTGGGGAATGCCATTCGGGAGACGGAAGAAGTCAAGTATAAATTCCCTCACTCCTACTGTTGAATCGCCACCGCAGGAGGGGCTTGCCAGAGAGGAATCTGCAGCCGAACGAGGTAATCGAGATCTATCTGCCAGAGATTTACTTAGGCAACTGTAGCTATAGCTCTCAGATAGCTCTCAGATATTATCTTACTGCTCTCGCCATATTTATGAAAACCGCTTATCGATGTTTTTGCACGTATAATTTTTTCATCAATAGCTATTTCCTTGGAGATGAAAACAAGGAACAAGGAAGGTATCATACTGCCGGTTGTCCGACCGACAATTCTTCACTGCGCCTGCATGCTACACCTAGGACCGATCATAGCCGCCACCAGAAAAATTTCTTCGGAGAAATCTCAATAATTGGAAATGAGTTAATCTGATCTGATGCGCCTGGACTTGAGAAGTCTCACTTGGCCTGGAGGATGACGATGTGATGGCAAACGGAAAATTCTCGGGAATCAGGCACCCCATTTTCGGTCTACGAATGGGTATCCTGCCAATTGCACAAACAAAACTCTCTCCTCTGATCGTGAGCAGGGTCCTTTCTGCAGGGTCGTTGCTACATTGATGCATGGCCATGCTTGAATCGCTGAAATTCCTGTAAAATTTCGGATCAATGATGAGAGGGACGGCAATGACGAGGGGGACGGTAATGACGAGGGGGACGGTAATGACGAGAGGGACGATAACGACCATGGCGCGACGAGCAGGGCCCATCGTAGAGTGGAAACGGACCGGTTTCAGCGGATGCAAATGTCTGAAAAGGTCGCGAGTATGAAATCTATTAGTGTCCGGCGGCCATGCGAATGGTTACGGCGTACCTCTGGAAAAACCCCTGTTCCCGGTCATCTGAGCCTTCTCCATATCCACTACCCCGAACAAAACATGTCACACTTTCCCTTACAAAATGGTCCCTTCTCTCTATAAAAGCCGTTCTTGCTTTTCATACCCCTATCCGCCCTTCCTCGCCTTAATATCCTGACAAGCTTCGAAGCATGGGTGGTGGTGCTGTTGCTAATACCGTTTCTTCAACTGGGTTTGCCCATCTCCTGAACCCCAATAGGAAATGGTATAACAACAGGCGGTGGGTATCTTCCTTCCTCAATGTCAAATTACGCAACTGACGTCTGCCCTGCTTAGGATCATAACGCTGAATGCATGGATTGTCCTCCTGTAAGCCCAGATCGTCAATGATGACTTACCTGTTTGCCCACTCATCTTTTTCAGTCTCATAACTTCCTCAACTAATGGTTATGATGGAAGTATGATGAACGGTCTTCAGTCTCTCACCCAGTGGACCGGTTACTTCAATAATCCTTCCGGCGGTAGGCTCGGTCTGTTGAACGCTATTCAGGTATGTTTTCTCTGCCTTCTTCACCCTCGAAATAATGATGATGTTCAATAGAACATTGGTGGTCTGGCTGCCTATCCTATCTCTCCTTATGTCTCCGATGGTCTGGGTCGTCGCCCAGCTATCCTACTTGGCGCTACTATAATGTGTATCGCTACTGCCATCCAGACCGCTGCTCAGTCAACTGGCATGTTCATCGGTGCTCGGTGTGTATCAATGTATCTTTGTGATAAGAGACTAAGGAAGCAATTTTATTGCAGTTTCTTGATTGGTTTTGGTCTTACGTTTGCTAGTAATGGCTCATCTATTTTCCCATGTGAACACTCGCTAACGATCCGCCAGCTACCGCCGCTCCTATGTTGGTTACAGAGATCTCTTACCCCACATATCGCGCCCCCCTCACTGGAGTTTACAATTCTCTCTGGTATATCGGAGCTATAATGTGAGTATCTGAAATTTCGGCTCTACTCGTTTCTAAATTTTGTTTGATAGTGCTGCTTGGACGACGTTTGGTACTTTCAAGATTTCTAATACCTGGGCATGGCGTATTCCTTCTGTCCTCCAGGCTACGCCTTCCGTTATCCAGATTGTTTTGGTTTGGTTCATGCCTGAGTCGCCTCGTTGGCTTGTCAGTAAGGGTAGAGAGGCCGAAGCTCTCAAGACGCTTGCTTACTATCATGCTGACGGTAACACGTGAGTGTGGCTTGGATTGACATGCATAAGATCTTTGTTAATTTATTTCTACTCAGTGAAGATTCATTGGTCAAGTTTGAATTCGAGGAAATCAAGGCTGCCATCGATTTCGACCGCACTGTGGCAGCTAATGTCGGCTGGAAATCCCTTTTCACCACATCCGGTAATCTGAGGCGTCTCAGAGTCATTATTGCCATCGCCTTCTTCTCCCAATGGTCTGGCAATGGCCTTGTCTCCTACTACCTTACACGTGTCCTAGATACTGTTGGTATCACCGATCCCACCATCCAGCTCCTTATCAACGGCATCCTCCAGATCTGGAATTTATTCTGGGCGCTTCTCGCTGCCTTCCTGGTGGACAAGATTGGCCGCCGGATTCTTTTCTTGAGTTCTGTCGTTGGCATGCTCATCTTCTTCACCTTCCAAACTATCTGTTCTGCCCTCTTTGCTCAGAGTCAGAACAATAATGCAGCTCATGCTGTCATTGCTTTCATCTTCTTGTTCTATGCTTCCTACGAGTATGTCGCATTTCATCCCTCTTACTATATTCTGAGAGCTGACCAATCCGCAGTATTGCTTTTAGCCCACTTATTGTCCTCTATACCGTTGAGATTTTGCCCTTCCCCATCCGTGCCAAGGGTCTCACCATCTTCAATTTCTCGATATCCCTCTCTCTCATTTTCAATCAATATGTTAATCCCATTGCTCTCGGTGTGTATCCTTTCTTTATATGTAATCAAACACTCAGCTAATTTTTTGCTCAGGCAATATTGGCTGGAAGTACTACATTGTTTACTGCTGCTGGCTCCTCTTTGAGCTTGTCTTCTGTTATCTGTGTAAGCATGAAATCTCCATAAACTCTGACTCTGCCTCATTACCGTTGTTTAGATGTCATTGAAACAAAAAACCGCTCTCTGGAAGAGACTGCTGCTCTGTTCGATGGTGACGAGGCCACTGAGAAAATCACTGGTGCCGCCCATGCCAAGGTTGATGAGCCCAACGACGAGAAACATTCTGACACCTCCTTTGAGGAGCATAGGAATGTATGAAGGCTTGAAATCCTTCTCTAGGTCGTTTTTATCATCACTCGTGGGTAATGACTTTTTCTCCCGCGCAGTCGGGGTTTAGTTGTGTTCCATTGCTTATTGGGTACTGTGTTTTATCTCCTCTCATTATGAAAACGAATGCTCTCATGATTATTCCAAGTCCTGATTACTCACTTGTATCACTCACCTACGAGGTTCATTGTTATATAGCTATTTACTTCTTTCCCCTGACATTCGCTTCATATAACCCTGCATTCCGATCTTGTTGTATAACCTCTCCGATGCAAATTCAAATGTGACGATCGGTTGATGTTAATATACCCTATTTGGTATATTTGAATTTCTTCATTTCTTGCAGAATGCGAAATCGGCTGTGTATGAAAGGCTACTACTGCTTAAGCTCTACAACAAAAGTCAATGCACAAGCATTCGAACGGGTTTAGGGTTAGGTAGTTTGTGATTCTTTGTTCTGAAGTATCATGTCTTCAGGTCTCACACCATCGAAGTAGCTACTGTTATGCTGGGTTTCCCACACCTCTGTAGATCCATTGGCCACTAACTCTTGATAATTTTAGGGATTATAGTACTCATCGTGATTTTAGCTAGTGCATGAATACCATAAGCACCTAGAACTTTCTTTAGCAAGGACATCAGGTTCTAGAGTGTTTTCCTAGGTTATTCACCCTTTCAAGTCTGATCTGTGGCTGATTTAATAATCATTGCTCATTAATCAATCTCCTTTAATTAATGAGACATTAGGAATGCTATGACAGATCAACAGCGTCTAGAAGATGCTTATGCATGTCGAGAACTTTTCAACCGAGTCCTTAAAGGTGTTAGTGTGGAGAAAACATAAGGCCATAATGTCTAACCGAAATTGTTGGTTATCAAGGCTCTCAATCTTGGTGCAATCTTGGTGCACACCTGTACCTAATCACCTCAAAATTTCCGGCTACTCTGATCATGGAGTTCCTTGACAATTCTGAGATTTACTCTTCCCAATGAGATGTTTAGGAAGGAATGCTATCATGCTCCAAGTTGACCGGTCAGTAAAAAAAAATATAAATACATTGCTGTCCTTTAAGTGTCTAAAACAACCTTTGTCAGTGATGTATGCTATACAACTATCGAAACTGGTACTTCTCAGTAAAAACCAAGATAGGAGTAGGGAGGTAAAATGCGATTGTCAGCCATAATTGAGAACTGTTAGTAACACAGCACTGATATACAAATGTCTGCCAAGACGACATTGTGCCAATGAAACCAGCACTCCAATCTTCTGATCTCCAGCATTAAGGATACCATGAAATAACGTCATGAGATTCTATTGCCTCCTCATAACAAGCAACAACCGGATCGGTCTCGCCTTTCGTCCACCGGAGATAGCTCTGTGGCTCTGACCTAGATTTGTGAATGTGGAAGTAGGCTGTTTGGAGAGTCTTCGACTTCGAGAACCAACTATTCACCAGGCGTCGTTGGTCTTTGACCCCCGTTTCGTCTCCGAAGCCGCCAAAATATATCCATCGTACGGATGTAGCAAAACCCGCAGTCCAGATGAAAGTACGAAGATTGGGGAACTGTGGGATCAAGTCTAGTTCATGGAGAAGATCGAGCTAACAGAAATGATAAATATCATTGCACCACGATATCACAGATAGAAATGATATCTTACCTCCTTCGTTTCTCCGAAAAGCCTTAGAACTTCAAGTGAAGGTAGATATGAAATGACTCGTTGAATGCACGGACGTTTATAATATCCCCCGAGGGAGAGAATGCGGATATTCAATAGTTCCATCGCAATGCTCTGAGGTGGGCTTAGGATGTCTTCGCCAGAATCAGGTATCCATGTCAGCCTAGTGACAGATCGACCAGGCAGGATACCCTCAATGGTACGACGATCTCCTGTGAGCGCCTCAAGGTTTGGACAATAAGTGATGGGAAGGTGCTCTTCAGAGCGATAGAACCTCCATGCGTATAACGACCGAAGATCAGGCTGGGCAGCTAGGTGTTGTAAGGTAGCATCATGCATCGCAGGCTCGTCACAGGCTCTGTCGCTGCCAAAAACCTCGAGTTTGAAGGAGCAACCGGTGTAGAGATCGGGAATCGGATTTATGCATGTGATAGTGAGTCGTTTCAAATTGGATAGGAGCTTCAACGTTTGTTGAAAGCGGTTCCAGTATAATCTTTCTGCAAAGCCATGATAAGAAGCTAAGCGATGATAAAGGCTATGCACAAATTTCGCTAGCGCAGGATTGTGCTCTGTCAGAGTTCGAAATAAACTCATAGCTTGTGTGGCATTTATGTGCCAACCGGAGCAGAGAGCGAATCCATCATTTGAAATATTGAGGTCACGGTATAACGCCCTCTGAGCCTGTGGGAGGAAGGAACTAGAAACGAGGCAGAGGTTGTAAAGGGTTGCACGATCGGTTTTGGCCTGGTGAATAATGAGGTCATAGATTTCCTGGGGAATGTGAATGCAAAAAGTCCTTGTGTCTGGGGAAAACATGACAAAGATGGGTGCGAGCTATTGGCCAGAGTGGTAACTTTGAGACGTTTGTGTTTTATAAGCATCAGCTAGCACTGCTTCAGTCATCACATCAGATGTGATGTTTGAGAACACTCTTAGTACAGAGCTATGTGAGCATACTACTCATCAGAAGGTGGGTCAAGGCGGGCGGCGCAAAGAGAACCATCGATCATGGATGATTGTCGAGACGTTGATCGAGCAAAATCCGGCTGATCTCCTCATGAGCAGTCTGTTCTCATTCATGGCAGGAGGTGCGTGGGTACGTAACAAAGTTGAATTGATCCGAACAGTAATTCCTTTGATGAAGTGCGACTGATGTTAGCCGAATTGATGGAGTGGACTTACAAAATCACAGGATAGCATTTATGATTGACATCAAATCATCACACATGTATCACTATTGTGATGTGATGCGGGATTGCAAGATCATACATCTTCGAATAGCGTCTGGCAGGGTAAAGGTGTGACTCATACTTCAATAAGGTACCTGTCTGTCCCTTGACCAGATTGGAACTTCCAATGTCAAACAAGTCAGGAAATATCCGCACAGGCGACCTAGGCAAACGCTTCTTCATCACAGTTGGCAAATAGTTTATGATTCCTACGAACGCAATATCTGTCTAATTCATGCCACTCAACCAACTTCAATGTCCTCGAACATAGTGACCGCCAGTAACCCCTTCCTTCCTCAAAGGTGGGATCTTTTCTAGGAATCCCGAACTAAGCCATATAACAAATGTATCCACTTAAGTTTTTGAACACCACTAAACTCAACCACTTAGGAAAACCTACAAATGGCTAATTAATTCAGGTCTGGTACAACCATAGGTATATACACTATTGCAACCTAAGTAGTGAGAGAAACGAAACTTCAAGGTTTAGTAGGACAAAGAAACAAGTGTCTTTTGAACGAGAATACTGAAGCTTAAAAGTCAATATCACAACAGACTATAAGCTGGCCGAAACGGTAAACTGCACGGAAAAACAGGGAACAGGGAGAGAAGAAAGATCAAGTGATGCAATATAGACTTTCAGAAGACCATGGGTGGGGAGTAGTTACAGAGTAAATTGGGCAAAAAAAGGCAACGTAGACGAAACGCAGAGTCTAGAAATAACGGCGAAAGGTAGGATGCCCAACAATCGGTCAACAGAGGTCGGAGTGATGGGAGATGATGACGATAACAAACCGAGAGGGATACTATATGCTAACAAGTGTGTACGATAGTAAAAGAAGCAGGCAGGAGTTGGACAACGAACCAATGATGAACAAGAACAGATGAAAGTCGACAAGATGCATAGTAAAGCGGAAAAGCCAAAGGGATATGTGAACTGTCACACCAGGTCCAACCTGCCGGTCCGGACCACCATCCTTATATGCGCTCAGAAAACAACTGCAACCTGTCCTCGACCATTCGTGCGTTGGAAAAAGAATTCAGACGCGTTAAAATCCGATCGACGGCCCCATGCAGTGAAACCTCTTGCATTGGTCACTGAATCAGGAAGACTTGGCTCTCCTTTATTCCGATATGAATGGTTAAATTGTCGACCGTTTGACCAGAGATAAGTGCGGAACAAAACAATGAAGGAGAAAAGCGATTGGAAGAAATGAGAAATGAAAAAAAAGAAATATCATCTGTGTCATCTTTTCCCAGAATCGGAAAAGATGACGACCTGCTTCCTGCTCCTGGTCCCCGAACTAGGCCCAACTCCCCATCGATCTAGACAATAGTTTCTCCCCTCAGCCAACAGTAAATTGAAAGGAAAAAGCTGCGCCGCCACCGAAATACCCCATTTTTGACCCTTCCACCTCTCGCTACCATCCCCGACCCTAGTCGTCAGTCCTTCAGCCCATCTTGGCATCCTTCTTCTTTTGCTTGCGAGGTGGTGTCACAGGTCTTCCCATATTCATCCCTCCGTATGGGTATTTGGCCTTCTTCTCTGCTGGTTTCAGGATCTGTACAATACAAGAAAGATATGCATGTAAATTGACAGTATTCAAGAAACTAAAATGCGAACCTGGAAGGAGCACAACAAAGTTTCGTCTACACTCATCATCGCACCGGCATTATCAAACTCTCCGCAGTAATTTGGCGCTGAAAACAACGTCACTAGATGTCTCTTTGCGAAGAATTCGTATCCATCTTCGACAACCTAGAAATAAGTCATCAAACAGTTGAAAAAGATACGGCACAAAAGCTCAGATATCTACAATTAAGATGTGATACATCAACATACCTGATGTGCTCGACAGATCAAATCCATATCATGTTTCTGCAGGAATCTTGATACGACATCCGGGCCAAATGTGAAGGATACACCACGGTCGTTTTCTGACCAACCCGTAATGTCCTTGTCTGGATCCGACCACAGTAGGTCACAGAGCAACCCTAAGGATACGTATCAGTACAAATGGATTAATACAATGAAGGAAAGGGCACACCTGTGTCAGGAACATCTGTCGGCCGCATGACTCTGCGTATTTGCTCCATCGACTGCAGATCCGGACTGAGCCCTCCGTGCATCGTGAAAATCTTTTCGTCAATGATGGCTGCAATTGGCAGGCAGTTAAAACAGTCGGTAAAAGTCTTCCACAGCTTGATGTTGTACCGGCGTTTACCTGGGAAGACAAGAATGGAAAGCCGCATGAAGAGAAAAAGTTACACAAACAACAGATCTCGAAAAACGCACATTCGTCATAAAAGCCGTAGATCCTATTGATGCTTGCACATTCGTGATTTCCACGAAGAATGAAGAAATTTTCGGGATATTTGATTTTGTAGGCAAGGAGTAGACAGATGGTTTCTAAGGACTGTTTTCCTCGATCGACGTAATCACCCAAGAACAAGTAATTGGCTTCTGGCGGGAAGCCACCGTACTCAAAAAGTCGGAGGAGGTCGTAATATTGGCCATGAATGTCACCTGTGGAAGAAGGCGTCAACTGTAAACAATGACAATAACGTCTCAGGAGCCATACCACAAATCTTAATGGGAGCTTCGAGTTCAAGAAGGATAGGCTGCGTGATAAAAATTTCGCGGGCTTTTGTGCAGAGGTACTTGATTTCGTACTCTTGGAGCTGTACAGGTTTGCCAGGCCGATTTCCGCGCACTGTTAATGAAGGATGAGTCAGCGTGTTCAAGTGGAGGACAGTAACAGCAATCAGAAAAAAGTGCCAGCGCAAACGGTTCACGGGCACAGGGGGGTAAAATAGATACTTTAGCGGTTGTCAGGGAACTGGAAAATTGCTCTCGATGGGCCAACGTAGCAGTGGTCTGTACATACACCCACCAAGAGCGTCATCTCTCTTTCTCTCCACCGCCAGCTGCGAAAATGGTAGGGACTGTTTGACATAGGCTCAAGAAGACAGAGGCTCGGTGATTGTTGAATGCGCAAAGGAGTCGCCAGCGCGGCCCTAGACCCGGCACTTAAAGCGACTCACCCTCTAGCAAACGGTCTATGACAGAGTCAAGATCAATCTCTGGCGTTGTATCTGCCATTATTCAGTTTGTATTTCTGGGTGCTGGGGTATGGTCGGGGTCGAGGGAGTCAGTGGTCGGGGGGTAGTGACGAGAAACGAGATGAGGACAGAAGGGAGCGATGGAAGGAGAAAAAAATAAAGAGAAATTTTTTTATGATTGGAGAGCTGGGAGGTTGGAAGAGAATATCGATGACAATGGCGGTGTAGATAACACTTTCTTCTGCCAAAACCGGTCAACCTCGGGCAAGCGCGTGGGAATCCGCCTTTCATGCGCCACCTATTAGCAATTAATCACATTATACTTTTCTACGTTTGCACTAATTAATTTACATAGATCAAGCATAAATCATTGCAAGGTTCAGTGCTCGTCCACATGAAGAAAAAATTTGAGAATGTCAAGCAAAAAAGAAAAAGAAAAAAAGAGACGCGACCACGCGATGCAATTAGGAGGGTTTATACTATCGCAGTGGTGAATGATGGTGTAAGCACAGTCGTCGTTTCCGCTTGGATGCTGGGGATTGTACTTGAATCATTGTTTAATCCAGTTAATGGCCGCCGCCGCCGCCTTCGTCTACATCCCACATCAATCAACACACTTGTCGGTACAGGAACGAGATGCCTCACCTAGGGAATAATGGTCCACGAGGCATTGGCCGTTCATCCAAATCTAGCGAAATGTTCGTCGCAGCCTGTAATGCCTACACGTTCCTGTAAGCCCCTCAGCAGGAAACAATGATAATAGATATCTTACCTCGATCCATTCGACCACACCCGTCACGTCCCGTGCTTGCAAAAGGAACTGCTCACCCTCCAGCCTTAACCGGATGACATTCTTCCTCTTTAAATAATCATTGCCTATTCCACTCTCTGCATTCTGCAGCGTATACTCCTTTAACAAGTCCTCAGGATCAGGATCAGGTATAAAGCTGATCTCCCTATTGGAATACAGAAATTGCCGCTGCAACTTGTGTCCTTGCTGTCCCTGACGGTGCTGGTGTCCATATATCGACGATGAAGGCGTTTCTCGCCCAGTCACACTGGAGTTTGATGCACTGAGATTCAGGGACGAGTTTGACATTGCTGTGTGTGACCTCGTGCTCTCATAGGGAGATGGTGATCTAGCGGCAGCTATTGATCGTGGTGTCGTCGTTCCATTCCTGTTCGTGATATTTAAACTCGGTCTTGGCGGTGACTGATCTGACACATTCCTCGTACCAACACGTTCGCTCTTCGACCTCGTATGATACCATGGCCCCGGTTTCAAGAACTGTGCAAACTTCAACTTTGATGAGCTGGATGTCGAAATCATCGGATTCTGCTGCAATGACACATTCGACCCAGTCCTAGATCTCGTCGAATCTCCTTCAACTGACATTGTAGATGGAGGCACAAATACATTATCCGTCTCTCCACTCTCCCTACCATCGCTGACATCCTTCATGATCCTTTGAACCTGCCTCTCAAAATCTCTCCTCTCCTCCGCCAATCTCCGACTCTCTCTCGTCTCAATTTGAATTTTCGACACTACTCCAGAATGACTTGGCTGTGAACTAACATCACCAGCTCCAACCTGCCTCTCCCACCATTCTCCCAATACACCAACACCCGCATATCCTGGAGGGCACTTGTACACCCTCAGAATAGTTCCATCCAACACACACATCACTCTCCGCCATTTTCTATCCCGAGCTTGCACTCCAAAAGAACTGAATTCCATTTTTCTCGGCATGATAGCCTTGAGATAGATGGGATTCGTATAGGACGGCAAGCATTCACGACCCTCGTCTTCACGGGGCATGATTTTGTATTGAGATGAAGGATGAGGAGCGAAAGAGGGATAGGGTGGAGGTTCAGAGGATTCATCGTACACCGGCATTGATCGGCGTCGACGGAGGTAATGCGAAGCGGTACTCAATCTATTTCTATTTTGCCTTTTCGTTGCTGCTAACGTTGTTGAATTTGATGTTGACGAGAAGGCGGATGGAGAGTTGTCGTGTGCGTTGGCTGTGATGGCAGTTGTAGCTGCAGCTATGACCGGGGAATGGTCCATTTTTGCCTTGGCTGGAACAGCTGGAGGTATTTGATCACTCTTCCCTACAACTTCATTGTCGTCACCATCATCCTCTTGAACCTTATCATAGGAGCTCCCCTCCTTCACAAAGATAGCCTCTTTCACTATGTCCTCATGTTCCAGACTCGACCTCTCCCTCTCCCTAATTTTTGCTAGTTGCAGCTCTTCCTCAGCCCTCATCTCAGCCTCCATCAACCTCTTCCTCTCCATCATCTCAATCGTATGTAAATCCACCTGACTCCGACTCATTCTCTTGTATAGTTGCGGCATAGTAAACACTTGTTCTCCGAAATTGCCAATTCGAACATCGTGTTTATGCACTCCGCCTACCACGCCGACAGAATCAAGACCCGTCATCATCAAGGTGGAATTTTTCTGAGGTTTCGACATATCACCTAAGAATCCATCTGCTCTAGATCTCGATGTCCGTGACGATGTAGGCGAAGGTGAAAGTGCAACAGAATTCCGGAAATGAGGGTGTGAGGAAATCGTAGTAGTCACTGAAGAATGTAGTGATGGATACCGAGGGTTCGAGTGAGAGTATACAGAAGCGGGTGGCGGAGTCGTGGCAAGACCTGCCACAACATCCACATCAAATCCGAGACTGGGCCTTTTTGCGGTGAAATAATCTATATCACTCCCATTCTTACCCACACCACAATCCAACGGCGCTTGTTGGATGGTCCCAGTGAAAGATTGAGCGGCGCTTGTCATACTAGATCCTTGGCCACGACTATGTAAACGACCAGCATTCAAGACACGGAGAGCTCCCGTTCCCGAAGTATCCGCACTTTGATATTGATTCTTCGCGCTCGGAGATGTCGTACTCGGATTCGTTACCATAATTGGGGTTCGTGACGGATCATAAATATGGTCCGCTCTGGTCGTACCTTCAGTAATGGTTGCACTCGCATAAAGAGGAGTGAAAGTCCCAGGAGTCGGGGACAGATCTAAATCTTTGGCCTTTCCCTTCCCTTTCACATCTACAGAAATAGTTGCGGCAGTAGGATCTGTGAGCGAAGGAGCAGATAGGAACGATGTGTCTAAGCTCGACGTATCTACTTCTGGCAACCTGGCATCCTGCTTTTAGAAATCAATAAAACTGATCAGCTCACAGAAAAATCAAGTGCCACGGACATGGTATGAGATTTGGGGTCTTGATGAAGAATCAGCTGACTGTGATTCTGATAAGAAAGGTGAAGTTTTCATATATTGCACGCGATGAGCACGAGGCGGCGTAGGCTCATTCAATAATTGTGCCGAACCTACACTTGAACCTGAGAATGCCGGAGGAAGCTGGACTCCACTGAGCACAGAGTGATAAGACGATCCCGACGAAGATGTTCCGTCGCTTTCATTTTTTTTCATTTGTTGAAAAGCACTCGCAGAAGCATTCGAGATAAAAGGGGATGTGACATGCCCCGCAACGCACATTAAGTTATCAAAACTCGGTCGGAAGCCATCTGCGTTCATGTCAGGCGTAAAAAAGGTAGGTCCCGAACTTTCAAATCTCCTTGATGACTGCCCTTCATCTTCATCTTCATCTTCATCCTCGTCATCTAGTGAATCATCATCCTCCATATCGTCGCTTTCTTCATGTCCTTTTACACCTCGCCCGGATCCTTGAATTGGCAGAGCAGGCATACTCTTCAATTTCTGTTTTCCGACCCTTCTTTCTTCATGGATTTTAGAGTTTAGCTGAACAGCTTTCTGTTTTCCGGCAACCTTTGACATTGATCTCACAGGTACTCCAAACCCAAAACTGCTCGCACCAGGAGTACCTCGCGATGAAGGAACCGCTTTTGACGAGTCTGATTGAGGCATCAACGTCGGCAAATTTGATAACGGTAGTGGCATAGGTCGCGAAATAACTGTAGGCGAAAACCTCGCGGGTCCGGTGTTGGTCATGAGGGTAGGTGAAATTGTCAGACTTAGCCGAGGATTTGTAGGCGGTATATCAAGTTTGGGAGGCTGCGCGGGCGAACGTCTATGAATGTTTCCTGGGTGTGGCAAATTTTTAGGGAATGACATAGGTGCCAGAGCTCCTGATACTATCATGTCAGGATGGTGAGGTCGAGGATAAGAAGTAGTGGTCTTGGTTGGATTGATGATCGGGGTAGAAGTCGCGGCAGCTCGCACAGGAGGATAGTATAAAGAAGATTCAATTGTTGATGTTGGGCTCCTTGAAACGGGGACCAAAGAAGGTGATGAGGTTGGCGGTGATGAAACCGTGGGTGAGCTCGTGTGAGCGTGTGTATTAGTGGATTTTGGACTAATTAGCTGGCCAGTTACGTCAGATTTGAAAGCTTGCAGTTGCGAAAACGACTGCTTAAGCTTGACCAGTGGTCCAGAGGTTTTAGTTGTGGCCGTGGTAAGTAAGGAGTTGGTAGTACTTGATCTTCGACGACCAGTCAGAAGCCTACTATCAGGCCGTGCATTTGGATTGATGTCCGTGATCAGCTCTTTCTCTGTCATGGAGGTCAAGGGATTGATGGGCTCCATCAATGGAGGCAGTTCACTAGGTGCCTTGCTTATGAAACTGATAGCCACTCTATTAGGGGATTGTGCGGATTTATTGAAGTGGCTGGGCAATTTGAGAGATTCTGGTAAAGAAGGGTCAGACTTTTTCGAACTGCAGCTTGATCGTGGGTGTGTGCGCAGCGGGAAGTCTTGGTCAAACGTTGATTTCTTCTGCGGCGTACTCTCATTGCGTGAAGAAAGGCGTTCCGACAATCCTGATAGTTTAGACAATTCACCATCGCTGTTCTTGACTCCCCCTTCGAGTTCGAACGTAGGTTGAGATATGTATGGTTTTGAAGTCGTATTTGAACGCATGGTGTCCATTGGCGAGGGGTACGGAAATTGATCCGCACCTCGTTCATCCTTGACTCTGAGGCGAATAATGCCTCTGAACTGCGAAAAGCTCTGAAAAAACTTGTTGGTCCGAGCTCTCTATTATACAGAGCCGTGTAGGTCAGTGAGGAGGCATTGAGACAAAGGCTGAAACGTACTGGACGTGTTAAATGGGCCTGAGCCCGACCGTCCATTACGCCAACGACTTGAGAGGTTTGTATACCGATGAGA
>Ga0153955_100129_pt1 | contig 53775 bp, 53 predicted proteins | sample TSFL039MetaG_FD_104744 | JGI IMG/M metagenome (GOLD analysis project Ga0153955, IMG submission 104744) | Attine ant fungus gardens microbial communities from Florida, USA - TSFL039 MetaG | ecosystem: Host-associated > Fungi > Mycelium > Unclassified | place: USA: Florida, Wekiwa Springs...
CCAATTAGTGGGAACTCTAATGAGTTCTCTTTGTCAAACTCTGACTTAGAGTGCGAGTGAGGTTAGGGTTACTCAACCAAAGCTTCAGTCGTTACACTAGAACTCGTTTACACATCCAGACACTGATCGCCTCGATTCTTGTCTAACTTACTCTCATCGCTCCCTCGGTGAGTGGTCAACTCAGATCACTCCCAACTTCCTGATAGCTGGGCCCCAAGCTTAAGGGGACTTGTTAGTCAGTTAGGGACTAACGGTGGCAGTGCGGTACCAAACTCGGACATCGTATCTAAGACCTGACCTCACAATTGAGTGGTGCTCATTAGTATACCTGTACTCTTCTTCATTTTATATACTTCATGCTACTGGTCCATTGTGATCAGTCTACACAGAGGAATATCGCCACATCCTTAAGAAGGCGATTAGTGTAGGGATCCCCTCCATGGAGTGATAGCCAAAGTACTATTAGGGCAGTAGTCAGTAAGGCAGTAGGCACCTGGCTGGGAGAAGATTTGTGCGCCCCATCAAACGTACTGTGAGCCCTTGAAGAAGACGATGCACCCTCAAATAATACAAATCCTTTTTTTAAACGAATCATCCATCCAGAGCATAACACGATGTCTCTGGAACAATACAACAACCTCATGAGCAATATGCTCAATCAAAGGCGTGCCCTTGCCAAATTAAGGGCGGAATTGGAGGGGAGGGAAGGAAAATTGTGTAGATGATGTGGGAAGTTCGGGCACCTCGCCTAGAACTGTAGAAGTGGGAAGGAACAGAAGAAAAGGAAGGTGGCAGAAAACAGATTTGAAGTGTTGAGGAGTCAGGTAATGCAGTGTGGAGTAAGAGAGATGAGGAGGCAAGAAACAGTGAGGGAAGGGGTAAAGTGCTTTGGATGTGGAGAGGAGGGACACAAGAAGTGGGAGTGTCCTAGGAAGAAAGAGAGGAGTAAGTATGTGGAAGGGTGCAATGCCTGTCAACAAAATAAGAATCAAACACAACCACCAACAGGAAAGTTAATGCCGAATTCAATTCCAGAGAAAGCTTGGTCGCACATTAGTGCAGACTTCATTACGAAGTTGCCTTTAGCATAAGGATATGATTCAATTTTAGTAGTAGTGGATAGATTCACGAAAATGGGACACTTTATACCTACTACAGAAAAGACAAGTGCAGAAGGATTAGCACGCTTATTTAGAGATAACATTTGAAAACTACATGGACTACCAGATAGTATAATCTCTGATAGGGGACCACAGTTTGTGACAGGGATCATGAAGGAACTGAATCGCATGTTGGGGATTGAGACAAAATTGTCAATGACGTTCCACCCATAGACAGATGGCCAAACAGAAAGGATGAATCAGGAACTTGAACAGTACTTACGAATGTTCATTGATCATTGACAAGAGCAATGGCCAGAATGGCTAGGAACAGCAGAGTTTGCCTATAATAACAAAGTGTATGCAGGAACCAAGGTTTTGCCCTTTGAGGCAAATAGTGGACAAGATCCTAGAATGGGGTTCGAGATGAGGAAGAAGGGGAAGTATGAAGGAGCAGAAAAGTTTGCGGAAAATTTAAAGAAGGTATAGGAGGAAGCAAAAGCAGCGCTACAGAAAGTGCAAGAAGATATGAAGCGGTATGCAGATAGGGAAAGGGAAGAGGTGGAAGAATACCAAGTCAGCGACTTAGTGCTGCTCAGCACTAAAGACCTGAAGTACCAAATGGTTGGAAGACGAACGGAGAAGCTCACTGAATGCTTTGTGGGACCTTACAAAGTAAAGGCAATCATTTCTAGTAACGCAATAGAATTGGATTTGCCCACTACAGTGAGAATATATCCAGTAGTTAATGTTAGTCAAGTATGATGGTACAAATCACAAGTGGAGGGCCAGAGAAAAGAAGCGCCACAACCAGTGGTGATTGAAGGCGAAGAAGAGTGGGAGGTAGAGAAAATCATGAACAAAAGAAAGGTGCGAGGAAGGGATAAATACTTGGTACAATGGAAGGGATGTACGGCAGAAGAAGATACATGGAAAAGTAGAGAAAACTTGAAGAACGCGATAGAATTAGTAGAAGAATTCGAAAGGGAATATTGCAGAGAAGAAGAAGAAAAATTGCGGCAGCAAGAAGCAGAGGAAAATAAGAAAGTGTTCAGCAGAGAGTTACCAGGAAGGTATATGGCTAAGTTACTCTATGGATAAGGTAACAAGAAGTACGACAGAGAGTATTGGAAGCATATAGAGGAAAATTGGAAGCAGTGGAAGAAAAATCCGTTCTCCAGATATAGCAGAAACCCATTCTTAAAAAGAATGAAAGAAGAGGAACATGAGTACAAGGGAGGAATGATAGAAGAATAGAACGAAGAGGAAGATGAGGAAGATTGACAAAGAATAGAGGAAGATAGGAAGTATTTGGAGGAATTAGAAGACAAAAATCAGGATATGGGCGACCTAAGGGACCCATACGATGAGCTATAAAGAAGTCCTCAGGACGAGGACCCTTGAGAGGGGGGTGGTGTTATAGAATGGCAGGCAAGCTAGACGATTCACAGCAGCGGATTATTTTATTTCTTTTTCTTTTCTAATAATTATGTAATAATAACTATGTGTGGGACATTGTGACTCAAAAGAGATGTGCGGGATAAAATAGTTTAGACAAATACTTGTAAACACATATTTGTGTATAAGTAGCCAAACCAATTAGCGGAAACTCTAACGAGTTCTCTTTGTCAAACTCTGACTTAGAGTGCGAGTGAGGTTAGGGTTACTCAACCAAAGCTTCAGTCATTACATGAATAATGTAGAGGGCATGCTCTAGAGGTCCTTGTATGACCAATTGCATGACACTTTGTACATTGGCTTGGAGCCTTATGTCAGATTACTTGAGTTTGAGCCAAAGGATACCTAGTAGTTGTTCTTCTCTGCCACTCTCTTGATAAGTTAGATGGGTGGTAGCTTCAATCACATACATAAATGACTGTTAAAAAGCCATTCATCTCTGGTGTTATAAAGGCATAGCCTCCTGTTGCAGCCCATATGTTAATCAATTTAAATAAATTCTGTTGAGAGTCAATAATGCTCGGGAGGGGGACAATTGTCTGAGAAGTGGGCCTAGTGGATCCCATTCTGGTATCTGGGTTTATATAAGTGTTTATATAAGTGTCGGTGCTGACATAATTAACATAGACCCGAGGCTCTCTCCACAGATAGTTCCATGTCACTTCCCCGTCGGTCAACCCGTTTGTTTATCTTTATTTGTGTAATCTTCGGCCTTTCATGGACTTTTGGTTTGTCTTGGGAGCTCCCAGAGCTTAGGAAGGACCCAGCTATCTTGACCTCATCACGCGCTAAACTAGCGGCGGCCTTCCGCTCAAGGAAGCAATCCAACGTGGTTGAGATATATGGGCTACTCCATCTCGTTACTGCTGATTCGGATGAGTACCAACATGTGTTGACCAATAATGTGGGACTGGATCCGACCAAACGTATCAGTCTAAATGACTATACCACTGGAAACGAAGACCTGAATTGGACTGCAGAGATGGAAAGGCTGGACAAGGAATTCCCTCTCGTCGTGTTCAGCAAGGTATGCTTTTGATTCGGAAGAGCACATATTTTCTTGATCAGTCCAGAATTGATATCACCTGCAATAGACCTTTTGCCCGTGTGTCGCTTTCCCCAGATTCGTAGGCTCGTTTCGGTACTTATACCTTATTTCTCAGTTATTCCAAACAAGCCATAAATCTTCTTTCATCATACGAGTTACAACCCCAAGCCAAGGTAATCGAAGTCGATCTGCGAGGCAAGTCACTTGCTTCTTATCCAGATGTTGTGCAACCTGAGTATAATCAATAGATGATTCTGCAGCACTCAAAGTCATTCTCACTCGCCTTACTCAGCGCTCCACATTTCCCAACGTCCTCCTTCGTGGAAGATCCCTTGGAGGTTGGGACGAGCTACGTGCGCTACATAGCACCAATTCACTCAGAACGGTATTAGCAGAAGGCAGAGTCCTTGCGAAAAACAGCAATCTTCATTGAACGTCACACTTTCATGTATTTTTGTATGATATTTCAAAGTGTCGCATCGTGAATATCTTTAACATCATGAAGTCCAACAGCTAGTAATCAAGAACCATTATTCTGTCACCGTCGTTGTTCCCGCTTCAATCGTTGACTGTAGATTCAGACACCAATCATAAGCACTACCCACCGTCAGTTTTCAATAATGTGCCAGGAAGCTGAGATATACCTGAGAATACCATTGATTCAAAGCTTGGCAAGTAAAAGGAGCAGCACAGGCAGTAGGCCCTACCCACCCCATTCTATAAGTTATAGTGAGTTAAAATCTCCTGAAACCGAGTTACAAGGACGCTTCGCACCCGCCACACTGGCCCCAGTGCGTCTGAGTCGCCCCATTGGCGGGAGTCGTAGTGGTGGTTTGGGGTGGGCTGCTGGTGTTGGGAGGAGGGCTGCTGCTGCCAGTAATACCGAACCAATTGAGAACATCATTGGCTTGAATCGGAATGTTGTGGTCTACGTTAGCAGCGCTGATAGCCTGAAAATCGGGTCCGTAGGTTGACCGGGTCCAACCAGACAAGGGTGAGTTCTGCTGAGTTGATGTGGGAGTCTGACTATAGCCGAAGACGTTAGTCCATTGCTTGACACCTTCACCGAAGTTATGATAATTAAGGGTAGTATCCCTCCAGAATCAGTGTCAGTATTGACTGGCGGGATAGTGAATTTCCACGTACAAAGTACCTTGCCAAATTTGCATCTTCGGTCGAGCACCGGTGTAACCTGGGTAGCCGGAACGTACAAGGTCACCCTAGAAGTGAAACAAGAATTTATGGAATACTGATTACAGCTATGAAAGAGTAGCCGCACTTACCCACTCTTGGGCAGTCTTCGTGACCTGGCCGGTAGCACAAGGGGTATTCCACATGTCGGGACCCGCAAAGCAGCCATAAGGAACGCCAGCAAATGCAGAACCGGCTATGAACAAGTCGGGGTAAGCACCAGCCAGAACGTTTGTCATCATAGCTCCGGAAGAGAGCCCAGTCATGTAAACGCGAGACGCATCGACACCCCAACTCGAGATAGCGAAGCGTACCATGTTTGCGATGGCGATCGAGTCACCACCACCATTGTGGGTGAGGGTGGCGGTGGTGTGAACATCCCAACATCCCCCGGAGTCAGGGGCATTGGGATAAATGACAATGTACTTATACATGTCGGCTAGGTTGGCATACTGGGTACCAGTGAAGAAAGCCTGGGCAGTGCCTGAACAATAATGTATAGCAACGATGACAGCTGGATTTGCTGGGAGGTTCAGGGGCTTGTAGTAGTAGAACCCGACATTGGTGGGGTTTGATCCCCAATTACCGGTCTGTTGTTGAAGAGTAGATTGAGCAGCATTAGCACCCAGTGCAGTGGCTAACACAAGCAGGGCTTTTGAGAGCGAGGAAAACATACCAGAGGTTGTTGAGGTTAAGAATGGATCCAGTCAGTTGCCTTTTATGAGTCCTGAATTATCGTTCCAATCGTACACGATGTGCAAACCTCGTGGGTTGCTTTCGCCGGGGTTGGTGCGTCGGAAAATTGAACAATCAGAATTTGATGAAACGTGTTACTCTAAGAAGTCTAGGGAAATTCTTTTGTCGGACAACAATCTCATCATCTTCAAGGAAATGGAGCATACAGCGCACAGAGACAGTGCTGGTCATCCACGCCAGAGAGCAAGAAAGCCAATGAACAGTTCATGATCACTAGTAATTCAAGTTATTTCCGATAATCTTTCGACAAAATGCCGGAGTAAACAGTCCGGGTGGATGTCAACTTCTTTTCGGAGCACAAGCGCGGAAGCTGGAAAGAACAAAACTGAAGCATCTTAATATAGAGAAGTCGAAACACCGGTTGACCGAAAGGGGATTCATGTTTCTGTTGAGACTGGATTATCACTGAAAGGATCACTGGAGTTTACGGCTTGTTTGGACACCATAAAGTAGACACACATTGTATTAGACGGCAACTTGCTAATATAGCGCAACACTCAACCTCATGTAATTAGTACTGAATCTCCTGCAAGAGTTGCCTATCTGTTGAAGTTGGACGAGCGTACTTAGGAGCATAAATATTAGTCAGCTTTTCTTATTTTCATTTTCCCTTTTTCATAAAATTGGAAGGTAAGTGACAGTGGTTCAAGCCATTCTGATCTTATTTGATTAGTCTACTACTATACACCTCTTCTATATGTCTTGTTAAAATATGCTAATGGATTCCAAGCATGATAAGGCAGACATCATAAATTATGGTCTGTGATCTACTGAGGTTCAAGAGTCATATTGATTAACTAGGCTTCCTGATTGTATGACATACCTTGGAGTCTAGAAGCTATGTCATAGAATTGTATCCTCCTGAGCTTGATTTGAAAATCATTCCACTAGAACACAGGGAATACTTTTTAGTATTTGGTAGAGCAGGGACCCGAGTCAATGACAACACATGATTTATAATTAGGATGCGGGAGTCTCCAGACCTATATTTTTACGTGTATTCCGCACTAATTTTTGTGAGACATGTTAATGTCTGTAATTTGACGTATGAGCCCCATTTTAGTGTATTGTAGTGTTAACAAGTCAATTTTGATTTGTTCATTCATGTCGAAGTGAGCGCATTCACATCAGCGGATCAAATTGATACATTCCGTTGCTCTACATTTCTTTGAAATGCTTCCTCTTAACCGGGAATCAATATTGCAGTCCCTTTATCTCTCCCCTCGTTCGTCCCTATAGTGACGTCCGAGACACTTAGTGCCTTTTAATTCAGTCCCATGACACAAGTGTTCATTTAACAAATCATATTGATGTCTCGAATTCTCAGACATCATGCTAAGTGGTTCTTCTCGACCATCAATGACGCTAAATTGTCCCAATTTTGACATGATTTTGGCGTGGAACTTACGGGAACACTGCATGTCAGCGGACAGCTATCAATCTTGTAGCAAATTTGCCTTGGAATATCTCCACAATTGACATCAGAGTCACTAACTGGGAACGATTTTCCTATGTTATAAAAATTCATAAAACGAGCAGATATACTATTGTTGAAGAAGGAAGCATCAGTCGTAGGAACTTCTCGGGGCCGCCTGAGGACCTGTATGTATAATGATTGCGCGAAATAACATGCGAGATAACATTGATAGGAGCAATTTCTAATTTCTTTCGCACATCAACAGACGAAACAAAGACAAGGAGCTGGTGAATACAAAGGTCAGAAACGTGATGAATTGATGAAGCGAAGTAGGGACCACAATATATTGATCAACTGGACCCTGTTCATTATTGTGTTCTTTATTCTTGTTCGTTACTGATGTCCATCCTTCAAGTCCCTGGCCATATTTCTCGCAAAGAACACCTACCCCTCCACAAATCCAGCGGCCCATTTCACCAGTCCCCGTTCATTACCCTGCTCCGAAAGCCAAGGCAGCAGGCAACATTTATCGCCGCCCTAGCCATCATCCTTCTCACTGTCTATATTTCTTTCCTGCATCACCGGGCTGGCCCCGGCTCACAGATGCTGCCAGATCCAGAGAGTACAAGATCAAATCAGATATCCTTGATTCTCCAGTCCATCCACAAACATGGCACGTCTCGAATGACGAAAACCGTTGACCAAGTTCATCTGACCAAAAAGGAGGAGCTTGCTGCAGTATCTAGTTTCCTGGCAAGTTTATCAAGCCGGAACCACATTCCTCCCTTCGTCGATCCGTCCAGCCCCATCGATCCTCAGCTGATACTCGACTTCGACACCAGGGCTCCATGGGCTGCAAAGGAGGTGCAGGCGATGGTTGATGATGTCTGGTCAAGGAACCCGGTTTTTCTCTATTCCAAGGTTTGCGCATTACCGGAAGTCCCGAGGCACATCAGTTGACTGACTTCTGAACCTTCAAATAGCATTATTCTTCAGCTTCGCGTGATGTAAAAGCAATCCTGGATAGATTACACCTCAAACCATCACCGACCATCATCGATGTTGATACTCGGGATGATGCTGATGTCCTCATCCCGATGCTTCAGCGCCTCACGTCGGTTCCCGATTTTCCAATTCTAATCGTCGCTGGAGAGGTCATTGGCAGCACCCAGGATGTTCATCGGTTGAATGATGATGACACATTGCGCAAGATGATCATACATTCAGGTGCATCAATGGGTGCTGGGAAGAGGAGGAAACACAAACACTAAGCCGCAACCTATTGCTTATGCCTTCACTTATGACCTGGTTCATTGATTTGATACCGTTATGAATCTTACGGACTATCTATAATAACTCTCTGTTATTCAACTCTCTAGACATGTATCTGTTTTGCGAGAAATAATTCATCCAAAGTTGGTGTCTCTCGTACTGTCTCCGTTTACCGTCTTTCATGTAGTTAGTTATTCACAAAATATGGGACTCAAGTTCTGCCTCCTTATGAATATCAGGTTACTGTATGAGAATCAAACGAGCGATGTAGTCATTTCCTTGTTAATCATTCTTTGGATTGTGATTGTAGCAGAGGTACCTGAAGATCACGTGAATGAGAGAGAGATCTGTATTTGTATACCACAACAGACAAGCAGGTGCTAAGACGTGGTGGGTGAGATACATAGCGGTATACTACTAACTACACCCGAACTTCAGGGGGGACAGCTGGGGTTGTTCCGAGTTGGCTGTGAAGTTAGTGGAGGAGAAGTTGGGTCCTTCGTGGGGTGGTGTAGGATAGGAGTGTATGGGTGTACTGGTACGTAGGGTTAAGGGATTCAACAATGGTATGAAGTGGTTCTCGAGGTTTAGCTGAGGGTTTGTGATTCGGTCCCTATGAAGTCCGTAAGAGGCCTGTCTGTCATGTGGGGTGTAGATCGTGTTGGAGGGGACTGGCTATTCTTTGTGAAGGCCCCAGAATTGTCAAGGAAGGATATCAAGGCTTTTATGCCCTCCTTGGTGCCGAGGAGGTCAGGTAGGTGTAGTGTTTATGATACTTTGCGCAGGGTATTGCGATGTCTTTCATAGATTGGGCATACTTGGATGATATGTTCATGTGTCTGGATTGGTTCTCCACATGGGCATGCTGAGTCTGCTGAAGGGACAAATCTATGGTAGTATTCCCCTGAGTAGTTGTATCCTGTTCTGCATTGTAAAAAGCGTCCAAATAGCTCTCTCTTGTCTGCTAGTCCTAGAAAGTGAGGTGTCGGATAGAGAGATGGTGGTATCCGGTTTGCTGTTGCCCAGCTGCCTTGTTGCGGGGAGGAGTTCCTCCATAGGGTGGTCCAGCCTCTCTTTAGGTGTTCATGCGCATGTCGGATGTTATGTGTGATTGTTGGTTCTGATGATGAGGGAAGTAGAATTGCTTCTTTGGCTAGTTGGTCTGCTCGTTCGTTTCCTGGGATGTCTGAATGGCCTGGCACCATGCAACTCTGAGGGTGTTATCTGGGTTCTTTTGAAGCCATCGTAGCTTATGTTGGTAAAAGGTGTAGGCCAGTAGCTGGCCTACATGAATGCGAGAAAATCCTTGACTTTTGGCCGAGGTTTACGAGGAAAAGTGGACTCGAACCACCGCGTGGCCTAGTTTTTCCCACAGCTCTGTGAGGGGAGGAAATGAAGGTAAGTATAGCGCAGAGCCCCGCGCTCTCATATTTGCTTCCCTTCAATAGATCGACCTCGCCTCATCGCACCATCGCACCATCATTCGACTGGACTAGCCTCATACATAAGCTGCCAGCATGCCTGTCAGTATCCACCTGCTGTTGTCCTTCCATCAGCAACATCCAATTAAATTCAGTCATCATGACCTCGAAACTGGAGCTCACAGCTGCAGTTGTTTCATGTATAAATCTGAAAATGGAATCTGCCTCTTTTCTGTCTGACAATCCTTCAGTGCTTGCTCGGACTATATAACTCAGTAGGTGTCGGCTCATTTACTAACAATTCGTTTTCATTTTCTATGCCCTCTTTTTATTCAAATGATTCAGATCAGTTGCGAGTAATCTGACCTGTGTATAGGATTCTTAAATTAAAGAAAATGATAATTCAGCCGTTGACGTGGTTTGCTTTTGTCCAAGATCTAGCCATGAAAGGATTCGACATGCACACAAAGAACACCGTCATAATGAATATGGCTAGTGTGGTCATGGTCTATAAGAAATAGTCACGAGGAGAGACCATCTAATATATGCCATGTTCCGACAGTCGTGTGTTCGCCAAATCCAAGGTGACGGAGACGGAACAATGAAATTTATTCTAGTTGATTTGGGTTTATTAATAGATCCCTCATTGCAAATCACGCATTACGCTGTCAGGCCGTAGAACATTCTTTTCACAATCTTCAAGGCCAATTCAACGATGGACGTATAGGAAACACACCATCTGCTTCCATTTTCTGTAAATGGGACATCAGCAGGTGGATACTCTCACCATTCTGTAACTACTCATCACCACGAAGCAACACAACTGCGTAGGAACATAGATAGGAACATAGATTTTAGGGACCCTCCATCTATGCTCATGTGAGATACACATAGGATATGTGCCGGAACTGCTACCTGAGGTCCAATCTTAAACGGGCCCGTTTTCATGAGAGATGGTAAAGTTCATGCGGAAAAGTGGAAGGCTATAGCAAGTCTTCTGAAGCGTTTGACGTGCGTGGGACAAATATTATCATTATCGCAAATAAACTTTCCATACGAACGACGGTATGTTGTAGATCACAGGGTTCATCAGAAAGCTATGTATCACTTTGATCTGATCGGGTAGAACTCGATACCTCATGAATGGTCCTCACTGATACTATGTAAAGTTACCTCCATTCCAGTGAATGACGTACCTGGGTCTTCGAGCCACTGGATGGAATTACGACATCAGAAGTATGCCTTAGCCTTCAATGCCCCGTGTATACAGATTGTTCAAATTTTGTCTATGACAAACTCAAGAACTCGCCGACCCCGCTTCTCTCGGGAATCAATTCTTTATCATTTTAAGGGCATGAACGAAAGCATTGGTTGTGGTGGTGTCCGGGGGGTTTTCGGTGTTAAACTATTGGATTACCTCACTAGTTTTCTGTTCGCTTTCTGTGGGTATTGAACCCTTTGTTCAGATACGAGAAGTCATGTGTATGCAAAAGTATTCATCACAGCTGTCATTTTGAATTCAAGCCACTGTCAGAGGACATCGTGGCGCAGTGGCGCGCAAAAGAATGATAGGGTGACACGGACTAATTGAGAACCTCTGATCTGCCGCGAATCATGTATCTTGTTACTTCTGATGAAAGTCTCAACTAACTTAAAGCTTGGAGTGACTCGGTGACTAATCCAGCCAATGACTATAGACATGAGCGCCTTTAGTTGCCGAATGACGGAGGACTGTAGAGGTAAATGGAGTCGGTTGCTGCTCGGATAGTGACATCCGGTGGAGGACAATGGTATGCTTCTGAACGAGCTTGCCCATTAAAAGAAACGATTTCGAAGCCAACATGACCTCACCGGTCACTGTTCGCGGAGTTTGTAAAATTGAATGCGGCCTGGTCGCCGATGGTTCATTCGAATTCCAATCAGAGTCCTGTTGAATCTGCAGACAATCTTGTCATATTCATTTCAATCTCATCCATCACAGAATCACGGTTCATTATGGCCTTCCCTGCACGAACTAGATGAAAATTGGCAGTCAAGCCCTCCGTCGACTAGAATGTTCACTCATATCACAGGCCATGCTGAACGTCTGATGATCCTACTATCCCCATATGATATGTACTTGTACCACATATTCCCTGACAGTTTCGGAGCCCGACCTGGCACAGGATACGATAATAGAAGCAGTCAATCACTCACCTCTAATTGTCAAATTCTGGGGTCTCTATTTTGTGAGTCGGCTCACCGCAGATGATCTTAATGCTGATGGAAAAGGTCAAGGGATAGTGTGGTTGCCCCATCCTGTCATTGAAGGAGCGGCCAATTTGGCGTTATTACTTCACATTGACAGAATGGACCAGGCACATCTGTGATTCTCACCCTTCTTCACCCCTTACCATTACAGAGTGTTTCTAAAACTCTAATAATTATCCAGTTAGCGATAATTCAGGTCTTCGACGATGGAATGTGTCGTAAACGGTCCGACAACCCCATCAGTCTTTGATTCGCCTGGCCTGTCAGCTTTCCGTTAAATCGGAGTGGACTAGCCTTGACCGTTCCCTGCTCCTTTTTATACCGGTACCCCTCCGCTCTAGTAAATGGATCATCAATTTCTACCATTCATTCCTGGATCCTCCACTATGCAGCGTGCCACGTGCACTGGCATCCGCATCCGTTCTCCATCTGATGCTCGGGTGATATTCCACGCCGTCCTCCTTGGCATCCTCCCAATGGTTACGCGACGACTTGATACGGAAGAACGAAGTATGATTTCTCCTGGTGCTGTTTATGTATGGGAAGAACGCGGTCCACAGGCGGAGTTGACTGGGGTAAGTAGTACTACCAGTATCTTTTATTTTCAAGCATTTCCAACATGTTTGCCATACTGAAGGTCGGCATCGAGCGTTGGACCGATGGTACGATGCTTTTGATCTGTTAATCCCATGGGCATTAATCAGATGTGAAAAGGTATTCGTTGGGGCCCTTCCAGAGTGCGAGAAGTAGGCTTATATGTCACTCGCTGATGCCCTTGTCAATTGATTGCTTCCCTAGGGGTTCCTTTTTTATCATGAGAAGCAACCACAGAAACATTTGTTTTCGGAGTCACAAAGCGCTCCCGACGATTCGTAAGTATTGTATCACTTCGTCATTATAATCTCAAGGGCCCATCTCTAATGATTTCTTTGATATGATTTCAGATTCGATCCTACTCTTCATATCTTAATCAAACAAACATACACTGTCTTCGTGAATACTCCAAGGGGACAACGAAAGTGGCATCTGAGTGAGTTCCCTTACAAATATCCTTTTGGCTTGGTTTTATTCGCGATCCAGTCGCTTACTTCACAGAAGACTCGATAAAGCGACTTTGTTCTATTGATGAGATACCTTACTTAAGCAACATACTTGTCCCTCATGCCAATTACAAGAGTGCACGGTCTGCCAAGGGTAGACCAGATCGTATCTTCAATGCCGAGTCTGAATCCGAATCTTCCCGGATCGACTATGTTCCCTATAAGCATGGATACTCTCATCCATCACAACTGCAGACGCCATCTTCTTCACAATATTCTTCTTCATGGCCTGAATCTCCACTTCAACCGGGAAATTCTCCCAGCCCCTCGTATACTTGGCAAGGACATGGGAGCTCATTATCGTTGAATGATGGCCTTGCGCCACTGGAATACTTACAGAATAATCAACCTCTCCATCGACATCCTGTTGATGAGAAGGTCCTTATGCGGTTTGATTCCACTGGTCTTTTGTAGTACTACTTAGTGTAACCAGCATTCCTCATAGTTTACATCATACCCTTGTATTATACTAAATGGTGCTCAAGTGTATTTTCTCAAGTACTTGCATGTGAAGGCAGTATTTTCGGTGCAATCGTTTGGCCTCTAGCCAAGTTGACATGAAATACTTCAACCGGACCATATAGAAGGTATGCCTTGCCTCTTGCAATGGCTATTCCGAGGTCAATCATGTTACTGCATCAACAGAAGAGGTGGTAGTGTACAGCGTGGCAACAATCGTGGGAAGCCCTATTATCTGGTACGTAAATGTACTAACTTAGAGGTTTTTGTTATATAAGTCAATCGGAGATTTTCATAGATCAGCAAACATTCCAGATACATTTGTGCCAAGTAATGAACCCTTGGCCTAGGTGTTCCTTGGAACGGTAGTTTGTGTCAGTGTTTAAAATACTAAACAATTATGTAATGACTACAATATTCATGTTACGAGTAATTGAGTCCCAAGAGGTCTTACTCTGAGAAGGTGGCATGTTCGTAAGAGTGGTTATTTTGAACCCAGGAGATAAATGTGAGTCTGGCATGATACCATCCAAGTATCCTACTGTTCCCTGGACCTGTGCTGCAACAGTCACCATTGTTCTGAAGACAATCCGATTTGAGCTGTCAGATTTATCATCTTTTGAAAGTGTGGTTGGTCTGTTTGAATGAGTGAAGTCCTGTGATGTCAATTTCAGTACAGTATAAGGTAAATAAATGGATACCAATGTGTGGATGAGAAAAATAGGGTAGGTTCGAATTGGAACTGAGGCATTAAGTCTGAGGATGTCACGACGGTGACCACCTCTATCTTCAGGACAATAATGATAATTTATTTTTACGAAATTCCTGCTTAGTAATATCTAGTTCTGTTCTTGACTTAGCACATCCACTTTATCCTGAATATTAAATCTACACCACAGTGATTAGTTTAGACTCTGAGCTAGGCAAATAGCCAATAAGCTCACCTCAGGAGTCACCTATCAAGGTAGATGACTGAAGGAGGTAATTATACATTCTCATATTTGCTACTAAAAGATAATAGATTATTGGCATCATGTCGGACTCCTGTTATCAACTCGTCCAGAAAGTTCACAGATGGCCCGTTTTCCTGGATTTCCTCGAGTTCGCAACCTCACTTTATGTGTAACCCTCTATGATTGTCTTCTCTTAAAACCACGAGTACCTTATAATGATTTTCACTTTTTCATTAGAAAACTCATTCTTCGAACTCCGTCAACCTTCAAAGCCCTGCTCCTTTCCTCGGACCAGAACCAGATAGTTCGTATTGGCTTTTATCGTAGAACATGTCAACATGTTCTTGGAACCCGATGGTTGCCCAAATCTTATTTCGCTCGTATATCCTGTTGCCACCAAGCCGCTTTCGCCCTCTATTCATGCTAATCTCAGACGCATTGGTCTATGAGGTATTTGAAGAGCCAAGCATCTTTATCCGAGTAAACCATCCATTGTAAAAAATCACCTAGAGGGCATCACAGCCAGATTATACCTCCTTCTGCAAGAAGTCCATACAATTGGTTACCTCATTGCTGTAGAAACAGACCGACTCATATCTTTATGTGGTGGGTGAAGTTGGAAGATGAAAAATCAATCTGTTAGATGGAGAAGGTGTGCTTTCGATGTATACGGATTCGGTCGATGTGGAGCTGGACACGAAAGATTTTTCAAGATCTGATTGTAGGCCTCGATTTATGAATGGATCCAAACCCTCGTTCATGCATTCATGAAATCAGGGCTAGGGTTTGATGTAGTCTTCCGGGTAGGATTGTCAGTCAAAAATACCGTATGTTTGTTGAACTGTACTTGTGGTGATCCTGTATCTGAAAAGACATGGTCCATCACTCAAATTGGTTTTCAAGAGACAGCAGGGATAGCTCCAATGAGATCAATAATATGAATATCTAGTTCAATGAGATTACTCTGTGCGGTCTTGAACAACTCCACAAAAATGTAAGCCCATGTCTAAGTAGGTATCTATTTTTCACAATCACATAACAGAGTCCCGTACCTGGCTGACAGCTCATATCCGGTCGAGCCATCGAGCCATTATCTCATAACCGAAAAATGTGGCTCCGTTGGCAAAGGGAGAGCTTAAAGACCATGAGCACTCGAGTTCTATCGACTCTTGAGGCACTTACCGAATCAGAGTTGGACCCAAACCTCTCGTGAAGGCACGAAAGCCCTCGGTCCTCCAAACTGTTTTAACACAATCGAGCGTGGACTTGTACTTCTGACCTGTGGTGGGAGTAAATCCATCTGTCTGCATCCTTGACTTGATCATATCGATAGGATATATAATGGCCCAGAGCTATCCAAATAACCATTAGGCCAGGGCAAGGGGAGAGGAAGAAATAATCAACGAACAGCATAACCAGCGGCCGCGCCATATAGTATTGCATGTGCAGAACTGATCTGATCACGCCTAATACCCTTTTGTATCATTTCCCTTTGCACCAGTTTCTCATATGCCAAGAAGTAAACACCGTAGCCAGCAGCTTCACGTAGAAATGTCACTACTTGACCTTTGTAAAGCCCTTTTATGCCATGGGCAGAATAAATTTTTTTAATGGCATCCCGAGGACCATTCCATATGGGATTCGAATTTGACTGAGTTTGGAGACCTATTCTTAATGGAGTGTCAATTCCGACTTCTAACAAGATTTACCCACGAATACGGATGTGCTCAACTGGCCCAGAGACAATGCCGTTGGAGAGGCCTGCAACCATACCAGCGCATAATAACTGGGATCCGGTCAATGTCTTGCCTGCCTGGCCACCAGTCCCCTGAGTAATGTTACGCGCAGCAAAGAGCCGTTTTGTATATTCCAGGGCACCAAACTGGATAGATACACAGAGTCCAATGCCCGCTAATGGAGTCAAAGTTCCCTGGTAATAGCTTCATCAAAGACGATGAATCTCAAAAATTGTCAGGTACGAACCTTGTAGAAAGCCAGAGGTCCCTCATTCTTGAGAATCCCACCAGCACAATCCAACATCCCTGAGTATGTACCTTGGGCTGATGTTTGCATTCTCTATATAATACCCTTTGTAATCATACAACAATCAGATGTAATAGGCGGGACGCACGACTTTGACAATATCAAAGGGCTGTCCGACAAATACCTAGATAACTCTTTTAATTCATGCTTCTTCTTCTCAGTATGTTTTATTTATCACCTGGCAAACGCCACCAGCAGTCCCAGCAGTCAAATCTTTAATAGTTTCGCCCATGGTTGACAAAGATACAAAGAATTTACGAGTGCATATTGAAAATAATACAAACAAGTACAACGTTCCCCTAGTAAGAACTTACTTTCTGCTAATGGCTGGTAGTCTTTCCCAGGCGTTGACGGCTGCACAGGCTATTGCGGGTGCCGAATCAGCTATGGAAGGGAAGGATGATGATCAGCTAGTAGACATGGAGGAGGAGGAGGAAGAAGAAGAAGAAGACGACAATGACGACGACGATGACGACGACGATGATATTGATGCTGAGGCCCAGGAAATCGCTCGTAGACTTGGTCAGCAGTTGTGGGAGGACTTCAACAAGGCACAAGCTGCACATGGTATCTCTCACATTCTGCCTCCGGCACAGAAGCAATCACGCAAGGAAGACGCTGTTCTATCAACCATGAAATCTATCCTATCCCTTGTTGATCGGGATCCAGTTGCTGAAAATGCCCTTGAGACAGCCCTGTTACCTGACAGCGCCGGAAATGTGCTAGAGATACTTCGACGGAGCGTCTCTGCTAATAATGTGTTTAGTCACCTATGTATGCCTCTTAGCCATACCCTTGTGTCTCTGGCAAGATCGGAGACCCTTTTCGGCGGTCTACGTCACTCAAACATCCCATCTCTAGAGCTCGACAAAGGGAAGCGCCGACGCGAAGAGGGCGACGAGAACCTGGCTCCGAGTGATCAACGACCCTCTAAAAGACCTTTCCTCCCGGCCGGAGACTTATATGCACGAGTGTCCGAAGCAGTTCGTATAATAACTCAAGCCCTAGTCACTGCTCCTCCCCAAGCTTTGGAGTCAACTCTTGTCGCTTCAATTCGTTTACAGTTGCATCAAGTTTTCCTATTCGCCGTTACATCATCAGCGCGTAGTGGTCAAGATATGCATGCCCTACAAGAGATTAGTGGGTTGATACAAGTTATTGGAGTTCTGAGTGGGATACAAATAGGTCAGCCTCATGAGGCTCTACCCACTCATCCACCTTTGACAAATTCATGGATGAATCAATCCAATTCATATTCCAATCCATATTCTCCAATCACTGATATCGGGACGGCGGTCTACCCTTGCTTGACAGTCGGTTGCAGCAAAACCTTTGCTCGCCTTTATAGCCTCCGTGCTCATCAGCGTAATCATTCTATCCATCGGCCCTTTTGTTGTACCACGTGTCCTGCCTCTTTTACTCGAAACCACGACTTAAAGCGGCATGTTAGACTGCATGACAGGAAGGCTTGGAAATGCGGAGGCTGCCAGAAGTTTTTCTCTCGCCGAGATGCCATCAAACGGCATAAAACCGGAAGCAAAACACGAGGCCCGAAGAGTGAGATATGTAGAAATGCAGAGGTATTGGAGGTAGATCTAGATGAAGAAAATGATGGGGACTCGCTACGAGAAGAAAGGAGAGCAAGACTGTGGACCAGTATTGCAACTCAAGGCATCAATGCCCAGCAGGCACCTTATCCTGGTGTTCTGGAAGAGGGCGAACTTCTTCCGACCGTTATCACCAATACACAAGCCATTGTTTTGAGCCTACAGGGGCTATTGCAGTCACATGTGGGAAGTGCACTTGGGATGCCTCAAGAACAACCGATGTCTACCAGCAATGACCCTACCAATGGACAGGCAACGCTCGCTAGTGTCATTGCTCGTGCTCAAACACAAGCTCTCCCTGCAAACCAAGTATCCAGTCCTGTTTCCTCAACATTGGGTCCAAATGTTCCATCTTCCCCAACTTCGATAGAGAATATGGAACCTCAAGATGTTGCAATGAACAACACGATTCGGGATGTATCCATCATGCCTTCGCTGTCTCTGTATGGATTGTCAGATGAGCAAGCCAAAATGCTAGAGCTTGCTATAGCGAATGCTGCATCTGCTGCTCAGGCTCAGGCAGAAGCAGAGGCGGCCCTGGAGGAGGAAGACGAAGAGTCTTCAGGTGAGGGAAGTGGCAATGATACTGATGATCAAGATATAATGACATGAGAACTACTACGAGATGCCGCATTCTGCTTCTGTCACGAGGTATAAAGTTCTAATACTAGAATACAATGGTCACTAATGTTTGAAAAGATATCACAGTTCATGATTGTTCAAGCCGCCCACAAGATCTTTGGTGACACAAACGAGACAAAAAAGCGACTCTACAATCTCAGTGTTGGTCCCGAGGTGTATAAAGGATCAAAAAGCTCACCATTTTTGTATGGTCCCGATTTACATCTTGGATTGGATTTTCTGCTTCTTTCGAACTTCTTCAAATTGCCTTTTCGCCTCTGCCTCCAATTTACGCCATATTTCCTGTTTCTCCAGGGACTCCCGTCTCCATGCATCTGCTATCGCCTGCGCTGGCGATTTGAGTTGCAGATGAGTGGCATTCTTTCTGGAATTCTGTGGTGCGGGTGGATTTGAGGCCATCTGACCGTTAAATGAAGCATGCAATGAGAGAAAACCAGGATACAGTTAGAGTGGCGTACAGAAACCGGGATGATATCGTATGTGGTGGGAGGAAGAATAGGCTGTACAGATTTATATTAACGTCATATTTTCCAGAAGGGGATGTTGAGACGCTTGAACCAGAACTATAGCACGAGCAGACGGACAAACGCAAGGACCCGCTATTCTCACCATCGAATAGTCAGAACAAAGGGTGACCTAAATTGGGAAAGTTGAAAGGACGCACTCGACGGACGCGATCGGAACGGCATGTTTTGGGTCAAAACTTCGTGTAGCAAGTGCGGGCAATGAGGCAAAGAGGGGAGTGGAATGTGCAACGCGGATGAGATAGGGAGAAGAGAATATTAGGTCTTGGTAACAAGTGTCAATATATACAAGGGAAGTCCTGCAATCAACGCGTCTGATGGATCAAACTGCATTCTCCGGTGTCTGAAATTCGTCATGAGGTTCGGGCATAAATGCGTTTTCAGCGTGGGGTGTCTTAAATTCGGATACCGCTCCACGATGGTCACCGGATCGCGATTGTGCTACAATGACTGATTGAATGTCAGCGAAAAGATAAGCGTTTTCATGATCTTCAGGGTTTACCATTGACAGCTAGCTGTGCATGCGTCCACGGGATTTTACTGGCACGATGTACTGTTCGGAAGAGCCATCATCTGTGCCATGCATTCGGATTCGAACCGAAGAACATTCCCCGGTCACTACATTCTACGCCAAGGTGGTTCTGCTCAGAATCACCTATAAACCAATTGTTTTAGTGCCTCACTTCACCCCTTAAAACAGAACTGCAGCTGATCAAGAGGTGAGGGCAACTCTAAACCATAGCGTTTGGACATGTATTTGCGAAAAGGTTTAAAGGTTTTCAGGCGTACACGCTGCATAGGTAAAGTGTACATCTGACTTGGGAAACAAAAAAGGTTAGACCAGATTTCTCAACCAGGTAGTCGCTGGTAAATTGCCGTGTTCAATGGAAGACGGATCCGTGCCTTTTCTCTAGTTAACTTTGCCTTGGATGAAGGGTCAAAATTTTGGATGTGAGATTGTCAACGATTTGGAAAAACCAGAAGTATCTCTCATAAATCAGAGTGAGAGTATCCAAATAGTTGACAGACCGCGTGCGAAGCACAGATTCAAGTATGGAACGTTGGTATGGATTTCTGTCATATCAAATACCACGTTGGATGAACTGAGTTTTGACCGCGCTCGCTAAGCATTGGAATGTTCCGCAAGCTCACAGGCAGAATGGAGACTGGTCTAACAATTCACCAGAAGATAAATTTCGCTCGATAAACATGGAGATTTATCCATGATTCTGATAGGAATGGAAACGATTTTTCATTATGGCCGCGGATATATCTGTCTGTTCATTTGGTCAAGGTGATATGACTCAAACAATTGTAAAACAAGACTTGGGTGGATCCTCCTTGTAAAATATTATGGGAAGAGCGGCCAGTAGGACCCAACGCGTGTTCCGGTGACTTCACCAGCAAGTCAATTTGTCGTCACACTGCTCAAATCTTCATCAGTTTAAATTGACAGACAGAACATGTCAATCAACTCATAGAATGTGGGTTGCATACAAAAATGTCAGGGCATAACCCAACATGTGAAATTCTTTCATATCTTAACATCAACAGCTCTGGTACAAGGTTGATCGGCATTTCCATTTGAAGAGGACAATATGATGACAATACAGTGTGGTGCCTCATCACTTAGTATCACTCAAATTTGTTTCTTGTAGGTGTTGGAGTGCAGAGATTATACTCTCTGGAAATACTATTGTCATATCCTCAGAACATATGTCAGAGTGTCCAACTGGTTTCACTGGTATTGATGTGTCCCAACCTTGTGCAAAAGTTTTGATATCAGATGATGTCAAAGGACTACATCATGTTTTCCCAGATGTCAATCGAACTGAAATATGAGAGATGACATGTTCTGAGGACATGACAATAGTATTTCCAGAGCCTATTAATATATAATAAAATATGATTTTTGCACTCCCAGTTATCAAAATAATAGATGATATTGTTGGCAGAAACCAAGCAACATACTGGGATTAAACAGTATGGATGATGCCCTAGTATGATCCTAGCAGTTTTTCCAAGTGTTTTTTTTTTGGACATAGGGCATGATAAAGGAGTGTAGCCATCGTCTTGGCTAGTCCTAATGAGAGCAAGATCACCCCATACGCGAAGAACAATCAGATTTTTGGATCTCCAAGTACTGACGGAGAATTGCAATGAATGTCGTGCTCCATTACACGTAAGGTTGGCCGGCGCTCGGTGTTACCCGGAGTCATATTTCATGATCTGGAATATGGACAGACAACCTGCATCAGAATATCTGTCAAAGACGACGGCAGAAATAACCGAGGTTTGTCAATCATGATTGCAGGAAAGCATGCAAGCTAGTTGCCCAACTATAGCCAATACTGACGAGTACAGTTCGAAACTCATAGACATTGGGAGAAAAATACCGTCTGTATACCGTGCGAGTCTTGAGATTGAATTTTGTCTCCGACCCAGATAGGGTAAAGACATGCAAACCGTTTTTGGCGATGCAACGATGCCATTTCCACAACCATGAGTATCAGGCGGAATCATGAGTTTGTATTTCCTCGCACAAAGAATCGAGAAGAATGAGGTGGAATTCAAAGAAGACTTCTCTGAATTCCCTCACCCTCTATCAGCAGGCATGGTCCACCATAGATGATTCGATCTTCCAATTTATTCTCTCTTATGAAAGCAGTCACAGTTTCATCTTCGGCACCAGGTTGGAGCCACAAAGCTGGAATGTCAAGCTCCTTGGCTTCCTTGAGGATGTCGAGGGTCACCTAATGACTATTTATGAGTAGGATATGACTGAATGTATCCAGGGCTGGCTTGCCTTTGCAGGAGTAATAACGCTCACAGAGGTTGTCGTAGGGGAGGGAAGTGCATTTAGAGCTGGGACGGTCGCAATATCCTCCAGCTCTGCCTCTCTCTGGCAAGTTCGTGAAGAGAAGGGCTGTGTCACAATGCAGTTAGCTCACAGGATGGACAGGAGTTACATTGAGCTTTCGAGTCTGGTACCACCTCAGGATCTACACGTCGTTGTGGGTCAGTTCTGGGCCGGAAGGACAACCAGAGAAGCCGAAACCTTTGTACCAAACTTGGACTGGTCTTTCGATGCCCCAACAACGGCGAAGTTGGAAGAAGACAGGAATTTCTTCTTAATTTCTTGTGTAATGACCATATCAGGAGTTCGTTGAAGGACAGGGGGTTGATTGATTGTTGATATCTGAGCATTTGTCAATGTCTGTCAGATGAGTGCAATGCGGCATGTACGTTTCATGATTAACTGCCCGGGCCGAAGGTTTATTTCTCAGTAAATATTATCTTGTGAAGGTCTGAATCTGCTACAATTTATGTTTCTGTATCATATGTACTACGCAGTCGATTATTGTATGTAGCAGGCACCAAACACAAGGGACCGAGATCAACAGTGCAGTAAATGACACTCTTTTCTCTAAACAACCATGAGCTGGTTGTCGGATTGGTTGAATTGGCTTTGGCAACCAAGAATAAGACACACTTTATACGGTGCAATAATCGGAATATCCATCTCTTACACAAGATCCTCGTTCACGCGTTATCTGAATCTGCGAAAGCGGAGAAGACAAGTCAAGGCATTCGAGGCCCGACCTATTGAGCTGAGAAGCGACGAAATTGTTTCTGGAGTGACGGGACTTATTGGTATGTACATGACCAATAGTACAGCTCAGTAGAATATGACCTGGAGAAGGGAACACCCCTTTGGTTAGGATAAACTCTTTGAGCGATGCGCTCGGGGTGGAGATTTTGGGAAAAGCAGAAGTTGGTCGTTATCTGATTTCTGCTTGTGCTATGATCTTATGTACAGTTCCTCAATCCGGGTGGAAGTGTCAAGGATCGCGTGGCCCTACAGAGTGAGCTCGCCAATCACAGGAGAGGATCTTTCTAATGCAATGTCTTTTAAGTGATTGAAGATGCTGAAAAGAATGGTCTTTTGCGGCCCCATACAGGGTCGCGCATTTTTGAGGGGACTGTTGGGTCGACCGGAATATCCATTGCGACAATCGCACGCGCGCGGTGCGTTTCACTTTAATTGATCTCTACATGACTCAAGTTGGTACACACGCAGAGGTTATGACGCAAGTACGCCTTCCGCATTTATCTCTCATGCCTCAGGATACTCAGTGCTCCTTTAGCAATTATCATGCCAGACGATGTCGCACAGGAAAAAATCAGAGCGTTACTGGTTCTTGGAGCGGAAGTAGAGAGTGTTCGTCCTGCGAGTATCGTTGACAGGAAACAGGTATGTACAACCATTATCTCAAAAGGAGAAGATCTTTTTGACAGCTTCTTCTACCAGTATGTTGTGAGCCCAAAACATGCCATGCCATGCTACTGAGGGTAACATCTCCACAGAATCTCGCTCGCCAAAGAGCAAGTAGCTTCACACTGAAGCCTGATTCTTCAGTTGGTTCTCACTCTCATGTACTTCATTCCACGCCCTCCTCGGTTGTGGTAACCACCGCACGCGTTGACATCGACCATAACGACGGGTCGAATGACGAAAATTTCTTGGTCAGGCCTCGAGGCTACTTTGCAGATCAGTTTGAGGTAAGTCTCTAGAAAAAACACTAGTGCAACAGTGCTGAACCTGGCAAGTAGAACAGAGCCAACTTTGATGCACACTACACAGGGACAGGTCCAGAAATCTGGAAACAAACTAGCGGACGAGTACATGCATTCGTTTCGGGTGCAGGAACAGGTGGAACGGTCGCTGGGACGGGGCATTATCTAAAGTCTGTCAATCCGGATGTCATAGTCGCTATCTCAGATCCGGATGGCAGTGGCCTATATAACAAGGTCTGCTTACATTAAGCAGGCCTTGTTAAATTTATATTCACGAACCTTTTAGGTCAAATATGGTGTTATGTATGATAGACGAGAAGCTGAGGGTACGAGAAGGAGGCATCAAGTTGACTCCGTTGTAGAGGGCATGTAGGTGTCGATTCAACTTCTTCCTGGTGTTCTAGCTCATTTTGCCTTAGAGGTATCAATCGCCTAACAAACAACATTGAACTTGCTATTACAGTGATAGATGATGCATTCCGGTACGAACAGATCCCCAACATTCGCAATTTGATCCTTGATTTACCTCAGTATTACGGACGAAGAGGCTGTTGCGATGTCTCGATACCTTGTTAAAAATGATGGATTATTCCTGGGCTCAAGTAGTGCATGTAATCTCATGGCCTGCGTCAAACTCGTGAAGAAATTTGGATGGCAAGACGGTCAACATGTGGTAACAATCTTGTAAGTATTCCAGAAATATCAATGCCAAAATCCGTTTGTCCATGACTCGTCACAGGTGTGATTCTGGTACCCGACATTATTCCAAGGTGAGTGCCAATGTATTTGATTGATTTACATGCATTCAAACTCTTCCTAGTTTTGGTAAGATACGATCAATCACTGGATCTGTGCAGCTATTGATTGAGGCCAAGGAATGATGACTATCTGCGTAATGCGGACATTGAAACCGATCTCAGCTTAGTCGAGAGATTACTGGAAAGTTGATTTACTAGTACTGCCAACTATCAGTGGTCGACACTTAGAGTTATATATCTCACAAAGTGTACATTCTTTTACTCTTCTCAAAGACATGGTTGTTCGATGCAAGCATTACCCCTCATTCCTGTACGACTACATAGCCTTCTGTTTCTTTTCCAATGGCAATACGTAGACCTGCCCAGACAGCGTCAATGAGCCCAGCTCCATTTGCACATGCAAACACCAGTGTCGAAGCATAGAAGAAATTTGCATTTCCGGTGCCAGTGTTTAGCCAAAGGTGATTGAAAAGGGGCATGAGGAGTGCTGCGTGAAGGTGAATAAGAGCTGTCACCATGGGATGCCGAAGATCTAAAGAACGAGTCAATAAAAATGCGTCTATCCTTAGAAGCATAATCACAAGGATAAATTTCGGGAAAAATGGACAGTGTGCTCAGGAAAAGACCAGGATCAGAAAGCGTTGGGTATGCCTTGAATGTTCCGAGCACTCCCAAAAGGAGGAATATCGTATATAGGGGATCATATCTGCACAATTAAGTCTTTGACAAGGCAAAGCGGACCCCAGGGGCTCACTGAAACTTGATGCACATAGGCACCACATAGATGAGAAGGTGAACCTAAGAGAAAGGAAGCATGAGTGCGCCAGCATGAGCGGCTTTCGGGTACGAATACTCACACTGAAAACCACAAGAAAAAATGGACGAAAATGATCGAACATCTCCGTGAAGAAATACCACCATAGACCGGGGTTCGGTGTTAAATCAGGCAGAGTCAGTCTAGGCGATCGGTCAGGAAGCGTATCAAGGATAGACGAGATAAACGAGACGCACGTTGCACCCCACGTCTGAGATATCCACTGAGTTCCACCAACGATGATGGTTGAAGCAATAGAGAGAATACTGGTGTATAGGATGAATTCTCCGAAGAGAGGCAATGCGTGACGAAAGCTCGCAGTCAATGGTCGCGGAGATGCGAGGTGTGAGTGCGGATCACTGATGAGGAGCAGTGATATGGGCAATAAAAGGACGAGGTTTGAGAGGTCGATGTGGAGGAGGAAAGAAAGAAGGAATAGGGAAGGGGAGGCTTGACCTAGGAAAGATGTCAACAAAAAGACAGGGTAAGAAGGCAAGCTCTAACCCTCGGCAGCATACTTAACAGCTAAGAGAACTAGAGAATTTTGGAGGCTTGAGGATGAAAGTGCCAGTGTTGTTAGGAGCAGATACGGATTAAGGAGATAGCTAACGGGATCTGAGTGGAAGAGTGAAAGGTTGGTGTTCATGATTACCTGGCAGCGACAACCGTGTCTCTCGATGATTCTGACAAGTTCTGACGCGCCCTCCACACAGATACAAGAGCCCAAGCACCAAGAATATCAAAAAACGTCCATAAGATTGACGCATGAACTCGACGCTCTGGAAGTATCAGAGAAAATAAAGCAAGAAGGAGAGGAGACTGCAGGAGAGGATCAATATGCAGTTTGACAGGAGAGTATCCGAAGTTACATGACGGAATGTTCCCCCAGAGTATGGGTCCTTTCCATTCTTGAAAAGAAATATTCCTTCTTGAACTGGGCAAGACACTGAGACTAAATTGTATCCGATGAAAGGAAGGAGACTGACGTTGCGAGAAAGATGTCAAGGGTGTTGAGAGCAACTGGTCATGCTTGAAAGTGTTTGAGAGGTCGAAGAGAGAAAATGCTATCCTTAAAAGTACGAGAGTTGAGGACGCGACTTTATTGGAAAGCATCTTGATGTCAGAAATGGATATTTCTTTCTTACCGTGTCCTATCAACTTATTATTATCCCTATAGTTTTTTGACCTCGGCCTCCAATGTGGGTCGGTGACGTAGTTGCATCTAGTTAACACCCAGTTGGGGTTCTTCACGCAAGGTCTTCAGTTCGAACATAGGTTGACTCATTTTTGGTCATCATCTCTTGAGATCAACTTTGTTCCTTCTCATCTATCATGTATCTATACGAGCTCCCGACAACTGGTACTGTTTCTTTTTCTGATTTTTGTACGGATCAGAGCACTTCTAAGGTCTTCTCTAATCGCATCTTGGAAGCCACTGGAGCTAGAGCAAACTTGAGACAGGCTCTGAAGAGGACCAAACGAACAGAAAATGGAACAAAAGATTACCTCTCTATAACAAAAGTCAGCAGCTTGAATCGAATATCATGTCTTACCCATTCTTCGTTACAGCTCCTAGAGGATTACATACCAATCATATGTGGACTAATGAGTTGTGTTGCGCATGATGATATCGGGCTCAAATGGGAACCTTGTGCGAGAGTATAACCCCACAACAACTAGTCCATGTATCTGAACAGCATCTACAGCATTCAGCTGGCGGATTACGCTTTCCAACACTATCCTTAACAACTCACCCCGACTCACGGTCCCAGGACTCCACGCAGATCTGGTCTTCACTCTTTTGACGTATGCATTCACGCTCTCAAATCTCAGTTACACTATAGTGCAATCTGTTGGCTCCTATGAGCGTGATCGTACAATCAAGAAAGAACAGCGAGAGAGGAAGGAAGAACAAATCAACGTGGCGTTCGGTTTTCTTTGTAAAGCCAGTGGAATCTTTTCTTATATCACGGAGACACTCCTCCCAAAGTTGAACGAACCAGATGGATCTACACGCCCATCTGACTTGAGACAAGAGGTTATGACTGCATTGGTCAAGTAAGGAGGAGTTCCTTTCCTGATCGTGCTGAGTGCTGAAGACAGCCTATCTGATGAAGGCTCTCCTTGGCCGATGCGCAGGCACTCGCCATTCGTAAACATCTATCAAAAGCTGCGTTTGACAGCAACATTTGTCCAGGCCCTCCCCTGCCAAAGTCTCACCCTTCACCAAATTTTATCGCGAAGTTACATCTCGAATGTCGATCGCTGTACATCTCTGCAAAATCACTGGCAAAGGCGTCAGGTGGAAGTGACATTTCAGCAGAGCTAAGAAAATATCTGACGGATCAAAGTACGTTCCATACGGCATTGGCACACAAGTGGCTCGGTGTGGATGCTGGCGAGAATGGAGGATTAAGTCAAGCAGGATATGCAGTAGGGTTCCTCGGGTGGGCAAAACAAGAACTGGAGGAGATGAAAGACAGCAAATTATTGTTATACTTCGGCAAGGGACAGGACAGGAAAACTCAGATACTGGAAGAGCTGGAAGGTACAAAAATATTTTATGCGTATTACAAGAAGACCAACGATTCTGTGCGTATTCGACCTTGTTGAAACAACGACCATACCTATAACTTGCACACCAGTTACATTTCCAGCCTGTTCCTACTCAAGCTGAACTTCAAGCTCATATTTCTACAGGACTTGTAGTTGCCAAGGCACGACCTTACTCTCTCCCAGTCCCCGCATTCGGACCAGGGTCAACGATGGATCTACAACGGCAAGCTGAGTTACTAGACTCGGGAGATCAAGATCAAGATCATCCATCCTCATTTGCAACCAGGTCCACGAACGCAAACTATGCAGGGGCCGGAAGCTACTTTTAGATATCGTTGTGAGTGTGAAAGTCCCATCTGATCAAGGATTGTTAAGCATGTTGTACAAGTCAAAGTTGTTTGATTTAAGGCTTCCTTCAGTCTACCTCAAGCGGGGGGCTCGTCGCACTCTTTATATAAATTCAATCTTGGCCTGCTCCATTATGCATCACGGATGCTGGGTAAGATACTCGGTCACTTCAAGCGCCTCACGTTCTGGTGTCTCAACGTGCAGCTACACCTCTTTGACTGTAGTGGACTTGAGTGGCGTTTTCCGCAGCCTCAAATCACGGGTATTCTTTCAATCATTGGAATTCCAAAAACTAGCATAAAATTTCTCTCATCAAAACAAAATTTTCCAACGCATTCAATATTTCATCATAATTGTGTGGATCATCAATGTCATGGCTCAGTCAGTTCTGGGACCAATATCCAGATCACTTAAGTACCTGGAGCACTGGTTTCTCCATAGTCTGAAATATCACAGAGATATTGTGATCTAGAGTGAGTTCGTTGTGATCAATACGTTAACAATCTTCACATTTCTAGTGATTGTTGAGACGATGTGCATCCGAAAGAGGTGTAGGTCTGTGCGTGAGAATAAGCGGAATCGATGTCATGTCGGAGTTTGAATTGTCCTGGGTTTCCTGTGATGTGCATGTGGTATAAAAGGGAACTTGATTCTCTCCCACCATCTCCTTGTCGGCCCCCCGAACGTTGGCAACGGCGAATAAGAAAAAATGTCGAATAAGATAGTGGTGAGCTGCTCACCGATTGCTGCCTGTAGTAGAGCGTTTGGTCTTAACAACGATATTTCTTGGAATTTTTGAGCCTGGTATCTATCGAACTGTCATTGACGATGTTATCGCTAACATGAAATCCGAATTTGACGAGTACGGTGTTTCAGAAGAAGTTCTGGCGGATTTGCAGAACGTAAGTTACCGTTTTTCCTGGGTTCGCACTTGATTTCATCCAGTCTAGAAATGGGAAAACAAAGTGATAGCATCTCATGTTGCAGAATTTGAGACTCCACAACCTCAACAGCCGGTGGCCTCGGCACATCAATCAGCACATCATCCTTACCCCCATGCAATGCACATGATGCAAACACATTATTCTGCCAACCCTTACGCCCCCATGGCTTCAACTACCAGCCAACCTCAAATAAAGTCGGAACCTGTAGACAGCCGCTACATGCTCACGTCCAATGTTTATGTTCCTGGGCTACCTGGCCCTAATCTTAATCGATCATTGCCCCCGCCTCAGCCAGCTCCCCCCCATCCTGGAGGACAAACTGGTGTCATACAGTTTAGTCGGCCTGCGCAGACTTCGCAACAGACATCATCCACTCGGTCCTATATTTCGCCTGCTCAGCCACTGGCAAACCGTGCTCCATCGATTATCACTTCCAATGGTCATCCCTCCGCCTCTGCAAACCAATCTGCACTAGGAGGGCAGCGCATACCACAGCTCGATGGGCCATCCGAGTCCTCTGGGGAAGAAGAGTCTCCTGGACCTACGGAATATGGCCCTCGGCCGTCCCACCCTTCTTTACCTCAGCCCAGTTCCGTGCAGTCGTCACAACAAACCTCAGTTGTCCCCAAGGATGATGAGGCGATCAACAGTGACCTAGACGATTCGGACACTGAAAACGAAGCAGAGACAGAAGAAGGTGGTGCAGGTGACACTGATATTGTCTTTTGCACATACGACAAGGTGTGTTCCATCTTCGGTCTCAGAGGAGCTGAATTGAATTTCTCATTCCACCATAGGTTGCTCGTGTCAAGAATAAATGGAAGTGCATCCTTAAGGATGGAATGATTCACATCAATGGCAAAGATTATCTGTTTGCTAAGTGCACTGGGTAATTTACCTCGCTGTTCATCTTTGTGGCATTAACGCTCTTTCAACAGCGAATTCGAGTGGTGAGCGACGTTAGCAATCGACGGGAAAGACCTTATTGCTACTCACTCCTCGTTGTCTGTCCTCACCCGATGATCTCCCTTACTATTCGCTCTCCTACACCAAGCGTATACGTTGTATGCTTCCTGCAGTGTTTCTTTTCCTGATACCTTAGGCATCTGCAAGCTCCCATCTACATTCTTGCATCACAGTTGAACCATATGCATATTCTCTCTCAATCGCTTCAGCATACTTGTCAATTCGTATCTGCAATCTCTCGCGACATTCTCAGCCGCGTGGCCATTAGCACATATTGCTGCTGTCCACTGCATCACAAATTCTTCTGAGTCAAGTGTGTCTGTCTTGCATGCTGTCAAATCTATATCTGTAACATCATTATCTTAGTATGTCGGTGACTAGAGTATCATCCGCATCCAGGTGTTGTTGATCGTAAAGGAATGGTGTATGTGTTGTCTGGTTATCTCTATTGGCATCTGTAACGAAAAAATGTCATGATAAAGTTTCTATCTAAACATATTTCAATGCGTTGGACACATGACGGAACAAGTGTGATAAGATAGATCTAATGAAACTACAATGACTGTTAGGTTCACAATCATGGTAATACCTTCATTCAACTGAACCCTGATAGATGCATTTTCCAACCATATCCAGACACGCTCGACGGCAAACAAAGCGCACCACAAAATGATGTGAATAGAAAGTACATGAGTTATAGCGTTGATCTCGCGACAACAGCGGGCCTGAGCACAGGACAAAAGCACTGAGGAAAGACGCAAGATGAACGATAAACTGGATTGGAAACGTCCTCGGTCACGGAGATCTAGGTAACTGTCGCAATGCCTCGTCATCAGCAGGCTCCCTCCGATATGGTTGACGTCGTGAAAGGGCATTCAGCGGAGCGAGATCAAGGTCTCTCAACATCCCATCTGACCCTAATAATACCTTAGCTTTCTGAGACGATTCTGTAGCAGATATCGAGGGCTTATTGGAAAAAGCCTCATGCGACTCAGAAGGTGGTGCTATAGTAGCGGGGTGAACCATTGATACCGAAAAGTCATAGGACATCGAATAGGTCTGGTGCAACATGTTAAGAGAAGGTAAGCTCTCTCGTGGAGTGCCTCCTCTAGTAGGACTTTCATTTGGACTCAGCGCCATTATTTGGTACGATTCTGGCTCATTTATCTCAGTGTGAGATGACAGATAAGATTCCGGTGCAGTGACGGGGATGGTAAGATTGACGGATTCATCTTGGTGGTAGGTTGAAGAATTAGGAATTCCGGAGCCAGAATTTACATGTTCCCACGAAGGTGCTGATGAGAAAAATTGGTCATGCGAGGAATATGCATGCACATTGTCGTAGGATGTCACCGAGAGAGAGAGATTTGCAGGAGGGAATGCTGCTGATGTGTGAGACGACGGAATTTGTTCGTTTCTTGACTGAGTCTGAGACAAGGATGCGTCAGAACTTGTTTGGGACATGTAATTATATTCGCGAAATTCACGATGGACGTTGTCTGCAGAATTTTGAGAACAGGAAGAGAGCAAAAAAGATCGATACGCTTCAGTTTCATGTCGATTCGGGTCTTGAAAGTCCACGGTGTTAATGGAACTAGAGCTGGAAGAACATATAGCGGGACTCAGAAATTGCTGATCCAGTACTTCTGTCTGTACATCGTGAGACGGGTGATGGTCGACGTAAGGCTGGAACATGAGGATCTGGCCATATAATTCAGGCTGACTGGGCAAAGTCTGTGCAGGCAAGGAAGCATGTACTGAAGTCATCGAGGCACTTGCCAACTTGGAAGATTCTCGGACACGAGCCCCATCATTTTTACCGCGGCTTTTGGTGATCCTCGCGCTTTTGAACATATTCTCCGGTACAATAAGGTCACACACCACTCGCATACTGTCAACAGAGTCCAGTTGATCGATAGTTGCCTGAGTGAAGTAGGCAGCTATTGAACAGAAAACATAAGCACAAAACCATAAAATCAACGAGTTGAGCGCACTCAGATGCCATTTTCGGCGACCTCTGTCGGTTCCAACCCAGGCCGAGTATGTTTGCTTAATTAGAGGATCCCAATCGCGCGGCGGATGTCTGGTCACTTGTTTTGGCCTCTATCATATTGTTCTGGGCATAACTCACGAGTTCCCGCAATCAAACGAGGGCAAATATTTCTCGTAGTAGAAAAGGAATTCCTATCAGGATATATGATGCAACTCAACACAAGAGTCGCAAAACGAGTAAGAAACACATACATCACGCACACGCGAGGGGGACCAGCGACGCCCCTCGGTAAAACGCTCGATGCCAAGCCCAGTGAGCTCGGTGTGGGTACTACGTTCCTCCCAGGCATAGACGCAACCAGAACGGAGCTGCATGCGTTCGTCGGCACCTAGCCTACGAGTGACCATCTGAAGAATCCCCTGCTGGACAGCATAAAATATTTTGTGTGCATCGTTTACTGAACAGATGCGAGTATTGGTACACGTGGGATACTGCATATGAGGAGACAGCTAGATATTTGGGCGTGTGATATACATACTACCCACCTGCCGTTTCATGGAAACGTCCTATCGGTCGTAGAATGAGTGATATCCGATTACCATGTGCTGGATCCCCTCGGCCCCTGGAAAACATGCTTTGGTCCATCAATTGATTACCTGAATCATATTCATTCACAAAAACAAATCCTTGACATGGACTAGATCGCATTCTTCCATTCACACAGCCTGTAAAGCTTAGTTGACACATACCCCAGTCATGCTTCGAACAAGGGTGTCTTCAATCGTCATTAGCACCTGCCTACTGAATCATTGCCATTTCGGGAAACTGCCCGTTTTTTGTCAGCGGGTTCCCAAAGTTCCGATTAAGGAGGGAGTTGTATATATCCAAACCATGCACGGAATCCCTCCGCTTCTCATGCCCTCAGATATCGGACGAGGACCCTAATTTTCCGGAAGCCTACCTGTGCGTAAAAATCAAGACTTCGATTTCATCGCGAATACCTACATCGACATAGGAGAGCAATTCATGGGCAGCATGAAAGGTTGAAATAACATCAACATAACAACATTCCGAATATATCAATGTGACAGTGGGTATGTCAAGAATACAACACAAGGAGCTCTTACAAATTCATATAAATAAATGTCTTTTAAGAAGCCGAGTAGTTGTGTCTTCCTAGCCGGGTATGCCAGAACCGAAATGAGGGAGAACAGAATGTACAATCGGCCATCGGACTAAAGGACATTACGGTTGATCTGACATGAGAAAGACATAAGCGCCTTCTCGTCCATAGGGTGCCGACGAAGGGGAGCGATTCTTTCTAGGTATGCAAGGGGTGCCAAAGCCCCATGTTGTCGAGTATTGCCATCATAGTCCAACAGCGGAGGGTGTGTTTGTATTCTGTAGAGGCGTGGAATCCTGTCATGCCTGCCGAATCGAAAACAAAGTCGATTGATTAGTTGTAATGCAGGTCACGGCAATCGCAATGCATATTAGAATCAGCATCATATATTCTAAAGCTTGTTTTGAAATGCTCACCCTCCAACTCCAGGAACTCCGAAAGGACCAGCCGCATGATACCCAGGATAAGGTCCTATTTTTGCATTCTTGTTTATGGATCTGGCGCTCAAATATTTTCCTGGTGGGACATGAAGAGACGCTAGCTCGGGAAAGTCATTGATAGTGTGAAGATTCTCCAGAGAATCATTTGTAAAGTATGCCGCTGTCAATGTAATTGTCAATCAGCCTGAAAGTTGGACGCCCGCGAAGCGGACCACATACTTAGATGCCACTTCTGTCGACCTCGTGTTGGTGTGTGGACGAGTACCGAATACGTCTGCTTAACAAGGTTATTCCTGCTAGTGTGCGGTAGTGAAGGTCCGTGGCTCGCAAGTCTGATAAACACACAGGTGTCGGTAGTGATAAATATAACAATCACCATTGGTTGTTACATCATGCGCGCGAACAGGGAAATACACATACGTGGTGTCAGAGTCTGAAGCCATTTCCAATTCGACAGGCGAGCGATCTCTCTCTTGGTAATATAGAAACTCCTTTGTTATTGGCAGTATCAGCTATACACTTAGATAGAGTCCTGCGTAATCAGTTACTCACATCCTTAACTCGACTAGGCCCCCAGCTACGCGAATCTGTCCACCGTTCAATCCCGACCTGACAGGAAGTGGACGGATCAGTAACTAGGATTACTGGGTAGTGTACAGGCAGATATGTACCATGCCGTGCGTCTCGGTGTTAGGGCTGCGCTCTTCCCAAACATAAACACAGCCTGAACATATTTCTCGACGTTCCTCGTTATCCAGACGCCGTGTTATCATGGGAAGAAGATGAAGATGAACAGCATGAAATATGACTTGTGCATCCTCAGTAGTTCGAATACGCATTCCAACACACGTTGGTCGTTGCATGGTATTGTGTTGAGGGTTTGTGAATAGACGGCAGGAAGAAGGAAAACCGAGGGAAGACGGCGAGATAGCGACACCGATTTAAATGCTTTGAGAACTTGATGATCAGAGCAGCCTATCTCAAAAAAACATACTTATTTATGTTTTTCCCGTGACAAGTTTGATGGGACTCCAGATACTTACTTAAATTGACGAGAGCTGTTATGGCAAGGTCACACTGATAATATTAGGTGCCGAAGGTTAGAGTTTTTAGTGACGGATTGAAGCCCATCAACGTGGGCGTAGAAGTATCAGAATCGAGCTAATCAGATCAACTGATGACAGAAGCAAACACATGAGGAGTGGAGAGTGACATCCAGAAACAGGCGATGCAAACTGAACTACGTCTGTACCGCTTGTGAATTTGCTTTGAAGCATCTGGTTAGTCATGGGCACCCACATAGCTATTTGAAATGAATGTCAGTGGATACGATGAGTATGTTCCAATGCACCGCTAGTCAGCTTGAAGATAGATTCGATGACTAGTACTCAAAACCTACTAGAATTCTAGATTGAATACTTTCCTTCTGCCTCAAATGGCAAGGGACGGGTGTCATATCTCAACTGTAGACCACAAGAAACGGACTCCGAATTTCTGCAGGCTTCTGAACCCACGCGCAATGACTTCCATGTCATGAGTACAAATCAGGTTTTGAAGGATGCAGAGATTGAATTCGCTCCAGTATACACGATCACCGACGGCAACTCTTGAGTTATTTGGAGGCCACATGAGCAAGAGCTCAAGGAAAAGTTCCCGAGTAAAGCTAATTCCGCAGGGATCACATCTTTGATCTTATCAAAGATTCTTTATCAGTTGGTTGAGCATTTTGGGTGAGATGACGCCTCTGTAGAGTGGAAGAATTTGATGATTCAATTTGTACATCTAAATTATAGCATCTGTATGGTTACATCGTGTCTGATTGGCTTGGGTTTCGCCATTGTGGTAGTCACGTGATTATAGATGTGCGATGCTGAGTCTGAAGCAGACGATCATGTTATTCAGATGTGGAAGCTTTCGTTCTTTGATCTTATACCATCTGCGAAAACTTCCCCAAGACCTGAGAGTATATACAACCATAAGATCATCATCAATGGTTGTCCAACAACCGCCCTGGCCACTACCCAAACAATCCCCTGAAGAGCCCATCTTAAAGGTTTATAATTCATTGACCAGAACCAAGGTCAGTATCGCCTTGATCGTTATGAAATATTGCCCTATGCTCACAAAATTCAGACAGAATTCATACCTACAAACGGTCGCCACGTCAAATGGTACAATTGTGGTCCTACTGTATACGATGAATCGCACATGGGTCACGCCAGGTACTTAGTCAATTCCATGTTCACCTCAGATCAATATGTGATTATTTTCTAGGAATTATGTGACTCAGGACATTATCCGTCGCATTATGACTGATTATTTTGGCTATGATGTTCACTTCGTCATGAATATCACTGACATTGATGACAAGGTTAGCTCGGTCTCCTCCCGTCACATCCCTATCCACTGCTATTTATATTGTACAGATCATCTTACGTGCCCGCCAAAATCACCTTGTCGACAAATTCCGAACTGATAACATGACGCTAACGTCCAACCTCTTGAACCTGTGCTATGAAGCCTGGGTTGACTATGTCAATATTTACATTGACAAGAGTCTATCTGACGGCCAAAGGTTGGATGAAGGAAAGGAGGAAGTGAGTTGGTCTAAACTCTCGGAGCTGATAAAAAATCCAGAATGGAAACGGGAGTGCTTGAAGCATGACGAGAGGTTCGAAATGTACTTCACGGCCGCCGTGCGTGTATTACCAATATGTCCTCTAGTTTTCCATAAATCTGTCCCACAGAATCGTGCCATTCTGGCCATTCAGAAAGCTCGAGAGCAACTACAATCTGGCGATGTATCTCCGCAAGCTGTTCAGAGTCTAATCAACGAATCAAAGGACGTTTTAGCACCAATGCTAGATGCAAAAGTTCGATTTCACACAACTTGCTTAATATCAGCTGACTTACTTTCGCTTCATCGATAGTATAAGTCTTCAGTGACGGATCCTGCTATATCCCGCTCCCTCGCGGCATACTGGGAAGCAAGATTTTTCAAGGACATGGCCCGTCTGAAGGTCCGGGAGCCAGATACCATCACTCGTGTAACTGAATACGTTCCTGAAATTGTTGAGTTTGTCGAAAGGATTATACGAAATGGCTATGCGTATGAATCGGAGGGCAGTATCTACTTTGACACCCTCGCTTTTGACAAGGCAGAAAATCATTATTACGCCAAAATTGAACCGTGGAGTAAAGGCAATCGTGAACTTTTAGAAGATGCGGAGGGTTTGTCCAAGAAGATCTGTTTTTGCTTCATCCAATTGATTGAATGATAAAGGATCCTTGTCCAGCAAGACTGGCCGCCGATCGGCGTCTGACTTTGCTCTGTGGAAAGCTTCTAAGTCAGGGGAGCCATCTTGGCCATCACCGTGGGGACCTGGACGTCCAGGTTGGCACATCGAATGTTCGGTCATGGCGAGCGCTGTCTTTGGTGATAATATGGATATTCACTCTGGAGGCGTTGATTTGGCATTTCCTCATCATGACAACGAGATGGCACAGTCGGAGGTACGTCTGAAGACTGTGAAGGTGGAACCAATTTTGATCACCGACTAGGCTTATCATAATTGCAATTCATGGGTCAATTACTTCTTGCACACGGGTCATTTACACATTGAAGGGCTCAAGATGAGCAAATCGCTGAAAAATTTCATCACTATCGACGTAAGCTCTGTATCTCTATCGTTTAAAAATACTTGATTTCTGATTTTAGGAAATTCTCAAACGATTCACGCCTCGGCAATTGAGATTAGCCTTCCTAACTCAGTTGTGGAACACAAGAATAGATTTTTCTGACTCATTGCTGACCGGAGAAGTTAGGAACATCGAAGTCACCATGAATGTTTGCTTTCCTACATTTTTCAATTATGAAAAGCATCACAACCTTGAATTCCTCTAGAATTTTTTCACTGTCGTCAAAGCATTGACTAATTATGATCACGGCGATAGAATCAAGTCAGATGGACACCACCATTACGAAAATCCTGAACGCGAATTATCGAAGAGGTAATGTGCGTCTCCACTCAATGTCTCTGCCCCGATATCTAATCCATTCGTTTTAGTTTCCGTGACACTCAGACTACTTTCCGAGCTGCCCTTGCCGATTCTTTTAATACCCCAGATGCTTTGAATTCTCTCCGAGAGCTTGTCTCGAGAACCAATATCTACATCAATTCCCGCGGCAAATACCTAAATATCTATCTTGTTGAGAATATTGGACGATGGGTCGGAAATATGCTGCGTATGTTCGGCCTCGGTGAAGGGGAAAGGACTGAGTTAGGGTGGGGTCACGCAGACCAGAGATCTGAGAATGTCGATGTGAGTTCCTTCCCTAATACCATTTTTTACCTCTCCATCATATGTCCAGCGCGAAGAAGTCTTGATGCCCTACTTACGGGTATTATCATCTTTCCGAGATGGTGTACGTCAACTTGCGATGTCCAAAGGCGAGAGCACCCTCAAAGACATATTGGCTATGTGCGATAAACTCCGTGATGACGACCTTGTCTCGCTCGGTGTTGCCCTTGACGATCAGGATGGTGGGTTACTCAGTTGTTGTTTCTACCTCCGCTAATCACAAATCATTACTACTCATCAGATGGGAAAGCCCTCATTAAGCTTGTACCGCCGGCAGAGCTCATCAAGGCTCGAGACGAGAAAAGAGCTCAGCAGGAAGAGCGGGCTCAGAAGAAGGCTCAAGCGATCCTTCTGGAACAGCAGAAACGCCTCGAGAAGATCGAAAAAGGTCGCCTACCACCGCATGAGATGTTCAAGCCACCCAACGTTTCCGAGAAAATGTATGGGTCTTGGAACGAAGCCGGGTTTCCGCTTACCACTGGTGAAGGTGCTGAGCTCAGCAAAAACCAGGTCAAGAGTCTCCATAAAAAGTATCAAATGCAGGAAAAACTACATCAGGAGTTTCTGAAATGGCAAGAGTCAGGATCCCTACAGTAGATACTGCATACTTCCATAATTTACCAATCACTAGAATATGAGATGAGCCTAGCCATTTTTTCCAGCCCTTCTTTGTCCTCGCCTTCGAAACCATGGAGGGCGAGGCAATCCAGGTCAAGGACTCCGACTGTTTCACCACTCTTGAGAATGAGAGGAAGAACAATCTCGCTTTTTGTTTCTCCGTCACAGGCAATATGACCAGGGTATTCATCAACATTTGGTACCAAAATGGTTTGGCCCTGAAGGAAAGCGTCTGCACACACTCCATGGCTCTCTCCTGGTATTATATTGATGAATTGACAAGCGGGTTTTCCAGAAAATGGTCCGAGCAGCATGCGATTCGAGATTTTGACTACTTTCTCAGCATTCCTTGGTATGGGGAAGTAAGATGATTCTATATATACACCTAATGTTTCCATTTGGAATGTAGAGCAATGAGTATACCAGATTGCGGAGTGCTACGAAGCAACATACCACACCAATTAACAGCCTTGTTACTTGCAGTACCAAAATAGGCGGGGAAAGCGAGTAGTGAATTGTAGATCAGCGATGATGCATTTGCACAATTTGTAACCTTATATCAACCATGAGCCAAGGGAATGGACCTTGAATGTAAAAAAATTGCCCAGTTTCTCTCTTCCCCGATAAGACTCTCCAATTGTGTATAGACATGTGCCCAAAATTCTGGTTTACTTTTGATGCTTCATCCTGTTGGTGAGATAGAATTCGATGGTCGATTATTACTACATACCTGCTTGGGATCAAGGAAGCATCGGCATGTGGCATGTCTTTTGAAACAAATTGTATGATGAGAAAGGCATAATGGATAACCGTGAGAGCCTTTTGATAGGATGCAGACGGGCTCTTGACAATTGCCATTATGGCACCTTATCTGAAAAATATCAGGGTGATTGCTATCCGAGATACTGGTTGCCGGACTCATATCGTGCCTAGTCTTTCGCGAAGGTTGACACCGAAGGTGGGGTAGATACTGTCCAATTTCTGGAAGCATCAAGAGGATTGGTAGGTCTCTTCGGTAGGCACTATTGATTCCCTTCTTATCCTCTCACGTAAAAAATGCACCGTAGATCTTCTTGGATCTGCGGCCTTTTCAGTCGTCCAGTCAGATCTGAATGGAAACATCGCAGTAATTATTTTATCATCTTCGAGTGCATGTGATTAATCAGGAGTCGTTCTCAGAAAGTTCAGACCCGCTACGACGCTATTCCAGAAAAATGTCGTACACTCGAGAAGCTCGTCGAGAACGAAAAAGGAGAGAAGAAGCGGACTGCAACGGAAGGCCTGATGTGGCTTTTGCGTGGCCTCTCCTTTACTTGTAAAGCGCTTCGGAATGCGCAAGATAATAAACCTGAAGAACTTTCTGTTGCCTTTACCAAGTCATACGAGAAGACTCTCAAACAGTTTCACAATTTTGTTGTTAAAGGCGTGTTCTCTGTTCGCATTTTTTTTACTGACATTGTCTTGAAATGCAAATCTAATTTATCTACCTAGGTTGCGATGAAAGCATGCCCTTACCGCAAGGATTTTTTTGCGAAGCTACGTTCTGATAAAGATGGCGGTGAACCTGCTACGGAAGAAGAATTAGATGCCGATCTTAACTGGTGGCTCGCAGCTCTTGATGCCATTGTCAAACATATGCAAGACTTTTACGAGAAGGGAGGATACAATAAGGGGTTCTAACACATTCAAGAATCATGTAATCCAAACATGATCATCTATGCTTTTATATCGCCAGAACTGGATGGGCGTTTGGATGCTGGTTTTAGGTTCAGTACTGAACTACCCTTGGTTGCGTTGCTGAGACAGGAGAAAGGATCGTCCAGGCTTGAATCAGTAGTCAATGTGGACATATGTCATAGGCTAATTTCAGCCGTAGCGTGATCCACGTTCTAAGAACAGTTCCAAAAACGCAATAGATTACTTGTCTCCGCGGTAAGGGGACATCGAACCGAATTGCAATGACAATCATCTCCCATGCGGCAATGTAATCATGACAGTGCCCTAATCGATCGACACGAGTCTTCAAGAATGCTAAACTGGACTGCCAAACCTCCATTGGGCAGGAAATGTCTCCACATCGACTGATACTAGAAGCTTGTTTAGATGCAGATACATAAGCGTCAACTCGCCTTCGCCCGAATTGACAAGCTCATCTAATTGTTATTGTTTCCCACCTCTGAGAATAGCAGAGGCTTCACCGTACTGACCATATGCATCTGAGCCAAAATCATTCGCTGAAATCCATATAGAAGGAACGTCTTTGCTACCTACAGACTCATGTCACGCCAGCATTCCGAGTCCTCGGGGTCCTTATTCGGCTTTTCTGATTTCTGGTTCCTTCTTCGCACTCCATTGTTTGTGTTTCTTAGTGGTCGAAGAATGAGACCACAGGGCTTTGAACCATCGTGGTTCCTGACATGGTTGATGATAAGTTAGGAAAGGCACTGTCCACCCAACAACGCCATGGCTACTTTTGAGTCATCTCGCTGCTGCTGAAAAAGGATTTTCCGACTCGCAATTTGTTTTTACGGCAACTTTGATGGGCTTAAGTTACTTTGACAGCACGCCAAATTATCTGAACAAGTTCGGACATCAACCGAGAATAAATTATCTTTTACATCAATTCTCCCTGACAAATGACATGAAGCGCCAGAAATATTTCCTGATCCCGTCGTCAACTTGGAAAGCTCAAAAATCAGGACACAACCACTTTGGCCCTAATTTCGAGGTCGAGGAGAGTTTCGTCGTGGTGTCGAGGGCTTGAAGGAAGGATTTCTTTAAAAATGATTATGATATAGATCATCGACGAACAGCCCGCCAAACCTCATAAAACATGTTTCAACTTCACTGATCAAGCACCCTGATGATCAGCTTCTTAACTCACGATATAGCGTGTGGCCACATCGTAGGATGAACTGGTCGAAAGAGGACGCCTGATTTTCCGAGTAGCGGTGAATATTCGTGTCACTAGTGAAAAGTATGGTGGGCGTGATGGTTGCCAAAGCAGAAGACGGATGATAATGTGGGGGATAATTCACTTTGGCATCTGGCGTATATCAGAAGTAGGTCACAGGCTTGAGATAGAAAGATCCGACCTTGATAACAAGATGGATGCACTGAGCTACGGCAGTGTGAAAAAGTAAGTGCCCTCCTTACCAATGAAATTTCCAATCAAGAAATAAAAGTCCGTGTGATGATACCCAAGTTTTTAGTTCAATTCGATTAGACTATCTTGGAAACGATGCTGGGTATGAATACCGTTAGCAGACGGCAGTTGAGATTTCCGGGAATGCAATGTAGGTAACTGCATGATGGGTGATGGTTCCATTTGTACTGTGCGGATCGATGTTCTATCTGGTATCTCTGGCGTGTACATGGTAGAAGGAGTCGTCGACAGATGCCGAGTCTGGGTATTGTGAGGTCCTAATTTAGGTCTGTGGGTAATTTGTGAAAGCTGTGAAGCCATTTGTTCGCGATGAATCACAACGTCAAGCTCATGACCTTCTGAATGGTCAAGGCTTGGTCTTGATCGTTCACTAACGTTTGAGCTAGCACTATCGAAGGATAGGCGCGCAACTAAATCATCTCGTGTCGAGGCAGAAATTGGCAAGGCCGTGAGGATCGAAACCAGAGATGGGGGAATCGAATGTCGTGCATGTGATGGTGATTTCACATTAGATCTGGGCGCCGGCGATGGCACAGATGACACAGATGGTACTCTACCGGAAGTAGCAGGAGGTGGAAAAAAGGACATGCGCGAAGTTGGAACCCGCAGGATACTGAAACCTGAGGAAGAGGAGGGATCGCTAGTTTCTGCTGTGGCAGCAGGGCCTTGCAACGCTGATATATCTACAAGGGGTGTCGCATTCACTTTCATATCTCGAATGAGGTCGCGGGCTCTGGGTGACTTGTCGAGAGGAATGTAGAGCACTTTGCGAAGGTGGATAGAATCGCTTGCCCACATGTGATTTGCTCTTCGAAGGTCTGTGAGGGTAATTCCATATTTAAGGGATACACCTGCGAGAGAATCTGTTGTTGTGACCTGAGCACAGGGGAAAAGGGCAAGTCAGCGGTCACTCCTGGCTCGGCGCACTGAAAGGTCCATACTTGATGCACAATAACCTCTGCTTCCTCTTCGCAGAACGACAGCTCATCAGCTTGAAGTCCAGGAGAATCATGACAATCTTTCAAAATTCTTCCCAAAGTTCTGCTGAGGTGTGGTCGTGTCACTCCAGAAGTATCTGGGAACCCGGCCTGGTCCAGTGTGAGTGGATGGTGTCCATCGCTGTCCCAGCTGCCATTAGGATCTGTCCGTGGTTGGCTGGGTTGTCTGAGGGATGGGTCATGCAAATAACCAGCCTCTGCAGTTGGATCAAGGTGCTTGCGCCTAACGATGGGTTGCTGGGAATATTTGGGGCGGAGAGCAGTTGTATAATGAACCCTAGTCTCCTCTCTCAAGCCCACATTGTTCATGGTCCAGTGCCTGGCTATAAGAAGCTGCCGAATTATGATTCCTGCCAAAGCCACTGCGGTGGACGATGAGGCGTAAACGATTATGGCAATGCTTTCATCGGTCTCTGGCATTTCCGAGAACACACCTGCCTCAGCCCTTATCTTATCACGTGCCACATGCTTTATTTTTTTGGATTCAGAAACGCAGAGGATCTAAACAGGGCCCAGCGTCAGGTATATTGACTGAAGGCATGTAACTAAGGGAGGAAGGTGTGGGCGAGCTTTGCTGATAGAAAGGTGTTGGCATCACCATTGGGTTGTGTCCGAGATCTAATTAGCACGGGGAGCAGCTGCTCGCATGCAGCTTTCTTTTCTACTTTTACATACAGTGTGAAAGGGCTACTTATCCCAAAATCCCAAGAGACCCCTTTGTAGTCTTCATAGATTACACCCGCCTTAAAAATTTAGTGAGATAAAAAAAAAGGTCCCCGAGATATCCTCAATCATCTAGATTTTCTCTACTTCGCTTGCCTAGTGCTGTAACACTTGTGAGATTCCCAAGTTGCGAGGGAGATAAGCTTGGGGGTGGAGAATTAACGACGGGTCCCTGGGCGGCACCAGTGACTCCAACGACAAGGCCTTTCAGCCAACCGTTTTCTCTGCGAAGCCCTTCACACTCTCTTTCCAATTCGCTAACTCGCGCCTCCAGTTCCTTCGCCTTCCCTTCAAGAGCAGCTTCTCGCTCTTTTTTCTTTAGCCTAAATCGTGCACTGGCAGCAGTATTCCTGCGGCGCTTGTCCTCTGCAGCGGCGGTGGCCATGGCTTGGCCATCAGCGGTGAGAGTTTCTAAGGAAGACTTGCGTGTACGAAAACGTTTTGAAGGGGTTTCATGAGCTGGAACGGGTATCGATGCCGGAGCAGCACTCGGAGTTGGGGCCGAGGTGGGCGGAACAGATATATTTGAAACGGGAGGAAGGAAGTCTTGAGCATGAAGTGCTAGGAGCTGGGCTAGGGAGGGCGCTGCACCTGGATTTGTGTGCTGAGACATATTGGCATATGGATTAAATCCAGATAGAAGTGAATTTAGATCAAAAGTAGGCAAGTGTGATACGCCAGAAGGAGGCTGGGATATGTTAGATCCCAGATTGGTGGCCATGACGACATTATCATGACCGTCGTGGACAGCCTTTTCGCTGCGGCTCGTAGGTGACTCGGCGTCGTCCTCTTTCTCCTCTAAATTTTTTCCGTCAATTTTTTCATCAATTTTTGGACGAGATAAAGAGCTTTCATCCGCATCAAAACTCAGATTGGTCCACAGATCGAGCTGTGCAGCGATGTCGGCAGAAAGCAGATACTGGGATTGAGAATCAGCTTGCTGAGGCTGTATGACGTTCAGGCCTTGAATGTTTGCAGACATCGTAGGTGGTGAGAGGTCAAAAGTTGGTAATCCCTTATCCCGGGTCCTTGCGCTGACTAAATTGCTCCATAATCAAATTGATAAGCTTGTACATTTCCATGTGGACAACTCCCAAGTACGGAGCGGATGATCCGCTCACACCAAGGAGTCATGTGAGCACTTCAAAAAGTTGTAACGCGGTGCTTGAACACGGATTGTGATAGAATACAAAGTGCTTGTAACGTGGTGTTCGAATGTAGATTGTGGCAGAATTACTATAAATGCATTATCCTATGCAACACACAAGCTTTATCAATACGACCAAATGACATCCTCTCTTCGCCTTCGTCCTCGTACAACCCATCACTGTTTAATTTGAAGAGTCTCAAGTCACTCGACAACAACATTTACACCACCCACTCCACTCCAGAAATCAGACTCAGCGGCCGTAGTTTCATCATCGTCCATAAGAGGAGATACTGTTATTGCCATCGCCATCAACATATGTTGCGTCACTTCCCTCATCCTCAGCTCGTACTAAGATCATGACTGGATTTTGCATCTCGTCGGTACGTCCATCGCATTCGCATTCCCTCCGGAACTATGAGTTTCGCATCGAATCTCGATTTCTGCAGGATGGATTTTGGTTCTTTGTTACGAAATAACCGTCCAACGCAAAAATCGACGACCACCCACGAGAGGTCGATATGCTACCACATGTCTTTAGATGCCTGAAGCAAGGTGATTGGGAAGTGAGCGAGAATCAAGGTGTTTCAAGAAAGGAAATCCCGCGGCACTGTCTGTAGTGGTGATTTCATACAAGTCTAGAAAGTTAGCTAGATTAAGAACAGTCAGTATAGACAACGCAATGAAAACAAACAGTTCTATAACACAATAGAGTACCTTCCCATTCAGATGAATTTTGACATGTTGTGGTCCATGGAGAAGAGGAGATATAGGTTCTCCAGAAGTAAGTATTACGGAAGTAAACTTGGATAGTATTTGTCCCAACAACAGGTTCAAAACTCAACGAGTATGGTGAGATTGACATTGATTCAATTTCATGAGAGCCATATCTCTACAAGGAAAGAACATCACAAAAAAATTAAAGTATAAGAGTAAACCAACATTACTTACAAGTGCAGCCCGTATTTATCTGTCTGAGGTAGCTCCGATTCTGGATCCCTTGCATTATTCTGCCCGAAACCATTTTTGTCAACCAGATGAACCTCTCCTGTGGGTCTCCCTATAGAGTATATGTGACTGAACGGGGGTGGAATGCTAATATAGGACGAAATGGTAGCTTGACAAGTGGCTCAAGCACCGCCCGTAGACCAACTTTCCCCCAAGCTACTTACTGACGGGTACAGCATTGAGATGGGAGAGATGCTATGACTCAGATGTGGACCTTTGAAGAACCCAACTCTGTAAAGATGATGGCTGAGCCCAGTGTAGTAGTGGAAATCCGATCCTTGTGCTGTATTCGTTAACTAAGTATTGGTGAGGGTCAAGTGTCGAGACAGTTTGTACATGATGAATCGTTCAGCAAGCCGAGTCAAAAGCCAGAAGAAAAAAAGGGAACGACGTGAGATGACCAGCATGATATCACACGACCCGTATTCAATTTCTCAACAACTGCAATAGTGAAAGAAGAGCTTTGAGAGTTTATCGTGATCTAGCCTTTCCTGCCTCTGGATGGATAGTCCTTATGCCCTCTGCCTCGCCTATGCTTGATTAAGTCTTATCACCCATGGCTTGTCAGTTAATGGCAGGAGTTCATTGACTGGCCAACCTGACCAAAAGGAAGTCGGCTACCTGAATTAAAAGAGGAATCGGGTGAAGATCTCAAACTGTACCAAATACCACAAGTCTTTGACAACATGCTAACCTAGTTTGAAAGGCAACGAGGACTACCATTTTACAATTTCTGATATGATTTCTGCTGCACATTCACATAGGTAGACTGGACAGCTCTCCTTTCTTAGCTTTCTTTTTCTTCTTAGAAGGAACAGGAAAATCGAATGACATTGGGGTACCGGGAGAGTCGAGTGACATCGGGGGACCGGGAAAATCGAATGACATTGGGGTACCGGGAGAGTCGAGTGACATTGGGGTACCGGGAGAGTCGAGTGACATCGGGGTACCAGCTGCTCCGAGTGCCCAAGCAATCTTAATTGCAGTTGGTGTTCCGACCTTCTCGAGTTCATCCCTAGTTAATTCCCTTCTCATCTCAACTATTTTCTCGATCAATGGTTCCGTCCACTCGTCTAATCTGTTTTGTCTTGCACATATCAAAGCATCGATAGGGTCTTTGTCAAAGAAGAAGTCCTTGAGATTTCTGACTGCTTTCTGACGGACATCTTCCATGCCGAAGTTCTCACTCAGTTTGAGGACTGTTTGCCACTGGGAAGTTGTAAGGATTTCAGGGTTGCTGTATTTTCTGAATCATATGCTGAGTTCCTTGACGCTGCTTACAATGTTTGAACCTATCGCTCACGCACCTTGGGTATACTGCGCGCAGAAGTTGTAAGAAATCGTCCTTCTTGACCTCTTCCCCAAGCTCCACTAGATCATCTCCAGTGTCACCTCCTTGTGGCACTGGTTCAATCTTTGCATTGGGCATGAGGAAGAGGTGTCGAGGAACACGGAAGACCGCGTCCTCCACCTTTTATTAACTTTGTCAGTAGTCAGGTTAAGAGATGTCGGCAGGTTCATACTTTGAAAGTACGGAAGGCGAAATAGAAATCTGGATCTCTCCGAGTTTTTACTCCTGTCATGAACAAAAGATAGGTGTGTGGCTCCTCGTGTGACTGGTTCGTGACTGATGGAAAATAAAATCATTTCTTGATCAGGTGAAGATGCAGCGAAGATGCAGCCAGATAAACATGAAGCTGTAAATGAGCGAGCCAAAACACATTCTTTTAAGTGCTACTACAACGCTCTGTGAGCCACCACCATCTGTTGCGATCGTGAAAATATTCTTTCTCTGCCTGAAGTTTTGCCTAGTCCCGACAGCACCTATATATCCTGTTGTTTATCTCATACCCTATCCTTGAACAAGAGCGGCAAGACGGGCAGAGAGATCGACGGTGATAGGAACCTCCCCTCTGCTTATACGCAATTGAGTAACCGTGCGCGATGAGCCCCGCTGCTGGCGGGAATGAGCACGTTCCCGAAGGTCAAGTACTTGAAGAAGGTGATCTTGATTCAGAACCTGATACTCGGCGTTTTTCAGTGGTTCTCGCCGAGTAACAAGCATCTGCATCGCCGATGAGAACCATTCCTGAACGCCTAGATCTTGGGCCATTTGCAATTTTGTTTCGACTGACCCAAAGTCCAGAATTTCTAGTTGCCTGACTGCTAACTGCTTCACTCGTGGCATGTCCCATCTCGCAGAAAGTCTCAAAATCGAGGCCCAATCATTAGGAGAGAGGTTTTGATTGGTGATATGATCACTGAAGGTTGAGTTGGGTATTTGTAATGAGGAAGAACAGACCTACTTACGGGAAAAATAGATTCAACAACACTTCAAAATCAGCTTTTGTTACGCTTGCATCCACGACAAGGGGGTCCTGACAGTCATATTTTCGAAAACCGCGTTTTGAGAATAAGCGTCTGAATGCTAGAGAATGCTGCGCGAACGGCTGATTGGATACTTTATAAAACTCATCGGCTACCTGGAATGAATAGTGAATTTGGCTGTTGAATGATACATAGCAATTTTGCGCACCTTGAAAACCACCTTTTCGAAGAAAAACTGTCCATTCCTCTGCCTTTGATCATCGTCCTGAATGCAACTTTCGTCCAGGCTTGAGGGCTGAGGAGGGTTAGGGCAAACAAATTCCACAGAACTCAAGTCTACGTTGACCTTCCCACGTTCTTCTACCATCTCCCAGCCAACAATAATGTCTTCACTACTGCCATCATGACGACTTATCTTTCGAAGTATAGGACAGCATAACTCTCGAAGAGCACCAATTTCAAGAGCTGTCTTTTGATCAAGGAGTTGATACTCTCTTCTCCCAAGCGGTGCATCCCGTCTAACCAAACATTCTAAAGCAGGTTGAATCCAGTCCCAGATTTCGTATAGTTTAGCCAGATTCCATTTATGGGCAGGGTCATCCTCGAAATACGGGACAAGATAATCAATGGCGATATTCTTGACCCCGCTCATGTTCCACATGTTAGATAACTCCAGGACGAGCAGCCACTCATCTTTGGATAAAGCGATTTCACTGCATCCATGTAATTGAGCTTAAATCATTAATTTAAGCAATACTAGTGTCACTTACGAATCCTGAGGATGCAGGACTTTGAGGAGGGCATGGAAAGACTTGGCATTGACTGTCCCGGGGAGAACAATGGGTGAAATGTCCCCAGAACTTTCACCATCAGGATTCATACTGTCACCGATGGCTAGCATATCTGCAAAAACAGATGATTCCTGAGCCAAATACTCATGGGGGATCCGGAAAAGTGTATCCTCGACCTGTGTGATGTTGATAGCCGTTCTGATATTGAATGAATTCCGCACCTGAAAAACGAGGGGCTCGAGGAAATATTCCATGCTGTTACAGAGCATAGTGGTATGTGCCATAATACAGGAAGCCTGAGATTTATATGCAGTACGTGAAATCGATAAGGCTCAAATAGGGAGAGGATGATTTCCAGAACTTCGAAGTCCTTCGATGGGTATTGGTATTACCAAAATGACTTTGAGTTTCTTGAATATCCAACAACAGATATTTCCAGATATTCTGGATTGAATTGTGTATTTATCGTGGGATAACATCATTGTAATGGAAACTTTTTTTATTTTATTTTAAATCAACGATTTATTACATGGAGCGCATAGGCAGGCCGTGGTAGACACGATGTATCTACTTAAATACATAGAGAAAGAAAGGAGAGAGAAAATGAAATCAAACGCAATTTGGTGACGATTGTGTGTAACTTTATGGTTATCCAAACTATGCCTTAGCTGTTGTCAAAACAAAACAAAGTAGGGTTGCCAATGATAAACTCCACGAAACTGGATATGCGTATGTCTCTTGGGCAAAATGATGTGTCATATCTCCTACATTGCATGACGATATGTTCCCTCATCTCAATGTCCGCTTCTCCACAAGGGCACTGAATTGGTGTGTTAGGAAAGAATCTCTGCCAATACTCTCCTATGGATGCATGTTCCAGCATCATACGGGTGAATCTTGCACATACTGAGTTGGAGATTCCTATATGTGTTAGCCACGATCCTCCCTTGGCATATGTCGGTTTGATGACTTTATCATTGTCATCTTTGAATTCAAGAAATAACTGTCCTTTCTTTTTGCTATCCTTGAACGACTTCTGCCATGATTCGAGAGAGCGATTGCATTCTAACTTTTTGCTAAGTAAGAATGAGTTTTTCTTAGAGAGAATGGGTGGGATGTGGGATGATTTGGCTTCTTTGTCAACAAGAGTGTGTCTAGACCATTCTATTTTGTTAGGACAATGCCAGAAGTGTATTGCATTGCAATTGTCTTTGCTGAGGAAACTTTGTATTTTTTCCGCGATGGGAATGATGGATTTTTGTAGGTATTGATCGCCTGAGGAGATGATTTTTTTTTCCCCTTTGAGTGAATCTGTGATGACAAGGATTTGTTGCGCTTCTGAGTTCTCGAAAGCGGCTGTGAGGCCAATACATATAGCCATTAATTTGGCCTCCAGAGGGGTGATATTGTTTGCATGCGCTTTGAGTTGTGCATTAACTTTGTAGTCTTTCCAGATGTGGGCAATAGCTGTGGCTGATCCTACTGCTTTGATGCTTCCGTCTGAGATGACAGCTATGTCGTTGGAAGATTTTTGAGTTTTTTCGAATACCAAGTTGAGTTTTGAGGAGTGATCAAAGAGAGCTTCGTTACTGGATGAATCAGGGGAATGGAAAACTATTCTACTAGAAAAATGATCTACTAAGTATAAGCCAGGATGGAAAATGATATGATGGGGATCGAATTCATTTTTGATTTTGTTGAGTCTTTCACTAACGTCCTTGATAGGACTCTTCAGCTTCGATTTTTGTTTGTTAGTGAGGTTGGCTAATGCGAATTTGTGTTGATTTTGATTTTTACTTTGATGTTTGTCCAGGAGAGCATTGATGACGTGTGATGGCGGAATGGTTGCATATCTGAGGTGGTGACGGCCATTGAGCTTTTTAAGATGAAGGTTTATAGGGATGAGGCCCGCTATCGCTTCTACTCCCTCTGAAGGAGACGTACGGAAGGCCCCTGTGATCCATAAGGCTGCCCTTTGTTGCATTTTCTTTAGTTCAGTGATATTTTTGACCATTGGGACTCCTTTAAAGAACCATAGTTGGAAGTCATATAAAGCAATCGGAATGATGCACGTCCTGTACAGAAGTCGTTTTTGCATTGGTAGGAGTCCTCTTGATGAATTGCCCAGCATCTTCATGGCATTGAGGGTTGAGAGACATTTAATTACATAATGATGGACGTAGTGGTGGAAGTTAAGTTTCCTATTGAAGAAAAAACCTAGGTATCTCCAAATAGGCTTGGGATGCAGTAAGGGGCCCCCAACAGAAGTGAGATCGATAGAAGGGTTGGGGAGATTGCGGGCTTGAGTGAAGTGAAACACTTCTGATTTGCTGTGCTCCATGACGAGGCCTGCATCTGAGAGTATTTTAGATATCATGTTGTAACTGCTGAGGAGAAAAGCGGAAGACAGCTCATAACTCTTCTGAGAAATTAAAAGACCATTGTCAACAAAAGATAAAATGTCTGTAGGAATTTTTTCTTTTAGGTTTTTTATTCTGTTTTTGAATGTTTTTATGATTGGAGCGAGGTATATAGTGGATAGAATGGAGGAAAGAGCAGATCCTTGGCCGACTCCCACACTTGTAGCAAATTTCTGTGAGACAAAGTTGTTCCATGCATACGTGGTGAACCTGTTGAAATGATAATTTCTAAAAAATTTTAGAACATTAGCATTTAAGCCAGCTTTGGCGAGACATAACAAAAGGAAATTATGGTTGAGTGATGGAAAGAATTGTGCTATGTCAAAGGCTATGACGCTTGTGTGGCACTCTTTAATCCAGCCTGTGCGTATAAGGTGCGTAAGATACATTCCAGCATCGGTGGTTAACCGTTGACTAATGCCTTCTAGTTGGTTGGGGTCGAGAAATCCATTAGCTGATAGGTGGAATTGGAGCCTATGACTGATAACTTTCTCTATTAGTTTACCCATGGTGTTGAGTAAGATGATCGGTCTGAATGATTTAGGTATGTTGTATGTCGCTTTGTTAGGTTTTAGAATAATGATCGAAGTCGACTCCTTGAATTGATCAGGCCAATAGCCTATTGAGATGCACGCATTAGCAATATCTATGATCTTGCTAAGGCAAGTTTTGTCTAGAATTAGAGGTTTGAGGTACCTCCATGTGACGTGGTCAGGACCAGAGGCAGATGTGTTTGAACACTTAGCTATAGCATCGATGAATTCTTGACTTGTAAAAGGAGGCCAATCTAATTCGTTATACTAGTTGATACTGTCTAGAAACCTCGTGTTGATTGACCTATTTTTGGCTGAGTTGTATGAGCTATGTAGAGCATTCCATAGTGTCTCGAGATTGTTGCAGGGTTGATCTTCATGATAGATTGCTTTGATGGCCGGTAGATTTTTCTTTCTTACCCAATTCATGAGGTCCCACAGTCTCTTGTTGGACATTACGATTTCTTGGATTTTCTGATTGAAGAACATTCTTTTGGCTTTATGGACTGTGGACTTGAATGCTTTCCAGCTGTTGATGTCGCCTGTTTCATGATATTTGTTAATACATTCAGCGCATTGTTCATTCCACCACTTCTTAGAGTGTTTGGTGATTCTTTTGGTCTTAGAATGTCTGGTCCATGCATCTTTGAATATCGTCGAGACAGTGGAGGTGCACCTTTATATGTCTGCCTGGTTTTCTAGCTCATGAGTGTCGATATTTCTAATGCCTTTTACAATGTCTCTGATGAACGCTTCTTCTTTTTCACTGTCCTTCTTTATAGCTTTGAAAGTGATATTAATGTTTTCCTCTTTTATGCCTATTTCTATGATAAGGGGAACATGATCTGATGGTAGGCAGATGTCTGGGTTGAGAGTGTGTTTATTGAAGCCTGAATTATTTGGGTTTATGAATATGAGATCGAGAACAGAGTTGGTGTCTCGTTGGTTGTCCGCAAATCTGGTTGGGCCTGGGTTGACAGGTATAGCAAGTTCGAGGTCTAGACTGTCAGCGATAGACATAAGATCTTCCATGTGAATGGAATGATACTGGATGTTAGGATCCCAGTCACTATCTCTAATGTTGAAGTCTCCTGTCATGACTACCATGATTCCAATGTTTCTTATATTGTTGCATAGGACTTGAAGGGCTGTTTGGTTACTATCAGAGTATATATTGATAATGAAATTGACATCTTGTCCATTGTGGAAGTCGATGACATTGATATCGCGGTGATTTATCAGGTCTCTTCTAAGAGAGAACCTCATTTTTGATATACATTTGTTTATGTATGTTGCAACCCTAGAATAGTTTTCAGCGTTGCCATCATTTTGAATAAACAGAGTCTAGTCCAGGTGATTCGGAGTGCCGTGGAGTGGATTGCCTTCACTGTTTGTGTGACTAGGGATGCGTCTTATAAAGGATCTAGATAGTTCTTAAATGAGAATGATATCTGATATGTTTTTTTGTGTTTCTAGAATTGATTTCATGAGTGTTTTATTTTTCCTTACGTTCTGCGAAAAGATTTTAAGTTTGTGTTTAATCATAAATTGACTTTACTGCCTGCAGCCAGATGAATTGAGTTGGTCCTGATTTCTCTGGCTTCTTGTGCTTTTTTTGAGTGCCATTCTCGATTAAATTGATGTTTCCAAAATGGGCACTTATTGTCATCTGCCATGTGGTCACCTTTATAGTTGACATATTTGAATGTGTGAGGGCATGGTTTGCCTTGTTTGGTTTCCAGGCGCAGTGGGTTTAGCTTGAAATTAGCTTTGCAACACCAAGCAAAATCTCTATGGTTGTCACAAACTTCATTCGGCCATAACTCCACGGATACTTGCACGATTCCCACGGTCTAAAATGCGTCGGAAAGCCCTCAAGAAGACCTTTTGAACGATGCCCAAAACGTGTCAAAGCAATCA
>Ga0153955_100131_pt1 | contig 53047 bp, 61 predicted proteins | sample TSFL039MetaG_FD_104744 | JGI IMG/M metagenome (GOLD analysis project Ga0153955, IMG submission 104744) | Attine ant fungus gardens microbial communities from Florida, USA - TSFL039 MetaG | ecosystem: Host-associated > Fungi > Mycelium > Unclassified | place: USA: Florida, Wekiwa Springs...
AATGTGACATGTCATGTGACTGATCATGTGGCCTCCCATGTGACTTCCCTGATTATGTAAGTCCATTCTAAAAATAGAAAGTAAAAATAGAAAAGAAAAGTTCTCGTGTCACGATTCATGACAAACGAGAGGAAATCAGGAAATGCTTAGAACAAAGAAAGAAAAAATTTTTTTATCTAAATTGTATGCTCAGGCTTCATCACTGGCTTCTGATATCCTTAAACTCAGAGACGCTTTCCCTGCCTTACCTAACAAAAAAATCCTCAAAATCCACAAAGCTACACTTAGCAAGGAACCTTCTAAAGGTAGGAAAATACAAACTACCACTAAAGGTCCTTCTAGAAAACAAGCCATCATCCTAATTCCTTCTCAATATATGGTCACTATCATGAACAATGCTGGATTCCATATTAGCTCCATCAACAGCCAGTTAAAAGGGATCAAGTTCACTCTCCGAGCAGAATTCATACGACCTTCAGCTGAAGGGTTGATCATTACCACTAACAATGTACCTGTGGCAAACAATCTCTCAACTATGGAGAGATACATCAAGTCCATTGAAGGTATTAACCAAAACAAGGTTTCAACTCCTAGACTTCCCTAATCTAAATCATACTTAAAAATTACGGGCCTTCCTTACATTCAGCCAAGTGGTCTTGCCTTAACTAGTGAAGATATAGTTAACTACTTAAAGAATAGTGACCTCTTTGAAAACATTACCTTGGTGGCCAAACCTTGCGTTATCAAAGCATCACCCAAGTCAGACATAGCTATCATATAGATCAACATCTGGGACGCACAAAGTGGCTCAAAAGCAAAATTACTAATCAACCATTCTTTCAACTATGGTAGATTTATTGCCACTATTAGAGGTACTAACATGAATCCAGGAGTACCTCAATGCCATAACTGCTGAAAGTAGGGACATGTTACTTTTGTGTGTAAAGCCCATGGTTCCAAATGTCAAAAATGCGGTGGCCCACACAAGATCGAGAATCACAGGGATATGGCTTGGTGCTACAAGGCCAACTTCAAATTAGACCCCCCTCGACTAGAAACCAAACAAGGGGAACTGTGTCCTCACACCTTCAAATGCATAAACTGCAAAGGCAAGCATTTGGCTGATGACAATAAATACCTGTATTGGAAACACAGATTCAATTGAGAGTGGCACACAAGAAAAGCTTAAGAGGCCAGAGAAATTAAGGCCAACTCAATTCACCTAGCTGCAGGTAGAGAAAAAAAATGATTAAGCACAACTTAAAAATATTTTCTCAGAATGTAAGGAAAAATAAAACACTCACTGACATAATTTTAGAAATGCAAAAAAATGTCTCCGACATCATCTTTATTCAAGAACCACCTCGGTCTTTACTTAGGCATATTCTCAGCCACACAAACCCTGAAGGCAATCCATATTATGGCACTCCAAATCATCCAGACTGGTCACTATTTATACAGAATAATGGTTGCATTGAAAACTATCCCAGAGTTGCAATGTACATCAATAAACATTTCTCAAAAATGAGGTTAAAAGACCTTATAAATCATCATGACATCAACGTTATTGACTTTCACAATGGACAAGATGTTAACTTCATCATTAACATATACTCAGATAGCAATCAAACAGCAATACAAGTTTTACACAATAACACAAGAAATATTGGAAACATGGTAGTCATGACAGGTGATTTCAATATTAGGGATAGTAATTGGGACCTGAATGTCCAATATCATTCTATTCACACTGAAGATCTTATGTCCATTACTGATAGTTTAGATCTTGAATTAGCTTCACCAATAAATCCAGGCCCCACCAGATTCACAGACAATCAATGCGATTCCAATTCCATCCTTGACCTCGTGTTTATGAATCCAAATAATACAGGCTTCAACAAGCACATCCTCAAACCTGATATCCACTTACCTTCAGATCATGTTCCACTCATCATAGACATAGGCATAAAAGAAGAAAACATTGACTTTACTTTTCAGGCTATTAAAAAGGACAGTGAAGAAGAGAAAGCATTTATAAGAGACATCATAAAAGGGGTAAGAAACATCAATACATTAGATCTAAAGAATCTGAAGGACATACAAAGGTGCGTCACCACCCTCTCTTCAACTGTCAAGGTTGCATGGTCTACACACTTGACAAAAAAAAAATCACCAAACACTCCAAAGAGTGGTGGAATGAACAGTATACCATATGTATTAACAAGTATCATGAGACAGGTGACATCAATAGCTGGAAGGCCTTCAAGGCAGCCATTTGAAATGCCAAAAGAACATTCTTTGATCAGAAAATTCAAGAGATTGCATCATCTAACAAAAGGCCATGGAATCTTATGAACTGGATAAGAAAGAAGAATCTCCCTGCCATTGAAGCAATTTATCATGAAGGCCAACCATGCAATAATCTTACAGCATTATGGAACACTCTTCATAGCTCATACAATTCAGCTAAGAACAGACCTATTAACACAAGATTCCTAGAAGGGATCAACCAGTGCAACAATATAGACTAGCTGCTCTTTACTGGTCAAGAATTTCTAGATGTCATAGCTAAGTGCTCGAATTCATCTGCTCCAGGTTCTGACTATGTCATATGAAGACATCTCAAACCATTAACTTTAGACAAAGCTTGCCTAAGTAAGATCGTAAACATCGCTAACGCTTACATCATAGTGGGTTTTTGGCCTGATCAATTCAAGGAATCAATGTTGGTCATCATTCCGAAACCCAACAAAGTGTCATACAATGCACCTAAGGCCTTCAGACCCATTGTCTTACTCAACACCATGGGCAAGCTTATAGAGAAAGTTATCAGTAATCAACTCCAATTTCACCTATCAGCCAATGAATTCCTTGACCCCAACCAATTAGGAGACATTAGACAATGTTTGGCCATCAATGCTGGAATGTACCTTACACATCTCATATGCACAGGCTGGACTAAAGATTGTCATACAAGTGTCATAGCATTCGACATAGCCCAATTCTTTCCATCGCTCAATCATAGTTTTCTTTCCCTATGTCTTGCTAAAGCTGGTCTAAACACTAATATTCTAAAGTTCTTTAGAAGCTATCATTCCAACAGGTCCACCACATATGCATGGAATAATTTCACATCCCAAAAATTCACTACAAGTGTAGGCATCAGTCAAGGCTCAGCCCTTTTCCCTATTTTATCAGCTATATATCTTGCTCCAATCATAAAAACATTCAAAAAAAGAATAAAAAATTTAAAAGAAAATATACCTACAGACATTCTATCTTTCATTGACAATGGTCTTTTAATTTTACAGGAAAAGAGTTATGAACTGTCTTCTACATTCCTCCTCAGTAGTTACAACATAATATCTAAAATCCTCTCAGATGCAGGCCTCGTCATGAAACATGACAAATCTGAAGTATTTCACTTCACTCGAGCTCGCAATCCCCCTAATCCTTCCATTAATCTTACTTCAGTCAGTGGGCCTGTACTTCATCCAAAACCTATCTGGAGATACTTAGGATTCCTTTTTGACTACAAACTCAATTTCCATCATCATGTACATCATTATGCAACCAAGTATCTCTCAATACTTAACACTATGAAAATGCTAGGCAATTCATCAAGAGGTCTTCTTCCAACTCAAAAGTGCCTTTTGTACAGAATGTGCATTGTACCTATTGCTTTATATGGATTCCAGCTATGGTTCTTTAAAGGCGCTCCAACAGTTAAAAACATCACGGAACTAAAGAAAATGCAATATAGAGCAGCTTTGTGAATCACTGGGGCCTTCTGTACATCACCATCAGAAGGCATTGAGGTCATAGCTAGCCTTGTTCCTATAAACCTCCACCTCAAGAAACTCAATGGCCGACACCATCTCAGATATACAACTATTCCTTCATCTCATGCCATTAACTCTCTTCTCGATAAACACCAAAACAGAAATCAAAACCAACACAAATTCTCCCTAGCAAACCTTACATATAAATAAAAATTGAAGCTGAGGAGTCCTATCAAAGACATTAGCAAAAGACTTAATGAAATCAAAGACGAGTTTGATCCCTTTCATCTTATTTTTCATCCTGGTTTGTGATTAGTAGATTATTTCTCTGATAGAATAGTTTTTCATTCTCCTGAATCATCCAAAGATGAGGGTTTATTTGTTCACTCATCAAAACTCAACTTAGCATTTGACAAAACACAAAGATCATATGAAGATATTGCTGTCATTGCAGATGGAAGTGTCAAAACATTGGGATCAGCCACAGCCATCGCACATGTCTGGAAGGACAACAAAGTCATTGCTCGACTCAAAGCTCATACAAATAATATCACTCTGGTAGAAGCTAAATTAATGGTCATATGCATAGGCCTCACACATGCACTTGAAAGCTCAGATATACATCAAATTCTCATCATAACAGATGCTCTAGAAGTGGGGAAGAAAATTATTACTTTGGGTGATCAATATCTCCAGAAATCCATTATTCCCATTGCCAAAAAAATGCAAAGGTTTCTTGAAAAAAATGGTAGAAATTCAATACATTTCTGGTATTGCCCCAGCAAACTGAAGTGGCCAAGACATGCTCTTGTTGATGAAGAAGCCAAGTCATCTTATACTCTACCCACCTTTCTGGATAAAAACTCGTTCCTGCTTAGTAAAAAGAAAAAATGCAACTCCTTACTTGAATCATGGCAAAAATCATTCAAAGATAGCAAGAAAAAAGGACAATTATTGCTTGAATTTGAGGACAACAACAAACAAGTTATCAAACCAACATATGCCAAAGGAGGTTCATGGCTGCCTCATATAAGAGTATCAAACTCTGTATGTACAAGGTTCATGCACATGATGCTTGGACATGCACCTATAGAAGAATATCGGCAGAGATTTTTCCCTAACATGGCTATACATTGCCCTTGTGGTGAAGCTGACGTTGAAACCAGAGAACACATTTTTATGCAATGCAGGCAAAATGAAATAGCACTACGCCTGAGAGATATACGCATATCAAGCTTCGTTGAGTTCATCATTGGCAATCCAACAGCATTTTGTTTTGATAATGGCTAGAAAGTAGCTTTGGTATCCACAGATACATCCACAATTCCCAAATGTGTTTGGTCCTTTTTCCCTTCTGTTTCCTTTTCTTTTTCTTTTCCTCTTATTACCTTTTCATTCTCTTCTTGTACTCATTTCGTTAGTAGCTTATCTAAGTAGTCACTGTGTGTCTACCACGGCCTGCCTATGCGCTCTGTGTAATAAATCATTGATTTAAAAAAAAAAAAAATTCTAAGGAACGAGACAGCAGAATGGATCAGTCCATTTAAACATACCTGTTAAGCCCCTTGCAGAACTCCTGTCCAAATCCAAGGCCTACATCAGGTCAGGAACCCTACCCAACATAACCCTACTATTAGTGACAGACCCCTGGAAAGCCACTCTGGAAGGGGATCTGCGGACAAGGTCCCTAAGCACCAACTGCTCAGGTGCAATGAGTGAATACTTCCTTTCCTTTCTGATCACTGCTATAACAACCCTTCTGACCATACTACTATCACAATCGTCTACTGGCAAACTTAGCCCACACCTTCCTCCTCTGGCCTCCCTCCTTTAGATACACCCCTGATGTCGGGCCCTGTTCAGGCCTTCCACATCTCAGTGCTAGCTTGCTTGTTGCAGTATCTATGTAGAACTGAAGACCCTGAATTTCCTACGACTCCATGGGGCGACAGAATGTATAAGTCACCTGGCCTTTCTGGAAAAACACAATGAATGTAGGACATGAACAAGTATGACATGATTTGTACGTCTTCGTGTGCGCCTTCGTACAGCCTAGAAAAGAAGCGAGACAGTGAACTCTACTCAAACTTTAAGCAGAAAGAATATCATGGGCACTGGAGAAGACGTTATTTCCCACATCGTGAGACACGGGTTGCAAGGCCCTTCGAAGAACATCTAGGAATGATGATTTCGACAACGAAGATGCCATGAAACGAGCACCCTCAAATGTTACACATAAACGGGAAACTTCCTCTACTTCAAGGGTCTCGAGTAGTTACATTGAGGAAAGCGCCTGAACCAGTTCAAATCGTGAAATTAATTGAAGCTGGCAAACTGCTGGATGTGGATTAGTTGATTGACACCGGCGTCTAACCAGTTACCCCACAAGTACGATCTGATCAGTCAATATGAGTGTTAGGATGTTATAGATATTATCTGGTGTCCCGAGTAGACACTACTTTTGATACAAATGATCCAGATACCATGTCGTTAGGAGGATAGAGCTCTATCTTCTGTACCATCCTGCCTTTTCCAAGAACCAGACGTGCTTTGGCAACAAAGATAAATATTCTGGGCATCGTCCCGTACAAATTATTTTGTAAAAGCGCGAACAATTTTGGCAGAGATATGGAGAAAGAAGATCGAGCCGATGAAAGAGAGAGAAAGAACGAGGACAATGAATGGATCTCTGAAGGTAGAAATCAGCACCGAGTAGGTGGTAGACGGCCTGGAACGTACACTCGAAGACCAGGAGAATCGTCGGTGTAGAGTTTGAGCATCGTATTAGATGAGCCACCTGCTCCTGCTGCCCGTGTCGAGTTGGGTCTTGAGGCCTGAGAAGCCGCTGCACGCCGTCTATCATCAAATTCACGTAAGTTTCGGGTTAAAAATGCCTCGTAAGTACAGACCGCATTTGAGCACCAGGAGGTTTGGGGGCACCAGAGGAACCACGCCCGCCACGAATTGAATCAGAGTCAGACTAGAAAACGATACTCAACATCATTGCTTGAATCTCCAAGAAATCCTACCATGATTGAACTACAAGGAAGGAAAAGAACGTCGGAGCCTAGTCTGCTGGCAGCACATGCCGTGTGAACAAGGTGCACTGCGTGACTGACACGTTAGCACCCCTCATCGTAATACAACGCAAACACGAAATATTTTTTTTGCGTTGTTGAAAGCCTTTATGCCCTGACCAGCAAAACCTGCTCGAGTTACTTCAGTATGATTTTAAGGATTATTCTTCCAAGTAGAGCTTGACACGACACATGCGGTCTTCATAAGATTTCCATCCTAACGATCATAAGAGCGGGAGCATCCAGTAGGTTGAACTACATTTCCTCTTCTGTCACAAGTCATCCTCTGTGAGTAGTGGTGGCAATAACAGTGTGTATTGTGTGTAGTATCTCCCCAGGTCCAACCTATGCTATGATACATATTGACACATGTCAAAGTGGTAGGGCATGAAACTTGGGGTTTATGTGTCTTTAGCCTCTCCTTTCCAATCAAACTATGGAGTGTTGGGAAGGTTCTCAACTGCATGTTATGGCTAGTAAAGCATGATCAGAAAATGGTATGATTTCACGATACTGGGCCCCATGAAGCTATCAAACAACTATTATATACTATTATAGAACTACATGATAGATAAGATCCTACTAGACTTTTGCCATGATCTCTTCAATCTTTAGCTGCACCCGCACACGAGCGGCTTTACCTTCAGGGGTTGTTCCGCCGATGTACTTGCCTACGCCAATGCCAACAGTGACACCTTCATAGATAAGGGCCAGCATTTTTACCCATTGTGCTCCCCAAACATGTAAAGCGTCCACACCCATAACATCTAATGCGGCTAAACAGGTAAGTACTCAGGGATAGTAAGATAAAGAGAAAACACGGATACAAACTATACATCAATTGGGCAGCGACAGTCTTCTCCAGCAACACACGTTCTCCGAGCATCCTTGCAAACCAAATCCAGTATCTTGGTAGCTGGAAATACATCTGTAATGGTCCTTTTGTAGGCACTATTCGGAGAATGGAAAAGTAAATCCTCATAATCCCAGTTATGCGCGTCATGAAGTTAGCTTCTGTTTCGTAGCTATCAGTTTCTTGGTCCTTCCTAAACCCGTTGATTTTCTTTTGCTCATCTAAATTGGCCCATTTGCGTCCGTCGTGGTCATGGTCTGGTATCGAAAAAGGTATTGGCCAGCCGCCAACACGCTGAACGAGCTTCGCAAAGAAGACCACTGAAAAATCTGGTACGGTTGAAAGGATATTGAAGGCCACGTGGGCGAGGGGTCCTGCAGACTGCTTTTCGGCTGTTGTTTCGATTTCGGCTTGAAGGAGGATATCCTTGGCAAGAGAAGACAGGATAGCAAGGTAGATTTGAAATTTATGGGGACCTGTTGGAGAATTGATGACTTCCAGAATTTCCCGAGACTACGTGGCAATTTTTGGGTAATGAAACTACGAGAGTAAGTATAAATGCTCACGATACGGTCAATTGCAGTTTGATCGTCAGTCAATTGTCCGATTTTCGGTTTAATTTGTCGCCGGCATTTACCCCATTCCGTCTTCAGTGATTTTTCTGCTTTCACAATCGCCATTTGCGACTTCAGCTTCTGAAAGAAAAGATAAGACACCTTCCTAATCTCGAGAAATGATCTACCTTGAGATCATTGCGGACTGCTTGCCAGTCGTCATCAACCGTTGATAGGCCTACTTGCTTTCGTTGCTCCAGCTCAACTTTCAGTCGTTCCTTCTTCTGTTCTTCCTCCTGCTGCTGCCTTTCCTCTTCTTCCTCTTTCCTTTTTTTCTCTACCTCCGACCGCTTCTTCTCCTCTGCTTCTTTCTGTATTTGTTCCTCTTCCGCCCTTCGTTTCTCCTCTGATATCCGTCTATTCAAATCCTCATCTTTCCGCTTCTTCTCATCTTCTTCTCGTTTTCGTTGCTCCTCCGTCGAGCTTTGGGCTACTTTCTCTTCTTCTTGCATGATGGTTGTTTCTATTTGAGTCCAGAATGTTTTTTGACGTTGTTCCCATTCGTCGCGCAGTCGTTGGTCATCCTCCTGTTGCCTGAGGCGGAATTGTTGTAGTTTAGCCTTCACATGCGCCATTTCCCCATCACGTTGAGCACATAGTCTACGTTTCTCTTCCACACGGCGTCGCTCTTGTACCTCATGAAAGTTGGATAAATCTACAGATTGCTCTTTACGAGCTGTCGTCTATTTTTTTTCCGACATAATCAGGACATAGTATGAAGTTCATTACCCAGCGACTCACGAAGGCCTTTTTCCGAGTCCGTTGCTCCCATTCTTCATAAGGATCTAGATGTCGTGTACGAAGACGAATTGACGCTAACGCCTCCTCAAGTTGTCTTATTTCCTCTGGGGAACGTTGAGATTGAGAAGGATTTATTCTGTGAGTTGACATGAGTATATAATTGCTTCAGAAATGAACAGAGTGAACTTGGGCATCAATTCATCCTCAGAACTTGACGAGAGGCTGGCGTCTGATATACTGAATGACAAAGACTCATCTGAATCAGTATCAAAAGCATCAGAATCTGAATCGTATGTTGAGTGCGGACCATCAGTTGGCCGCCGGGGTTGCCTGCATTCGCCTTAGCCATGGATGTGAGCTGACATAAGCAGAAGCTAACAACCTAGTCGATGATGGAGAGGTTGTCTTGAGTATACCAAACCGCATTGCACCTAATCTGGACTCAGGAGTCTGAATTACTGGGGTCCAATACAATATCGATGAGCCCAAGCTGGTCAGACAATGGTTCAAAATACGTGATGGCGACACGAGAGGTCACGTTTGTGACAGATCTCCTATGAATCATGTGAGTCTATAGACATAGGCAGTGTATTTTTACGTGAGTTCATGTGAGCCTGTGGACGGTTCACCAGTAGCTTATCAACGATCTGCTGAGAGTGTCAGTCTCTCTTGTTGAAGAGGTGTAATTTCTAGGAGAAAATTGTGAGTTTCTATCCTATTCTTACTATCGTCTCTTTCTCTGTTTTCTTTTTGCCTTTTTTTTTGCACATGCCTATAAAAGCACAACTGCATTGTACCTGCCAGCTCAATATCATGCCACATGAATATTCTCAGTTACAAAGCATCAGATTATCCATCAAAATCCATGATCAAGTATTACAGGTGTTCTTCATGAGTTTATCTCATGCTTGACTTCTATTTTCTCATTTGTACTATAGTTCAGTCAGTACCTCATGGGTGCCTCATTTCTATCTTATGATGCACAGTAGCTATTACAACCTAAGACCAACCTAGGGTTACAACCTCAGAGCAAATAGACAAACATACAAACAGAGCAATCAAGCGTACAAACAAAACACCCAAACCAAAAATAAAGCACCGAAACAAAAATACAAACAAAACATCTTAAGACTTGAGAATGAGTATGGAGTAGAGGAGGGAATTTACAATAGATTAAAATCAGCGCGGATGGAAGGGATACGCCTCTAACGTGTAGCCAGCGATACCATAAGAGAAGAACCCGTCGGGTCGGCAGATAACGGCACGAGACCGGCAATCACCGTGTTCTATACATCACCACGGCCAGGACTCTCAGAGGTGCCTTATAATAGTCGTCAAGTTCAACAGTATCAATCATGGTAGAAAATGACCGCTGTTTTACGACTTTCCTCATAACACTCACGGACACTGTTATAGCCGAAGGAGGTCACTAATATTAAAGAATTCCTTACGGTTGCAGGGCGTAAAGATGCTAGAGGTGCGTCGTTGTTTGACTCATGGCCTTACCCTGGATTATCTTTTTCAGAGGTACGCATCAAGAAGCTCCTACCCAAAGGCCCCAATGGCAAGACACGGACAAAACTGAAAGTCCGCTGTGCACGATATCTTTATACAATCACAGTCGACGACCCTGAGAAAGCTGAGAAGCTAAGGCAAAGCTTGCCTCCTGGTGTGCCGTTCGTTCCTTGCATAGCCGTCTCCCATCTCATACAGTGTATGTAGTTCTCAAGACAATTGAAATCGACAAGCCCAAAAAGAGATAATCGAGTCACGTAGTTATGTGTCATTCAAGCTGATCGATAATATGTTTGAATCAAGGCTAGAATGATGTCTAATGCAATGAGGGAACCTGCTAGTGCCGATACCATCTTCTTCAAGCGGCTGATTTGTGTGAATCCTGACTGAAATGCTTCGGGGTCATAGACAGGCATTAAAGGGTTGCGCTTCCATGCTGCGAAATAGGCGTGACCCATCGAGGTCGACAATAGGAACAACGTTGAATAAGAAGAGTAAGAAGGTTCACCATCGATATGTATCTGAAGAAGGGTAGATTAGAGAACGTACTCCCACAAGGTGTTGAGTCAGACAGGGCAACTGAGAGGAAGGAATAAAAACATAGATGTACCAACGATCACTGAGTCAGATGAGCGACAGCAAAAAGTCAAAAAATTGAAGGAGCCTACCGTCATTACAGATTTCTTGCAGAGAAGTTGACGCTTTTGCCGAGGGTCGAGGACAGGTCGAACACACATGAAATCATCATATTTGTCTGCACACCGCTTGTGCTGTTCAATAGGTACGGGATTCATTGATTGATAGACAAGTGGCGCTGCAGTTGGGTTGTCAGGAAGACAGCACGGGTCGGAAGAACAATTTATGATGGAAATAGTATCGAGGTGGACCTGTGGAAGGACAAACAGACGGACTGGAATGCGCAGTTTCTATGCACCAACTCTGACACATGTACGCCAGACTTTTGAAGAAGGAAATTCCATGGATCGGGAAGGTTTGTCGAGAAAGATCATTTAGTTGGGTGACGAGAGCCCCTGGGACGAGATGATCTGCAAGAACAATGCCTAATATACACCTCAAATCGACTAAGAGCAGCAGGCCAACACATTTACTGGTTAGACATGAATGATGATTTCCCCCAATAATTGGAATCCGTGTACGCAGCCCATTCAACAGTCCGGAGCAGTGAGCCAGCACAGTAAATTGTGAAAGGGCCAGCAACAAAGCTACGAGCGTTTGTGAGAGGGAGCAGTGTGTGTGGTGAGAAAACAATAGGAAATAACAGAAAATCCAGCAGCTTGAACAGCAAGGCTTTAGACAGGAGTAGCAACGACACAGCCCAACTCATGAATGGTCTGCGAGCAAAAAAAAGGATGAACGGAATGTCACTCAGAGGAACTGTCACTCCCGGCACCTGCGCTCGCTCAAAAATCAATATTCATCATGCAGCCGGTACTGTATACTCACAACTTAATGTTGCCACCAGCCTTGGTGCTTTGGGCATTGCCAAAGGCTTGGGTAGCATTCACATTGTCCATAGCAACAGAGGCAAAACAACGTCCATCATCAGAGTGCCGATCACAAATCCAATACCAGACATGCCGTCCAACAAGGGCCTCAATAAGCTGCGCTGGAGTCTGCTAAGCAGCGACCCGTGAGTCGAGCTCCATCGCCTAGTTTCCACTTGAGTAAATGGAGAGAAATGCGTGTGTCCATAGTAACATGACCGTAAAGTCCATAAACAGTGCCAGCAGCGTCCCATCTCAGTAAGCCACCCGACGAGAGTACAGCATCACGTGCATATCAACGGAAGAGCGGAAGAACACTCTCAATGTAATATATAAAAAAGTATTCAACAGCATGAGAAAGTTTGTGTTTCTCATAATGGATTTGAGATTGATTGTCAGTGTGACAAGAAAATGGGACTGTGAAGTAAAATAAGCTGGTGAGTACAGTGATATGGTCAATCTGTAAGTCAATAAGAAGAATTGTAAATATAGTTCAGATATAAGCGTTCTAAACACCACTCAGAATTAGTAGAGGTTGAAGCTTGTACCAAAGGTACGAGTTATATTACATCTTGTGAGGAATGTACCACATGTCGAGCCGTGGTAATATGTTATCTGGAAATCGCCGAAGCATGTCGGATTACCGATCAAGCTCTATCTCTTCTTCTTGAACGACGATACTTTTCAATCTTCAAACAACTTCTTCTTTTTCTTATATTCTTGGAACAAAGGAGGAAAATGTCGTGGCAAGGTACATTTACCAGCTCGATTACCAAAGCTTCACACTCACTATCATCTCCATCTATTTAAAAAAAAGAATACGTTGACAATCAACTTATCCAAAGTGGCAAGGTTGACGAAGCTGCCATCATTGGTTTACAAGGTGGTATCTGGGCCAAGTCTAAAGGAATCCAAGTACGTCTATTACGTTATTAAAACCATCAAAGGTTGTTCCCGTGTTGCCCCCGAGATTGATGATGATAAATGATTTGAAAATCCCAGCTCTCACCCGAGGAAGAAAAGGCAATCATTGCTGGTTTCGACAAACCGGATCAAGTCCAAGCAAATGGAATCCGTGCTGGTGGAGTCAAGTATTTCACACTTCAAGCTGGGGGAGATAATATATATGGGAAGAAAGGGGTGAGCATCGCTCGACACTGGCTTTCGTCTAACCAAAAAACAAAAACAAGTCAGTATTGAATCTGTTAATTTGACAGCTCGATGGCATAGTGCTTGCCAAGACAAACAAGGCAATCCTTCTTGGCACTTACAAAGCACCTACCCAAGCGAGTGAAGCGACGATAGCCGTTGGACGTCTCAATGATTATCTGCGTAATCACGGATACTAAATTGCCAGTCTTCAATGTCAATAAAGCTTGGGGAGAATATACCCCAATTCTATCTTGCTTCTGGCGACTGAACACGCAGAAAGCAAAAGACTTCATTCCTTGCAGTGTGAAAGCGATCATAATGAACATGTACTTTCGGTAAATGGCACAAATATATTCACAGGGCCCTGACGAATGTGTTATTACAATACAAGCATCGGCGAACTGCTTCCAGCAACTCTTCTACAACCCACCCTCGAGCCACTATAGGCAACCAACTCGGTTGTTCTAGGGACGTTCGTATCGATAGTGGCAGAAATGCTTTTCTACTACATCCAATACACGTTCGTACCCATGGCGTAGAAAGAATGAACGTGGTGATCGAACATCGAGCTACAAATAATTCAGCGTTATTCTCTGCAGAAACATAGGACATACTCCATCGATGGTCATTGCTGCAAATAGCAACTGCGATATCGACCAACGGAATGACAAGACCACATGCAGGACAATGCTCCTCCGCATCAGTAAGTCCAACCAAACGTTGATCTGCATGCACTTGCTCGGACAAAGCACGCGCCTCGTCGGAGAGGTCCGTAGGGGACCTAGGGAATAACGCCTGAATGACAGACCGCTGAAGGAAAGGGATATCATCCCCTTTCAAAGTTTCAAACGTTAGGGATTCCACAGCATGTCCCAGTAGCTCAAAGACCCACGTTCTAAAAGAGGAATGACAGCTTTAAAATGGCGTATAATCGTGCGCAAGGTCCTGTTTGAAATCGCATCAAGGAGACGTTGGACAACGACCTCACAATTATGGCGTTTATCGCTAGTATCTGAGTGTCTCTGGGGTCAAAAAATGAGCCTTTGCTGTTTGAATCCTTACATATACCCACCCAAGTGAAATCGGCTAGTGCCAGCTGTACCCTTAGTGATTCTAGAGCATCATAACCAAAGAGATGACAAGAGAGACTCTCTCTGAATTTTTGTCTAACTTCTGCAGTCAGGGAAGAAGAGCAAGGCGTGATATTCACCATCAGAGAATGATCGTCAGGTGAAGGACAAAAGGCTTCAAGAATACGTGGATGCAACTCGTTTAGCTTGGCTCTGTCTCTGAAGCGGGATAGATATGGATGGAGGAGGTCAAGTGTATGCCATCCACGACCTTGAACTCAGGTCAGCCCATATTTATCGAGGCATTTCCAGAACTTACAACCCCCAGCGCGGTGGAAAAGTTGCGTTAGATCTTTCAACAGTGCTTCATCGAAGTCTTCAACATCTTCCCATAGCTGGGCGATCACCAAACAGCTATAATTTTGAACTTCGTGTTTATAACTGAAATCAGACGGTCGTATAGCCCTTCAAAGATTGAAAGATCGAAGAAATGTAAATGAGCAGCTGGTCACTCACTCTTGTGCCCATACAACAGTAGATCCGTCATCAAACAAGCATACCCCTGTAATCTTATTCATATCGACCAAATCCACATCGCAGTTTTGTGATTCAACGAAAGCCGACCTAACAGCTTTTGAAATCTGGTAGGAATTGACACAACCACCGGACCACGAAGGGTCGGAAGATATATTCTGAACAACATGAAAGGATCCATCGGTGAGCGTAACTATGAGGATGTCTTGGTGCAAAATATAATTCAGCCCAACCACTGGATGGAAAGCTGACGACGATTTGTGAATCTTCTGATTTCTCAAGAATAGTACTCGAGAACCAGACCAGCCAGCAGAATCTAACGGGAAAGAAAACAACAGGAGCCTGCCTGGTTTACTGACAACCAATATGGGCTACGAAGATTGATAACATGAATTCTGTTTGAAGTTAGGACTCACACCGCAAGGAGGGTTAATCCAACGTATAGACGTTATGCCTATCTGGTCAGGTTGGTGGATTAGTCCAAGATCTGAGATCTTGGAATTCACATTGTAATGAGGTCCGAAGAACGAGGGCCCGATGCCTTCGACAAGATCTTGCGAGATCTCCAGCAGCCCGATGGCCCCTGCTGAGGTACCGTAAGCGAGGGTACCAGATGCTAAGGGCAATTAGAGTGCGATCGGTGTACGGCATCAAAAGATTTACTCCACTTTTTTTAGTATCTGAAGGGGTCCACATCGAGAAAGCGAGCTGGCTGATCCAGTGCTTGCCAAGCGGGTAGTTGTGAACCAAGTCTACAGAGCTATCGATGTACCTGAGTCAATTCAGCTATCATTTCGCGAGCTTGGGGATGAATATTGGGCACCTGAGAAACAAGACACTTCCACCGCGGTTTCCAGCAATCAGGAGAGATCCATCACATTCTGGGACTGGTACAACGCCAAAGTCAGGCTGGGGAGTCCAGCATACACCTGGAAACCAATTAATCGAATAATTGAGACGACAACTGTCGTAACATACTGACAACCTGTGCTCGTAAAGCCTGCACCGTTTGACTGCTTTTGAGCATGGTGGTCTGAAATTTGTCAACGAGATAGGCAGTGACTCCAAAGTCTCTGGTCCATTCGCCTTTGAGAGCGTTTCTATTAGCTGTCCAGAGGTTGAGCTCTAGATTCGAGCTGAGGGTAGCAATAATGCACCTTGATGCGAGCTGTAGGATGTCCAGTTGACAAAGGACCTTCGATATGGACCTTACCCTGAAGTTTTTGATAGAGCGGATGGAGAAATGGCGACAGCCACAAGAGTCGGATCGATAGATCCTAAGGAGACTGCACCCCAGTCTAATTTTCAGAAGAAAATAAGAAGAAAAACAGCAAAAACAGTGTATAGCGACTCGCCCTGAGAGTATTCCGACCATTTCAAAGTCTCATTCATGTCCAACTGCACTATAGTCATGAACCAACCGATCCCCTGGTGTAAAATCACATTTTCTTTCTTGGAAGTATGCTTGATGGCAGACGCGGTATCGTACGTTATTCCGTATTCAGGAGTCTGAAAAATGGCTCCGTGAACTTGTGATGTGAGAAGTGAGAGAAGTACCAATATGTAGGCAGCGCTTTTCGTGGCAAAAACCAGTTGACCTTCAGCAGTCCATTGCAGGCAGGTCAAAGATGGGAAAGAAGTCGCTGTTGGAAAGTCGAGAGTCGCATAAACTGGCAAGGAAGACATCCAGATCTTTGGCCTGCGTTTGTCGCGAAACGTCACATCGATAAGTGACGTCACAGTCAGCAAAGGAATACATCATGCAGGTCACGAGCTCTCACGTGATTGCACAAGTGACCTCGCCTTCAACATTTGTTCAATATTGTTACATCGACTATCTTCTAACTGGATCCGCAGGCGGTCAAACACAGTGATCTATGGCTAGCTTCTACTGGGACACTTTTCTCTGCTTGTTTCTTCTAACTAGGCTCTCCAGTGTCCTATCAGCGCTCTATCCAACGCAGCCTGTTGCCGACACGGTCTTTTATTGCGGGAGTTTTGCCTTGGTAACTTGGGTCGATACACGACATAAACCACATGTGGCAGGGCTAGGCAACTTGACAATAAAACTGCATACAAGTCAAGACGTATGTGTCTCTACTGATGGCTTGTATTCAATGTTCATCTGCTCGTATATGCACAGGATTACGTGACTACACTGGCGTCGGGCGTGAATCCAGCTTCGTATAGTACACAGGTGACTCTTCCGCCGGATCTTCGGAACGACACGCTGTAGTCAGTCTTGATCCGCTTTTCGTGATGAGGAGAGAAACTTAAAAGGTCCTGTCAGTGTTTTGCGTTTCTCTGCTCCTGGTCTCTGGGAAGATGTCTGGACAGCGGATTTTACTATTTTGCCCGACGACGCGAGATTCAGTCCTCGACCGACGTCTGGTACTCGTTCCCTTTCCACTGCGACTTTGGGTCCAACACAACCGGAAGGAGAAAAGCAGACAGGCTCAAGTATACTACCAATCACCACGATTTCTGCAGACTCTCTGGACGGCTCCTCGTCTCCACCGCGAAGAAACGGCGCTGTGCACAGCAGGGTAGATCAGTTGGACACCGCGCAGTTTCGGCTTTTGTTTATCGTCTGGCCTGCCTTGTTTGGTCTTTGTATGGCCCTCTGATTTGTACATTAGTCGTTTTTAAATAAATTTTATCAGCGCGAGAATGATCACGTGGTTTTATAAGCAGCCTCGGAACATAAGGTACCGCTTTCCTCAGCTATGCTACGGGTTGCCCAGCAGGTTTGTTGTCTCTGTGCGGTCGTCTTTCTGACTCTGACAGCTGGCTAGAATATTGGACGTCGTTTGCGTCAGGGTTCATTGTCATGGCTTTCCTACCGAGGGTTTGCCACTCCATCAGAGCCTTATGACGTTGTAGTCGTAGGTGGTGGTGCGTTTATCTCTATTTTTTGTTCAACTTTGATCACTCAGTACATCTGAAAAGGTCCTGGTGGCTATGTAGCTGCTATCAAAGCTGCTCAGCTGGGGCTCAAGGTCAGACATTCCGCATCCTGACAGAACAATAATAATTTTGTATAGACTGCGTGCATCGAGAAGCGTGGATCTCTTGGTGGAACTTGCCTGAACGTTGGCTGCATCCCTTCAAAAGCTATGCTCAACAACTCTCATTTGTATCACCAAGCAAAACACGACTTTGAGCGACGCGGTATCGACGGTATGTTACACTCCTTCTACATTCTTCCTGATGCAATGTCTCTTTAGTCTCGGGGGTATCTCTCAACCTTCCCAAGATGCTCGAAGCCAAAGAAAAGGCTGTCACCAGTCTCACCAAGGGCATCGAGGGGCTGTTCAAGGCCAACAAAGTTGATTACATCAAGGGCACCGCGTCATTCGCTTCACCCAATATACTTTCCGTCTCCCTCCTCTCCGGTGGCGATCAACAAGTCCAAACAAAGAACGTTATCATTGCTACTGGCTCAGAAGTCGCTCCTTTTCCAGGTGGTGCCATTGAAATCGATGAGAAGCAAATCGTCAGCTCGACTGGCGCTTTGGAACTACAACAAGTGCCAGAAAAAATGGTCGTTATTGGTGGAGGTATCATTGGTCTTGAGATGGGCAGCGTATGGAGTAGGCTTGGTGCTGAGGTCACAGTCGTCGAATTCCTCGGTGGTATCGGAGGCGCTGGAATCGATGAGGAGGTCGCGTACGTCCGTTTCATCTCTTTCGTTGAAAATGCACCCCCACCTCGCAAACAGTAAGCAGTTCCAGCGGCTGTTGAACAAACAAGGACTCAAGTTCAAACTTAACACTAAAGTCCTATCTGCAGAGAAGAAGGACGGAAAAGTTTTGATTACTGCTGAGTCCGCCAAGGATGGCAAGCAAGAGACAGTGCGTCTCGAGTTTTCCCACCTGACTAGACTGTCATATTTGTCTTTTAGCTCGAGGCCGATGTCGTTCTTGTTGCTGTTGGTCGTCGTCCCTATACGGATGGTCTCAATCTTGAGGCTGCCGGTGTTGAGAAGGACCCTCGCGGCCGCATTGTAATTGACCATCAATACACTACCTCAGTGAAGCACATCAAGTGTGTCGGCGATGTTACTTTTGGTCCTATGTTGGCTCACAAAGCTGAAGAAGAAGGTAATGACTCGTGTCTGACTCTGACTAGGGCTATTCTTATCGAATCACTCAGGAATTGCTGCTATCGAACACATCAAGTCCGGACATGGTCACGTCAATTACAATGCCATTCCCTCTGTTGTTTACACACACCCTGAAGTTGCCTGGGTCGGTCGTACAGAGCAGGACCTTAAGGCTGAAGGCGTCAAATACAGCGTCGGCAAATTCAGCTTCGCTGCCAACTCTCGTGCCAAGACCAATCTAGACACTGAAGGCTTTGTGAAATTCATCGCAGAAAAGGAAACGGATAAGATTCTTGGTGTTCATATTATTGGCCCGAACGCTGGTGAGATGATTGCTGAAGGTGTCCTTGCTGTTGAGTACGGTGCAAGTGCCGAGGATGTGGCCAGGACTTGTCATGCTCACGTATGTTTTTCATTCGGCCTCTCAATTCTTTTTTATTTATTCTCTCATTTTTTCGTTTAGCCCACGTTATCGGAGGCATTTAAGGAGGCTGCTATGGCAGCGTACGGGAAACCCATCCACATGTAATTTCGTATTTTTTTAACTACTCGGTATGATTTCCTTAATAGATTTCCCTCTTACATATGTATGTCAAATACGGGAAGATGATAACTCGCCATCTGGAGAATGAAAAAGTTACACTCTTTGTAACAGCTCTATTCATCCAGCGTGTTCAACATGAGATGCTACGGTTTCTGATATACAAGGAAAGAACTCTACAGCGCGAGTGCTCAGATGTATTCTGGAGGCGGATAAAGCGATTTCACCACCCACGGTCTCGAAAGTAGGAAGAACTGACGTAACGACGGCAAAATGCAATTGAGACAAAACAACGAGTGTATGGGGAACTCGGAGAAAAAGAGGACGAACAGAACTTGGAGAGATCAAAGGGACCGGGCCTTGATAGGGTGTCTTTGTGCTGGCAATTGCTTACGAAACACGCCAAATTTTGGAGGGAATGATTACGTTTTGCTAGGATTAACGTGCATTATTTATAGCCCTTCTGACAGCATGAACTTGGTCGGTATCTAGTCAGTTAGCTGAGCATTGAGAATAGATTGCTTCTGTTTTATGGAGAGAACCATAACGATGAAATCCCGATCACGCAAACACTAAACTACAAAGGTCTCGTATAACTTGAAGGATCCAAGGTACATAGAAATTTCATTAGAGCATACGTGTTTGGTAACGTCATCCGAAAACGTCGTTGAGCTCAATTGTCAGGGATGATCTGAGCCCTTGAGGGTTCGCACTGCCAATAAGACAAAACTTTGCAGTAGGTGTATAGTTTATCCCCGCAGGGGGATTTTACAACGTTGGAGCTAGAACACAGGGCATTTAGCCAGCAAGACAAAGTGTCGGAGATCACGGTGAGCTCATTTAGGTGCTTTTCTGACACTCGAACCCCGCTCAACCTACCAAGACTCGGTTGTATTGTTATCTACAATGCAGCACCCGATTAGATCGTCGAAAGATACAAGAAAACGAGTCACACAATAAGTCGATCAAATACTCGTACATCTGTCATTCAACCTTTGAAAAGAGGACTTCGCGCATTATGCATTTGATAAGTTATGAAGTGATTCTCGTACTAAAAATCGACAGAGTGGTGTGGCAAAGATAGGCTTTTGAGCGAGCAGTGGTGGCGAGGGTGATCACGTTCAGCGAGAGATGAAGTATACACCGTATACACCCTCCACGTTTGAAAGATACTAGGATACCAGGGCTACCTAAGAAGAGAAGATTAGCCAAGGGGAGGAGGTAACCGGAGACATGCGAATCTCACACGGTCTCAGTTACGAATGGCGTCTGTCATCAATCAATTCTTCGGGGCCCAAAGGGCGGATTAACCGGCCATATCGTCTTAAGAAGTAATCTGCAGGTGAGAGAGTGAAGAGGCTCTCATGTTTCAGTGCCTCTGGTAGCAGATTCCAGTGATATACGGAATCGAAGTACGACTGTGCAATGATCAGTGCTTGAATGTGTTGTCAACGAATACGGAGCTTGAGATGCCAGGTTTATGATGGAGGAAGACGGTGTCAAGGACCAAAAATCAAGTACAATCAATGTCAAAGGCGATGGGCAGCAACTACAAACAGAAACAGAGAGCTGTATGGGTTACTTTTGGCTTTTTATCCGCGATCTTGATTTTGTGCTAGATGTGATGCCTGCTTGTCTTCGTGCTGTATTGACTAGAATCCTGACCGCTTGACTGTGGCAATGTAGCATGAAGTTCTGTCTGCTCGCTGTTCTTCAGATATGCACACTTGGCAACTTGGAGTCTCGTCCAATGACATGGCAGAAGACTAGACGAATAGGTGGCATAGGAGCATCAACGATGAGATCTTATGAGATTTGGCAACCCTCCATTGCAAAGATTCTGATTTCCGAAAAGGCATTGACATTGCCCTGATGAACCGTGGATTGAGACGAAGTGTATGCTGAATTTCTGATGACATGACGTTTCGGCAGTTTGGCAGTAATTTGGTCAGCTGTTTTTTTCGTTCATATATCTCTCAGGTGGTTCTGACCTCTTTTCGTTCTTTCCCTCCATCTAGTTCCTGTTCCGCCCCTCATGACGTTCTCTGTCCTCAGGGCCCTTCATGGCATCATAGGCGAGGCTCTGGGAGACATAGAGGCTGTATATGCGCTCCATGGGTCGCATGATAAACCTCCCTCAGGCTTGGACAGAGACAAGGCCCCAACCCCCGACCCTTCAGGAAATTATTCGTCTACATGTGGTCCGGTCAAATCTAACCATCGTCCTACCCTCTCTGCGAATTCTCTCTCTAATGTGTATGTGTCTCCACCGCCATCTCCATGCATTAAGACGGAGAACTCGACCGATTCTCTACCCCAGCAAAATCTGGATTTTCCATCTCTGGATGCACCTTGCAACCCAACATCTTTATCTGAGATGTTAACCCATCATCCTGACGTTCTTTCTGCCGTGAACCGTATTATTGCCGCTTGTGGCCAGATGAGTGCTACAGTTCAGACACCTTTCCTCACTTTATGTGACGCCATAATGGGGGTGAACCTAATTTTCTGATGACCTGCCATATCGCTGACGGATGTCTTATCTAGTACCACTTACCTTCATGTATGCGCCTTTTCGAGGCTTCACATGTCCCCGAGATACTGCGAGAGGCGGGCTCTGCCGGTTTGCATGTCACTCTCATATCAAAAAAGAATGGCGTTGATAAAATCAAACTGGGTATATGCGACATTGGTCCTGCATCGTTCCAGCGATTGACATACACACAGCACATATTTTGCGTCTCCTGGCAACTCATCACGTTGTGACAGAGCTTTCGCCAGATGTCTTTGCATTAAACAGGATATCCTCGACAATTGACACTGGGAAGAATGTACACGATCTTCACCAGTGGACTTTGGAAGGAATGTGAGTCATATTCATTTGACCACATATTCCTTCTAAGCATTCTTGCAAAGACCAGAGAAGAAGTACGAGGGTACAACAGGTGTCGCAGCCTTTGTTGGGCTATGGTCCGTGTTTAGTTTCTCTGCCAGAACCTTGTTGATTATCTCCATAGCTCGGATGAGATCTACAAATCATCTGCATATCTAACTGAAACATACCTTTTGTCTCAATCGGATGTTACTAGAGCAGCCACTGAGCCAGCCAGAGCCCCTTTTTGTTTTGCCTTTGGAACTGCTGAATCAGAAATTGGGTTTTTCGGTTGGCTTGAGGGCTCCACCGAATCGAGGCCAATAGAGGCTATTTCCCCTGAAGATGCTCGGTATGAGCAAGTCAACCACTAAATCACACCATGTATGCTTATCAATGAGTCAGGGTTCAAAAAGGTCAAAGTGCCCCCGTCAAAGATGCTGATTCCCATGTAAATTGGCTCAGAGCCACGAGTTTCGGACCAGGATTGACACTGGATGCTCCTAATGCCAATCGCTTTCGTTTGGAGCGTTTTGGGAAGGCTATGTCAGGAACTTCTTCATGGGAAGTGCCAAGTGCCATTCTCAGTAGTACGAACTCGCCCTCGTAGAATTGAGTGGGACATTCTGACCAGTGACATGTATAGGCTTTGATTGGCATGCCCTGCCCCGTGGAAGTCTCGTCGTTGACGTTGGCGGTGGTATTGGATCTACCAGCATGCTCCTTGCTAGTGCTTTTTCATCACACGGTGAGGATAGTCCAAGTCTTCGTTTCATTATTCAAGACCGTCCGATTGTGGTTGAAATGGGTGAAAAGGTGGGGATGCTTATTTTATCTCTACCACATTCTCACCCACGGACAGGCTTGGAGGGCCAAGTGTCCAGAGTTTCTTGAGAATGGAACGGCGCTCTTTCAGGGTGCGTTCTACATCCATCTTGCTATTCTTCGGCTCGCGTGTGACTCTTCGTTAAGTTCATGATTTTTTTGCGCCTCAACCGGTCAAACAAGCAGCGATCTTTGTACTGAGAGTTGTGTTACATGATTGGCCCGATGATTTCGCTCGCAGGATACTGTTACATTTGAGAGAAGCTGCGATGCCCCATACCAAGCTTCTTCTTGGTGATTTTATTCTTCCGTTGGCATGCCCTGATGAAGTTGGCGGGAATGAGCTCCTCGAGGGCATCCAAGGAGTTGAGGCCATGCTTGCACCACCTCCTTTGCTTCCAAATCTGGGGAAAGCAAGTGCAAATGCATATTGGATGGACATGACGGTGCGTCATTAATCAACTTCTGTAAAATCAAAATCTGATTCACGATCGTCTTCAGATGCAAGTCATGTTCAATGCTCAGGAACGGACGTTACGAGAAATTGTAGCACTGGCTGCATCTGCTGGCTGGAAAGTTACGAAAGTCACGAAGTCTGTTGGCTCACTTTTTGGGTACATTATTGCGGTCCCATCAAGAGTACCATCTCATCACCATGGTTCAAACGCCGCCTCATATCGTGATCCTTCCTTTGCCTTCCATAAATCCCCAGACAAGTCGAAACTACTTACTCCTTGTGCTATCCGCCACTGCAATAAGCATGAAGAGCGGAAGTTGATTGAACGTTCGTCTTCGCGGTGTGGTACGCCTACGTTTGGCTCAAGGATGCAGTTATCACTCGTGGAGGAAGCACTATCGAAATTTGGTGGGAGTTTCTTTCGTTCTCGTAAAGGACCCGCGACTCGGATAGTTTCATCGCCGAAATTCACCTCGCTCAAGCAGGCTATCACTTTGACACCCGTACCAGCTGCTAAGAAGAAATCATCTCCCCTTTCTGTACCTTCACTCGTGACATCTACTTCACCGGCTTCTACTACTGCGAAGGCACATTCTCCCCCCAAGCCCCTTTCTCAGACGCTCAGTCAGAGGATCATACCTAGGCGTCTGTCACTTGCCAATCTGCGTGTCAATCATGAACAAGCACCACCTCTGCCCACCCCTCGAGAGCTCTCTTCTCCCTCGCCTCCTGGCCCACCTCTTTTGAGCCAGATGTCCGTTACCCACCTGTCCACTTCCGACGACCGCGACCAACTTCCTATTTCAGGATTGGCTTTGACAACCACTCAGGGGCGGGAACACTGTTCTAACGAACTTACGAGCACCCCCTCTCCTCCATCAACGTCGATACTACGTCGTCGGGGAGGTGAGGAAGAACCACTACAGTTTCAACCTCCGAGTTGGGATGGTGGGAGCGTACCTTCTCCAACGCAAAATATGGAATACCGATCGTCGTCTGCGCAATCAAATATACCATCGTCGTCTTCAAAACTAGCACTACCATCGTTTCTGCAAGTCGCAGCTAAGGTTGAGTCTCGCAAAAGGACAAAGAGCCTCGCATGTCTCTCATCAAAGGCCGGCTTACATGCGGCTAACGCTGTAGCTTTTGTGAGTGGGATAAACAGTTCACTAGGCAACGGTCTTGAGGGCCGTATCGGAGCTGGGCCAAGTCGATTGGGTGGTTTATTGGCTCGTAGTGGCGGCGGCACTAACCTTCGATCTGAAAAGGGCAGGGATGTTGCCACGCCGGTTGTGTCACCTGCATTCCCATCATTTGTCGATTTGACTGTATGTGCGCCCACTGAGGATGAGCCGAGAAATCCTAGGTATAGGTCTGTCAGCGTTTTGGCTGCTGCTGCCCAGACTGAGAAAAGGACATCAAGGAAGAGAGAATCTCCTTGACCTGGCGGCATATAAGCATTTTCAGGGATTTCATTATTCTTTGATTAAACGATGAAGTTGCCGTAAATCAACTTATTTTTGCTTCACTGAGGCATATAGAGTGTTTTTATACTACTTTGCTGTGATTTCGTCGGAATCTCGTCTGCCTTGTATACTTTATGGGTTTTCTGCTACATAGCATGTCTGCCGGAGTTTACCCTGAGAAAGATCATAATAGATAATATATTTCTGTCGCAGCTCTTCAAAAGGTTCCAAATAATATGTAGTTGGTATCATTTTCCGGTGGTGTATGAAAATTAGGCCAGTGCTTTCAGATGTGCCCTTGGTATGGCCTCTCACCGCTGCTATTTCTGAACAATATTCACTATGCTTGTAATTGATAGCTTTTGCAGACTGCTATATTTTCTGAGTCAAGTCTTTCACTTGATAATTCCACAATGACTATTCAATTCATTACTCAACTTCACATCAAAAAGTATGTCGAGCATAGCTGGTTAGTGGGACCCACCAGGGATAAAGTATACCCCAGGGCATGACCAAGGGTAAGGGTGGGGTGAGAATAGCTATCAGTATATTACTGATTTTACCCTTGACCTCATAGTAAGGGTAGAGTATATTCTTGAAGGTTATATGATAGTGATTAATGTTACAACCCTAGGTATCAACTCAGGCTGCAGCACTTAGTCAATGCTTGAGGGTGAGTTGAGAGCAGAGAAGGGGAAAGGTATGATTGGTTAAGTATGAGGAACCAGAACATATATGTCTATTGTACTGAAAGTAGATAGTAGGGAGACTCCCTTTGAGATTGAGGCCTGGCATCTTGGCACGGAGCAGTCTGGGGAAAGCTGTGTACACATATTCTCCCATACTGCCTGCGGGAAGCCATCCATTTTTTGTAGTAAAGAAGTTGGAACTGGAGAGTTATTGTAGAGCAAATAAAGATATAAATAAACAAGATGAGGGCCGAGATGCTTGATTATATTTCTACTACAGCTCTCATCAGACCAATGCTTGCTCGTCGTGCTGTCTTCGTCGCTGCTCAGCGTCGCGTACTCGTGCGCTCCGCGCCAGCTTTCGCTAGGTCCATGCAGTCTGTTCCCCAGACAGACAGAGTAAGTCGCTCAATTTTCCACTACAGGTGAAAATCTCTCATCGCCAAAGGACACCATCATGAGGCTGCTGTACTCTATAGGCACAAAACGTGAAGTCGAACGTCATCTCCGTATCTTCTCGTCCTCTTCTCACCCGTCCCAGCCTGCCAAATTCGCTGTTATCAAAATCGGCGGGGCGGTCCTGAATGATATAGACGAACTCGCGCTTAGTCTAAGTTTTTTGGCGAGGGTCGGGCTATACCCTGTCGTTTTGCATGGTGGAGGACCCCAGCTCAATGATATTCTCGAACGAGAAGGTGTCGTTCCAGATTATATTGATGGCATCCGTATCACTGGTGAGTGATTTTCCTGCACTACCAAACATGGCTAAGTAATTTTGAGACGCAAAAACCCTTGGTGTGGCACGCCGAGTCTTCCTTGACGAGAACCTCAAACTTGTGGGAGCGTTAGAAAAACTCGGTACTCGAGCGCGTCCAATTACCTCTGGCGTCTTCACCGCTGATTATCTCGACAAGGACAAGTATGGCCTCGTTGGAAGGATTACCAAGGTTGACAAGAGGCCTCTTGAGGCTTCTATCCGTGCTGGTGCTCTCCCGATTCTGACAAGCTTGGCTGAGAGTCAGGATGGTCAGATTTTGAATGTCAATGCAGACATTGCTGCGGGGGAACTAGCGAAGGAGTTGGAACCAATGAAGATTGTCTTTTTGAATGACAAAGGTGGCATATTTCATGGTGTCACTGGCGAAAAACTGGATGTCATCAACCTCGATGAGGTCGGTCTAATCCTTCCGCATGACAACCGTGTTCATATTTCTTTAGGAATTCGACACGCTGATGAAAGAACCTTGGGTCAAATATGGAACGAAGCTCAAACTTCGTGAATTCAAAGAAATGCTCGACCATCTCCCTCGTTCATCGTCTATTGCCGTCATATCCGCTTCCTCGCTGCAGAAAGAACTTTTCACCGATTCTGGTGCTGGGACGCTCATTCGAAGAGGATACAGATTGTTCAAATACTCTTCTTTTGAAAGTGTCGGTGCCGATCGGTTCCGTCAAGTCATTCATGATCGCGATCCAGATGTTCTTTCAGGTTTGGCCTCTGTCACAGGCATCTTACACGACTTGAAAAAGACGCCTTACACAATTTATGGTGATGAACCTATGGACGTGGTGGCTGTCGTGTCTCACCCCGAAGGCGAAGTTGCCATCATGACGAAACTCTTATCCTCGCGTGCCGGAATCCTGAACAATGTTGTGGACAATGTGTTTAACGCGATCAAAAAAGATTATAGGAAATTGTTTTGGACGGCACCTGCAGAAGATGAGAACAGGAGCTGGCATTTTGAAAGAGCGGATGGCAGTTTTACGAGAGCGGGGAAGAGCTTGTTTTGGTATGGTGTACAGGATGTAAAGGAGGTTGAGGTTATTGTGGAGAGCTTTGAGAAGAAGGGGAGGATTGATAGGACTTATCTACCGGTTGGTCCGAGTGCACCACCGCATCGAGTTGTGAATGCCACCCAGCCGTCGAATCATCGAGCGTACTCGACCGCTGTGAGGAATATACGAGGATATGCGACCGCTGCCGCCCCGGACATACCTATCCAGTTTTCAACAGAACAAAAACGAGTGGCACTGATTGGTGCCAGAGGATATACAGGTCAAGCATTGACTACTCTATTCAATACACATCCGTATCTGTCTCTCTCTCATGTGTCTTCTCGTCAACTGGTTGGGAGGAAACTGGATGGGTATAACAAGAGACTTATCATCTACTCAAATTTGCAAATACAGGATGTGGAAAGGATGGAGAAGGATGGAGAGGTGGATGCTTGGGTCATGGCATTGCCGAATGGGACGGTGAAACCTTTTATAGATGCCATTGAACGTGGTACTGAAGCGAGGGGAAAGGGTAAGGGGAGTGTCGTGGTAGATTTGGGAGCGGATTATAGGTTTGAGGAAGGGTGGGTTTATGGATTACCTGGTGAGAACATACAGAGGAAGGTTTTTTTTTACAATGGTGCCAATGACTTCACGGAGCAGAGGTGTACGGTCGTGAACACATTCGGAAAGCAAAACGGGTTGCAAATCCAGGATGTTATGCTACATCCACTCAGATGCTCTTGGCGCCTCTCATTTCTCACCTGAGCCCTCATGCCATGCCTACTGTATTTGGATTAAGCGGATACTCCGGTGCGGGAACTGTGGCTTCAACTAGTTCAGAGGGGGAACCGATTTCATTGCCCAAAGTCACACCGGAGTCATTAAAAGGAGGAGTGAAGCCGTATTCGTTGACGGGCCATATACACGAGAGGGAGGCTGAATTTCACTTATCGTCTCTCCTTTCTACTAACGCTACGGGAATGAAAGTGGCATTTGTACCAAGTGTTGGGACATGGTTTTCGGGAATTTTAACTACGGCGTCTGTTCCGTTGAATGGGAGGTTTACCGCGCGACAAATCGGGGAGTTATTTGAGAAGAAGTATGAGGGAGAGAGGATGGTGAGGTTTTCGAAGGGTGTGCCGGAATTGAGGGATGTAGAAGGCAGACACGGATGGACGTGTGGTGGATTTCAGGTACATTCAGATGGGGAGAGAGTGGTTGTCGTTGGTGGATTGGATAATTTATTGAAGGGAGCTGCTACACAGTGTTTGCAGGTGCGGAGTTTTTTTTGTAGGGGGGATGTGGATGGTTCTGACTCATCACTATTTTGTAGAACTTGAATTTGGCGTTGGGATATGAGGAGTTGGAAGGAATCTCGGTTGAGGAATAGGTGGAAATCTAATGTGTTGTTTAATGTTGATTTAGTTGGAGTCTTAGCAGACCCTCAGGGGGAGTTCCTAAACTGTTGTGCGCTCAGAATGGAATCGTGAGGTGATGTCCTGATTTTTCAGAATGGTATTATTGTATTGTCACTCCAGCGGGCGTGTGAGTCCTGCCTGCAAAAGGTATCAAGGTTTGCGAGGTCGGTGCAAAGCCAAAGCACAGCCTCGAAGAGCCATTAATCAGTTCTTTGAACACACAAATGATGGGGGTGCCTGTACTCCCTTTGCTGGGCCTCAGTCACGCCTGAGTCACATACACGCCGCATGGGGTTAGTACTTGGGGTCGTGTGCGGTGTGGGTGGAATCTGTATTTGGTTGACTGTTCCGAATTTCCAACTGATCTAATTGCTCGAGAAGAGAGCTTGTGTTGTCTTTGTGAGTGCTTGCAGGATCCTCTCTACACACCAGTCTGTGAATCTCTCTCTATTTCGTCTCGTATCCACAAAGTCTATCCCGAGCATAACTACTTTCGCGCTGCCCACCTTACATCCACGATCTATCCAAATCTTACGGCGCCATATCAATCTCTTTTCTCACAAACTACTAATTCCACCGTCGTCAACGCAACAGTTTTTTGAATTTAATTTCGTTTTGGGAACGTCGACAATTCTTCGACAATGGCAAGCAAAAAATCGAAAATAGCACAACAGCAACAGAATGCGGCTAGACAGATCCAACAGGCACAGCAGAGAACGATTGGAGATGGCAGTCTGCCTAGCCACAGTCGACAGACGAGCGTTGTGGGTCAACCTACAGTGATGTCTGCTGTAATGCCTTCGCCCACAAGTTATCCGACTGGACTGGCTGGTCCTAGTAATGATGTGAGTATAGCTGAACGGAGGGTTAAGAATGTATGTTTGTCCTCTCTTTCTCTTGGATAAAGACTGATTGCTGTCTCCCCGCGTCCAAGGTTCGGCCACCAGCAACACACAAACCGACAGATGCAGAGTTCTTCGTGTACAATGGTAAAGGGGATAGAATGCCTAATGCGAGTTATCTGAAAGAGCACTTTTTCCGGGAGGGGAGAGTATTCGAACAACATGCGTTGTGGATTGTACAGACTGCTACGGAAATTATGAAGATGGAGCCGAATATGGTGTCAGTGTCTAGTCCGGTAACTGGTGCGCTCTTCGTGGAAGTTCTTGCGTTCGTCTTGATAGCACATGCGTAGTTTGTGGTGATATTCATGGGCAATATGTGAGTCCGTTCCTTGAATTATAAGAGAAATGTGTATTGAGTGGTTGTTTGGTTTCAAGTATGATCTTATGAAGTTGTTTGAGATTGGTGGGCCTATTGGTGATATCAATTATCTATTTCTCGGGGATTATGTGGATCGCGGAGATTTTGGCATCGAGGTGCGTTATTGAAATAGGAACCTGAATTTTCTTGTGGTTGATTAGGATATGACAGTGTTTATTGTACTTGTATGCTTTGAAGATTTGGTATCCCACCAAAGTCACTCTCTTACGAGGGAATCATGAATGCCGGCATTTGACAGAATATTTTACGTTCAAACGCGAATGTATGTCCTAAATTGACAACGCTAGCGTTCGTCTGGTGACTTTTGCTCTGAATAGGTTTGCACAAGTACAGCACGCAGGTCTATGAAGCGTGCATTGAATCTTTTTGTGCGTTACCCATTGCTGCATTAGTGGATGGCAAGTTCTTTTGCGTACATGGGGGTATATCACCATCCTTACATGAACTAGACGACATTAAATATGTGCGTCTTTTTCCTGTTCTTACTTTTCTCTTGCCATCAACGTCTGCTCTTCGTGTCACACAGATGAATAGATTTCAGGAACCTGAATCACATGGTCTCTTGTGTGATCTGTTATGGTCAGATCCTATACAAGCCTTTGGACAGGAAGAGTCGAACGGTATTCCTGCTGGCTCGACCTTTTTGCACAACTCGATTAGGGGATGTTCGTACTATTATACGTGAGTGGATGTGATACTCAAAGACGATTGTTGACTAGGTGAAAGGTACGATGCTGTATGCCAGTTTCTGGAGAGGAACAACCTGGTGACTATGATTCGGGGGCATGAGGCCCAGGATGCTGGGTGTGTCATCACAACTTTATTCCCTTTATATAATTGTACCATGTTGCATTGTAGGTTTACGATGTACAAGAAATCACCAAAAAAGCATTTGCCTTCAATGATCACGATTTTTTCTGCACCAAACTACCTGGATGTATATCATAACCGGGCAGCAGTGTTGAAATATGCGAATAAAAATATAACGATAAGACAGTTCAATTCAAATCCGCATCCATATTGGCTGCCGAACTTTATGGATGCGTTTACGTGGAGCTTGCCTTTTGTTGGAACCAAGAGTAAGTGTTATCATATTTTTTCATGAGTTGAGGGTAATCATGATCGTTTCTCTAGTTACGGAGATGTTATTGGCAATTTTGAGTATTTGCAGTCAGGAAGAGCTCGACGAATCTGGATCGGAGGATGAAGTAGGTATGGAGAGTGTAGATGAAGCTGCGATCGCTGCTCGGAAGCACCAAATCAAGAAAAAGATTTTGGCAGTTGGGAGGATGCGAAGGGTGTTCCAGTTGTTACGGTATATGACGTTTCGTTTCACTTCTCAGGCGAATTTTTGATGGTTCTTGTCTGTGTGTGTAGTGAGGAAGCAGAAAGCGCTACTGAACTTATGCCAGATGAAGCTATCAGTCCTGGGAGAGTTGGCCCTGATGCGCTCAATGTGCGAGGCAACAAAATCAACAACAGTATTAGGACATTTGCCGATGCGTATGTGGCCATTTTCCACTTTCTGACATCGCTTATTGTATGCCTATTCAAGTCGCCGGTCTGACCTTCTTAACGAACGTTTACCTGAGTTCAACGTGAACCTCCCGAGCCAACGTCCAGCTATATTTCCGACGCCCTCGATGCGTTCGGCATCCCGTTGGGGGAATGGACCTTTGGAGCAGATTTCTTCTGGATCCTCTGTGATTCCACCTGGAGGGATCAATATGGAGTATTTGATTCGGAGGAGTTTGGAAGAGGAGGAACTTGCGAGGGAGAATGGTGAGGAGAGTACGGTTGATAAGTTGGCGGATAAGATTGCGAGGGGGAAGTCGCTGGTGGGAGGTCCTAGAATGTTGAAAAGGCATGATACTGCGTGATAATGACTGTTTGGCTGATCTAATAACCGCTGAATCTACTCCTCGTTTGGTTTATGTCAATTGCTTTGATGTGTTTTTGTAGTTACAGTTGTACGGACTGAATACTAATATGAGTATATAGTTTAGCTGCCAGAACATTGGAAATGGAAATGTAACAGAGCACTCCGCGGTTTTTACCGCTTAATAATACTCAGGTATATGACCTCAGAAGGACCATATTTTCTGCACCGTGATCACAAAATTCACTTTCAAACAGCTTGGTTTTGGTAGCATAACTCTATATATTGATGATGCGAGCGGGGGTGCATGGACTATTCGTGGTGATTTACTCTTTCAGAGTCATGCTCACGAGTTATCCGTGACCATCTCGGCGCAGAGGCCTAAGATCGAGGACGCGGCAATTTTTCTTCCTTTTGGAGACAACACCGAGAGTAACTTTCTGTTGTTATTAGACGTGGTCATATACAATAGGTGGGGAAACAGAACGTAAGTTTTTTTCCAATGAGGAAAACATGCGTAGACTTTTTATATCACGCGAGTGTTTGAACCGAAATTGGTATTTCACCCCTGTTACTAACCACCGCCCAGTTGGGGCCCAGGGAGTCATGGTGACTAAACTATATAGGTGGTATAATATTCTTAGTTTCGATATACACTTGGGTTCTCTACTCCTAACACAGGGAGGAAGCTTGAGTTGGAGAGGATGCGTTGCAATTGTTGCAGTTCATCATTTATGCCTGATTACTGCTGTTGATGGGGCAAGTGTATGAGCAATATAGGGGGTATTCGAACATTTGCTGAAGTGTGTGATGTTATCCAAATTGAACTCTGTTTCCCGGCATTTGATTCTGAGCATTCTGTAGTGGGATAATGAGCTGGTCAATGACAAGAATTAGCGACGATGTTCTTTTGATGTTCTTTTGCGGCTAAGTTTTCTACTATACGCTTAAATTTAAGAGAAAAAGAGATACAGCCAGTGTATTGATCTTGAAGAGCCGACAATATCGCAATGGCATCGCACGCCATAATCATAATTTCGTTTCTATCTTTGAGTCAGACAAATTAACGGTGGAGATTTCCCTCGGCTTCTATGCTGACCCATCATCACTGCTTCCCGCTATCCAAACAGAAATTATTGAAACCGTCAAATTTTGAATACTGGAATGCCCTTTTTGCCTACGACATCGGCAGCCACCTCGTCATCGACGGCAGGGCGGGGCAGAGCACTGCATCTGAGGCTTCCATTGACGAATATTACCTCAGGTGCTGTGACTTCTTCAACATCGTCAACACCAACGTCGTTCAAAAGATCATTTGAAGAGTTGTTTGGTGGCATTGAGGAGGACGAGGACAGGATTTCTGGCATGAATAACCCTAGTGTCGATTATGATTCTGCTATTGCAGGCGGCGGTTCGCGGGAAACAGGGACGCCTACTAGAACGAGAAATGGAATAGGCAGAAATAATAAGAGGCAGAGGAGCGAAGGTTGTGCCCCTGCCTCGTTGTCCTTAAGCTCAAGCTCTAGTTCAAATTCTGGATCGTCCAGTGTTTTTGCTTCCCCGTCTACTTCCTCAGATTCGTCTTCCCAGAGTGTTTCTTACGACTCGATGATTCAGAGGAGTTATCAACATCATTCCTGTCCAGCGATGCCGGCAGAAACTGCATCTTCGCTTCCACCACGATTACCAACGCCGAGACTTGATGATGTCCAAATGTCAGATATCCCATTGTTGGACGGCGATCAGCCTTCTGTCACTATCACTGCCGCTGCTACAAGACTGATTGGAACCGCCTTACCCATGACGACGACAGGAAGGGGCAATGATGCTCCAGGCGATTCTTGGTCGCTGCGATCGCCACAAGTGCAATGCTCAGGAGCAGTGGCAGAATCTTTGCACAAACACCGCTCCCAACAGCAATGTCCATACAATTGTATTCTAGCACCAAGCACGAATAATCATAACCAACCTCTATCAATACCACCAACGCTTCCCACTCCTATCCCTCGTTCACACACGTTACTCCCAAGCCTACCATTACCTTCAAATGTAGCTTCATTGCCTCTGATCGAGACTTCGCCTGGTGCTACAACTGCGGGAGTCTCAGCTCCTCATGGTTCAGGTATGGATGTTAGCACTGCAGCATCCCTAAATCTTCGATCATCACCTCCATCTCCACTTCTCCTGTCTTTATCGCTTCCCTCTTGCACGGACTTAAGTTCGGGTTCTGATTCTTCAATGGAAGACACGAGACAGGGAACAAGTTATCGTGTGGAGTCAGGATCTTCGGGTGATCGATTTCGAGCAACGATGGAGAGGTATAATGAATTCGAGAGTGCGATGGCTGTGCTAAGGAGATCTGTCAGTCCTGTCCCGTCTCCTCTTCTTGGTGCTTCTAGCACTGAAAAAGACGGAGATAGTGGTGCCCAGGCTGTGGATCTGGGTATAGAGCATGTACAAAGACGATCACGGGCACAGGTGTCTCCTCCGAGATTACCGCCCCTTGGATTAAGTGTCGAGGAAGAAGGGTATGGTGATAATGATGGTGAAAGGGGACAACAGGGTCTGCAACAGCGAGTTTGGGAAACAATGTATCCTCGTGGTGGTGGTAAGTCCTTTTCCTTTGGCCTCGGCTTTGCCCCTCCTTGATGTATTTCCTGTCTGTTCATTCAGGATCTGGAAGGCAGCGTAGCAATATGACTCCTTCTGCAGCTAACACTAATACTAATGTCAATCGCCATGATGATAGAAGGACAACTTCATTAGATTCATTGCCCTATGGACAACTGTCTGGTCATCATCGCTTGCATCAACCACTCTATCATACGGTCAGCACTTCGATTGACCCTGATTCTACACGTCATTTCAACCTTGCATCGCCGGTCCTTGGATCAGGTTCTTCACGAACATACGCACGACTGGGGAGGCTTAGTGAGGAAATCTTGGTTGATAGGGAAGAGGAGCTTGATGAGGATGAGGAACAGATTACGAATGAACTAGATGGTCAAGACGATCAACATGTTATTGCTCCTGCTACCATCTCACTTGGTCATGCCAACAATGCAAGCGATGCGCCACCAAGAATTGAACTTGAGCTTAGTGGCGTTTCTGCTGGATTTGGGCGAAGCATCATTGACGAGGACGAGGGTGAGGGTGAGGACGAGCGTGGAGGAGGAAGAGAAGAAGGTAGTAGAAACGAAACGCAGAGAATAGTGTCAGCTTCATCAACAAGTCATGGTCTTCCGCCCCCCTTCAGGGATCGGTTAGATTCTGCATTGGAAGCTCTCAGGTCACCTTCACCCCTTGTTCCGGAATTCAACACCAGTATCACTACCACCATCGACAGCACTACTAGCAACAATAGCCGCGATAATAATAACAGCAATTGTGTAAATGAGAATTCTGTTACCTTTGATAGCGAGCCTCTGATAGAGGGGCTGGATCGAAGACGACACTTTCCTCTCCGCCGAGATTCAATTGCAAGTTCTAGCACTACTGCACCTTCCAGAGAGGGCTATCCATCGATTCCTTCGGTCGCCATCTATGCCCACAATTATGGGGATCTTTATCAAGCTATAGATGCAGGGGCTGAAGAGATTGATGTTCATCGAAGATTGCCTCCCCGAGCTTTGATCTCGAGTCCAACTACCACTTCAGCTTCAGCTTCAGCTTCGGGGTTCACTTCTATTACGGATCTTATTCGAACCAATACTGCTCGTCGTCATCTGAGTATCTGTGAAGAGCAAGAGGAGATCGTTGTTCCCAATAGAAGGTCCCTTTCTAATCCGCAATCACAGGATTTCATTCCAGATGTTCTTATTAGCCCCAGTAATGATTCTGCGGCACTGGCGGAGTCTACGTCCTCCGGAAGGTCTAGACCTGTTGCTCAACATCAATCTGGTTTGAGAAGGTCGACTTTGACTTCTTCTCGTTTTGATTTCACTTCGAGCACCCGTCCACGTTTAGCCTCGAACTCCGGCACCACTGCAGATACCAACTACAACAACGACTTGACCGCTGTCACCACTCTTAGATACAATCCTCTCCCTCTTTCCGAACTCCCTCTTGTTGATTCTACCAGGCCCCAACCTCCGGTTTTACCTCCTATTGTGGCAGATACGCGTATTGATCATATTGAGACTGATGATCGAGGTTATAATAGGTCCGAGGAATACGAGAATGAAGAATGGAGGCAATCGAGGCACTTGAGGAGACTCTTGAATGGAATTGCGCGGGATTCGAGGTTGCGGCAGGAGAGACATCAAACACAGACGATAGAAAGAGAAAATGTTCAGTTGCCAGAGGTACCTTCGCCTTCGCTGAGTGGGCTTTACGATTGGCTGGAGGGTGCTAGTGTCAATGCAAGGATGACGAGTGCATCTATTCATGCTCCTGTCAGTGTTACTACTGCTGGTTTACCTGGTGATAGTGGGAGGGAAGGTGAAGTATCTGGTTCTAATCAGAGACGCGGACAAGAAAGCTGGGAGGAGGATGTATTTTCTGGTTAGTAGTATCCGTGATATTGGTGTGTAGGAATGATGTTGATTGCTGATTTGTATTGCAGGTTTCATGACTACAGATTTTGGATCGAGTTTGGCGCTACAACAAGAAAGAGTGAATGCACGGAGTGTTGCCACCAACACTCAGACAACTCGTGAGTGCCACAATCTTTGTGATCGCTTATCCGTGAACCTCATGAGTTTCTTCGATAGTTCCTCGGATAAGCACAGTAGGAGGCGAGAACAATATTGGGGAGTCGGATACGGAGAGAGAAAGCGAGGTAGAGAGGTTACCTTGGACATTGAATGTACCTGCTGCTTCATGGTCCAGTAGTCGTGCAATACCACCAAGGCATGACTTCCCAAGTAAGCCCGAATTTCACATACTTGTTGGCATTTTATTCATGAGCTTTTCGATCTTGTAGGACAGGTGCCGAGGGAAACTCAAATGCAAAGTTCTGGACAGTACCCTATTTGTAGGTATTTTTTTACAAAACTTGAATACGGACTCTTGACTGATAGAACGATCCAGATCATTCTCATAATAGCGGAAGGAACTCAGTGCATTCACGAAGGCAGTGGCAGAGGGATGGTACTTATGCGTTACCTTCTGCATCGACATCGACATCATCGTTGCCTACTACTACATCCCGACATCCATTTTTCCCAACATCTTCGTCGCCAACTCCACTTCCTTCCATCCAGACCAATGCCTCGCCTACAATCAATATTCAATTGTCGTCGTCGTCGTCGTCAAGAAAATTACCGAGTTTTAGTGCGTCATCACTGAGGACTGCTGCACAAGCAGAGACAAATGGGTCAACAAGCCGTTCGTTACTTGATTCGGATTTGACGAGGAACCTATCGAGTACAACTGCGAATGACGATACAGAGGAGAATGTCAACGCCGCTGCCACCACTGTGATTGACTATACCAGGAACACAAGGACGGAATCTGTATCACCTCTTCCACCATTTCGATTGCCCCAGACCTCCCATTCGAGAGGATTGCTACAGACGAATCCGGGATGGCACCCTTCGCCCAGCGAAATGTCTGACATGCCAACTAGAGGCGACGATTCCACTGTCGGGTCTTTTGCGTCGAGAATAGGGAGAACAAGAGTAGCTAGCTTGACAACGCGCATTGGTTCAGACATTTCGCTGGTTGCAGAAAATGCTGCTGAACTTGGAAGAAGGAACGCGAGAGAGGATGTATTAAGGTTAAGCTCGAGACTAGAAGGGTTGAGTTCAAGGGGGTTTGGATCTATGGAAAGGACTGGTCTCTTTGGTGGGCTTGTACTCCCACCTAGCGATGCGCATAGCCGAATTGAAAGAAACGAAACTGACATCATACCACCACTATCCCAACCTAGATCTCATTCTGTTCATCAACCACCTACTGTAGAGGACGAGAACATTGGCCATCATAACTCCATAGAGGATAGATATCCATTCCTGACGACACGGGAGGCTATGAATGCTGGATCAAGGTTACCTCCGTACAACACGAGTACTGGACCCGTTATGTGCCTATCTACTGATTCTGAAGGCGAATCTAGGCCAGAAATTCAAAGAAATTCCATCAGGGTATCAGATGATTCATCATTTTCTGATTCATCTATATCCGTAGACTCTTTCGTTGGCTCTGGATCTGGCATGTCTAGCGTATCAGCGTATAGTGGTGGTGGTGATGGACAATCGAGCACGTCTTCGAGTGCTGTGTTCTTAGATACAGAGCTACCCTCACCTAGCCTTGGGGAGTTGTTTAATTCTCTGGTTTCGAACTCAACTGCCGCCGTTACGACCGGGACATGTGCTACTGAGTCAACTCAAAGTCTTGTTGGTTCGTCGGGTCCAACATCTGCTGCATCTTCGACCACGTTCACTAGTTCAACCTCCTCTTCAGCTAGCCGACTCACATCTTCTCTTGTGTGTGCTTTGGATGATGAAGTGAGAGGTATTACCCATGAATCAGAGGGACTCCAATCGACGGAGCGGTTGGGACGTACGCGAGAACAAATGTTGAATAGTATGCTTCGGTGGGATCCGGATGACCAATCTATGCTCTTTAACTCTGTTGAGACTAGCGGTGAAAGCCCAAGTGTAAGTTCCAGCGTCTCCAATCCTAACATTTTTATTCATTATTGGTGTGGCTAGGTTCGAAATGCGGCTCGCCTACGTGACCAAAGACCACTTTTTCAGGGCCTATATCGTTCGGATCTTTCTTCAATTCAATTACCTGCTACTACCAACAACCCAAACTCTTCTGTTCGTGCAAGCGCAAACTCCGAAACACGAAATAGAATTATCGACCCAAGCCTGTTTGCCCCTGGACCCTTCCGTAATACGATGGAAAACCTAGCGACGAGAGCACGAGAATCCACGACCCAGGGATTTCCCACACAACCTCATACGTCCATGTCTCATCCTATAGGACAATTTCCCGCACTGTCCCCCCTTTCGCTCCCTCCTACCACTCTTCCAGCTGCATCTCGCCCCTGTCAACCAGGTGTTATAAATCCACAGTCGCCCCCTGTGATTCCTCCTCTTTCGTTTGAAAACAATGAAATTCATAACTCCATTATTGCGGAACGTTCACGTCTGCAAGTGCAAGAGCCCTCCTCAACAGCTCACCTGTGGGCGACTGAATCTGATGATTTATTGAGAAGACAGCAACGGATGAGGAATATTTTAAGGTCCTATCAGAATGGCCAAGCTCCAGCTTCGACTCTCTCATCGTCTTCGTCGAGCATGTTAAGCGCCGAATCTCATGGTGAACAACTGTCATCGTCACGATTGGAGAATTCGCCAGAAGGTATTACGGGCGTTTTTGGGTCCGGTTCGAGTTCTAGGATCTCTGATCTGCATCACTCCCGTTCCGGAAATGTGGAGGGTATACATGATGCCATCTATGCCTTACGAGGGGACGGTCTAAGTGTTGATCGGTCACTGCAATTTCTGGATCGGTCTAGACAACAAAGAGCTGGAGGTAATAGTTCTCACTTGGGTGGGAGAGAAGATGAAAGGAGAATCGAAAATCAGGAACGAAGGCCTCGGTATCAAGACGAGGCTTTTAGATCTTATCCAAGATTGCGGGAAAGTGAAACGGAAAGGGGAAGTCAAAGGGGAGCAAGAAGTAACCCGAACGTGCCCAGGTGGCCGTATACAAGTAACTTGTCTCCTTCGCAAATGAACTTGCCATCTAGAATGACTATTGAAGGCCCTCCTTCAGCAAGAGCGACAAACGCTTTCCGACATCCAATCTCAGTTCACAACAATAACAACAATGGAGCCAGCACGGAGATGGACGTGCATCGTTTACAGGCTCTCTTAGAGGATACTTCAGACAGTGAGAGCGACATCTCGGACAATGACCGAAACAATTCTATTCAGGTTAATTGGACAGTTCGTCATCCAAGGCCTACCACGTCGTCTGCTTTCCTCTCTTCAGTTTCTACCATGACAACAACTACAGCAACAGTCGGTCGAAGCAATGAAAACAGTAGAAATGGAAGGCAAGGGAGATCTGCGGTGGATGTTAACAGTAACCCCACTAACAATAGAGTGCCCGGAGATCTAACGAGGTCAAGTCAAGTCGAGAATACTGCGGCCGAAAATAATGAAACAGGGGGTGCAAGAATATTCAGAGAGAGGATGCTCCGACGACTGAGAGCCGATCCGCCAAATCTTTCTCTTGGGACTTCAATTGGCGATGGTACAAGCGGAAGGAGATTTGTGGGCGGTTTCACCAGACTACTTGGTAATCTTGAAGACTATTTGGTTTGTCCGCAACTCTCCTGTACATCTTAACGATTGCTCATGAGCATGCCTCTTGTTAGTACGATGACGAGTTTGATGCCTCATACGAAAGTCTGTTGGTATTACAAGACGCATTGGGGGAAGTAAAGCAGAAGTCCACGCCGGAAGCTGTCCTTAGAAAACTAAAAAAGGGGAAGTATAGAGAATGGGCTGAGGAGGGAGACGAGACGAGATGTCCAATCTGTCTGGAAAATGTATGTCATTTGATTCTTCACTGTTGCTATTCTGACTAGATATATAGTATGAAATGGAGGATGAAGTGCTGAAATCAGGGAATTGCTCTCATTGGATGCATCAACTTTGTCTCGAGGTTTGACCAGTTCTCAACACTTTTTGAACTTTGACTCATCATCTCTCGATTGCTTGATAGACTTGGTTCAAGAAAGCAAACACTTGTCCCGTGTGTAGGATGGATGTTGAGCCCAGGCCTCCGACATCAGCATTACGAGGGAGGCATGGTAGAAATTCACGAAGCGATAGGTGGAGGAATATCGGTACTTCCAATAGAAATGATGGCCCTTCGGGCGACAGCACTGCGAGCGAAAGTGTTGGCAGTAGACCTTCTGGGATCACTGAAGCCACTATTGCAGGTCTCAGTCGGTCAAGAATTTTTCATTCAAACGAGGGGGAGGATGATGCTTCATCGATGAACATCGGTGGACGTAGAGGCTCTGTAAATTTTGATCCTAATGGTAATGTGAGTCGTGATACTAGGGGGTCTTCTTGAATCATATATGAGTAATTTCATTCTATCAGCGCAATACTTTTTGTAATTTTCTTCCTTGGACAGTTAGACTCTTGATTCATATATTTATGTATCTATTTTCATTCGTTTGACTATGCATACTCCTTGAATCCTAAGGTGACCATACATATGCAATTCGCAACAGTATGAAGGACTTTGGAGGCAAGTGGGAGTAAAAGGGTGATGATGGTGAGTATCACACCCACAGAAAGTCCTTAGGACTGGTATTGTGATCTTGGTTTTTTTCTCATACACATTGTCATCCATTGTCATGGAGTAGTGTTGGAGGTAGTGGAGTGATGTTAATAATAAAAAAAGAAAGAAATAATAAAATAATTACTCTGAGGTCTGAATGATATCCGGAACTCATATACAAGTATGCTACCAAATAAATGAGAGAGAATATAAAATCTGGAGTGTTGTCAAGTGATGTCTGGAGGTTATATTCAGTGACAATGGAGGGAACGACCATGGCTTCAACTTATGTGTTGTGCCCTGATCTTCTGTTGTTGTGCTGGTTACTAACTTCAGAGTAACAGAGTCATCAAAGTATGAGTTGGAAAGGAGGTATATAAAAGGAGAATAGACACAAGTAACATTAATTTACAAACTAGAGAACTACACTGTAACTATGCAGTATATATACAAAATCTGAGAAAGGAGATATACATGGAGTACAGACTACAATGTAATTACAGAAGATTTAACGAACTAGGAGATCTATTATGAAAAGGAGAATAATAATAATAATAATAATTAATTGAATGAAATAAAAAAAATAAAATAAAATAACTATGAAATTCTGGAATATGATAATATAGAGGAAAAACTAGAAGAAAAAAGAACTTATTGTTCTTCTTCTTTCTTTGTTTATATTTATACTATTCTAGGGTTACTGATATTTGTACTACTTTGTAACTATCTAGTGATAAAGAAGTTAGTTTGAGTCATTGAAAGCTCATGAATTCAATTGTCTATCCAAACATCCTATTGTTATATTCCAGAATTTTGTAGTTCTTTTTTTTTTTTCTCTTATTTTTTTTTTTAATTAATTAATTAATTAATATTATTATTCTCCTTTTCATAATAGATCTCCTAGTTAGCTAAATTTCCTGTAATTACATTGTAGTCTGTACTTCGTGTATATCTCTTTTCTCAGATTTTGTATATATACTGCATAGTTACAGTATAGTTCTCTAGTTTGTAAATTAATGTTACTTGTGTCTATTCTTCTTTGCTATATACCTCCTTTCCAACTTATACTCTAATGACTTTGTTACTCTGAAGTTAGTGACCAACACAGTAACAGAAGATTGAAGCATAATATACAAGTTGAAGCCAAGGTTATTCTCTTTATTGTCATCAAGTACAATCTCTGGACATCACTTGACAAAAGTTCAGATCTTGTATTCTTATCACAAAAGGTCACTTACTAGTTTGTGGTTGGAGAAGTAGTTCTTCAAGAGCTCAAAAGGCAGAGTAGTTTAAGCAACAAAAGATGTTGTTAAGTCTGAGGTCTAATCCTCAGACTAGAGAGCCTTATATACATAAATGGGATGGTCTGTGCACCTGGACAGAGCATCACATGTCTACTGCCTATTGTTCTACATATGGTAGTCCTTTTGTGTCTGAAATAACAATAACTTAACTATAAAAGGAGCAGTCCTTGTTTGTGTTCAAGGATTGATGTGTATCTATGGGTAATAAATCAGTGTTATGCCAAACCTTGAGGTCCTTGTATCTCCATAGGATCTTATTGCCATAGGGTCTATTTATAATCATCAGAAGTATATTGAAGAGAGCTTCCATGTGCATGTGGAAGCAAATGTCTGTGTTCAGCAGTTCCTGAGATATCTGCTGATCAGTATCTAGTACTAATTAACTAATATCTTAATGAATACTGATTGCTTTGACACATTTTGGACATTGTTTGAAAGGTCTTCTTGAGGGCTTTCAGAAGCATCCTAGACCATGGGAATCGTGCAAGTATTTGTGGAAATATGGTTGAATGAAGTTTGTTATAATTCTATTTTATTTTTTTGATAATATGCGAGTTCCAAATATCATTCAGACCTCAGAGTAATTATTTTATTATTATCATTATTATTATTTCTTTATTAACATTACTCTGCTACCTCTGACACTACTTCATAACACTTATAACAAGTTTTAAGAATAGAGAAACAATATACAACAAGTTATGAGTAAGCTATGATTTAAAAAAACAGTCTACCATAAGTTCAAATAGGTCAAACAATATAAAACAAACCTTAATTATCTAATACAAGTTCCAACATATTGTTAGTTATATTGCTTTTAAACCAAAGACTGTTTAGATAAAGTTGATTAACAAGATCTAGTTGTTCTTGGATCCAAGCATCATCTTAACTCCATTTATCATTCATCATAGGCATGGCCTTCATTCTCCAGTTCAAGATAAACAGAGCACCAAACTTTCTAAATAATATCATATTATTAAGACCAAAAATACAAAAGGGAAAAGTCAGCTATATATATATTAGTTTACAGAAATATCTATATACTTCTTTGTGATATCATCTAGGCAAATGTCTATTTATAAAAGGCTAGAGAACATCTAGAGAAGTCTGACAAGGGATCTAGAGGTTTTGTCAGATCATGATATTTAAGAAAGTCTAGGAAATTTCAAACTATCTTGGTATATATTAACTATTGATGTTTTAGGATCCACTAGGCCTACAGGTCTGTGTAATTATGTCAGACAGGCTAAACTCAAAATAGTAATTTATAGTATATCTGAATAATGTAGAGGACATGACCTCTAGATCCTAGAAGTCTTTGTACAACCAATTATATAACACTTCATACATTGGTTTAAAGCCTTGTATCAGATTACTTGAGTTTGAGCCAAAGGACACCTAGTTGCTCAAGTAGTTGTTCTTCTCTACCACTTATAAGTGGGGTAAATAATAGTTTGATTATATGTATAAACAACTGTTAAAAAGTCTTTCATGTTGATTTCTAAGTTATAAAGGCATAAATAGCCTCTTGTTATGGCCTATATGTTAATTAACTTGAAAAAAATTTGTTGGGAGTCAAAGTAATGCTCAGTAGAGAGACAATTATCTAAAAAGGTAGCTATAACTGAGAAGCTAGTGTTTTTTTGTAGACATGGCTCATATTCTGATTTTTTCCCTTATATTATTCAATATGCATTGCACATTATATATGGGAAATTATAAAAGGTATGTAATCATTTATACATACTCCTTTCTCCATACTCAATCATAAATATACATTTTTTAATACTCTAAAAATTTAGAAAAAATTTGGAAAATTCAGAGAAAAATGAGAGAAAATAAGGAAAATTTTGTGAATACTAATAAAAGACTGTTGGTAGAAGAGAGCATAGTGAACTAACTCTCTAACACCATTTACTATTATATATAGACTATTGGTGAAAGAGACTGTAGCTATGTCATAAACCCACCCGGACCTACAATTGTATAGCTAAAGGGATAGGAAGAAAAGGACTTATTTTCAGATGGATTAGACGAGGGATTCTAAAAATAGAATAGAGATAAGATAAGATGGGAATCACATGACTGGTCACATGACTGGTCACATGATGGAACATTCTGAAAGGATTGTGGGAAGTTACTTAAGCATACACATAGACAAATAGAAATTGTGTATAAGTAGGTAGAACAATCCACAGAGGAACTCCATCGAGTTCTTTTCATTCTCTTATAACATTGAGTGTGATAAGACAGTTGTCTCAACTTACTTGTCATTACATTAGAACTTGATACCACACTCTCTGCATCATTCATCACGAACCTTGTACACTCTTTACTTTACTCTAAACTCGCTCTTGGTATGCTGGTCATTATGACCAATGACCACTATGACATAGCCAGGCCCTAGGCTTAAGAGGATTGACCAGGAAGTTTAGACTCTAGAGGTAGATAGAATAGGACCAAGCTCAGGCCCTATCTTGAGACTAGACCTAATAACTGAGTGGGCTCTTTCACATACTTGTCTTGTTTTGCTTTATCAACCTTGTACTGGGAGCTCATTGTAGTTCCTACACACAGAGGAGTAATAGTTGTCCCTTAAGGAGCTATCTAGTTTAGGGGTTCGTATCTTTGTAGCAGTAGTCTAACCCTATTACTAGGGCAGTAGTCAGTAGGAAAGTAGGTGTCTAGCTAGGAGAAGACACGCTCCCCAGTAGGTGTAAACATAAGTTCAGAAGAAGACAATCACTCCTTGTATAAGGAAACTACAACAGACGAAGAAAAGACCTAAGACAATGACATGTCCCACCAACAACCATCCCAGGGTTAACAGCCCCAACAGCCCCAACAACAACAACAATAACAATAACAACCATAAGAAAAAGGAAGTCTGACCATGGACTAAATCCTTCAATACCTTGCCCAATATACGATGGTGATAGAACAGCTCCTGTTCAGGGGGCAAACCCAGGGGGAAGCAGCAAAGCTCCTATTATTCAACAGAGAGAGAGAGAGAAGGTGGTAGGGTTCATCAATGCCTGCCACCTATACATCAGTATGAGAATGAAAGAGAGTGGAGAAGAAAAGAAGATATTATGGATGTTGACATACATACAGGGAGGAGTAGTGGAGGTATGGAAGAAGAATATATTGGAGAAGAGGAGACAGGGGCTGTCACTAGTGGAGACGGTGGAGGAGCTCTTTACCAAAATGAGAAAGGAGTTTGGGGAATTCAATAAAGAGTTGAGGAAGGTTGGCAAGCTAAGAGTATTGGAGCAGGGAGGACAGACATGCAATGAGTATGTCTGGGTATTTAAAAAGGTATTGAGAGGAAGCGGTTACGAGGGTAGACCTCTCATAGAGGAGTTCAAGAGGGAGTTAAACAGGAATATCAGGAGAAGGTTGGCAGAGGCAGAATTGCCCCCAACCATAATTGAGGAGTGGTGGGAAAGATCAGTGAAATTGAATAGGAACTTGAGGCAGAGTAGAGTGGAGGAGAAAGTGTTGGGGGGAAAGGGAGTAGCATAGATGGCTAGGCCACCAGAAGTGCAGCCATCTAGAGGAGCTAGGCCCTTCTGGAGCAACGGATACTAGGGGGGTTTTCTTGGAGCACAAAGGGGAGGATTTAGTAGAGATTTGAGGAAGAGAGAAGAAGGAGGACAAAGGGCTTGAGACCCCAATGCAATGGAAGTGGATAGAGGATAGGAAGGAGATCAGAGATATTTCAACTGTGGGATGTTTGGGTACATGGCCTGACACTGCAGGAATTGAAAAGAGATTAGAAAAGGGACACAGGAGACGTCAAAAGATCAAGGAGACTAATAAGTCCTTGGTTGGCCTCCCACAATAGATACAGTGTACTATATGAACAAAATAAAATGAACTTTGACCATCACACTGAGAGAAAAGTGAGAGGGACACTTAAACCGTTAAGAGAAGTCTGGCTCAATGTCAGACTAGAAAGAGTGGATACCTACGAAGGGGTATCAGTGAGAGCCCTGTTGGATAGCAGAGCAACAGGCTTGTTTATGAGCAAAAAACTAGCAGAGAGATAGGACTTTAGATTGGAGAAACTGGCAAAGCCAATAAAAGTAAGAAATATAGATAGAAGTGACAATAGGGGAGGATCAATAACTTACAAAGTAGAAGTCAACATGTATTATAAAGAATATATAGAACAAGTGAGGATGGATGTATGCGAGTTGGGGAAGACAGAAGTAATCCTGGGAATACTATGGCTTGCAATGCATAACCCAGAGATAAACTGGGAAACAGAAGAAGTGAGGATGACCAGGTATCCAACCCTATGCAGACAAACATCTGAGAAGAAAGTAATAAGAAAGAGACAGTCTACGAAGGAAGATAAAAGTAACCTGAGATGGACCATGGAAGAGAGGGAAAGAGAGGAAAAAATTGTGGAGGATCAAAGAAAGGTAGAAGAACTAGTGCCCCGACATTTTTATAAATAGAAAAAGGTGTTCAGGAAAGTAGAATCTGAGCAGATGCTGACTAGAAAGCCCTAGGATCATGCCATTGATCTAAAAGAGGACTTTGTACCAAGAAAAGGATAAATCTACCTCCTGTCTAGAACTAAAAAAGAAGAAGTACAGGTATTTGTAGAAAGTCAGCTAAAGAAGGAATACATTAGACCTTCAAAATCTCCACAGACCTCACCAGTACTATTCATACTGAAAAAGGATGGGAAGAGGAGGATGGTACAGAACTACTAATATATGAATAAGGGAATGATCAAGAACAGCTACCCCCTACCCCTAATATCAGAACTGATAGATAGTATGGGGACCAAGAAGGTGTTCACCAAAATGGACTTGTGATGGAGCTATAACAATGTCAGAATCAAAGAAGAAGATAAATGGAAGGTGGTATTCATAATGCATTTGGAATCTGTTATAAAATAGCAGGTGAGCTAGATAATTTGCGGCAGTAGATTATTTTATTTTATAATAATTATGTAATATTAAATGCATACAGGACACCATGACTCAAAAGAGATGCACAAGATAAAATAGTTAGGCAAATACTTGTAAACACATATTTATGTATAAGTAGCTGAGCCAATTAGCAGGAACTCTAACGAGTTCTCTTTGTCAACTCTGACTTAGAGTGTGAGCCTAAGCTATCCCAGTGAACGTTCACTACACTAGAACTCATTTGCTACTACCAGACACCAATTGCCTTGATCCTTATCAAACTTTACTCTCATCGCTCCCTTGGTATGTAATCAACTCAGATCACTCCCAACTTCCTCATAGCCAGGCCACAGGCTTAAGTGGACTGACTGGGAAGTTTAGACCCCAGAGGTGGATGGTTAGAACCAAACTCAGATACTAGCCCAGACCAGACCTTGCAATTGAGTAGGCTTTGTAGTATACTTGTAATCTTTCATTATATCAACTTTGTGCTACTAGTCCATTATGATCAGTCTATGCAGAAGAATAGTAGTCGCTTTCTAGGAGGCTACTTAGAGTAGGGATCTTCTCTGTGAAGTGATAGTCTACCCTAATATTAGGGCAGTAGTCAGTACAGCAGTAGGCACCTGGGTGGGTAAAGATCTTGTGCCCCAACAGACATACAAGTGAGACAGGAGAAGAATATAACAAGCCTCTCAAACAATATACAAACCTTTTCATGTTACAACAATCCACCCTTCTAAGTACAAAAACACCATGTCCTTAGAAGTGTACAACCAACTCATGAGTGACATGCTCAACCAAAGGCGGGCCCTTGCCAAATTAAGGGCAGAATTAGAAGGAAAAGAAGGGAAGCTGTGTAGGTAATGTGGGCATCTCACCCAGAACTGTAGAAGTGGGAAAGAGCAGAAGGAGAAGAGAGGGACAGGAAATAAGTTTGAAGTGTTAGGGAGTTGAGTAATGCAGTGTGAGATAAAGGAAGTAAGGAAATAGGAAATAATGGAGGAAGCAGGAGTAAGATGTTTTGCATATGGAGAAAGAGAGCACAAGAAGTGGGAGTGTTCCAAAAGGAACAAGAGGAGTAGAGATGAGGAAACAGTACCTTCATGGAAGGTCTGGGAGAAAGTGAAGGTGCACTCCGGTGCAAAAGGACTACTCCCAAGAGGAGCCAGGATGAGCATGGAAGGATGGATGATGCAGAAAGAAGTGGTGACCTTTGTGGAGTGTCGTAGATGTAACTATAAGGGTACCAAAACTCAGGAGAACCGTGGACAAGGGTTCCTGAGTAAAAAGCAACTGTTACATATGTGGTGTGAAAGTTGCAGAGAAGCAAAGGAGTGGAGAGAAAGGAAGGCACAAAGTGGAAGAGCAGAAAGAGTAGTGTGTAGTACATGTGATATAAGAGATGTGGTAAAAGAAAGAGTGAAGAGAAATGAGAAAGGGGAGATTTTCTGTCTGCCATGTAGAACAGGAAAGAAAACGTTGTGGTGGAACTGGGGAGGAAGATGGAATGGACAGTGCCTAGGGCCCAGAAGGGGAGGGCTGGAATCACTGATCCAAGGAGGATGACAGGAACTGTCAATCAGAAGGCAGTGCAGAAGGTAAAAGCAAGAGAAGTGAGGCAAACATTTAAGCCTTTGAGAGAAGTATGGATGACAGTAGGTATCAAAAAGATAGATACTCATGAAGGAAGAACAGTGAAAGCATTATTGGATAGTGGGGCAATGGGGATATTTATGAGCAAAAACTTGGCTCAAAAGGGAGGATACAGATTGATTAAACTGGATCAACCTTTGCAAGTGAGAAATATAGATGGCACCAGTAACAGTGGAGGTGCAATAACACATAAAGTAGAAGTGAACATGTTCTACAAAAGACATGTAGAAAGAGTATAGATGGACATTTGTGAATTGGGGAAGACAGATGTGATTCTGGGCATGCCATGGCTAGTGGCCCATAACCCTGAGATAGATTGGGAGAAAGGGGAAGTAAGGATGATGAGATGTCCACTACTATGTGGAAAAGCAGTAAGAATAAAAGGGAAGAAAGAGATGTGAGAGGATGAGAAGAAAATTGTGAGATAGACTGTAGATGAGAAGGAAGATTGGAGAAGAGAGGAAGGTAGAGGAAATGGTACCCAAAAGGTTCCATAGATGGCTGAAAGTGTTCAGAAAGGTGGAATCTGAAAGGATGCCAGTCAGGAAGGTATGGAATTATGTGATAGATCTCAACAATGACTTCAAAGCTAGCAAAGTGAGAGTCTATCCTCTATCCAGAAATGAAAAGGAAGAGGTACAAATGTTTGTTGATGAAAATTTGAAGAAGGGATACATCAGATCTTCAAAATCACCCCAAACATCACTAGTATTCTTTGTGGGCAAGAAAGATGAGGGAAAGTGCATGGTAATGGACTACAGGAGACTCAACAAGCAGACAGTTAAGAACAATTACCCGCTGCCATTAATCACAGACCTAGTAGACTCTATGGGAAATAAAAGAGTATTTACTAAGATGGATCTCTGGTGGGGCTACAATAATGTGTGAATTAAAGAAGAAAATAAGTGGAAGGTGGCCTTTACTACCCATATAGGGTTGTATGAGCCAGTAGTTATGTTTTTCAGGATGACCAATTCATCTGCCATGTTTCAAGGCATGATGAATGAAATTCTGAGAGATATGATTAACAAAAGGAAGATGGCAACATTTGTGGATGATATGTTGATAGGAACAGAAAAGGAGAAGGAGCATGACAACATTGTGGAGGAAGTACTGAGGAGACTAGAAAAAAATGATCTGTATGTAAAACCAGAGAAATGCGCTTGGAAGGTGCAGAAGGTGAATTTCCTGGGAGTAGTAATGGGTCAGGGGAAAATTGAGATAGAAGAGGATAAGGTGGCGGGAGTGCTGAACTGGCCTATACTGAAAATGGTCAGAGATATTAAAAAGTTCTTGGGACTGGCAAACTACTATAGGTAATTTATAAAGGACTTTGCAAAATTGGCTAGACCCTTGAATAATCTGACAAGGAAGGAGGAGAAGTGGAATTGGGGAACAAACCAACAAATGGCATTTGAACAGCTTAAGCAGATCTTTATGAGTAGGCCTTTACTAGTGGCACCAGACTTGGACAGGGAACTAAGAGTGGAGGCTGATGCCTCTAACTTTGCAATGGGAGAAGTACTGTCTATTAAATGCAAGGATGGTAAATGGAGGCTGGTGGCATACATCTCTAAATCATTGAATAAAACAGAGAGAAATTATGAAATACATGACAAAGAGATGTTAGCAGTAATACACTGTTTGGAGGCATAGAGGCATTTCCTGGAAGGATCTAGAAGTAAATTCCAAGTCTGGACAGACCACAAAAACCTAGAGTACTTTATGAGTAATCAGAAGCTTAACCGTAGACAAGCAAGATGGGCTTTGTACTTATTAAGGTTTGACTTTGTATTGAAGCACATTTCAGGAAGTAAGATGGAGAAGGCGGATGGGTTAAGTAGAAGGCCAGATTGGGAGGTTGGAGTAGAAAAGAATAATGAAGAACAGATGCTGGTAAAGAAAGAGTGGTTAGAAGTGAAGAGGATTAGAGTAACAGAAGTGATTATAGAAGGAGTAGACTTACTAGATAAAGTAAGGAAAAGTAAAGCAAAAGATGATGAGGTAGTGAAAGCAGTAGAAGAAATGAAGCGAGCAGGAGTGAAAATACTGAGAGATGAAGAATGGTGTCAGGAAGATGGCCTAATGTTGAAAGAGGTAAAAGTATATGTCCCCAAAGATAAAAGATTAAGAGCGGAGGTGATCAGGCTACATCATGATACATCTATAGGGGGATATAGAGGACAGTGGAAGATGACGAAACTAGTGATGAGGAATTTCTGGTGGCCAGGTGTCACTAGAGAAGTGAAGCAATATGTGGAGGGGTGCGATGCCTGCCAATGCAACAAGAATCGAACACAACTGTAATGAAACAATAGACGAGCTAGAGTATCTACGGTGGCGGATTATTTTATTTCTTTTTCATTTTCATTTATTATGTAATAGTTTGAAGTGTGTGGGACACTATGACTCAAAAGGAGTCTGTAGGATAATTTGAGTAGACAAATACTAGTAAATACCGATTCGTGTATAAGTAACTAGACTAATTAGCAAGGACTTTAATGAGTTCTTTTTGTCAACTCTGACTTAGAGTGTGAGCTGAGGTTATCTTTACCAACATTCACTATACTAGAACTCATTTTCACTACAAGCTCCCGACCTCCTTGGTCCCGAGTAATCTTACTCTCACACAATCGACCCTCGACTGGTGATCAACTCCAATCACTAGTCACCTCCATACATAGCTGGGCCACAGACTTAAGTGGACTGACCAGGAAGTTTAGACCCTAGAGGTGGACTGTGGGCACTATACCTGAGTGCACACATAGACCAGACCTGACGACAGGTGGTGCTTAGTAGATTACTTGTACATCTTTCACTTTATTAGCCTTGTGCTGCTAGTTCATTGTGACTAGTACATGCAAAGGAACATTGTCGCATCTTTAAGAAGATGATTAGAGTAGGGATCTTCCCTGAGAAGTGATAGTATAACCCTAGTATTAGAGCAGTAGTCAGTAAGGTATTAGGCACCTGGCTGGGTGAAGATTTGCACCCCAGCAGACATAAGTAGTCAGTAGTTGAAGCCGACAAAGAAAGGGTCAGTTAACCAGCATCACAATACATTTTTCATTACAACACAACAACTCACCCTTCTAAGTACAACACATTATGTCCTTAGAAGTGTACAATCAACTTCTGAGCAACATGCTCAACCAAAGGCGAGCCCTCACCAAATTAAGAGCAGAATTAGAGGGAAGAGAGGGGAGATTGTGTAGACAATGTGGGAAGTTCGGGCACCTCGCCTGAAATTGTAGGAGAGAAGGAGAACAGAAGAAGAAGAAAGGGGAGGTAAATAAATTTGAAGTACTGAGAAGTCGAGTCATGCAGTGTGGAGTGAGGGAAGTAAGGAGGCAGGAAGTAGTGGGGCAGATAGTGAAGTGTTTCTGGTATGGAAAGGAGGGACACAAGAAGTGGGAGTACCCAAAAGGAAAAGAGAAGAGGAGGTACCACCACGCGAGATATAGAAAAGGGTGAAGGAGCATAGTGGAGCAAGAGGGCTACCTCCAAGGGGAGCAGCAATGTGCATGGAGAGGTAGACAGCACCAAGAGAAGTGGTGACTTTTGTGGAGTGCAGGGGATGTGATTACAAGAGGACGAAGACTCAGGAGAACCAGAGGCAAGGTGTCATGAATCGCCTTCCGTTTCCAAGTCAATATTTATTTTCTTTTCCTTTTATTTTCTTTTAATTATGTAATATAGTCGGATCAGTAAATAAGGACAAACAATCGGACATGTATAAGTAG
>Ga0153955_100132_pt1 | contig 52737 bp, 60 predicted proteins | sample TSFL039MetaG_FD_104744 | JGI IMG/M metagenome (GOLD analysis project Ga0153955, IMG submission 104744) | Attine ant fungus gardens microbial communities from Florida, USA - TSFL039 MetaG | ecosystem: Host-associated > Fungi > Mycelium > Unclassified | place: USA: Florida, Wekiwa Springs...
GAGTGGGACAGAATGAGATTGAAATACCAGGATAGACGGTCAGGAATTCTCTGTATGCCAGTGCAGCCGGGTGTGAGCTATCGGTTGATATGGCATAGGAGGGAGAGTAGGCGAGGGTTGGAGCCTCCTGCGGCTGGTTGCTTATCCCAAATTTTTCATCAACGAGATTTTTTGCTTCATAGAGGGTTTTGACTGAGGAACTAGAAGAGCAGCGGCGTTTGACTGGTAATTTCCGGGCACGGTTAGAACGAGTTGGATTGTATAGAGGGGCAATTGAGGAAACTGTGCTTCCCATGGTATGATGTTTGATTGTCTGGACGTAGCACCTGCAGCCTTATAACATTGTATCAGATAAGAATAACAACATGTAGATTATAGATCTACTAGGCCCACGAGTCCGTGTGATTATGTCAGATAGGCTAAACTCGAAATAGTAAAATTATTTATAGTATATCTGAATAACATAGAGGGCATGCCCTGGAGATGACCAATTGCATGACACTTTCGTACATTGGCTTGGAGCCTTATGTCGGATTACTTGGGTTCGAGCCTCAACAATCCCAAATTGACTGAGCTCCCGCTTTGTACTTGACCTTGGGAGTGAGTCTTGAGCCGTAATTGGTTCAATCCATTGATGAGGCTCGAGAAGCAACTGTGGAGCCCAATCACGTTTTAGATACCAATGTGACTGAGAAGAAGAGGCTTTCCATCAAGTGCATGGGAGCATGGAAGCCTATAGACTTGAGAAAAGGTACCTGTACATGGATTTCTCCTAGAAAGCAGCTTTCATTGTTCTTCAACCTTTCTTAAGGCTTCATATAATACCCAGCCTTGTAATATAAGGGTCCAGAGACCACAAGAGGAATTTGAAGTTGCTGTTTTGCTTGATTTGACTTGAGCTCAGAGAGTCGGTTGAGAAGAGCAAAATGGATTGATTTCCAAGCTTCAAACTTTTCAAGTAAGACTTTAGGAGTGCATGGATACCTTCAACTACAAGACAACAGATAACATTGTAGAGTGATTTCAACCACTTGAGAGCCCACATATAGTCTTCTTCACTCTCACCACTCAAAAATGCAAATGTAATACAAAATGACCTTCATGCTGCATCAATGCCAATCAAGCAGTGCATATTATATTTATTGGTCTTATAAATACAGTCAAGGAAGATCAGAATAAGCTTGAAGATAGCTGAGGGAGTCAAGGTGGGCAAAGAAGACTACTGTAACATGACTATTGGGTGCAAATTGCACCTGGCTCTGGAAACCTTGTTTATTGAGCTGTTCTGCTAGTGCATGAAGTGTACTCTGGCCTTCAAGTGAATCATATTGTATAGTAGTAATTTGATTGTAGACATCTTGTCGACATCTTGTCATGTGGCTAGTGAACCACTATTTTGTATGAGAGTCTGAATCTCCTTTGGTACAAGGCCAGCTCTTGAAAAGCTTGCAAGTTAAGAAATGACTCCAGATAATTTTCAAAGAATTGGGTGTCCAACTGGGTCCTGGCTTGGTTCATGGTTATGAGTCTAACCATTGGCTAACTCTTTAGCTAGGACCAAAAATGAACACCTAGTTACTTGAGTAGTGGTTCTTCTCTGCTGCTCTCTTGATAAGTTAGGTGGATAGTAACTTCAATTACATGCATGAACAACTGTTAAAAAGCCATTCTTCTCTTGTGTTGATCTCTTTATAAAGGCATAGCCTCTTGTTACAGCCCATATGTTGATTAATCTGAATAAATTTTGTTGAGAGTCAAAATAATGCTCAGGAGGGAGACAATCATCTGAGAAGGGAGACAATCATCTGAGAAGGGAGACAATCATCTGAGAAGGTAGCCATGACTGAGATGCTGGTGTTTTTTGCTTATACTATAATTAAAATGACTACTTCGAGTTGAGCCTGTTAATCACATGGACCGTGGGCCTAGGTGCACTTGGACGTGTAGTTATGTAATTAACAGGTTTCCCACATGGATCCTTAAGTCCGTCCCACTTCACTGCCAATGTGCGCTCACTGACATCCATGAAAAATAATTCACTGATGATGATAGCCATTGTGCTATTGCTGGTGACGCTAACACTTACGTCTGATGTACACGAGTTTCTTGGTGGCGAGTATGTATCTATTTACTGTTCTCTGCTTCCTGACTGGACTTGATTCATGTTCCAGGTATTTGGAAGATCCCTACTTGAAATATCGACCACCTTTTGTCAGATCCCTTCCAGTACAACTTCTCCTGACTGGTGTCATTCTCACCTTGGCGGTGGTCCTCTTAATCCATCTACTTTTCACCGCTCAATATCACTGGCCCTTGGCTCCTGTTAACTATGTGCTGCAAATTTCTGGAGTTACGACCCTCTTGGTTTCCCTCATTGCTACAATTCATGTGGTCCTGTCTGCTAGTCTAGAAGAGAGCTCTCACTGGCCTTACATGCTCAGTTACATAGCTATCGAGGTTCCGCCTTCTGATGAGGACTTCTCGGAGGGATGGAGTACTGCCGAGAGAACAACATGGGCTGTTATGACTGCCTCAACATCAGGACTTGTTCAGGTGCACCGTTTTCTATCTGCAACGCTGCGCTCGCCGTTTCTGATAGGACTTAGATCACACACATACATTTTCTTACTCTCCTATACCCGTCTCAACTAGAGAAACGACTCATCTTTGCGCTTTTGGGTAGGCCATGTCACTTGTCTTGACAGTTCATCGTGCTCAAACTATCTATCTTAAAGGTCCCCTAGCTTTTGTTGCCGCAGTTATGCAACTCGTTCCTATCAATCAGGAGATTACAAGTCATATATCAGCGGATGTAAAAAATGTCTGCAATGCCACGCTCTCCCTCCTCTTCACCGCCTCTCTTTTCATCTGGGGTTTACTCGTCAACAGGAAGCAAGCATGGAGAACAGATGGAGGAACGGCTGTTTTCGGAGCTGCTGCCTTGGTGCTCGCCCTGGTATCTACAGCGCTCAATTTCATTTATGTCGATCGGCAGGAGGAGGTGATCACATGGTTACCGGGACTTATGTGGGTAGTTGTTCTGTGGCAAAGTTTCCTTGGATGGTGGTGGTGGGTTGGAGCTGGAAGTGGAAGTGGATTAGGAGGAGATGACGATGTGGAAGAAAAGCTGAGAAGGGAAGCCAGGAAAGAAGATCGTCGACGAGAGGCCGAGGAGCGGCGACAGGAAACCAAAAAGCGTGCGAGGAAGGTCTGGAAAGACGTTGCGGGTGCTTTTGGAAGAGATACTGATCTTGCTGGAAGGAGTTCTTCGACTCAATTAGGACTGCAATCTCCGAGTCAGGTGTCTCGCATCCGGACACGGTCCTTACCCAAAAACCCTTTATCCATTGAATTACCACATTCAGCCACTTCTGATTCCTCAGTTCTCTCGCCGCCCCGGTCCGTTTTATCTACTTCTGAGCCCTCATCGGCCGGAACAAGTACTGGAGTGCTTCCTAGGTTACTGCCGGATTCTATTCACAGGTTCTATGCGAGTGTACGGCGGGCACATCTGTTAGCTGCTCGGCAACAGGCGGCAGAGCGAGTGAAGCGGATACGAGAGATGGAGAGAAATGGCGTATCTGATGTGTCAAGATCTACATGGGGAGTGAGCAATCTATTATGGCGGACGAGAATACGGCAGGACGGAAGTCCCAGGAAAGATATTGAAACTGATGTCGAGGACAATAGAGGGGAGGGTGAGTATGAATTAGATGACCAAGGGGGCTGGCAGCATCGGTCGCAAGACCCTGAAGAGAGTATCCCAGAAGAAAATAGTGTTGAGAGCGGAGAGAGACCGATGCCCAGGAAGGACGATGATGGGACAGAAGTTGGGGAAGGGGCTGTTGTGGTTACTGCAGATGACAGCCACTTCTCAGTGACCTCAGCATCGAACGAGGTTCAGCCAGAACGAAGGTCTATGTGGTGGTGGGGGCCTTTAGAGCGCTGGCGACTGAAAGACTCGACTATTTATTCATAGGTTTGTATTCTTTTTGCTTTTCTATCAGTCATGAACAACCTGTATTTTGCATTTCTTGCTTTTGATTATGGAGATATGTATGTAGATACCATTTCTTGCAGTGATACGTCCCATTTTGGGAAACACTTGTGGGCAAACCAATCGCAAACCAATCTCAAACTTGTATTGCCTATCAAGAATGCCTCTTATTGAAGTAATTGCACAGTTGCTGGCTGTTTTCCTTATCTGAATCGGCCTCTTAGGTTATCGCAAATGATCGTACTGGTCGTAGAGGTGGGCTTTTTTTTATCAAGCTGAAATGCTGCGCGACTCATTGTGATGTCAGTCCGAGTCAAGTGCAGTCCCGACGACACAGTTGGCGATCTCAAGAAATTGATCGCTGCGCAAACTGGCAACGATGCCTCCAGGATACGTCTGAAGCGGTGGTATGTCGTGATTCAAAGTCTGCCAAAGTCTGTTCATGACAAACAGGCAGGAACGTGGAATGCAAGGACGCTATCTCTCTCTCGGATTATGAGATTCATGACGGAACGAGTTTGGACCTGATTTAATTGTTCATTGATATTTCTTTGTACTGTCTGCTTGAGCTCAATCACCATCACTCTGAATTTGCTTTGTTTTCCATGCTGTCACCATGAATTCCTATCCTCCAGAATTGCTCGCGCAGCTCGCGCCCGTAATGTTCGTTGCTGGACTTGACCTCCCTCCAAGCACGGGAAACCAACCTCCTGGGGTGCCAGCTCCTCAGTCACCATCTTCAAATAAGATTTCAGACCCATTTCATATCCTGATCGTTAGACTCCGTGAAGCTCTCACCAGCCAGCGAAACGTTGCAATATGGCAGCCAGAGAAATCCAAAACATTCCATGCTGCTCTAGTGGACAAGGAAGTGCGATTTCCACCTCGCAAACTGATAGCACCAGATGACCCGGCATATGCTTCTTCACATTCACCTTTATCACCCTTAACGCCAAGTTCACCCCTGCATCCTGATGGACTGATAGCGCCTATATGGATACGCAAACATACAACACTCATCCCTTCTGTATTTGTGGTATTTACAAGATTGTATGAGTATCCATCAAACCCTCCAAAGTCTCCGCTCGAACGACTGGACACGGACAGAGAAAAAGAGAGAGAGGCTGAAGAAAGGAAACACGATACGGAACTTTCAACTGAAATTGCAAATCGAAAGAAGAGTACAAATGAAAGGAATGTTAAGTTAACTGTCGTCCTACTGGCCAGTCGCAAAATGCTTGGTGAGGATGAGGAATCTCGTTCCAAGTGTGTATTCATTAGCATTCCAGATGATCCTACCCTGGATGCGAGGCTGACATTCATCAGGCGACACAGCGGGCTGGACTCCCGGGCAGCACTCTTCGTCTTGAGCCCGGTGAGTCAGGCTGAACTGGGGGAGTTCGTCAAAAGGTAGGCTTACCTAAATCAACTATGACATCCGTTTTTAATGGTATTCTTATGCAGTCTGTCTGAAGCTTTGTATGACCCAGCTGTCGAGTACTACACTGCGCACTCCAAGCGAGTAAGGCGGAAACGAAACAGACATTCTACGGCAATATCTTCATATCCCAACCCTTCTGTTGGGAATATTATTAGGCCACTTCGCCCCGAAGGATGGACTGTGCGTTATGAGTACAAAATGGCATGTTTTGCAGAATTTCGAGGAGAGGACGAGGTAGCGCTCAAGTGAGATTTGTTCCTTCGAGTGAATAACACTTGTTGATGGGATCTAGACATTATCAAGACGCATACGATATGTTGGTCATTATGTTTGGATCTCCCGCAATTCTGCCTCCGCGAACCAAACGATGGGCCGAGGCGAAAGTACTTGCAGATGCTATCAATATCAAGGTTCGAGCTAGTCATGGTTCATCATCTGCATAGCTCACATCCACAACAGATTACTAAACTCTATCTTTATAATAATGAACACTCCCTTGCGTTATCACACCATGTTACGCATATTCGGAAGTTTGGAGACTTTTCCCGAGGATGGGGTATAGGTGAAGAGACATTTGAATTCTGGAGTTGGGTGGCTCGACAGTAAGCGTTCCGATTTGCATTTTCTGAGCCAAGCACTTACAATCATAGGAATCGTTTGTTCGCAGAGCTTTTGGAACAAGGAACACGAACAACTCTAGTAATTCCTGTCCACAACTCTCAGATAGTTGTGCCCAATACAAGCACCCTAACGCCTACTTCTCAGCGTATAGTAGGTATCGACATCGATCCAAGAACACTGGGATTCAACCCAAGTCATTCACTACAACATCCTGGGTTCTATTACTATGCTGCCGCCAGATGCACGGAGATGCGGCGGTCAAAGTTCCGGAATGTCTTGGAAGCAGAGGTACATGATGACGGGTTACCATTTTCATCCATACCTTATCTATACCCATAGGAAAGTGGACACCCGATCTCGTTATCCCCTGGATTCACTAATGAGAAGAAGGTCGCTCATGATACTATTATTCTTGAGGTGACTTACGTTTAGTATGGTACACGAAATATTCCTAAATCGCTATTTAAATCAGCTTTATATCAAGGCATATGAACTGTTCAAGAAATACAACCCCGGAGATACTTCTGATCATGGCCAAGGGCGTCTCATTCTTTGGATCGCTTATCGTATTGCTCAGACTCATTGTGACTCTGAACAATACGAAATGGCCATTCGGTTTGTTTTGATCGCTTATCAAGTGAATACATATGTGACACATCTTCCAGGTTCCTTGAAAGAATAGCCAGGACATATCGCAAAGAACATTGGGATTCTATGTTGAGACCGCTCTTGACGACATGGTTGTCCTGCGCAAAGCAGCTAGGTGACGTTGAGCTTAGTATACGACTGTTGTTTGAGATGATGGCTCAAGGTTCGTGTATTTACCTGTTTTCCTTCTCATCTTTTCACCTTTCAACTGTCAGATGTCGTAGAGCAGGATGCCTTTGAAAATCTACAGGAGGATTTAATTGCCGTGTTGCAGGTATCCAATACCTGGTTTTGAGATTTTTAAACTAACCAAACTTGAGAGTACTATTCCGAAATCCCCAAATGAGCCTTTCACTTTGGAGTTAGCAGAGGCCAAACCATTATGTGAGTGAATCGAGTTTGATGCCTTATACATATAATCTAATTCTGTTCAATGGACTACTTTCAGTCGATACAAATGTGGTTTTTTGGTCTCCGAGCGTCAAAGTAGGTGATATGGCTGCATTCCAGGTCTCATTGACTGCGCCAAGTTCAATCTCTGTGTCCTCTATTCCATTTGTTTCTGCAACCATTTATTTGGAAGATGGACCGCCTATTATCGTCCGACATTCCGCAGACAAGAAGCAAAGCACGAATGCTGTTCAGTGGCATGATGCCGGTGAAATATCGATGTCTTCTCGAGATCCAGTAGAAATTGGCATAGTCCTCCAATGGAATCTAGGAGATGTTCTGATTGTTTCCGGACGGATTATCTCGGATAAACCAATAGAACTCAAGGTGCTTTCGAACCACACGAACTTGATTGAATTGGACTGACATGCTTATCTAGTTCTCAAGACTTGTGTTAATGATGGCAATAAATGCTTGGACAATAGAACTTCCCTTGGACCCTTGTGCTAGTAGAAAAGGCGAACCTACGATTGGAAAGTGGTTGTCAGCGGTAAACCCACCTCGCTTTATGAATATCATGCGAGAGAAGTATTGGTCAACGGTGTATGTTCCCGATCCTAAAATTACATCAGTCGCCTAATTTGGAGGTGTGCAGAGTGAAGAATCGTCCACATATAATATCAATCTCTATCCAACATCAAGCTCCAGCCTTCCTTGATGAGAGCTATCCAATTGCTATCGAAGTAACGAATACTGATGATAAGGATCTTGAGGTAATTTTTGACGTACTGTTGCAACCAACCGATGTGGATGGCGCCAGTGAGTTGTCCAATTGATTGATTCTCGCATTTCAAAATCCTCAACGTCGCTCAGATAATACGATTTCCATCGGTGACGAACAATCTTCGAGTCTCATCAAAGGTGTTTACTGTGGTGTCATCAAGCCCGGTGTAGTAGTAGCAAAGACGCTGCATCTTCTCAGCCATGATACTGCAGGCGACAGAGTCCTCGACATCTCTGTGCAAACCAGAATCCCTGGGTCTTCATCGTCAGATCAAGATGACAGCGAAGGTGACGTGACAGAGAATTTACAGACAGTCTCTATTCCTACAGTAGACGCGTTCCACTTGACGCAGGACGTCACTTATCAGCATAACGAAAGGGAATGGACTGTACTCACTGATCTCAGAAGCTACGAGGAAGATTACGAGGAATACGAGAGAGGAATAGAAGCGACGATTGTTACAGATATCAGCATCGTAGGCCCTTGGTCGATATACATTGAATGCATCAAATTCGATAACGAGGTGGGTCAATCTGATTTTGATGCTACAATCATTACATGGGGGAAGACAGGGTGCTCATGCAAGATGTTTCGATACGTCGTTAAACTCGGAAGATGATGGCATTTTCCCCGGATGTAAGTTTTTTTTAGAGTATTAATGACCTGAATGAACCTGTCTAATCCAGCATTTCTACTTGGAGACGAATTCAACATCTCGAGTCGCTTCATTGATGAAAGCACTCAAGGGGAGCCACAGTCAATGCCAGGCTACTACACGATCTTATGGCGAAGGTTGGTCGTTAGATTGAGCTGCGAAATTCGAATTTTCTAAAAACCTCAACAGATTGTGTGATGGCGGAAAAAAGGGAGAACTCTCATCGACCCGAATTGTGTTACCCCCATTGAGACCGCCGCAGAAAAATATCGTCGCTTTATTGGACGTTCCAGCGGCTGCCACATTGCATGTCCCGCTAGATCTCACACTCTTGATTCGCAACTATCATCCAACGTCATCAGCAAGCATTGTTTGTCAACTGGACACGGACAGCATTGATACTTTCGTCGTCTCTGGACTAAGGAGTGGACGTCTGCCAATTTTGCTTCCAGGAGCTGAGGAGAGGGTGATTTGGCGGTTGATCCCAATGGAATGTGGCCATATACGATTGCCCAAAATCAAGGTCTATAATCGCCGGGTGACTACTTCCGTCCAATTTGAGAATTCTGCAGAAGGACAAGATGAGGGGGAGATTGTGGATGTTTTTGATGTTCGCCGCAGCAGAAAATTAGAAATCCTGGCTAATCCAAACCCTGGGAATCAGGAGGAGGAACTTGGACAAATGACTGTTTTTGTTCGTCCTGGAATCTATGTATAGATTCCCTGACTACAATGATGCTTTTCAGATCTGAACATTGTTGCAAGCGAGCTTGATCACATACCGGCCCTTGGCCATAAAAATAGCATATCAACTGTCATTATGAGTACCATACCTCCTAGTAATTCTACCTGCAAATATGCGCTCACAAGTAATGACGTTGTGCTTACATGAAGCTGCAAAGATAGTCCTGAGCTTGTTTTATTTCGGCATTTGCTTACTGATCTTTCTTACAAAGGATCTGACGCAATCTCTCACCGATTCTTGCTCATACACTTGGAGTATTTAAAACAGGCAAACATCCTTCATTTGGCCTCACAGAAGGCACTATGGCAAATCCAGATGCACAGATCTACCCCCATGCAACCGGCGCTGCAGCTGAAGTGGTAAAGTTACACCAAGAACCACAGGATCTAGTGTTCTGGGCTGGTTGGGTAGGGGCACTCTTTCAATCACCGTCCATTCGCATAGAGCTGACAGGAGGGCTTGAATGGTGTCTGCTTTTAGTTTTGCCCATACGTTCAGCGAGTCTGGATCGCTCTCGAGGAGAAGGGAGTCCCCTATCAATACAAAGGGGTTAATCCATACAAGAAAGAGAAACATTTTCTTGGTACGCATACTTTTCTGTATGGTGAGAGTATTACTCACAGTCTCTCGTTATCATATATCAACGTTAGAGCTCAATCCGAAGGGATTAGTTCCCGTAGTTGAGTACAGAGGGAAAGCCCTCTACGAGTCGTTAGTTTTGCTTGAATTCTTGGATGATGCGTATCCATTGCATTCGCCAAGTCTTCTTCCTTCCGATCCAGTGGACCGGGCTGTGGCAAGAATTTGGATCGATCATTTCAACAAGAAGATTTTGCCTGCTATCCAGCGTCTCACTCAGCTCCAAGACAGGAAACAACAGGATGATAGTCGAGAAGCACTGTACGACGCCCAAAGGAAGCTGGCGGAACAAGTGAAAGGGCCATATTTCTTCGGAGAACAGTTCAGTATTGTTGATGTCGTCGTAGCTCCTTGGATGCAACGAGATTGGGTCATCACTGAGAATAGAGGGTATGATCGAAGTGTGGCGGGAGAAGCTTGGGTCAACTACGCAAGAGCCTTGAGCGAGAGGCCTAGTGTACAGAAGACAGACAGCGTGAGTGCTGAACATTACTAAAATACTCATCAGCTGAATGAGAGCAAATAGCTTAGGGAACATCTTGTGCCGATCTACAATCGGTACCTCAAGAATGAGGCCCAGAGTGAGGCTGCTAAGGCGATAAGGGAGGGAAGAGTCCTTCCTTGAAGGATTATGTGGCACCGTAAAAACCTCGATAACGAACCATAGCTGTAATACCTGAGTCGGATTATTAAATTTCACCTAGTGAATCGGCAGAGATCGAGGCACAGATTTGGTTCCTTCCGTTTCAGGAGCCAGGTGTAGGATCATCCTTTGGAGATTTTACGAAGGCGGATACGTCGCACACGGCGAGCACGGGAACAGCAAGAGTATCCTCTTTCGTCTTGTGAGGTCATATGTTTTAGAGATTACACAGTCTAGTAACCAATAGTTGAGCCGAAGACCATCAAAAGATTGCCTGAAGTAATCGAGTGGTTCCATGAAATCAATCGTTCCACTCGACCTGATGGCTGCAGCAAGCTCTGAATTGGCCGGCTTGAATACAAGTGTGGAGACAGCCTCCGGTGCATATCAGGGATCCTGCTGGCTAGCTCAAATTTCTTTGATATTCCGCTATTCTGCTTATAGAGCTGGGCAACAGCCAACCGGATACCACCATCTCTCTGCCCTACACCCCACTTTCTAGGACTAGCAGACAAGAGGGAGCTTTTTGGACGCCTTTTACAATGCAGAACAGGACACAGCTATTCAGGGGAATACTACCGCAGATTTATCCCTTCAGCAGACCCAGCATGCCCATGTGGAGAACCAATTCAGACACGCGAACATATCATCCAAGTCTGCCCAATCTACGAAAGACATCGCAATACCCTACGCAAAGTATCACAAACACTGTACCTGCTTGACCTTCTCGGCACCAAGGAAGGCATAAAGGCCTTGATATCCTTCCTCGACAACTCTGGGGCATTCACAAAGAATGGCCAGTCCCCTCCAACACGATCTACACCCCACATGACAGATAGGCCTCTCACGGACTTCATAGAGACCGATTCACAAACCCCAAGCTAAACCTCGAGAACCACTTTATACCACTGTTGCACACCCACACTCCCAACCTACACCATCCCACAAAGGACCCAACTTCTCCACCACCAACATCCACACCCGACTCGGAACAACTCCAGCTGTCCCCCCCCGAAGCTTGGGTGTAGTTAGTAGTATACCGCTATGTAGCCCACCCACCGCGTCTTAGCACCTGATTGCTTGTTGCGGTATACAAATACAGAATTCTCTCTCTCTCTCTCTCTCTGCTTATAGAACGGCCGGGCCGGGATATTGGAGAGTCCGTGTAAAGTATCTCATCAAAGCAACTCTATCCTAGATTGGACTACGCCCTCGTTAGCTGTCTAACGCGATGCTCTCAAACACTCTCACTCGAGATATGGGCCTGAAAGTTGGCCCTGTGATGTTGGGGACATTCGCTAAGCACTACTTTGATCGTCTGAAGAGCAGGGATCAAGCGGATCCCGACCAATTACTCAAGCAAGACGAGATCCTTTACGACACGGCATTTCACATTATCAAGGTTGGCTTACATCTTCTCAAACCTCTATTAGGGGACTTACTGTGTTTATAGTCTTTCCTTCACGAATCTACATTGTGAGCAACAAACATTTTGCTCGCTGGAGGGCCCCATCACTAATATTCTGCGACATGGCAAAGCCATACGGTCGAAGAACTCCAACGTAGGTAGCATGTCCCAGTTTAAAAGCCTTTTCATCGGCGCTTCTGCAGAATTTTCGAATACCCAGACCCTTTCATCACCTTATATCCATCTCGTTAGAGTGCTCATACCTCTTTGTATCTGCGACGAGGCTGCAAAAGTTCTTGTTCAGGTTCTAGGGGGTGAAGACAAGGCAAGAGAGATTGTGGGAGGCATAAAATGGTGGCAAGTCCGAGGTATCGAAGGGTGGGTCTGGATGATTCGATGTTCTTCGACTAACCTCATAGACCACAGTATAGACGCTCAGTGGATCACAGCAAAGAAAGATTGGCGTGAAGCAAAGAGACGTCACAAAATGCGTGCGACCCCGTCTGATTCTGTGTCAAGAGGTGCACATCCGAATCCGGAGGCTCAAGGTGATCCTTCAAAAAGTGATATCAATGATGCATATGAAAAGAACATGGATGAAATGAGATGTATACTGTACTTACACGGAGGTGAGTGTCCTGAATTTTTCCACTTTGCTTCAAGCTGATCCTAACTGTTAGGTGGTTACTATTTCGGCAGCGTTGACCAGGAGAGGTAAGCGAATCCCAGTGTAAGTGTGTGCATCTTTCATCAGGTTTTTAGGTATAGCATACAACGTCATGCACGGAAGATCAATGGTCGTGTATTTGGTGAGTAATCCAAACATCAATGAGACGAGTGATTTTCATGCCGAATTCTGCAGCTATCAACTATCGCCTTGCACCGCAGTATCCATTTCCGTGTGGAATACACGATGCTCTTTCCGCTTGTCAGTCTGTCCCGTCGTGGAAGAGCAACCCTGATCACTTCCCTTAGACCTTTACCTTATTCGTCCTCCCTCTGAAGCAGATCATCTTCCTATCGATCCTGCACACATAGTCATTGCAGGTGATTCTGCAGGTGGTGGCATGTCACTTGCACTACTGCAGTTGATTCGTGATGTGGGCTTGCCTTTACCAGCGGGTGGAGTATTAATTTCACCTTGGTGCGATTTAACCCACTCGTTCCCGAGTATACATGTAAACACAACTACAGTCCGTTTTTTGGATTTCTTGTCGAGTAATATGACTAACCTTGATGAAGGACATCCTTCCATCCACCGGCCTCTCTTTCCACAAACCAAGTATGTTGTGGCCTCCGCCACCTCATGAATTGTCTGTTCGAGTCCATGCATCATTGCGACAAAAGCTCCGTCATGCACTCAGGATGGACGAGTCTCCATTACCACAGAAGACGGTAGAACCTCTTACCAGAACATCTTTAGGGCTGAATATGCCTGTGAACGTTGGAAAAAACACCCCTGTTCCACCCATCAGCGCTCTTGATCCGCAGAGAATAATTTTAGTGACCGAGGCTAAAGAGCAGCTTGAGATTAACCAACAGATACACTTCTACGCACAGAACAGCCTGCTTGTTCACCCACTTGTCAGTCCTGCTCTTGGTTACTTAGGTGGTCTACCACCCTTATTCTTTGTTGCGAGTGACAAGGAAGTCCTGCGAGATGAGATCATCTATACGTAGGTTCTGACTAGTCTTCCCTGTTATTCAAAACTCATCGAACGATTTAGTGCTCATAAAGCTGCTAGCCCACCTAGATTTCCCCTCAAGGATGAGTCCAGAGGCCTATACCCATTGCTAGACGGCATCGAAGAGCGCCATCCCAAACCGACTTCAGTTCACCTGCAAGTCTATGATGGCAAGTTTGACATTCTAGTGATGCTGAAGTATACCCTAATCCACTCGATAGGTACTTGCCATGTTCTCCCGGTCTTATTCCTTTTCTCTACCCCGGCAAAATTTTGCTTCCGCGCCATGGCGAATTTTATCAGATTGGTCACGGGAATGCCACTTTGGCCATCTATTTCAGCTAGCGAGTCGTCAATATTGAAGATGGGCCGCCAGGTATCATCGCCAGAGATAAAAAGAACTGTATCACCCGACCAAATTCAAGGTATCAAGATTTCATCATCAGAGGGAGGACAACTTGCGTCTGCAAATACCCTGGATCCTACACATATCTCTGGGAGTTCTACTTGGACTGGACCATCGATCTCACGGAAGCAAACATTACGTCGTACCCTATCCGCCCAACTTTTACGGGTTAGCAGCGTTTTTCGCCGTCCATCCCCTGGGTCTATACTAGAGAATGAGATAAATCCCCCGGATTCTTCCAGTGGAAACACCCTACGAAGAAAGTCAGTCAAATTTACCACGTCGCACAGACGATACGCTGGAGAATCGTCAGTGTATGAGGATGTCATTGTTTGTAACAATTTATTTCTGGTCTGTACCTCTGTCGTTGACATTGAGTCTATAGGATAATGCTACATTCGAGATGATTCGTGAACGAGTATCCACGCAAGGTCTTATCCGACCCTTGGAAGCAGAGTCTGATTTGGACGCGTTCAAGATCGATTCAAATATGATTGGAAACATGTCGGAACTTGTCATCCGACGATGCATCAGTAGTGAAGCTCATTTCCGTCAGAAATTTGCCAGCACATATGAAAGCATTGATAAATCACGGAAGAAGAATCTCGAGCGTGAAGCGAAAGAGGAAGGTAAACGATTTGACGTCATGCGAGCCTCTGCAAGTAACTCCAGCAACCTCAGTTCAAGTAGTAGGAATTATGCAAAATTCCGGCAAAGTGTGCTCGATTCACCAGGGTGGGGATATGCATGGGCTTTGGATGAAAATGAGAGACCACCACCTAGTAGTATTGCTGCAAGGAGAGATACGGTGGAAGCGAGGGAGCTGGCATTAATTGCTGATAGAGCTGTGGTCGCGGACACGAGCGAGATGAATGCAAATAGTTTGTGGTCTGTTATAATGAATTTTTTGGCGCCTCCGGACCGGATGAGTGGAAGTGGAAGAAAGAAGTTATCCAAAAGGAAGGAGGAAGGGGAAGAGAGAGCTGCAGTGGATGAGGATCACGAGAGGACTACACATGAACAGTTTCATGATGTACAACAGAGGGATAAGGGACAGTCACTGACGACGACGGCTCAGGGAAGATTTTCGCAGTTGTTTGCAGGACACAAATCTAATGAGAAGGGTATTTAATAGTTTTGATAACGCATAATGAACTGCCGTAATCATTTAGATGATAATATACAGACATGTAGATCAAAGCCTGGGTTTATGAGTGACAGTATTGCCTGCATCTTCCAGAACGATTTTCGCGAGCTTGCCGAGGATGGGAAAGATTTTGGTATGGAGATAAGCATTCTCCGAGCTAGCCTGGCGTCGGGCGAAACGCGCAGCAATACCTTGTGAGATAATTCCCAGCTGGGTTCGCACAGGTAGGCGATTGAGAATGACTGTCAGTGGCTAGAAGGATGGGAAAACGTACACGGAAGAGCATCCAACTACGAACAAAGACCATTTCTATTATAGGGTATGGTTGCTCTAAGAGCCGACAGAATTCGCGTTCGAGGTCTTCCAGTGGAATAGGGAGGTCCCGCGTCGTGTTCTTGAAGCCAGGAAGAGAGATCATTGAACCTTCAGGAAGGTCCTTGCTATCTATAGACCAAGGTAATGTGAAGTTTGCTAGGTCAGCGAGCTTAAATGTGATCAATCCCACAATCACTGACTTGAGAAGGATTTGGACTTACAGGGCTACCCAATGTACTCAACTCCCAGTCTAGAATACCAATGACACGGTTCTCGGTAGGGTGAAAGATTATATTATCGAGTTTATAGTCTCCATGAACGATGCGCAAACCAATTTTTTTTTCGTTAGGAAGGTTACTACCATACCAGTCGACAAGCTCGTCAAAGCAAGGGATGTTACCAACTGGTTGGTTAGTTTCGATGTCGACGGCGAGGGCTTGTGCAGCGGACACGCGGGTGAGGGATTTGATTTGGCGAGGGAAGTAGTCGGTGGAGGGACCGAATGTTGAGAGACCAACTTTGATTGGGTCGACGCTGCCAAGCGCTGCGAGAGCACGGACGGCGGAGAGCCAGCTGAGAAATATGAGAATTTGTTATGTGTTTTTTTTTGTCAGGTAATATACCATTCATGGCGATCTTGAGCTGAGACTTGGAGCATACGGGCATCTGTGAAGATACGACCCTTGAGGAACTCCATGATATAGAATGGAGTGCCAAGAACTGAAGTATCTTTGCATAGGATGATAGCCTCGGGTACGGGAACTTTTTTATCGGGCGCTGTAGAAGGGTCCTGATTGTGTTTGTAAAGAGCGCTCAGAACTCTGAATTCGCGCTCGACTTGGTGAGCAGTTTGGGATAGGAGTTGGCCTGCTGGTTTCTTTCTGAGTACCCAGTTAACGTTGCTATTGAAGATGAGGCTCAGCCAACAAAGGAAGACGAAAATGGCACTGACTTTGCATCGGTTAAAAAGTATGTTGGGTTAGACTGAGGTATCTCGTTAGATTATGGAGATATTGTTAACACTCGATACATACTTGACCGAACTGAGAGTAGTTCAACTCAAAAGACTCTTACCATTCTTAAACGACACGCACCTTGAACTGCTTTACGTCTACAGGAGTCCTGATGGAGGGTGTGCTCTTCGCAAGATATACATTCAGGTTATCCACATTAATTGACGCTCGAATATTGCCGTACTCGCCACCAATCTGATTCTTGGAGGTACTATCGGACATTGATAGACTAAGATGGAACCAGTTGGGTTTACATCACAGATGCCAAATTTATGGTGATATTTGCCACGGCACACTTTTCACATCTCTTTTCATAGGCAGTATTTGTATTTGGACATCGTCCGTTCTGACTGGGGTTACATTGGAACAATGACTCATCATGTATGCCCTCTTAAGCTTTGGACCCTTGAGATGCAAAATGGCCCAGAGCTATAGTGTGGGTAGACTCTGCTATCAGCTCTGAATATCCAGGTTTGCTTTGAAAACAGTGCTTCGTATCACGTGGAAGTTTTTTTTTAATTCATAAATTTCTAACGCGGTGCTCGATCGCAGTCCAGTACCTGGTACCCTACAATACACAGCCAAGAGTACAAAGAGAAACCTAATGAGAAATGTAAAGCAAAACCCAGATCACTCGCAACTGATCCAGACACAAGAAAAGAGGGAAAGAAGAAGAAAACAGGAATGAAGGAGCAGTACTCGGTGACTCCGTGATAGCACCCCATGTTAAGTGATGTTACTTGACCAAGCAAACGCTCCAGGGTTGTCCATTAAGAACAGGACAAAGTGTTTGATCACCATGCGATCGCCGCTTTTGTAGGTGAAACGGCCGCAATCGTTCAGGATGTGAGCTTGGGTTTCGACCCTATTGTAACCACAAGGGCACGCAAGATTGCTTCGAGAAAAGAACCTCTTCCTATATTCCCCAATCGGAGCATGGTTCAGAATAGCTCTAGTGGCTCTAGCGCAAAGTGATACTGAGGACCCGATATGATTGAGCTAACCCCCTCCTTTAATGTATGATGGTTGGATATGCTTCTTTTTGCTAATTCGGAGTTATAGGAATTGGTGGCCTTTGTTGTGGCTGTGGTTGAAGGTGGTTGAAGGTGGTGATCCACTGATTAGTGCATGCCTTGCTTGATTTGTCCCTCAGGGCATCCAACGAAGTGAAGCTGGGTACAGGGCACAATAGTGCTTTTGGCATCATCATCGACTATAGCATGGAGGTGCCATCAGGCTTTGCTGGGGCAGTCCCAGAATTCTGCCTTATTGTTACTGTTGCGATTGAAAAAGGGTCGAAGGAGGTGTGCAATGGCAATGGATCCTGAGTGATGTGAGGGGTCGATCACGTGGAAGCTTCTGGAGACATCGGGTAATTCCGCAAAGCGACTCAACGCGTATGTAATCCGCGCTTCAAATTTCCAGCTGTCATCCTTTCTTTCTCTACCTCCACCACCATGTTCTCCGCCTTCGGTTCCCTTCGCTCTGCCGTTGCACGATCTGGCCACTATGCAGTATGCAGCCTCTTGTTCTGACTGGTCCATGTGCTTATGTGTTTCTAGCGTCTTCCTCGTTCTATGATTGCGAGGAACCTCAATACAAAAATAAATGGTCAGTAGTACATGCTTTATCAGTACTGTTACTTGCTAATGTGGTGCCGCAGGTCCTGTCATTGGTATTGACTTGGGGACAACAAATTCGTGTGTGGCAATGATGGAGGGTCAGACTGCTCGGGTCATTGAGAACGCTGAAGGTGCTCGCACCACACCCTCGGTAGTGGCCTTCACTAAGCATGGCGAGCGTCTTGTTGGTCTCCCTGCCAAGCGACAGGGCGTCGTTAATGCGAAAAATACTACTTTTGCTTTCAAACGGCTAATTGGTCGCCAATACAAGGATCAGGAAGTTCAAGAGGATGCAAAGCACTGGTATGTTCCAATATTCCTTGTGCAAAGTAATTTCTGGAGCAATTTCTCAGGCCATTTACCATTGTTCCTAAGTCCGATGGACGGCCCGCTGTCCAGGTCGAAAATAATGGCGAGACCCAGACATACGTGAGTTTTTCACAAAGTCATTGATGATAGTTCAATTCCAACTCTCTTTTTCAGTCACCAGAGGAGCTGTCGTCTATGGTCCTTCAAAAGATGCGTTCCACTGCGGAACAGTATGCCAACAAATCCATCAAGTGAGTTGTTTACATTTTGATATGCCGTTCTTCAGTAAACTTCTTTAGAAATGCTGTCATCACCGTTCCCGCCTACTTCAATGACGCTCAGCGACAAGCTACTAAGGATGCTGGTCAAATTGCCGGCCTTGATGTTCTTCGTGTTATCAACGAACCCACTGCTGCTGCCCTCGCATATGGCCTCGATCGTGCTGACAATTCAGTCATCGCCGTCTATGATCTGGGAGGTGGAACGTTTGATATCTCTATTCTTGAGATGCAGAAGGGTGTTTTCGAGGTGAAGTCTACCAACGGTGACACTCACCTTGGTGGTGAAGACTTCGACAACAAGATTGTCAGTCATATCGTCAACAAATTCAAGGCGGACGAAGGGTGTGATCTAGCCAATGATACGATCGCTATCCAGCGCGTCCGCGAAGCTGCTGAGAAAGCCAAGATCGAACTTTCGTCTACAACTCAGACCGAAATCAACTTGCCTTTCATTACCAATGGCCAAGACGGACCTAAACACATGAACATGAGGATCAATCGTGCTCAGTTTGAAGGTCTTGTCCAACCTCTTATACAGCGGAGTGTTGAGCCTTGCAAGAAGGCTCTTGTTGACGCTGGTATCAAGGCTAGCGAAGTCAACGAGGTTATTCTTGTTGGTGGCATGTCACGTATGCCCAAGGTCCAAGAAACTGTGAAGTCTATCTTTGGACGGGAGGCCAGTAGGGGTGTCAACCCCGATGAGGCTGTTGCTATTGGTGCTGCTATTCAAGGTGGTGTTCTTGCTGGAAATGTCACAGACATTCTTCTCTTGGATGTGACCCCCCTTTCCCTCGGTATCGAGACCCTCGGTGGTATAATGACCAAACTCATTAACCGAAACACTACGATTCCCACTAAGAAGTCGCAAACCTTCTCCACTGCTGCTGATGGACAGACTGCCATTGAAGTCAAGATATATCAGGGTGAGCGTGACCTCGTCCGTGATAACAAGCTCCTTGGCAATTTCAATCTTGTTGGTATCCCTCCTGCTCCAAAGGGTGTTCCTCAAATCGAAATTACCTTTGATATCGATGCTGGTATGTTTTGCGCTCTACAATGATTCCTCATTGAATTCTCACTACTCATGTTCATTAGATGGTATTGTTCACGTCAATGCTAAGGACAAAGCTACCGGCAAGGATCAATCCATGACTATTGCTTCTTCGTCTGGCTTGAGTGACAAGGATATTGAGAAGATGGTTTCTGATGCTGAACTATACGCCGAAGCTGATAAAGCCCGTCGTTCTCTTATAGAAGAGGCCAACAAAGCCGACTCTGTCTGTGCTGATACTGAAAAGGGTTAGTGTATTAATTCTTACTTTTGAGTACTCATATTTATGTTCCTTTAGCCATGACTGAGTTTAAGGATCAACTTGATGCAACAGAGAAGGAGAAGGTCACCAAGCTTGTTGCTGAACTTCGTGAGGTTGCTGCCAAGGGTCAAACTGGCGACGCCTCTGTCACTGCTGACCTTATCCGCGAGAAAATTAGCGAGACCCAAGCCGCCTCTCTTGGTCTTTTCCAGAAGGTATATGAGAAGCGCGCCGCTGAGCAGAATTCGTCATCTTCAGAATCCGCTGAGCAGCCCAAAGAGGAGAAGAAAGACTAGATGTCTTGCACCTAGCCCATATCTTTCTTGAGGTAGAGGTTCTATGTATCGTAGCGCGGTAGTTGGCGCGTTACATCCATTCGTTTGGTCTTTTGGTTCTTTAGACTTAAATCAAAAGTACAAGTATATTGGCACAGTTTGCATATCTCCTGTAGTAGCTCACCCCCCTCAGTTTTAGGATGCTTTAGTTATGTCTTCATGTATAATCTATAATGACTTTTTTCTACGATGCTCGAGTGTGGAGTATTAGATGGGATGTATAGAACTATGGGTATCTAAGAGAACTGGATGGTCATTGTCTATCGAGTGCTTGGAATCGGGTATAATACTGCTTCGTCCGTGCTTCGACGATCTCTTGTGTTGACTCTGGTAAATCTTCGATGAAATGGCCTAGAGGGACGTCAGTGAAGTGACAAAGGGCGATCAATGAGGTATGATTTAACTTGGCGACCCTCCAAAACAAACAAGTGTAGGTACAACTGTGTTAGGTGGTATTGTAGTGTTGTCTGCAATCTTGACACAGTCCTTGATAATTGTAAACTTCCCCTGAGTAGATTAGTCAGAGCTCAGTCCCAGTTGTAAGGGTATTCGACGAACAATGATACAATTTTTGCCGATCTCTACGTGATTTCCAATCGTTGCAGCTTCGATCACCGAGTTGGCGCCGATATGAACATGGTCACCGATTTTCATAGGGTAGTAGTTGAAAGCCCCACGAAAGGTCTTGTACGGCGGCCTTTTGTAATTAGTAGAAAGTTGGCTGAGGAATTGGGAAGGACGGAACCTCATGATACACCCTTCACCGAGTAGACAATATCGACCAAGTTGTATCACAACAGTGTGTCCAGGTCCCGTTCGTCTGAGGTCACCACGGATTATAGCACCACTGGAAATGATGGTCTTACCACCCAGAACGATATTTTGCGGACCTGCGATGGTAGCTCTACGCGAGACTTTGTTTCCAGTGTCCTGAGATGCCACAGACGTCAAGGCGAATAGGCATGAGAATGAAGGTGGCAGTAGCAGCAGCAGCAGCTCACAGTCTCGATGTACTCTGAACGCGAGTAATAAATGGGTGGATCCATGGTAGAGCTTATGTCTAAAAAAGGTAAACCTTTGAACTCTCTACTATGCTCTCCCGGCCTCTTTTCCACCATTGGAAAATTACTTCCCAGCCAGTTTCCAAGCAATGGCTTGCTACTCCTAGGGCACTTGGACTGAGGCAACGACTGTCTCTCGGTTCATCTGGGTCGTACAGACATTTTTCAGCTTCATTTGCATGTCGGAGTGTCATTGCTCAAACGACCACAACCCCCTCAAATGCCACTTCGCCACCAGAGTCGAACACATCCACGACAGGGGTAGAGGAGCATAAGAACTCTAATGATGATGTCTACGGCAAACTCTACGTTGGTCCTCTCGGAACTACATTTCGTAGACTCAAGATCTTTTCACTCTCGTCCCTTATGTTGTCTACTACACTGGCGCCATTCATATTTGTGATAGAATCGAACTTGCCACCGACTGCGCGACTAGCATTAGCTTCGATCGCTATCTTGACTTCGGCGACGAGTACGGGTTTGGTTGCGTGGGTTGGTAAGCCGTATGTGACCCAGTTGAGATATATTAGACCAGAGGAGAACGGTGGTGCGGAGGGTATCGAGATGACTACTATGTCGTTAACGATGAAACCAAAGATCACGACGGTGAGTGGCGTTCGAGTCTGATCAATTGCCGGGGCATGATGCAGATCGTTCGTGTCTTGAGGTGTACTGATCTGCCTTGTGTCATCCTTCCCAGGTATATGACCCAAGCTTTTTGGTTGAAACGAGGCGTGGCTTTGCTAAATGGGAACTTGCACAAAGAGTAGTTCTGCCAATGACTGAGCGACAGGTCACACCTGGACAAGAAACTATCGCAGAGACACAGGATAAGGATGGTAATCCTCTCGGGCGCTGGATCGTTACTTGGGGTGAGAATGGTGAAGGAACATGCAGAGAATTTGGGAGTGTTGAAAGGTAAGTATTCTATTTTTGCTCGTCGGGACTAAGGACTTATTTGAGAGCAGGCACTTCAATGTTCATGAGGAACTGTTACCTTGATGACCCCAGACTGAATTAAACTGTGTTCTACAACTGACATGGTCGGGTATTCATTGAATTTCAAAAAATCTTATCGTCCACGAATCCTTGACGCTCAAATAGATTTGCTATCCATTCTAATCAACGGAACCTCCCAAAGTTTGACACACAGTGACTCGAGTGGTCATTGGTAAATGTCGCATATTCTATTCCTCTGGAAATATGGATGCCCCTTTCGACCAGATTCCGACGCCCAATTCTCCGAAGGAGGATATCTTTTGAACCAGTTTTATGCATCTTCGTCTTCCATACCCAGAACGGTCCAGCGAAATTCTTTCTTTTGAACTCGTAGAGTGCATTTCTCCGAGGCGCATTTTGTGGTTCACTATGCAGCAAGGACTTGAGTTTGAATCATTCAGACAGCAATATATGATCAAGGCCGGCTTATAGGTGTGTCGGAACAACAAGCAGGTTGTCGTATGGTATCAATCCTAGATTAATGGCGCTAATCGATGTCCAACAATTCTGCTCAGCGGACAGTCATGCCCCCATGTACCACAGGCCAGCCAAGAACTAGATAACCTGAATCAAGCCTGGACCGTATTGAAGCCTGAATGCAATTTGTCCACATGAACACTTCCTGATCGCTCACAACATCAAAACAAGCTGATATCATGACGTCGTTTTTGAAGTTGTCAGTACACTTACCTCATCTAGATGGTCCCTGACAAAAGAAAAATTGTGTATACACCCACTCAAACAGACCGCAATTTCAGGCATTAAGGATGATCGCAAGGGCCTTTGTCGTGATCTACTAACGAAGTTGAAGAGATCCGTGATTTACGGCTGCTGGGAAGACTAATGGAGATATGTTTGGAATCATGCATGGGTCGTATTTCTTCATCCAGTACTATTCAAGAATGACTTAAGAATACGAAGTACGACCCGAGATCTATACTTTTTTCCATTGGGTCATACCCTTCGGCTAGGCATCATGTTCACGGCGAATGTATCAGAATGTTGGGATTGAACCAAGCGTGGATTTGTAGATGCAATCATCGCCTGCTGTTGAGTAATCATCTCACAATCATCTCCCGCTATGGAGTTATTTGGGATTTCGGACGGAACTTGCGCGGACAAGTAGTGGATCTCAAACTTATAACGCAAGCGGAACGTTCACTTAACACTCTTGTCTCGACAGCGGCGTATTGTAATCCTATCGTCCTCATCACACAACACTGATATCCGGTTCGACTTGGACATTGATGGAAGTGCAGAACGATTTATCTCTCAACGACTCATATGATTTTAACGCTCCTGATCCCGACGTTATTCTTGTGACCGGAGGAGGATATCCTGCAGAGATTCGCGCACATTGGTGTGTGCTCACAGCCGCCTCGCCATTCTTCTGCGATATGTTTTCACTTCCCCAACCGCTTTCACTTCCATCGTATCCACCCTCAACGAGTGACGCCCACATCCCACGTATCCCCGTTCCTGAAACTAGGGAGGTGTTCACAAAGCTATTAGGCTATATCTATCCTGTCCCTCGGCCAAATATCAACTCCTTAGACGAGGTTTCATGTATATTGAGTGTTGCGCTCAAATACGATTTTATGATTGCTGTGGAAGCTCTGAAACAGATATTGGTTTCGCCGAGGTATCTCAACGAGAATCCACTACGTGTATATGGAATTGCAACTAGCTTCGACGTACGTTTTTATACTACTATATTTCTTGGTTCATAACTTCAGTTTTGTATGACAGTTGGAAGACGAAGCCAAGATTGCGTCACGGTACACGTTGAACATCAATCTCCTTGACACACCTCTCTGTGACGAGATGAGGCACATTTCTGCTTACTCGTATCAGAAGCTTATCAACCTTCACCGCACACGAGCAAAGGATGCTTCAGAGCTTATTAAACCCCCGCGTGGTCTCAAATGTTCGCAATGCAATAGCTCTGGACACGGATCGTATGGCAATCCGGACTGGTGGAATGAGTTTGCGAGTAAAGCCAAGGCAGAACTAGCTGTAAGACCAACGACAGAGGGAATATTTGATAATATAGAGTTTTTGAAGAGTACGTGTACGAGCGGATGTTTAAGATGTCCTATGAGTCTGTTGGAGTCAGGACCGTTATTGATGGATCTGAAGAAGCAGATCGATGCATTACCTGCAACTATTTAAGCAATAGACCTCTTAATTGTGTTGATGCCTCATGTCTGGATCAGTCTGTCATTTATCAATAGTAGTCATTGCCTGTATTTATACTGCATATTATCATCTGTCAGTACTCATATAGTATTGAAGTTGTTAGATGACAGCAGCAAGTTAGTAAGAGCTGAACAACTTGCTACAATGTTGAGTTATGGACGAGCAACGCAAGATGGGGGGAAAACTCGTTGCAAAATACAACAAGCACTATCTCAGCTACCTGTATTTATATTCGATAGAATAGCAGAAAGTGAAAATAAGCAAGATTGATACAGGAAATATAGTGTAGATACATCTCCTGTATCCTTATGCTTTACCAATTGTATCATCCTTCTTCCTTTAATTGCTCTGGAGTCTCGCCATAGTTACCTGAGTTGACACTCAAGTTTAGTAAAGTATCAACAACTAGCTTTATAATGGACAGTAGTTAGACTGCTGAAAGAACCCAAGCATAGCAGATAGTAGTGAGGTTGTTACAATTTGCCTCGTGTTGTATGAAAAGCTCTTTTCTTTTTGGATCAACAGTTTATTGAAATTTATTCAAATGTGGATGGATATTGACAATGTAATACTGTATAGTATGGGGGAACTTTTTTTACAATATTGACCTCTAGTTTATGACTCTTTTTTGAAAAAAGAATTCATCGATTTATTACGCGATGTACGTACACAGTCCGCAGTAGTCTACTGACTACAGGAGCTCGAAGCTCCTCTATAAAATACACAATTAAAGAAAACTGAAAAGATAGAGCAGGGATGTTACGGAAACAGTGATGCTATCTTGGAAGGAACATTCATACAGGGTGGTGATAGGGACCTGGGTCCTGAGTTGAGTCGTCGAACCTGGTTTTGGGACTTGCTTCGGTGTACCTTTGGCTCATGGGGGTTCCCTTGTCGCAGGGAAGGCGGATGAATTGGAGGAGAAGAACTGGGGGTCTTTAGTATACCTGGAGCATCTTGTGAGGATACGTAGCCTAGTTTCTAGATCTGTCTTGCCACAGAGGCATGCAACAGGTTCGTTTGGAAAGAATCTTGCTCTGTATTCCTCGGTCCAAGATGGCTTGGTGACGGAGTGACCCATTTGTGACATCCAAGTCCCTTCGTGCTGGGAGGGCTAGTTTTTCTCATTGATGTTGATGTTTAAGAAATTATGTCCTCAGGTGTTGCCTTCAGAGAACTCCCTCCTTTACTGTTATTCTGACTTACGGCTTCATATAACTCTCGTGTTCGCTCTTCAACTGGGTATTCCGTCTTAGTTGCCTCATCGTGCACTTTGCCTTGTATGAAGCATTTAGTATTGGTAGGGCAATCCCACAAGTGTAGGCTTTCATTTCGAGATGAACTGGGCCCTTAGGAGTTTTGACACAGCTATGGAATGCTCTTGTCCTTGGTGGATAGGTATTAAGGATCCTTTTGGCCGCCGAGAGACCGTCTGTGAAAACGATTATGTCTTTACATCTTGTCGAGATTGCCTTGCTGATGACTAGGCGGATCGCATAGTTTATGACTCTTCTGAAAAATTGTTTCTGGTGATCTCATTGTTTGCATTGTGAGCTTGTGAGCTCCAGCCTTTTGTGTATGTAAGTTGCCTGTTTTCCATCAAAAATCATGGCAAAAAATGATCTTCGACCAAAGAGTTTCTAGGCATATACATTGTCGAAGTGTGAAGACCTACATTGATCAATGTGAATGTTCGGACTACTGTTTTTTCATACTGAGTCTCGGATCCTCAATTCTCTCGTTATCTCTCGGCAAACTTCAATCAACATGTCATCAGTCATGTCCAGTCATGGTAGACAACGGCATTATCAGACCCTGGGCTTCGCTCAAGGCTTCTAAGTCCATTTTCTATTTGAAGGATACCAACGAATTGAGAATGAATTTCATTCAAGGACGATGAACTACCCCCAAGTACATGCCCAGATCCGCCTATTACAAATCCTTGGATCTATCTTTGTTCCCAGCTTCAAAACGCAAATCATGGTCAAGGTTGGCGTTGTTTGTTTATAAAAACAAAGCGGGTTATATCAAGAAACGATTCACCTGATTCCCGTCGTTGTCCATGAGCACTGTTGACTTGACTTCCTTCTCGGTGTCAAGAAGACTGCCAACTCGGAGAAACTCCCGCTCTATCACCGCAGGATCATCAAAGTATTTTCCCGTCGTCCTTTCCTTCAATACTTCTCGACAAAGTCCCGACTACCGATTGGTCAACTTTTGCAATAGCTCCTTGTCTTGGCATTCGTCTTGGCGTTTTTTTCTTGTTCATCCACATGATACTTATACGTTGCCTACCGATTTCAAAAACAGATGGTCGAATTTGGATCATATTTTGGCTATCGCAGGGTTTTTGTTGAACATTTCATTTCCTTCTAATTCCGTTTGAGTAGTTATGCAACCTCCTACGGCAATTTTATTCCCTTCTGGTTTTCCAGGAAATCAGACTTGCTCTAAGTCCGCATGTCCCCGAGTATTACCTGGATTAATTGACTATTGTGGTGCTTGTGTATCGGCTCTTTCTCATCGTGGTTGTGCCGAGTCACTACATTAGCTCACCTTTTTTCATCCTTTGAATATAAATAGCGCTTCCCCTCACTCTTTTGCTTCAGATACTGTGTCGTTTGTCTCTTCAACAAAATTGTGAGCCCACTCCTTATAAATTTCAAGAACACAGGTCATTTCTCACTCAATAGCTATCCCATAGACCTCGCCCTCAATCCCATTGTTGCAAAATGCCCGGCCTTGACCTTTTTACCAATGACAATGACATTGTTACCTCCTCTGAAATCGCATCCGAGATTCCGATTAGTTCCGTTGAAAACATCGCTGACCATGTTTACTATAATCCACGTCTCGATGCGAGGAATTACCTGGAGGGCCCTCTTTCCTACAATCCTGCTACTCGGCTCAGGCAGATGCTGGCAAGACCAGGGATCGTCGTAAGCTATTCATGACTAGAATAGTCTGAGCTACATTTTCAAAGGGCAGAGCAGGTTGCACCCGGTATTTGCGATGGAATTAGTGCCAGATGTGCTATTGAGGCAGGTTTTGACTGCTTGTACCAGAGCGGGGCTGCAACGACCGCTTCTCGCCTTGGCCAACCTGACCTTGCTATTGCCACATTGAATGATTTCACCGAAGTACGTTGGATCATGTTAGCAACATCTTTTTTCTAACCCGTCTCTAGGCTGCTCAGATGGTTTGCAGCCTTGACCCCACAATGCCGGTCATTGCTGACGCTGACACCGGTTTTGGAGGACCTATAAATGTTGCCCGTACTGTCACGGCTTATGCAAAGGCTGGCGTAGCTGGCCTCCATATAGAGGACCAAATTCAAACCAAACGTTGTGGACACTTGATGGGCAAGCAAGTTGTATCTCGTGGAGAATTTGTCACTCGTATTCGTGCTGCCGTCTTGGCTCGCGATGCCATCCCAGGAGGGTCCGACCTCGTAAGTTCATCAACCGAACTTTCCTTCCAGGAACTCACCTCTATAGGTGATCATTGGACGAACTGATTCCGCACAAATTCTTGGAATGGATGAGGCACTCTATCGCCTCAAGCTGGCTGCTGACGCCGGCGCCGACGTGTGTTTCATAGAGGGTGTTAAAACTTCTGAGCTCCTAAGGAAAACTGTGGCTGCATTGGCACCTAAGCCTGTCCTTGTCAATGTAATCTCCGGTGGTCTTACCCCCACCTTTACCTACAAAGAAGCCGAGGAAATGGGAGCCAAAATAATCAGTCAGTCATTCTAGTTTCCAAAGCCATGCAGTCATTTAAAATGATGCCAGTCTTCTCCCTCATCTCATGTGTCGCAATGGTACACGCTGTGCGAGCCGCTATGCATTCGCTCAAGAAGACGGGAACCGACTTTTCTACTGCTGAGGGTATGGATCCGAAAGCATTCTTTGAGGTCATGGGCCTGAACGAGGTTGTCAACTTTGATATGCGTGCGGGTGGTTCCGCCTTCCGAGAGGTGTAATACACAACTCTCCGGCACTAGACTTTCCCATGTACATGTATCCTGGCTAACGACTTTGGCAGAAAATGCAGTTAATGAAACGTGTATGAGTATACATTAATTTCCTAAGTGTCAAATAATAGAAGGTTTTATCTGTCTCGTCATTATGAACCGTCCTCCAATAGAACCATCCTTGAAATTACCCAAAATGTGTCCAGTTGCTTCAAATACTTCCATGCCATGTAATGACACTAATGAACCTACTCTTATATCATCCGGTCGTTATATATGATAATGGATGTAGTAGGTACGCTTCGAATGGAGTGTATACCCTCTTAACATCACCAATGCACTGAGCTTCCACAGCAATAACGAAAATAGCGTGCACGGAACCCAGAAAATGAAGCAAGCAAGTTCTATAGAAGAATATCTTGCTACCGACAACGGATTCGCGTGCTGCTTCATGGTCCAAGCAGGTTTCTGTGATATAACATAGATATTCGTTGGGCGAGTAAGGATACAGTCCGTTTGGGGGATAAGCTCCAATTAGAAGCAAGAGCTCGAATGAAGGTAGCAGTGACTCTCACAACAAGGCGACAAAGGTGAACCAACTGATCCGTCTTGACAACGGATCATGCATGGCCGATCATCAAAGGTTAATATCGATTTCAGATTACAGATTTGTTAGGCCTGAGGCATCCATCTAGGCAAGGCAATCTAGATGAATTTTCTCTTGCCTAAACCAGAGTAATTGCTATTCATGTAGTAGTTCGGACCAGCAGCTACCGGATCTTTTTTCACAGGTTCACGCCAGGGCATACAGGTCAGCCGAGCAGCACCTCTGCCATGGCAATTAGAGCTTAGATGTGACCTCTCGCAAGCGGGCATGCTGCATGCTTTCGTCTAGACCACCATGGTGAGCGTTTTGCCTGCCAGCCATCTAGAAACGTACAGTTGCTGTCATAAAGTTTGTCACCAGGTGCAGTGGATCCATGATAGGAGATGCTAGAAATGTCGACCATCTCAGGAACAACATCCTTGATTGTTGGCGCTCCCAGGAGGCGTAAGTTCATTTCAAATTCATCCTTAGATAATGATGGTTAGATGTAGCTAGAGTGATATCAGGAGACTTACATGAAGTATCTGCAGCGCTTTTTCTACACCTTCTAGACCATAAGATGAGAATGCGTAGAGGAACGGCCGACCAACACCAACTGTCAATCAAAATCAGTCATAATGATACCATGGCATTCTGCAGAAAATGTACCTGCAGTAGCTCCTAAAGCTATGGCCTTGAGGACATCGGTTGCACGCCTAACGCCACCGTCCACAAATAGCTGGAATTTTTCGTTGGGAAATTTCAATCCCCTTTTTTCGCCCAGCTTGGCGACCACTTCAACCAGAACTTCGATTCCAGATCGGGCGAAATCGAGCTGACGACCGCCGTGGTTCGAGAGAACGACGCCTGCCAGGCCAGCATCATATGCCATGAGAACATCCTATAACCTCAGATCAGTAGGCAGGAAGAGTGAATCGACTGCAATCTGCACCTCCCAGCATTGGACACCCTTGAGGATTAGAGGCACTGGCTTGGACGTGAGTGATGCGGGATGCAATAATTCTGAGAACGCACTCTTTGTTATGCTCTTGAACCAGTCAATGTCTGCCCACTCCAGGCCTGGATCAATGAAGGACTATGAATGTAAGTGTCTGAGAATGAGTAGACAAGTAATTAGTGTTCCTCGCACAGTAATAGCACGTGCGGCACCCTGAGAGCGATCCACACATTCGGACCCAGCTCTAGTTACTTCTGATGGATCGTCCGCTTCAAATTTCATGCGCATATCCTAGAAAAAATTTCCGCCATGAGAAAGTGAGTCAAGTAAACTCATCGGGAGACTTACCTTCTCTCGGCGACCCAATTGTGGGGCATCAACAGTAATGAAAAGGCCTTTGATTCCACGTTCTTCAGCGTGTTGGACGATGCGCTTGGTAATGTTCCTATCCTTGTTGACGTATCTGCAGGTATCTTAATGGAATGTCCTGTATTAAAAAATACTTACAACTGGAAAAGTTGGACCTGTTCTGGTCGAGCTGCATCCACAATCTCATCAAACGAGCATGAAGCAAGGGTTGGTATCTAGAAACCCATAAGTAATGGGTCTTTTCAAGAAAAACTTCTACCCCCCATTTGAATGACACCATGCTTAGCAGCAGCTCTCGTAAGGTTCAATTCGCCATCAGGATGCCCTAATTTACCCAACGCCGTGGCGCTCTGCAAACAATGGTTCAAACTTTCCACTGGGGAAAGAGCGAAGTTACTGACAATGTATACAGGCATACTTGATCGATGCCCCAAAATTGTTGTCGACCAGTCAACCTTAGTCACATTCCGAAGAATTCGAGGGCGAAACCAAATCCTGGTGTCCTAGTACTCAGGTGGACTGGAACATATGTGCCGAAGCTACGTACCTGTGGTATGCTGCATGGTTCTCTCTGTTCGTGATTTCATCGTCTGCAGCGGATGAATAATAGGCCCAAGCCTTCTCTGACATTACTTGTCTTGCGATAGCCTAATCCTCGCTTATGAGCGTATTCTTATTATTCGAATTCGGCCTCACAGGGTCAGATACGCACTTCGAAATCATGTAGATTCAAAATCTCATCGAGGGGAGGCCTCGCAGCCATGCGCTGCTGTCGGGCTTTCTCCTCATCTGTAACCTTGACCTCCACTCTCTCTACTGTGCTTGGATCCACAGGTCCAAGGCTACATCTGACTCAGCCGATATAGACTAACTTTGAGGTGAATGGTCATACTGCTTTTCTGACGGAAGGTTGTTCGTGATGGCGTCAGGGGGATGAATTGGGTCATATTCTTGGCTATGATACAAATTCAGGCGACAGTATGGAGAGTTCTGAGCAAGAGACATACGTCGCGTCTTTCCCAGCATATTTTAGTATGATTTTACTACCACCTGCTACAATCAGAAAACGGACCGCGCATGTTTCGTGGATACCAACCAGGGTGTTCTATAATATGGGGTTAATGACTGCGCTACAGGAAGAAGAAGCAATAATCTTGCTCACCATCAAGAAATTCTGTAACATCATAGACTTTTCCTGTAACAAGGTCACATTGAGCAGTATTGTCATAATGAATGAACCACACCATGAACAATGATCCAGCAGCTTTTACGAGAATTGTGCTTCGCAACCTCCTTCCCAGAAAGACGTGTCATTGTGCCGTTCATTCGGAATATGACAAACTTGACAGAGGAAGAATCGAGATAGAGTTCCTCAATTACCGGCAAAACCGGCCCGTCACTAAGCGAGCTCATCAAGAGTTGTCAGGCAGCTTCTCGGGTACTTGATTCTCTATTCCACTAGAAGGTTTTATTCGTCTCCTACGAAAATTCCCCCACAACATCAAACCTCTTCAGCACATCAGACTAGGGAACATTAGTATTGAGAAGGATTTCACGCCTTGCACCACATCGGGACGCACTTCTCTTCAGACTGGCAAATCGAATAGACTGTCAATCTGTCCTCACTTAGCTAGATCAAGCGACAGTCTCCAACAGATACCTCCTATAGAATAATCCTTCGTTGAGGGCTCCGTATGAAATACAAATGCTGGACGTTTTTCAGCCTCTCTGGGCGTTATGAAAAATTACCAGGCGTTGTTTATGAACACACTCCTCTCCTCCTTAAAGCCGTAGGAAAGCTCAACCAATGTTCAGCAGATAGTCAGCGAGACTATAGGATGACGTCGTTATGTCGATGCTCTTTCTAGCTTCTGCAAAAATTGAGTACGAAGACTAAATGAATGTTCTCAGTCTTCCGACCTTTGAAAATCTATCATACCTCTCATTCTCAGGTAGTCGCTCTTCACAACAGTAAAGACAACAATGACTCACCCATTCTTCCCTCAATTAGACCCTACAGATTAGGCGTATGGTATCACTGACTTGCTGGACCTGGACGGTATATGGAGATCGTTTAAGCTTTTCGCGGATCTCGTTCAATGCAATGCCTGCATCCGGTGTTCAATCTTGTCAAACTGGCAGCGGCCAAAGATCCAATCCCAGGCCGAAAGACGCGAAACTTCCTCCCCCAGTCACTGTTTGTAGTAATGAAGAGGGCACCTAAAGGCAAGTAAGATTAGGTCTGGACGCTACGTCAGTGTATGAGCATTTGTTACTTGCAGTTTTATCGATTCAGTGAGTCGTATAGACTGATTCTCGCCCATTGCTATCACCATTAACTCACTTTGGGAAAAAGTAAGTGGAAGAGTATAACAGTTGAATATGATGTCTCTATGCCGTCGACTGCGATACAATTGCCAAGTCGTTAAATGTCTAGAATGCAAATTAGTTTAGTCCATGCTTCAGCGCATTGTGCAGGCTTTAAAGCATAATAAACCATAAACTTCACGGAAAAGTCTCGTTTGGAAATCAAAAAATTTATTCCATAGCGAATGGGAGCCTCACGAAACATCCAAATTTTACATTTTTGATTCCGGGGAATATCAACATCCACCTGCATCTTTCACGGGAAAACTATACCCACTCTTATTAGATAGCCCATTCTTGTAGTATAGGTCCTTTAGCATCTGTTTTCTCATTCAAATATCTCCCCACATTGAGCTTAAAGAGGACAGCGGGGCGTGCAAAATTGAGAGTTCGGTACAAATTGAGCGCCGGGGACGGCGCCAACCAGATATTTTTCTACTTTCTGGCATGAGAAAAAACAATTCATAGCCATAGGATTTATTTCCACAGCTCCTGAATTGAATTGTTTTTATTACATGCACATTTTGTGCTTGAATTCATGCCTCGGACTTTAATGGCCAAGATGAGGCTCGACCAACCCAATCACATCTGTCACCATATGACATTCTGTGTTCGAGTCTCGTGCTCCAACAGCCCAGCCGTCTCAATCACAAATCAATTAATTTCATGCTTCACATTTACTTCACAGTCTCATCTCTTCTCCCAAACCTCAACTGAGCTTGTTCATCCCATCAGAGATATAGTCTGGTGACTTGCAGCTCCATGGTATTGTGATTCATTTGTCAATTTTGAGGCTGAAATCTCCAGTTCATTGAACTATAGTATCAGCTCTTCTGTGTTCTCATTTACTTTGATGACACATTGGTCTGATGGTCGAGAAGACATAATAATGGTGACTGAAGAGGGGATGAAGGAAGTTGTAAAACTTCACACAGAAGTTAGTCAGGTCCAGTCCAGCTGTGTGTAGTCTGCATCTTGACCATTAGAGTCCAAATGAATTCAAGCACAAAATGTGCAAGTAATAAAACCAATTCAGGAGCTGTGGAAATAAATTCTATGGCTATGAATTGTTTTTTCTCATGCTGGAAAGTAGAGCATCCATTTTCTCAATCATATTTCGTATGGTCTGCCAAGGGCCGGTTATTTTTTTTTGGCAATGTTCAAGGAGGATAGCCAGAAATTGCATTGAGGTCACCATTCTGGCCCTTCCTCTAGTTCATCTCTTAAGAATTCTCAAAGTGTAACTTCAAGGCTCCCAAACTGCATATGTAGTGTAGCCAATATAGCAGAGCATGACGATGCACATGACTGACTATGTGGCAGGTCTAGACAACTTGACACGTGAGATGACACCATGCTGTCAGGTCACTCGACATCCCAATTCAAGCAGCGACTTGACATTCAGAATATGCACCAAGTAATGCTTATCTACCACCTTGCTTTTTTGTCAAACTGTGGTAGCTTAATCAGCCACAATCACTATCAGGCCCTCGTATATCTTTTTGCCGCTGACACGACCAGCAGATTCAGATAGGGTTCTCTTCCCACAATCCTGAGTCATGGATTTAAGGTTCAGATAACAACATCAATTGATTATGTCAAAACAGACATAAAGTATGACATCATTCTCACACACCAACTCATTTGCGAAGTATAAATCAAAAACCAATGTTCATCTTGTCGACAGTAGCTGAATAGCATTTCAATGATGGTGCAGGATGTTTATGAAAATATGTATCATGAGAATGTTCCACGATTCAAGGTTATGATAGTCGCCCAATCACATCGATTGTATTGTCTTGTTTATAGTGTAGTGCCGATCGCTGAGTCTGATATTCTCAACCATCCCTGGGCTTACTGGTATCAATCTCCTCGGAGTGGCAACTCAAGACCATCGACACCTGACTTCCAGGAACATTTTTTGCTACCTCTAAAAGAATAGTTCTAGTTCTACTCACCCATCTCCAGTGCTTGGCGCACTTGTGGTTTCTAATAATAACGCCAACCTTGACCTGCTGCAGAAGGTAAGAACCAGTAGTAGAGCACCAAATTTTGATGATTCACTGTGATTCCGATGAACTGCTTGGATCCATACCATTACTATGGGTTTCCTATTGTACATTAACTTGGAATACAAGATACAAACACAAAAAAGAATACTAAATATAGTGTTGTAATTTTTCAACCTCTATCCGGAAAATCTTGACTCCTTGGAAACATGAAACAGGTCACCGCATTAATGCGCTCAGGGTGGACGTGAGAAGATGTTCCTTGCCAAACCCAATTTGGAGGTGCATCGTGCTCCGGTGTATTCTGGAGCCCGGCGAATTCTGGGGGAATGATTACAAAAAGGCATACCTATTTGTCTGTGCATCGTTGCTGTGCTCAATTGTTCTCCGGTTCCATAAAAGACGACACTTCTCACCTAACATTTCTTGTCGCTTCCTTCCCCCACATACTCCTGCTAATGTCGTTGTCGCCAAACTCTATCACAAGCCATCAGTCGTTCATGGAAACGAACCACTCACCTCGTCACTCAACTGGACCTGACTCTAGGAGGATGGATCCAAGTGAGCGTCCTTCGCTCATACATTCAAGAATCTACCCGACGGCGCAGGAGCTTTCCCCTTTCGTCAGGCATCGCTTACCGTCCCCCATATCGCCTCTTCATCTTGATGGACCACCGGTAAAACTGCCCTCGATACACGAATGGTTCGCACAAGGTAGAAAAAATCTACCACCGATGGGCCTCAGCACCACAACTGCAGGTCTCAATCTCTCTAGATATCGATATACTCCCTTCGCCACCTCTTCACCCAGGTCATACGCCGGTCCACGCACTGCAAGGCACATGCCTTCAGCTTCTGTATCCGGAGAACCTCATTTTCTTAATATTCGCACTGTGGAGAATGACCTGTCTACCAAGGATCTGGTCAATCTCGCGATCGTAGGTTTATTTCTGTCTGGTATAAGATGTCCAGTTGTTGATCAAATCATCCACAGAAGCGAAATCTTCCGATGAGAAGTATGATCGTTGATCGCTTGCATCGCCTCTTCGGGGATGAAGTGCCTGTATACCCCACAGAGGTTCACGATTTCGAATGGAACTTTGAAGCATCACCATTCCTCGGGCCCTTCCGTGGACCAATGGCTGAAGTGTCAGTGGCCACACATCCGATTCCTCCCGAACGTGAGGGGCATGGAGTATTAGATTCCCCTAGCACCCGAACAGTCTCAGCTGTATACCTCAATGAGGTTCACAATTCTGAAGCATCACTGCTCCCTAATCACCTTCAAGTGCCAGCAACGGAGGTGTCAGTAGCCACATATCCGATCCCTCCCGAACGTGAGGGGCATGGACTATTAGGTTCCCCTAGCACCCGAACAGTCTCACCTGTATACCTCAATGAGGTTCACAATTTCGAGAATTCTGAAGCATCACCGCTCCCTAATCACCTTCAAGTGCCGACAACGGAGGTGTCAGTAGCCACATATCCGATTCCTCCCGAACGTGAGGGGCATGAGCTATCAGGATCTCCCAGTACAAGAAGAGAAGAGCGAATATTGAGTATGTCGCGTACCTCTCTGATCATAATTGACATTATGTCTCTAACATGAATTGTGCATTGACAGAAAGACGCACTGGTCGCATGAGCTTGGATTTCATTTCAAACAAAAGGACTAAGGGGTCGCATTGCCAGAGCAGTTTCGGCTATCCTGAGTCAACAGACAATGCACAGGTGTACAACATCAACCATAGTAGATCGAATGAAGGGGGCCCAAAGAGGGGTCGCGATTGTGTTCGGAGATTCAAAGATATGTTGAATCCTTTGAGCTCACGTCTCACTACCCAAAGATCCGGAGGCAGCGACGATACTTTTGACCGTATGGAAGGTAGCAGCTGTAATAAACTGACGAGTACTTCAACCTGGATAGATGTAGATGATTGGGAAAGCACAGGTTCTTCTGGTAGGGACTCAGATTGTGCTGCTGACGAGTTGGAAGGTTCGTGGACGACGGAAATCTGATGGGATTAATAAGTGACTTTGGTTGAGGGAAGGGTCGTTCCACGCGTCGTAGATATCATAATTCAGTATATTGCATCAAGAGAGAAATGGGTTTCCTTAAAACGTAACACCAATTGTATTTTTGCTTTCCGTAATAATCAGGACAATAACGTAACAGATAGTTACTGAACCATACTGACAATTTGAAGGCTCAGCGAGAGCGAGTTCCAAGAGTAGTCCCGAGGGTACGGTATTTGGATAAGATAAGCTGTATAGAATATGTGATGCTGAGTGGTGAGAGAGATCAGATGAGATGTGGAGCTAGTTTATATTAAGTATCTTTATTCTTTTCCCCTGCGTGTCAGATTCTTCCTTTCCCTCTGAGAGTTTACGAGTTGTATCAGTAGATGTGTAACAGTCTGACTCATTTTCGAAGTTCATATCAAATTGGAGAAATTCTATAAATTTCCTAGGATATTTGAGAGGATAGATCGGTCTCAATGGCAACATGAGCAATCTATTGTTCATTCATGAGACTCAAACCACAAAATAAATACCATACAGGAAATAAGATTCATCAAATACGCTAATATGAGTCCCATTGTTTAGGTCTCTTAAATATCTTGGGGATTTATTCAATTCTTCTGATTTGATATGATCACGTTCCTGGGGGATATCATCACAGACACTTGAGGAACACTGGAGTCGGCAAAATACCTCCGATGTCAAATTCGGTCTGACGAGAATTTTTTGTATATAGATCTACATCATACCGTCCACTGGCGATGCCTTCAAGTGTGCTCAAGAAGCCAAGCGTCGTTCGGATCCTCGAAATCACTCTCCGTGAGAAATATGGCCTTCCACCAAGGCCATTTGTGCGTCTCGATCATGGAACCGCTTCGGTAAATGTCCCATACTACCCATGTCAGTAGGACCTTCCCTAAGCTCTGCAGATCTATCGAGAGCTCATTAGGTGAGGACAGATAATCCAAGCCACAAATATGGAGGAATCGAGGACTGGGAATCGCGGACAATGTATTCATCTGTGAAAGCATTGATAAGGTGGCGACAGCACAAAGGTCCTACCAGTGTATGTGCATGGTTACCAGTGGTCTTGGTCTAATTCATCGTGAGCTGGAGAGATTTGATGTTCAAAGATATGAAGGGTACAAGGTACTCAAGTCGATCCTCTGTGAGGTCTTTCCCACTGGCATGAAAACTCCACACGCACAGATTTGGAAGTATACGAACATTCTCTAACAACTTGACTTGGAACCAACTTGCATCCGCGAAACAAAGGTTCAGCCACCGCAGATTACGATGAGCTCGTATGACATACGAAAGAGCCTCGAAATGTGTAAATTCAGGACGAAAGTCTACCCTTATACCGATGCAAGTTGAACGAAGGGATCGGAGCTTGAAATGTAGTTTCCCGTGGAAGGTTCAGACAAAACCAGTCCAGGCTACGGAAAAATCGTCGAGTGATGGACAGTAATGATGGATGGAGTCAATGTTGATAGGTTTGAAAGGTTCGTTGCCATTGATTTCGAACGAGACGAGCTGACTATATACCGAGATAGGTATCCAGGTCACGCAAGTGTATCCATTGTAAGAGTTTTCAACGGATGAATTCTTCAATATCTATATTCCAAATATTTGGGGTTCAGTAAAATTTCCATTATATGGAGAGATAGATCCCTAATGATGTGAGTTGGATGAAGAATAAATCCAATATACGTGGAATACGCTCAATACTTGGTGGGACTGCCTGAAGGATATCCTGGCAACATTCCGGCAATGCATCCAACCCATAACAACGTAGCACACGAAGATTGTAAAGGAACCAAGAGCCTTGGGTAACTATACAGTATGAATATGTTAGAAATTGGCTTGCAGAAGCTCATTTGGTAGATTCACGTGTTTCAAAAGAAGCTGGATAAGTCGTATATACAGCTAGAGCCATTTCTTTCACAAGGCATGCAGAACTTGATTCAACGATGATGGTCAAACACGCCCTATCCTCTGCAATCCATGCTAAGTTACTATGAAGAAGGAACAAGTACATCAATCACAATTCATTGGCAGAGAGTGTGAAAGCTCACCTAACGAGGATTTCGCAGGTCCCAGGATCTGCGCGCGAGTCTGTCCTCGACCTCGTGAACGATATCCTTATCGATCGTGTCGAGTACCGGAAACGTTTCACTTCCACCCAACAAGTCAGTTTTGACAGAAGAAAAGACGCAAGACAATGCAGCATTGCGAATGACACGAGAAACCTCTAAAAGACTTTTGTTGTCTGACACAGGCAGTCATGAGATTACTTGAGACCATATTTGGGCGGGAAGGGTGGATGTTGGAAAGTGACTCAACAGTGACTCAACACCGAGTGGATCATACGTCACGGGTAACTCTAGTCAGTCGTGATCCACTCCCCATTTCACCAGTGCAATGCTTCAATGTTTTCTTCTTGTATCCAACCATGGCTAAGGCCTCCATCTCTGCTACTGACATGGCTGTAGATCATCATCTCAATTGTGACTTGTATCTTTGGAACACGTACAATGAGCCCTTGGCACTCAAAGATCCTCAAGAGATATCAGAACTTTGTCAAGCCCAATGGAACAGAGGTCAAGAGTGGGAATCAACATTGTTTGCATGGCTAGACGAGTCTAATTTACTTCTGCGGGTACCCCCTATGCCTATGGAAGAGGATGTTTTACTAGAGAACATATTGGCAGATGATAGAGAGCATTTTTTCATAGCTGGTCTGTGCTTCTGGCCTCCCCACAATCATCTTGCAGAAAGGTTCGAGGTTGTTGGAAATCGACCAGTCAACTTTGGGTTGGCTAAACCGGATCTTGTAGAGGTGGTGCGCAGAGAAAATAAGATTATTTGGAAGGTCATAGATGCGAAAGCTTCCAAAGCTGTGAAGGTTTGTCGCGTATCCTGAGGCGATTGCGTGTTGCTAATCCTGTTCCAGACGCCTCATCACGTTCAGATATATTTCTATACTCTTTGTTTGAAATATATCTTCGACAGTGCCTTTTTCGAGTGTAGCGAGAACGCTGGAGTATGGCTTCCTCCTTCAGACGGTTTTGACGTTGCCAATCCCAGCCTTCTTGACATAAAGAGCATAGACCTCAACCTCCTCTCTTCTCCCTTGGACCTGTTTATATTCCGACGTCTTCCTCTTCTCCTTGCTCAACGCCGGGATCAGGTTCAGTGGCATTTTAACCCTTCATGCAAGGCTTGCAAATTTGCCCCCGGTTGCGAGAGAAATACCATTGAAGCGGGCCTACTTGGAGTAATTCCCAATCTATCTGTGGGAGACGCTCAGGTTTTGAAAGATTTGCTTCAACTGCGCAGGCATCGATTGAAGCAATCCTCTGAGCCTCTGACCGAGATTGAAGAGCTTCATACCCTGGTTCAGACACATGGGCTATTCAAGAAGATTTCGTCAAGCGACTCATCCACCGTAAAGAAAGCAAGGCGATTGTTGGCTATACCTCGCCAGAGGCACCTCGTGTCTGCGAACGCGAGCCCCATCGTTGAAGCTGCTGTGAGTCAAACAATTCAGGTATGCATTCACCTTACCAGCCCCGATATTTGCTCACAGTAGAGTCAGATCATACCACGTCTCAATTACACTTGTCCTTCTTGTGAAGATATCGCGATCATTATATCGTTCGTTTCAGATCCCTCAACACCAGAGAAAGTTCTCAAGAAGTTTTGTATCACCACCCACACTTTAGAAAATTCTTCATTACCTAACCTGGTTACCGGAACCGGAGAAGAGCTCATCACAGCCTTAGCGAATATAATAAGGCTCATTCTGGTACTACAGGCAGGATCGGAGAAACGTGATCTCTTAACAAGTCAGTTTTACGTTTGGTCCGCGAACGATCAAAGTATTCTCCAAGCGAATCTCATACATGCTGCCTTGTCTTCTGATGCGAACGTCGATGATGCTCGTCTTTGCATAGGTGCCCTTGCTCAGGGAGCTGCACTTCTCCAAACAGCCTATCAGCCCATCCTTCTGTCGGGTGCTCTCCTGGGGTTCCTGTCTAAAAAGAAACGGATGAAAAAGGAATACCAAGCACATTTACTGAGGATGAACTTGCCGACCCATGGAACTACGGAAGATTGTCGCAAGCGGGTTGAAGCCGCGATCATCAAGTTAAAAGAAGAGAAAGATAATTTTCTCAGGACGGCACAGAAGCGGCGGGAGTTAGGGGAGGTACCGCGTATTGTTGTACTCAAGAGGGAAATAGAGAGAACGTTTGCATTGCCGGTGGCTGGCTATTGGGATTTGCAGGAATGCACTGTGACAATGCTCCCTCGAAAGGCGGCGAATAAGCCTCCATCTGAGGAAGAGCTTTATCGGATCTTTCGGCACGGCACAGACGCTGAGCTTTCTGCATCAATGAAGGCTCGGAATCATGCCATCTATGACGTGCTTATGAATATACGAGAAAGGATACGGCCTCTTCAGCTGCTCTTGAACGAAGCCAAGGTACTATCAATTAATTTCATGGATTTATGCCGGAATGTCACGCTGCGCAAGCTATTTTACATGCAGCAGGTAAATACTCAAGGTCCCCTTGAATGCAACATACTTAAAGCATTTAGTTTGAGGTCTTAGCTAAGCTGACTGAGTTATGGAATTCACGTATCGACGGCTGCCCTGACGCTCCTGTACTAGAATTCTGCGGCGCGAAGCAAGGATCTCGTGGGATTGAATATACGTTCAAACTCGTTTCTGGTGTTCTTGATATACCACCAGACAGGGAGCAGCCCTTCTATGACAAGCTCCTCGTTAAAGATGTCATTTCCGAAAGCGATTCTGAGGGCTCTATTCCAATAGAAGCCCTCTTTGACAACCTCGCTGTATCAGGATACATTTTCCCTCTAAATAGATTCACAAAATCAATCTGGGATGCTCAGCCAATCGCAGTCCAGGAACAGCTTGCCATGGCGAATACTGCAGATATCAAAGCTGTTGGTCGAGAGACGATTGTCACTCTGTGTATTTGGGGTACATGGAAAATCTTGCTCGAAGAAGGGGCCCAATATCGCCTGTCGCCACGCTTTGTAGACTTCAACACGACGAAAGTCCTCTCATCTCTCTTTGAAATTGACCTACAATACGAAACTGATGCTGAAGCGCAAGTGCCATATCTCCAATTGATACAGGAACAACGGCTGTTTGGATGTGCACCACTGCCAGAGACGAGTCTCAAGATCGAAGGAGACATTCAAAAGCTGTTTAGGGATCTTGCAGGTCTTGGCAGTGAGGGAGCTAAGTCGTTGGTGTTGAAACCATCTCAACACAAAGCGGTACAGAGAATCTTGACAAATCGGCTATCCGTAATTTGGGGTCCACCTGGTGAGTACCGTGATACGGACTTCTGAGGCATATCGTTGTATGAATTATGGACACAGGAACGGGAAAAACCTACACGATATGTCTTTCTTTGTTAAGGCTGTTAGAAATTGAAAGGAGACAAGACAATTACGATCAGAGAATCTTTTTCTTGACTGCTATGACGCATGCCGCAATCGAGGCTATGCTCAATAAGTTATCATTCCTCATGGATTGTTATCGAACTATCGCATCACTTCCGACTGAATGGTTGGATGAGGTGAGCGTGGAACGTGTTGTGAAGGGAAATGAACATGCAGGCCCTGGTCATACCCACTTGGTATACATATATGCAGGGACGCTTTACCAGGTGAGAGTTTTCTGTTCCTACCGGAAGTTATTCTCATGTAAAGTTCTAGTTGTATAGTTTTGCGAGAAACCGTCATCTTGAAATCGATACTCTTGTGGTTGATGAGGCAGGCCAAATCGCCCTAGGTCCCTTATCTCTTGTCATGTGCGCATTGTCTCCCGTTGGTCGATTAATAGTAGCTGGGGACTCGGAGCAGTTGGCGCCGATTTTGAGCGCCCAGTACCCGCAATCGCGAGAGCAGTATCTTTTTGGATCTGTTTTGGATCTGTTGATGCAGGGGAGAGGGCCGAAAACGGGAAAGAATGTGGTGATACCCACTGCATCTCATGCCTCGGAAAGTGTTGGACCTTCAGACGATCTTTTGATGTCGCAGGGGACTGTTATCCAGCTGACGGAAAACTTCAGGTTTGTATCTGTGCCTTTTTCAAAATCAGAATGTAACGATCAATTACTTGGCAGATTGAATCCCGATCTTGGAGAGTTCATCTCCACTATCTATTCACGACAATTTAAATCTCAGAAGTTTCAAGCTAAACATATGGCCCTCAGACTTCAGCAAGCAGAAGAGGTTGTCGTTGAGCCTCTGTTTGTCTCCGAAGCAATTTGCGAAGCTATCCGACTCTTCCTCGTCTCCCTGTCCAGTGTGATGCTTCGGAAACCCCAGGAGATCCTTCATCCCCCTCGACTCCAGCTTCCTTTAGCGGAAACCACCGGCATTACAACAGACCTCACACTTAGTCATCAACCCATCTCACTAGCTCTGATTCGTTTGAGGATGGTTCCATCAGACCACATACCCTATGAAATGCATGTGCACGGTGAGGCCGCTGTAGCGGCCAGTCTGGTCGAGTTCATTAGAAAATGTTCACCGCACGATGATATATTTGTCGCCACTCCTCACCGTATTCAAAGAGAGGCTGTGAAGAACGTATTAGAGCAATCGAGAACAGACGCTCCGCATTTGGATGAAGCCTTTGGCAACTTGAAGCTCCATTCTATGGGTGGCAAAGTCACTGTGGACACTATCGAGAGATTACAAGGTATTTTGATCCAGCTGCTTTTGGGCAAAAAAACTGAAACCTTATTTATCTAAGGCTCGGAGGCCGCGTTCGTAATCTGTCTCTTTTCATTGCCTCAGTCACATGCAGTAGACCTTGGTTTTCTCTTACAAAGGAGAAGACTCAATGTCGCCATCAGCAGAGCCAAATCACTATGTATCCTCGTCACGTCGGATGAGGTTCTACAACCATCGGTAAGGGTATTGGCCAATGAAGATATGGCCAAGGGTTATACGTTTTTGAAAGCATATGAAGCAAGGGCCTGGTCTTATGATCTTTCTGTGGACCTCGACGATTTTCGTGATACTTTTCAGTCTCGGTCTCAGTCTCAGTCTCAATAGATCGTGGTTATATGTAACTTGTTTGTTTCTTTTCCTCCCAGTCAAATTCCAATTCTAGGTCGCTAAATTTGTATCATGTTTGTTCGGGACGTCATATGTCTGTAGTGAGACCCCAGACAACAGTTTCGTCATACATTATAATCCACTATGTTCAATCGATCCGAACTCGGCTTCCAACATCACTCACAATGTCAGGACCCTGATGCACCGATTCGACAGACTGATAGCGATGCGGTTGCGGCGAGGCTATCGGCCGTTCGCAAAAACTATCTCGATGATCCCTTTGTCAAATGCCTCGTACCGAGAGCACAGTTCCAGCAACCACGCCCTCCATTGATTAACATCGGAACATACGTTCGCACGAAGGGTATAGACGATCTAATCGAGGAATGGTTGAGTCGGGCAGAAGAGACTGGTAGACAATGTCAGATCGTGAGTTTAGGAGCGGGTAGTGATACGCGATTTTGGCGCATTGCGGTACGAAGATTTCACCACCTAGGAAAAATTTGGTTGGTGACCTAAGATATACCTAGGTAGACTGGACGACACAAAAATGTAATCAGGGCTTACGTCGAGGTTGATTTTATGGAGATGACAACCAAGAAAGTGATGTGTATCAAAAAGAGCAAGGAACTCCTCCAAGTCTTAGGGAATCCACATGAGATTAAATTAGGTGAAAGGTTTAGTTGACCAATATTCATATTTTAGATACTGAGACAGTCTTTACGACGCTAGGAAACGGTGGTGCGGCACTTCATGCGCCCAAGTATCATCTGCTCGCCGCGGACCTCCGAAACAATCCAGTCGACACCCTCCAGGAAACACTAACGAAGGCTTTTCAAGGATCTACATCAGCGATCCTCTCAACGGAACACCCAACGCTTTTGTTGTTCGAGTGCGTGCTGGCATACATGACAGTCCAGTGCTCCACGCAGCTCCTTCAATGGTTTATAAAGTACTTCTCTACCGGTAGTGACGAAGTTACAAGACCGATTGGGCCGCTTGGATGTATTATATACGAGATGTTTGGATTAAATGATTCTTTCGGCAAGGTCATGTTGACCAATCTTCAAGTGAGTAGTGTGCACTATAACTCACCATAAGAGGTATTGACATTTGCTACCAGGTTCGAAACGTATCACTTCCAGGTGCTGAACCGCTGACGAGTATTGATTCTTTGATTTCACGATTCTTGGACGCCGGATTTCAGGATGCTCGTGCGCTCACATTGAAGGAGATCAGGAGGTCATATATTGAGCCAGAAGAGCTTGTAAGGTGAGTGCTGTTTCGTATCTGCATTTATAGTCATTTGAAGGTCCTGCAGGATATCAAAACTAGAGCTCCTAGACGAAACCGAGGAGCTTGATTTGGTTTTAGCCCACTATGCAATTAGTTGGGGTATTCTCATCTTGAACCCTACTGATGAAGGAGCTTGGACCAATTGGGGCCTCAAAGAAAAGAACGAGCAGAATGAGGACTAGTAGTGTTTATCCTGGCTGTCAAGTCAGTAAAGGGATGTAAGAAGTGCATGAATGAATGAATATCAGAGAGAAGAATTAGAATACAGTGATCAAGCGAAAACGAGCGAGCTGAAGCTCGGGCCTTTCGTCATTGTGGGATAATGACACTGATTTTCATCACAGAAAAAAAAGAGAATAACTCACTTGTATATGCCCAAAGCGCCTTCTTGGTTTCAACGTCATATTCTGACTCTTTGTGACTTGTCATAACTCGCTCAGCTTGACTGGGCTCATGTACCAAGTTCTCTAGATTTTACTCTTTGCCGGTTGCTCAAAAAAAGCGAATACTTAATGCCTCGGCATGACCTCTGGAAGCTTGCCATGCACTATCGTCAATGCCAATGCCATTCGAACTCCGCTTTTAACTTGGGCTAAGTACATGCCTGAAATACAGTCCCAATTTCGTCATCCGATAATACCAGGGAAGAGAGTTCGACGCTGGTTTATACGTTACCAGGCCCTGTTGCTCCTGGGTTTATAACCGGTTCGGCGAGATCGTAGTGCTGAATTTCGTATCTCAAGTACAATCAATTTGTTGACCAATCATACCTCAGGTATCAACGATTAGACCAATCAGGTTCCCTAAGTACTGTTCAATACATCGGAGGCATAACACATGCAGTAGATGGACGAGAACTCGTCGTGACAAAAGCTTTCGGGGAGGCAGAAGGAGCCCTACAAATGTCATAAAACAGTCATTATTCATTCCAATCATTTGGCCTCCCCGCAAGGTATCGCCGAAGGATTAATCTCACATGGTCGAAGCTATCACCCAGGCCTCGTGTCGAAATGCAACGACGGCATCCATATCAGCATCACGATCCGACCTCCATGCCCTGCATTCAATTGAGTATGCCAGATCAGTGAATGCTCTTGCACAATCATGATGAGCTCCAGGGAACGAGTTCAAGATTTCTCTATGAATCATGATGGCTTCAAGATACTCTGCACCCGTCGTTGGGTACGATTCGAGCTGATTACGGATAGCTTTGAGATACGCACAACCGTAGATTTCATTTGGTTTGGTTGCGGAAGTAATTTTTATGATTGCCTCGTCCTTGTGAGTATTTGCGCTGCTTGAACTGGAATAATTTGATCCTCCGTCTGACTGGAGTGGTAGTTCAGGCAAAGCACTACCGCCTGGCCCTCAGAATGACGTACGTGGTAGTTCACCTCATCCATGGGATCATCTTGTATATCCCGATTGATTGAGGTTGGTAATACGGAATTTGGATAACCTGTTGTGGCCTTTGTAGGGTCAGAACAACCCGGTTCTCTCAGCGAAAACCGGAAGATATCAAACTCACTTCTTTTGAGCCCTCTAATCTCAATGTCTGTAACAGATCGCATAGATCGATCCCAAATGGAATCTCCTGAATCTGAGTGTCGGTCATATCCAGATCATATAACTTAGAAGCTCTGCTCGAGATCTTACGTTTTCGTGAACCACAGGACTATACATGGGATCGCTGTAAATTGGTAGAAATGAACTAAGGAAGAGGTAGAGGGATGCAGTGATTCACCAGATAATATTTTACTCCGGCTTTTGTATCCCAAATTCGAAAAATAAGGGCTAGCTATGTCGATCGATGAAATGGAAGGAACCAGTGCTGGACAACTGTGATCTATAAAGGGCTCTGAAACCTCGTGTATTGTGCAGTACTTATGCCCCACGTTCACTTGTAACCCAAAATGGCATCACCAGCTCCTCAGGCCTAGGTGGAAGAATCACCGGGATTTTCAATTCTCAGAAAAAAATGCCACTACTTCACCTTGAACACTGACACTGAACTTGCGTGCCGATGTCATCCTACACCTCTGACCTAAAATGCGAACGGATGTCTCGAGGGGCATCTTGTTATTGTTGTCCTATTATGTATCACCGTCCATATTTAGGTCAGGTCTCAAGATGTCCCTGCATCACATTTGAGAACAGTGACATCTGCTACAGACTTCGCATGATGTGGTAAGTCATAATTACTGATATATTTTTTCAATGAATATCCCCTAGCACATGGTTTTGGTTGCTTGGACAATGTCTAGTTCCCTTGATGTCAGAAATGTTTGGTTCAGCCTCAAGGCCGCAGGAAGGTCATGATAATCAAGATGATCATAGAAAATTCTATGATAACGATAAATCACAAGACCTCCAATAGGTTGCAGTATTTTCATCGGCTTGTCAAGTGCGATTTCAGTGAATCAGTGTTAAAGCAAGGTTCAGAAGCGCGCGTCTCTTGTCTCTGATGTCACTAGATCTATCTTCCGAGAGTGAAATTCGAAACAGATGGGTGATTCTCATTCAAATTTCTAAAGGAGCTTTCATTGCCATGCTAGCAAAATGTTAAAAGCTTTGGATAAAGGATTAGATGGCGCCTGACAAAGCTATAATAATAAGAAAATATAGAATAATAAACTTGAATTCAAAATTTTTTCCACATCCAGGAACAATGGCGACACACTAAATTCGATTGCAATCGTACGCACTGAAATCTAATCACAAACGAGACAGAGGCATGGATGCACATATTGGTAGCGTCCGTTGTTTTATTCGTCTTACAGTCAGGGTCATACCATTGGAATCTAAGTGAAAGACTCCCCATCTTGAGCTCAGACCAAGTAAAATAGCACTCAACTCTTTAAATGGATATAAGATAGGAATTACCGGAAAAAGATCTTGACAATTGCTGATATCAAAGCACTGAGAAACTAGTAATAGGACCAAGCAGGTGTAAAACAAGTTGTAATCGGACTAAATCGAAAGACGAACTGACAAGTCCTCTCGTCTTGGAAGAAAGCGAAGGTCAAGAAGAGAGGGAGAAAAACTCGTGAGCATGTGTTTGAGTGGACACTGTTTTCATGGATAATTTTAAACTGGCCGTAGTCTGATTTCCGTTGTGGGGGGTTCACGCTGCGAGCCAGAGGACATAGTTCCAGATCTACGAGGAATTCGTCTTTGGAGCTGTGCATCCGAGACATCATCCACGCCAAAGTTGGGCTGAAGATTGTTAACCATCCCTGCGCCTTGCGAAGTCTGAGTCCGATGACTTCTTGCATCTGCTGGGGTTTCATCTCTGCCATCATTGTGCTCGAGGTCTGACGGAAGGAGAATAGCGCGATCGATCGCGACGGGCAAGCTTCGGTGGCGTCCACGAAGTATTACGGCACATATGACAAGCTTTGATAAAGGGCGAAATGCACCGGATAAAGAATAGTTTTGCTAGTTGACGTTGAACATCAATGAATGCCTAGACCAGAGAGAATACTCACATCGGTGATGCCGAGGCTGAGCCCAACAGTGCCATAAGCAGATACCACCTCAAACACTACGATATTTAGCGGCAATCCTACAGAAAGTAGAAATATCACTTACTGATGTTGAAGACATTGAACCACACATTATTGTTAGGATTGTTAATCTGATGCCGCTGTTTCCGTAAGAATCTCCTCAGCGAAAGTTGGATATTGCTACTAGTTCCATCATTCACCTCGATAATGCAAATTAGAAAAACGGCGATGGCAAGCCACCACATATCTATCAAACATCAAGGTTGGCGATCCATGTCGGAACAAACAGGAACGAACATACCAAAGGCAAGCTGTCTGCGAATGTGCATCGCCAGATAACGACTCCAGACGTTGATCCTACTGGGGCCAAATGGCTGGAACTTCTCTTCTACATCGTCATCGTCATCAGCGAAAACCCCGAGCGACTTTTCTTCATAGACATTGGTTGATCGAACACTGATGAGAACTTGGTTGAGCATCCCTGAGGTACTTCCAGAAAACTAACCTCAGAGTGATCGGGTCTAAAGAGGGATGGATCACATTGGGATAGGTCAAGGAAGTAGGAGAAACAGGACACGTACAAATGCTGATATACATCATTACCAAGTAGAGTACCCTGTATTTAAGTAGGCAATGGGGTACGGTATGCAGATCATAAAACACCTTACTTGACAGCAGGTGCGAGATTGTTCATTGGCACAATTGAAAAACCAGCAGCTCTGACAGCCACAGCTTGAAATAAGCCTGCGGCAAAGCGTGTATTAAGGGGAATCTCCTCGATGACTGTGTTGCCGATGTCTAGGATCATGAAAAAGAACCAATCAATAGCACTGGGATGGTGATGAGACTTGAGCCGCTTGATAGCAATACAATAAAACATACGTAAGTAGAAAAACGATAGTCAAAAGAAACCAGGTTTGATGCGAAGGAAAGAGGTACGTGTAACAGCGTCGGGGGTGATCAAGTAAGAAATGCAATGTCTCGTTCAGGTGTGATTCCCGGGGTATCAATTTCGTCATGAGCCAACTGCCAAAAATTCAAATTTTACATTCCACATGAGACAGATTCACCTACATTAAAAGTCGCAAGCTTGAAGACAGTTACTTCGTGAGTTCGTGATCAAAGCGTGAAGATTCGTAACGTACAAAATCGGCTGTCGAGGAACTTTTAAAATCTGAATTAAACTTGGATAAATTCTACTCACATAAGCACAATTTCCTCCTAAAATGAGCAACATCAAAAAGACGATCATGGCATATGCCTTTTGATAAGGGACCATCGACTGATCGACCAAGGAGCTTCCGGTATTCGTAAATGCTGAAGACACCTGAAACAGTGAGAACCTGGACCAGATCAAGCAGTTGTCCAAAGCAGCGGAGATGCAACAACATACCACACACTCGACAATGGTCGGACCAGGTTTGGGACTCTGAAAGTATCACTCCAGTGCGAAGTCGAAATATAAGGTGCGATGATTGCGAATGAAATAAGCTGAAGACCGATGAAATACTGCAGAAGATCAACCGTCAATATGTAAATCTCTATGCTAGCAACTCACACCTGCGACAAGCCACAATAGAGAATTCAAAGCCCTGTACTCCACACCACCAAGTTCTTCCAACTGTTCATGAGTTAAAAGGTGAAACGCGGAGTTGCGACCAACGATGGCATCGAAGCTGATGTAGCGCACGGCCTTAGCGTGGGGAGGGGCATGGTGTCCTGCCCTTGTTGACACGAGAGATGTTGCCGCTGGAATAGTGACAGTTCTAGTGAGTCGCCGTTGGAACTTAGGAAACATTTTATTGATAATCGAGCTGATAAGCCGGTGAGGCATGGGGAAACCACCAAAACCACGATGTTTTGCGCTTCTTGTCGTTCGATATGTTCTTTGTGTTTGCGTTGTACTAATCGCATAAGGTGGCCCTAAGGATGATCGTTGTATTGATCCTGCGAAATGACAATAACCATGAATCAGAACCTATCTCACTATAAGGACACAGAGACGTACCGAAACCCGGAGATTGTGGATTTCCCTCAACTCCAGAATCTGTGTCAGGGTCATACTCAGGGATGATCAGTTGGTCGGGCTTCCCTCGCGGGCGCTGGAGATCAGGTGCAAATTCGATAGTCTGCTGCCGAGGAAATCCTCTCTGATTCCGAATGGCTGAAGTATCCATCATGGTTTCGTACCGATGAATGGGATCTATGTCGCTTCAATTCGAATCAAAAATCAAAATAGCGTAGAATACACACTAGTGGGGGTGACAGGTCTTGATGGTACACCAGGGTCAGATAACCGCCGCCGACGTCTGGGATATTCACTTTCAGTATTCTGTAGATCTCTATTGCTGATCAATAACACTGCTCACCCATCGCTGCCGCGGGAAGTAGTTTCGGAAACAAATTCCCTGGCACCCCCAATCAGTTCAGCCTCTTGAAGTCCGTGGTGACCATTTGGAGAGCTCGCACGTTCGTCACCCTCAGTGATGGCAGATGTTGCCTGCGGCCCCCCACCGAGATTTCTTGATGCAGGCGCATTTCCCGCAGTAATCCAACCACTCGGATTGACAAGCTTAGGAGCGTCATCCATACGTCTAATCATATCCGGTCTCAACTTCTTGATGATACTTCGTTTGGGATATCGATCAGAATCACTCCCATCTTGATCTTCTTCGGTAACAATATGGCCCGAATGGAACAGGGTCGTCATCCAATGAGACCATGGACGTCGTTCTTGTCGCTGAAAATGTTCCTCGCCTTCTACGAGAGTTGTACCACGTGCGTCATCATTTTGCACACCCTTTGCGACAACCATGTGTTCGAATCTACGCGCAAAATAGTGTCTGTTCTCCGACTATCAATTTTAAGCTATCGAGATAATAACCAACTGACCTCCTAACAAGAACCATAAACCACGACACGAAAATCTCAAGAAATTTATCAACACTATCACCACCTTTGAATGAGGAACCACTACCTACTGGATGTCCGATTTGCATTTGAATAAATAAAATTACTTGTTGCCACTTGGTCAACGAACTCAAGTTGACAGTCGCCAGTCCGCAAACACACATCGAACTGAAACAATTGAATAGCGCATCGATAAACGCGACATGGTAACGCCCATTGCTAGCATAGAAGATCGCCGAGAAGATAAGCGGGGTAACCGTGCTGAAAATGAGAGATGGTCAGCACGCGAAGCGTACAATTAAGTTAGAGACGTACAAGTAGATCAAGTGGATACGATAGAAATTGAGTTCGCTCGTAATGCTCGACCATACTCTGACTGGCCATTTGAGCGAGGGAGGGTCGAGATTTGGCATAGGGACGGGAGGAAGGTGGTGGAGGGTTTTATAAAGACGGTCTTTGTAGGGAAGCGGTGGTGGATTTTGTTTAGGTGGCCAAAGGACCGTAAAGATCGGTTCGACTAACGAGAACTATTTTAAGGGACGACCAGGGAAAAACAAAGTTGAAATGAATCATTTTCTTACATTCCTTTGAGCGGTCTCGCAAAGACATATAGTCGGTCACCCAATCTTCTCACGCCCTGTCCCAGATCATGGAGCAAGAAAATCAGCACATCTAGGATACCTAACTGGAGGACCTATCAACACAACAAGTCTCATGGGAATACAAGAATAGTTAAACTGCTGCGCGGATGAGGAGATATACGAGAGAAAGGCAAAGGAGACAAGACGAAAATAAAGTGGAAGATAATACAAAAGGAAAAAGCCATGATGAGAGTAAGTTATGAATGCAGTAAATGCCATGGAAGAATAAAAATTAGGCCGACTAGTGTTCTACGATAATAACTCAAGAAGCTTATCACTGTCCGTCGAACTAGCTATCAGTCGCGACCGCCGCTCCTCAGGGAACTCAGCACCC